>Ga0180438_10000675_pt1 | contig 63483 bp, 54 predicted proteins | sample SS_ome_12_FD_132455 | JGI IMG/M metagenome (GOLD analysis project Ga0180438, IMG submission 132455) | Hypersaline lake sediment archaeal communities from the Salton Sea, California, USA - SS_3_D_2 metaG | ecosystem: Environmental > Aquatic > Non-marine Saline and Alkaline > Hypersaline >... | reverse complement strand
TACTGGCATCCACAAAATAGTGTAGACCACTGAAGTCCAAGACCTAAGTCAAGCATCCCGCGTGAAGCTCGGAAGCTATAGTCTGTTTCCATCACTTTGATTTTAGCGTGATCTGCACCTGCTCGGCGAACATACTCATTTGCGTCGACAGAAAATCTTCCGTAAACAATCGAGGCGGCAAAGTTTCCATAAATTCCCCATCCACAGCCAAGATTCCATGTTGAATCTAGACCTGCTCGAACACCAACTCCTTTGAAGTCGTTGTCAAGATCAGTAAAACCGTTGAAGTTTTCTTGACCGCCAATGTTAGTAACACTCCAGCTACCACCTTTGTGTTCAAGGCTGAAGCTTTGGTTTAGCTGAGCAATGCGAAGTCCAACGTGGGGACGAAGAGCCACATATTTACTGCTCCAGAACTCTCTTCCTAGATCGAGGTCGATCAAATTGAGTTTGAGCTTCCAGTTAGACTCAATGTCTGTTGCATAAAGGACATAGCCTTGAGCTGGGGTAAACGCAGACCAAAGGGGAAGAAGAGAGCGGTTATCGTCACTTTGTGCTTCGACGCTGTCATTTGCTTTTCCTTGGTACCAAGTCCAAACAATGCCAAGATCCCAGCCGTCACAAGCGCTGTTGTAGCCGATCCCTGCTTTGAAACCAAAATCCCACTCAAAGTTGGGAGTTTTGTAATCTGCGTTGATCAAGTTGTTTAATGATTGTGATTCATCAGCGTCAGAGAGTTCATTGCTAATTGCAACATGGTTTTCAACGGCATATTCCATTCCGTCCATGTGGGCATTCCAGTAGAATCCTGCAATTTCGAATACCATATCCCCGTTGCATGTTCTTGGACGAACAGCTGGGTTGATCGCTGTGTTTTCTGGTCCGTAGCAGTAGGTGCAGCCGCAGTCTTCACTGTAGCAAGGAGCTGGCTCTGTTGGGCCACATGCATCCCCACCTCTGTTTCCGTTTGTTCTAGCTGCGCTCAGTGTAGAGGCCATCCCTACTACCGACAAAGCAGCCAATGATAAAATGGTTTTGTTTTTCATCTCTTTATTCTCCCATGATAAAGATCGTTTCTAAAAATCCTTTTAACTTTTCGTGTAAAGGAAAGCCCATTTTTTGTGCAAGTAAAATGGGAAAAAAATTTTTCAAACCTAAATAATTGCTTAGAATTCAAACGTAAGTCTGAGTGTCCATCCTTGTGTGTCGAGATCCCCTCGACGCTGTTCGAAAACGTTTTCTCCGGTGTTGTTTATTTCGGCATCTTCTTGTGGGATATCGCCAATCCGGTTGACTCTCCACATTTGGTTTTGGTTGAAGAATAGGTGGTTCTCCCAGCCAAGTTGAGCAGTAACGCCATACTGGCATCCGCAGAAGAGTGTAGACCACTGAAGCCCAAGTCCTAGGTCAAGCATTGCTCTTGATGCACGGAAGCTATAGTCAGTTTCCATTACTTTGACTTTTGAGTAAGGTGTTGCTGCAAGTCGGTTATACTCGTTATGGTCGACAGAGAATCTTCCGTAGACAATCGAGGCGGCCATATTTCCGTAGATTCCCCATCCACAGCCGAGATTCCATATAGAATCAAGACCTGCACGTATTCCTACGCCATGAAAATCGTTTTCTAGATCGACAAAATTGTTAACAGTTTCATCGTCTGCAGTAAAGCTTCCTCCTTTATGTTCTAGATCGTAGCTTTGCTTAAGGTAAGCAATTCGGAGTCCAACAAACGGGCGCAGAGCCACGTACTTACTGCTCCAGAACTCTCTTCCAAGATCAAGATCGATCAAGTTAAGGTCGAGATTCCAGTTTGTTTCAATGTCTGTAGCGTAAAGAACAGAACCTTGTATTGGTGAGTATGCTGACCAAAGAGGGAGCAAAGTTTGGTTGTCATCAGCTTGTGCTTCAACATGGGAGCTTCCACGTCCTTTGTACCAGGTCCAAAGAATGCCTAGATCCCAACCGTCACACGCGCTGTTGTAGCCAATTCCGGCCTTGAATCCAAAATCCCATTTGAAATCAAGAGTTTCATAGCTAGCATTGATCAAGTTATTTAGCGTCTGAATAGCAGCTGCTTCCGGATCTTCTCCTGGATTTGCAACGTGGTTATTGACTGCGTACTCCATTCCGTCCATGTGGGCATTCCAGTAGAATCCAGCAATATCAATCACTAAGTCACCGTTGCAAGTTCTGGGGCGAACAGCGGCTGTTCCTGCTCCATTTTCTGGACCATAACAGTAGGTGCAAAGGCAATCTTCGCTATAGCAAGGTGCAGGTGAAGTGGGGCCACAACTATCCGACTGAGCAAGTAGGGCGCTCGATGATCCTAGAACAGCAAAGGCTGAAAGACAAAGAAGGCGTTTTGATTTCATACTGGGACAACTCCTGAAAGGTAAAAGTAAATTTCCTCACAGGATGGTAAGGAAAGTTTTTTTTGGCAAGAAAAAAAGGACCTGAGCTGGCTCAGGTCCTTTCTTTGGAGAATGGTATTCTTACTAAGGTTAGAATTCAAACGTAAGTCTGAGTGTCCATCCTTGTGTGTCGAGATCTCCTCGACGTTGTTCGAAAACGTTTTCTCCAGTATTATTTGGCTCGCCTTCTGCGACTGCTCCATCAAATGTATCCCCAATGCGGTTGACTCTCCACATTTGGTTCTGGTTGAAGAACAGGTGGTGTTCCCATCCAAGCTGGGCCGTTAATCCATATTGGCAACCACAGAAAAGTGTAGACCACTGAAGCCCAAGTCCTAGGTCAAGCATTGCTCTTGATGCACGGAAGCTATAGTCAGTTTCCATCACTTTAATTTTAGAGTGAGGTGATGCAGCTTGTCGATTGTATTCGTTATGGTCAACAGAGAATCTTCCATAAACAATCGATGCAGCCATATTCCCGTAGATTCCCCATCCACAGCCGAGATTCCAAGTAGAATCAAGACCTGCACGTATTCCTACGCCATGAAAATCGTTTTCTAGATCGACAAAGTTGTTAACATTGCGATCTGTTGTTGTTACTTGAGTGTTTGCAGTAAAGCTTCCGCCTTTATGTTCTAGATCGTAGCTTTGCTTAAGGTAAGCAATTCGGAGTCCAACAAATGGGCGAAGAGCCACGTACTTACTGCTCCAGAATTCTCTTCCAAGATCAAGATCGATTAAGTTGAGCTTAAGCTTCCAGTTAGTTTCAATGTCTGTCGCATAAAGGACAGAGCCTTCTAAGGGTGAGTATGCTGACCAAAGAGGCAACAAAGTTTGGTTGTTATCAGCTTGTGCTTCAACATGGGAGCTTCCTCTTCCTTGGTACCAAGTCCAAAGAATGCCAAGGTCCCAACCGTCGCAAGCGCTGTTGTAACCAATTCCAGCCTTGAATCCAAAATCCCACTTAAAATCGGGTGTTTCGTAGCTAGCATTGATCAAGTTGTTCAGTGTCTGAATGTCAGCTTCTAATGGAGGATCAACCAAGTTGACCGGATTAGTGATGTGGTTATTGACCGCGTATTCCATTCCGTCCATGTGGGCATTCCAGTAGAATCCCGCAATGTCGATGACCATGTCCCCGTTGCAAGTTCTTGGTCGAACTGCAGGGTTGATCGCTGTGTTTTCAGGACCGTAGCAGTAAGTACAGCCACAATCTTCACTATAACATGGTGCAGGATCTGTAGGGCCGCAAGCGTCCCCATTAGCTCTTGCTGCACCTGCAACGCTTGATAGTCCAAGGACTGACAACGCTGCTAATGAGAGCATATATTTTTTTTCCATTTTTTCATTCTCCAATGATGGTTAGCCCAATTGTGGGCAGTTTTCTCCTGTAATCTCTGTGTAAAAGATTAGATTTTTTTATATCAAGAAAAATTTTTTAAAAAAAGAAAATAATTTGCGATCAGGTGGTCCAAATGACTTTTGCAATCGTCTAAATTTAGAATTCGAACTTGGCGCGGAGGGTGACGCCCGAGGTAGAAAGGTCTCCCCTTCTTTGCTCGAAGACGTTCTGCCCCGAGTCGTTGAACGGAGGCATTGAGGAATCAGTCTCTCCCCCAACGCGCTTGATTTGCCAAAACTGATTCTGGTTAAAGAAGAGGTGTTGCTCCCATGAAATCCCTATTGTGAAGCCGTAGCGGCACTCGCAAAAGAGGGCAGACCATTGAACTCCAAGAAGAAGATCGGTGGCAGCTCTTGCTACACGAAGTCTTTGCTCGGTGTCGATGAAGCGAATTTTGTTGAAGGGCGAAGTGGTTTCACGAAACCACTCGATGTGGTCAAGATGGAACCGGCCATAGAGAATCGATGCAGCCACATTACCAAAAAGAGAAAAGCCGCACGAGAGGTTCCAGGTGGTATCGAGTCCGGTAAGAATCCCGATCCCTCTATATTTACTAGTGAGCTCGATAAGGTCGGTAAATAAACTGCCGGCGCCAGCGTTGTTAAAGCTTCCTCCCCGGTACTCAATGTCGAACTCTTCTTTGATCTGGCAAAGGCTCACGCCAATGCGGGGGCGCATGATCACATAGCGGCTCACCCAGGCAGCTCTTCCCAAATCAATATGGATCAAATCGAGATCAAGGTTCCAGTCTCCTTTTGCATCGGTGGCAAAGATGATGGGTGCATCGCCAGCTAGTGGGAACTGAAAGCCAGACCATAGGGGGAGAAGCGACTGGTTGTCCTCTATTTCGGCTTCTTCATGGACGTTTGAGCATTGAGAGTAGCGTGTCCATAAAATTCCAACGTCCCAGCCGTCGCAATTGCTGTTGTAGCCAGCGCCAAGTTGGAACCCAAAGTCCCAGCCATAGTGGGGTGTGATGTACTGAGCTTGAATCAAGTTGTTGAGCTCAAGGTTTGCAGGGTCAGTATCGGCTCCGAGCACACGGTTTTTAATTGCAAACTCCATTCCATCTTGGGTAGCTTTCCAATAGAAGGGATTGAAGGTAAGGGTGAGGTCTCCTTTGCAGGTGCGAGGATTGACCGGCGAGTTGATCGCGGTCTCTTCGGGGCCATAGCAGTAGGTGAAGCAGCACTCTTCTTCGTTGCAATTTGCAGGTTCATCATACGAGCATGGAGCCTCTTGAGCAGTGGTTCCAAAAAGAGGAGCTGCTGCAAGGAAAGCAATAAGGGCGGTCGGTTTCAAAATTTCGAGCATATGTAAAGGGATAGGTTTAAAAAACCCATTTCGTCCGCAGCATAAAAGAATTTATAACTTGTGGTCAATAAAAAATGGACCTAGAGCATTTGCTCTAAGTCCATTTGAATGGTTTGTTTCCAGTGATTTGTTTCTAGAAATCAAAGACGAATTTAAGGGTCCATCCTTGGGTGTCAAGATCTCCACGACGCTGGCTGAATGTGTTGCCAAGCAATTCAGGAGAGTCCTCTGCACTAAGTACTTTGTTGACTCTCCACATTTGGTTTTGATCTAGGAACAAGTGGTGCTCCCATCCAAGACCAATTGTCAACCCGTACTGGCAGTTGCAAACAAGCTTAGACCACTGAAGGCCAAGAGCAAGATCAGTTGCAAGCCGTGATGCGCGAAAAGACTCGTGAGTATCTAGAACTTTTCGTTTAGAGAAAGGAGAAGCAGCAAGACGTGTATACTCTTTGTGGTCCACATTGAATCTTCCGTAGATGATAGATAGTGCCATGTCACCATAGATTCCAAATCCACATCCAAGATTCCAAACAGAGTCGAGTCCTGCGCGAACTCCAACACCTTTGAAATTGTTGTTGATATCAACAAAATCGTTCCTTACTGGTGCTTCTGAGAAAGATCCGCCCTTGTGCTCAATATCAAAACTTTGCTTAAGTTGAGCAATGCGAAGTCCAACATGAGGTCGAAGAGTTACTCTTCGGCTCACCCAGAACTCTCTTCCTAGATCAAGGTCGATGAGGTTAAGATCGAGCTTCCATGATGTCTCGATGTCTGTAGCGCGCACTGGTGCTTGAAATTGAACTAGACTATCGCTGTCTGGGAAGTTCGACCAAAGAGGAAGCAACGTTTTGTTATCACCTGCTTGCGCTTGATCATGACTTGAAGCCCTTCCGTTGTACTTAGTCCAAAGGATTCCTAGATCCCAGCCATCGCAAGTTGTGTTGTAAGCAACACCCGCTTTGAAACCAAATTCCCAGTTGAAGTTTGGGTTTTTGTAGTTCGCATTGATGAGGCTTGTTCTTTCAGTGTTTTTGACTTGTGTCTCAACTGCATACTCCATGCCGTCCATGTGAGAATTCCAGTAGAGGCCATCAATTTCAATCACAAAGTCGCCATTGCAAGTCCGAGGACGTACAGGGGCGTTCACTCCGTAATTCTCTGGTCCCATGCAATAAGTGCCGCAGCAATCATCTGCAGGGTTGCAGTTTGCTGGAGCGCTCGGTGCGCAAGATTGTTGGTTGTTTCGTGCCGCAGAAACGAAGCTGCTCATCGCGATGAGGGGCAGAGCTGCTGCAGCTACTGTTTTACTAATGTTCCAATTCATACATATCTCCCTAGGTTGATCAGCCCACCTGTTATTGGATAACGGTTGGGCTGTCTTTTAAGAGCAGCTATTAAGGGTGTAGATGCTCTTTATATTTTTAATTTATTGTTTAATGTTTTTTATTTCAATTAATTAATTTAATAATTCTAATAATTGTAATTAGTCATGAAGAATTACAGAGAAGTTTTATTATATAAATCGTCTGATAACATAACTTATTTGGGGAGAAATTTGGGAGAGCCGCGTTTTAAGAGGCTGGATGATCACCCCCTTCCCCAAGAGGCTTTCGATGGTGGTCGAAGCATTAAGAGCGATGATCACATGTCCTTGCCAAAGGATTAGATCGAGGGGCTGGAGGCTTTCTTGTTCGACTTTTTTGCCAAAGTTGAGAAGTTGTGATGTGTTTCTAGGTGTGAAGCCCGAAGTGGCTTGATAAAGAAGACCAGAGCAGTCGACTCCAATGGGGAGATTCACACCGGGGATTTCTTCGCTCCAGTTGCCTCCCCATATATATGGTAGGCCAACGGCTTGCTTGAGTCGCTCAAGGATGGTTTCTGGAGGGGGAAGGATCCTGGCTCGATTGTAGGTCAGTGGGGATACTTCTTCGACGTGGCTTAGGTCTAGATAGACAGGTCCATGGGGATAATCGCCAGTCGTTACTTGTGCCACCTGGGGTGAAACGATTTGGGTGAGAGTAAATTTTGTCCCGGGAAGGGCGATCATTTCTAAGGGGCGGAAGAGTCCTTGCTCGTCGACAGGGAGGGAATTTTTCTGAAGAAGATCTGGAAAATCGGCGCGATTGTAGAGAGGTGTTGGATTTTTTGCAATGAAGGATCTAGACATAATTTGACCGGAGGTTTATGTTGGAGCGTCTTATAAGAATACGAGGTATCGAATGTTTAAGGCAAAACTTCCCTTTCTTTTCCTTGCTTGTGCACTACTTGCCATAGGTTGTCAATCTTCGTCGAAGCGGGGATTGAAGGGAGATAAAATCGTAAAGATCAATCTTGGCGCCGAGCCATGTACTCTTGATCCGAGAAAAGCGCGCGACTCTAGCTCACAAGCTTTGATGCGGATGCTTTTCGAGGGTCTCACCAGAATTGGCCCAAACGATCTTCCTGAGCTTGCGCTAGCTCAGAGTGTGGAGGTTTCAGAAGATCTCAAGACCTATACGTTCACGCTGCGCCCCTCGGAGTGGTCGAACGGAGAGCCCGTGAAGGCCTCAGACTTTGTCTATAGCTGGAAGAGCACGTTGACTCCTGGATTTGTATCTGAATATGTGTTTGATCTTTTTCTGATTAAAAATGGAAAGGCGATTAAAGAGGGAAGGATGCCGATGGATCAGCTTGGGGCTGTTGCCATCAACGACCACACTCTCCTTGTTGAACTTGAGTACCCTACCCCCTATTTTCTCGAGCTGGTTGCGTTTCCCGTTTTTTTCCCGATCAATGAAGAGCTTGATCGAAAAAACTCCAGCTGGGCACTTAGCGGCGACTCCTACATTTGCAACGGGCCCTTTTCATTAGCACAGTGGCGCCACCATGATCTTCTCCTATCGGAGAAAAATCCTCATTTCTGGGCGAGTGAAGAGGTGGAGATCGATGGGATCGAAATGGTGATGGTCCAAGACGATACCGAGATGAAGCTGTTTGAAAAAAACCAGCTTCATTGGGCTGGCTCCCCTCTATCAGCAGTTCCTGTGGACGAATTAAGCCATCTCAAGCGGTGCAACAAGCTCCATATCCAGCCGATATCAGGGACGGTCTTCATTCGGGTCAATACCCAGTATGGTCCTCTTTGCCACCCTAAAGTCAGAAAAGCCCTTGCTCTTGCCATTAACCGCAGGGCTATTGTGCAGCACGTGACCCAAGGTGAGCAGGTTCCAGCAACTAGCCTGCTTCCTCCTAGTCTTAAAATTGGGGACGGTTCCTATTTTGAGGATGGAGCTGTCGAAGATGCGCAAATCCTTTTTACAGAGGCGCTCTCTGAGCTCAAACTCGATAAATCCACCTTCCCTTCCATCACCTTCACTTATGGGGCAAGCCAGAGGAATCACCTGATAGCCCAAGCTATCCAGCAGCAGTGGAACCAGAGCTTTGGGATCGACATCAATCTGGAAGGGGTAGAGCGCAAGGTCTACTTTGATCGGATTGCTCACCAAGACTATCAGCTTGCTTATGGAGATTGGCTGGCCGATTTTAACGACCCGATCAACTTCTTAGAGGTGTTCAAGTATAAAAAGCGTAGCACCAATAATACCCACTGGGAAGATCCCCGTTACATGGAGCTATTGGATCGCTCTTGCGGTCTCATTGAGCAGGATAAGAGAGATAAGCTCTTGGGGCAGTCGGAAGCGATCTTGATGGAAGCGATGCCGATCATTCCGATCTACCACCATTCGATGCTCTACTTAAAAGATCAATCCCTCGAAGGAGTTCTTCTCACTTCCCTTGGGCATTTGGACTTCCGTTGGGCGAAACTGGAAAATGGAGACGAATGAAAAAGGCAATCGCTCTAATTACTTGTCTTTGCGCACTTCCTCTATTTGGGGGAAGTGTTCGGCTTTACAATGATAGTCCATTTAAGCTCAGAGCCGTCATCCGCGGCGCTGATGGCACCTATCTTGGTGAGATGGTCGTCTTGCCAGAACATTTCGTCACCTGGTCAAGCCTATACCCTTCTTTTGGACCAGGCGGGCAAAATGTCTCGCCAAATCCCAATCGATCACTGACTCCTTATACAGTGTACTGGTCTTGCCTCGATGGAGGGCAGTTTGGGATCGACACAAACGTTCCTTCGGGAGGTGCAGCGCTTGCTGAAAGCTCCGAGGGGCCTCGCATGTGCAAGCCAAAAGAGGAGAAAGAGCGCACATCTCCTTATGGGCCAAGAGAGGGGGACGAACAGCTTCACGAGCAGAACGAAGCGGAAGAAGAGTTCTAAGGTCTGTTAGTAGAGAAGGACGTGATCTAGCTTTTGATCGTGCTCGTCTGTAGGCAGCTTTTCGATGAGCTGCTCCTTGTATCCAACCCCAATCTTCGTTGCGTCTGTGAGCTTCGGAATGAGCCTGTCATAGCACCCCTTCCCATATCCAATCCGATGCCCTTCTTTGTCAAACCCAAGGCCGGGTATAATAGCGATCTCGATTTTGTCTGGGCTGATCTCCATGCAGAGGCTGGGGTTGGGCTCTAAGATTCCAAGAGAAGACTCGACAAGCTCTTTAGAAGGAGCTGTGACTTGATAAAGACGTAAAGAGCAGTGCTTAGTCACCGGCAGCACAAGTCGCTTGGATTTAGCGAGCTTTTCGTTGAGTGGCCAAAGGTTGACTTCATCCTTGAAGGGGGCAAAAGAGAGGACGAGCTTCTCCTGTGTGAGGGAAAGGAGCTTGCCTATGCAGCGAGCCGCTGCCAGTTGTTTTCTTTCAGAGGGTATGTGGGCTCTTTTCAGCTTGAGCTCTTTGCGGAGGGAAGCTTTCATCACTCAACAATCACGTCGCTCTGCTCGTAGCTCACCTTTTTTTGGAAGAGTCCTTGCGCAGTGTAGAGGGTGGCCGTTCCTGTCCCGTCTTTGACCGTAGAAACTGGATCTGATTCTCCCTTTCGGTAATAAGAGCCGCTTTTCAACTTGTCCATCTCATACTCTTCCATCAGCATGAGCTCTCCGGTTTCATAGTAGGCAAAGCTTAGGCCGTGCTTTTTATTTGCGCTCATCTCTTTTTGGCTCTCCAAGGTGCCATTTTGATACCAAGTCTTGCACATCCCTTCGACTTTATCTTCAGACCAAGTGACCATAAGTTTTGGAGTGGGTTCCCCGCCTTTAGAAGGGTAGTAGATCCACTCTTCTCCGTTTTTTTGACCCGCTTTGAGGCAGTAGCTTTTTTCGACAGTGCCGGAAGACGAAAGGATTTGTACTTGTCCTTCCGGTCTCCCCTCTCTAAAATCCATGAGCATGGAGAGGGACCCTTCCTTGAACTGGGCTTTTCTTCCTTCCCCTTCGACGATTTCACAGACAAGCTCTCCGTCTTTGTCGAAATAGACCCCATTGATGAGTACGCCGTTTCGATATTGCTCTTGGTATTTCGAGGCGTCTGCGGTCCAAAATCCCCTGGCCGCGCCTTGCTTTTTTCCCTCTTTATAGAAGATCTCTTCGATGAGGTTACCTTCTTCATTGTAGATTTTTAAGGGGCCATCGGCAACTCCTCTTCTATAGGAGATGGTTTTTTTAAGCTGACCATTGGGGTGGTAGTGGCTAGCTGTCTGCGTAAGATAGCCTTTTTCATAGAGAAACTCGGCTTCTAGATTGCCTTCGCTGTCCCAGACGATGCACTTTTGATCAAACAGCCAGCTCTGCTGGGCCTGCTCGCCGAGGTCTGCTAGTCCCTCAATTACATTTGCCTCGATCTTGACTTTTCCATTTTCATGCCACTCGAGGTAGCGTCCATTTGCCCTTCCGTCGAGAGCTTCTAGGTATTGCCAGATTCCCCCATTTGAGTGGTAGCTGGTCAGCTTCGAGTGGCTCTTGCCCTCTTCATCTTTTCCAAAGACCCGAAGTACTTTCTGAAAGGGCTGAGAGGTGAGGTAATTGACCCTTTGGTAAGGAGTGAGGCGGTCTTTGCTGCTGATGGTCTCTGAGAATCCATTCCGATCGATCACCTGCATGCTAACGATCTGGTCGCTGTCTTCTGTCGATCGACACCCTGAAGCTAAAGGGATGAGAAGTAAGAGCAGGAAAAAAAGGCATTTATTCATGGGATTGCTCTCTTTTAAGGAGTTTGAGGTTGATCAGAAAGTGCTGTTCTGAGGAGGGGAGGCTTTTTCGCAAAAGTTCACATTCCTCGATGATTAGATACGGAGATCTCAAAGAAGGGGTGTCGCCATGATCGGGAAAGTTCTCTACACGAGAAAGGAGGGTTTTGAGATCGCCTTCGTTTACCTCGACAGGATGTCTTTGGATCAGTCTCACCTCTTGCCAGCGTCCAACTTGCGTATACCCATCTTGTTTGAAGTGGAGGTGGTTGTTATCTCCTTGAAGGTGTCCCAGCCTTTTTGCCATGCTGCCTTCTTGGTCAGATGAGGTGAGCGCTTGGAGTCTTTTGATTTCATCTGAAAGAAAGCAGAGGGTTTCGAGCTGTTTTTCCACATATTCTGGATCAGCGTTTTTGAGCTTTTGTGCTAGCGCCTGTTCTTTCTCTCTTTGCTTAGTGACTTGAGCCATCCTTTTCTTGAGATAGAAGGCCTTTTCTTCGAGCCGATCCAGCCGTTTGTGTGAAGAAATGGTGTAACAAATAGTTAAAAGGCAGGGGAGAATCCCCATGGCCACCCACACAAAGGGATTCGCGAAGTGAGGGAGGAGCTTTTTTAATAAAGAAAGTTGTTTCATGGCTTATCTCTAAAGGTAAAAGTGGCTCGATAAAGTCCATGGTCTCCGCTCCAATCAATTCCCTTTTTTCGGTCGATCCAGTTTGTTTCTGCCAAAAGAGCTTGGTGGAAGTCGCGGGCCTGTTTTGCCGAAGGGATATTGAGCTCGATTTCCACCTTTGCCAATGAAGAAGAGGTATTTGTTCCTAGCTTTGGTGGGGAAGTGAGTTGCATGCGCACTTTCTCGATAGACGCCCCTTCGGGAAGAGCAGGATGGGTGCTAAGGAAAGTGAGCAGATCGGTCACTTGCGGAGTAGATGTAAGTGGCACTTTTCCTGTTTTTTGGCGCAAAATATCACTGCTAAGCCCATTCACAAGATGGGAGAGTTTTTTACTTGAGCTTTTGGGAAAACAAGCAACCACCTGTTTTTCTCGCTGCTTTAAGTGGAGGTGTCCCATAAAGAGAGTAATCATACAAAAGGCGGCACAACCGGCCAAAAAGCGGGAGCGCAAGTTAGAAAGGATCTTCTTTTTCCTCACAGATGGAGTAGACCGGAGGCGGAAATTTGCCTGATGCTTGTCGCGGCTGCCCCCATCGAGACCCAGCCCAATGGGGAGGGCATATTCTTTCAGCCGAGGGTTTTCTAGCTCAAGTAAGCTGAAGTGGGGAGCAAAGAAGAAAGAGAGCTTTTTGGTAGAGGCTTCATCCCCTGTAAGAAGAATTTGATCGATGCGGGGATTTTTCTTTTGAATATAGGCGATTGTGCGCTCAATCTCTCTGACAGAGTCAGTAGCGTCGTCTTCGAGGTGAGATCGTCCAAAATTTTGGGATTGGGCCCAGCTGAGCCTTCCCTCTTCGATAAGCACAAAACGGCTTTGATGCTGTCCAATGTGGAAATGGCAGAGTCTTTGCGCCTGAGGGAAAAAATGGCGTGCAAAGCGGAAGAGAGCTAGGGGGACACAGGTGACAATGTCTGGGTCGACTCCAAGCTTTGCACATTGATCAAGGTGGCTAGTTACTTCTTTTTGGGAGGTGGCGAGTAAAAAAATATCTGTCTCTTTCTCTTTGTGAGGGAAGAGGGTGGGGAGGACAATGAGCTCCTCTTTTGGATACGGGAGCAGGTTTTCCACCTGGAAAGGAAGGGCAGCCAGGATTTCCCGTCTTGTCTTGAGTTTAAGAGAGAGGGTGCGCAAAACCACCTGCGGGCTCAGCAGCCCCGTGACAAGTTCTATTTTTTTCTGCTCAAGGAAGGGCCTTAGAATGTCAAGCGGGTTTACATTGGCGGGAAGGGTGCGAAGGTGCTCAATCGCGTAGAGGCCCTTCTCTCTTCTGATGAGGGCTACTTGCTGAGAATCTTCTTCTGAGTGAAAGGATAAAAAAAACATACTGCGTCGATCGAATTATACCTGAGTTTCGATTTTCCGAAAATCACCAATTGTGTTAAAATCGAGGACATTATGATGATTCTCTATCAAATTGTTCATTGGACTTTCTTAATCTACACTATTTTGCTCCTTACAAGGATTTTGGGTTCTTGGATTCCGAGGCTTGCTGGCCATCCTTCGATGCGCTACGTCTATTTTTATACAGAGCCTTACCTTGGCTTTTTTCGACGGATCATCCCTCCTATTGGGGGCGTTTTGGATCTTAGCCCCATGCTTGGTTTTTTTGCTCTTAACATCCTTGAACGGATCGTGCTGGGAATTTTACGTGGCTTTGTCTAAACATTACTTGAAGCGTCCTTTTCAACTTGGGAATGTAACCCTTCCTTCCAATGTTTTCTGCTCCCCTCTTGCCGGATGCTCAGATTTTCCGTTTCGCCAAAGGATGACCCCCTACCAGCCGGGACTCGTTTTTTGTGAAATGGTCAAGATGGAGGCGCTGATTCGCCATGATCCTCATACCTACCGCTTGCTTGACTATGAAGCAGAGATGCACCCGATCGGAGCCCAGCTTTGTGGGAGCAACCCGAAGATTGTGGGTGAGTGTGCCAAAATTATTGAGGAGCTAGGCTTTGATGTGATCGACCTCAACTGCGGCTGCCCTGTCGATAAAGTGACCAAAGACAATAGCGGCTCAGGTCTTTTGCGCTTTCCCGAGCTGATTGGAGAGCTTCTTAGCAATATGATTGCAGCTGTCAAGATTCCCGTGACGGTGAAAATTCGGGCCGGTTGGGACGATGATTCGATCAATGGGCCTCTCATCACTAAAATAGCCGAAGAGGCGGGCGCAAAGATCATTTCTGTCCATGGCAGGACGAGGTGTCAAGGGTATCGGGGCCCAGCTAACTGGGATCACATCAAAGCTTGCAAAGAGGCAGCTAGCTCCATCCTCGTTTTCGGCAATGGAGATGTTCTCGATGGGCCAAGTGCTGAAAAAATGTTTCAAGATACTGGGTGCGACGGAGTACTGGTTTCTCGAGGAAGCTTTGGGAAGCCTTGGATCTTCGAAGAGATCTATCGCCACCTATCGGGAGAGGCTCCGATCGAGAGGAGTCCTCTTCAGATTCGGGATGAGCTCTTAGAGCATTTAGATGCAATTTTAGCCTATCAGCAAGGGAGAAAAGCGCGCCTAGACCTTCGGAGAATCGGGTCGTGGTATTTCAAGAAAGGATCAGGGCACAAAAAACTTCGAGAGATCGTTGTAAATACCAAAGACATCGAAGAAGTAGTGGAGCAGATCAAAGCGTATAGTGGAGAAGAGACGTGTCCCATCTAAGAGCAAGGTTTACTGGACAAGTGCATGGAGTGGGTTTTCGAGCGACGACGTGTCATTTTGCTGAACGCTTAAACCTCACTGGCTATGTACGCAACTGCCCCGATGGAAGCGTTGAGCTGGAAGCGGAAGGGGACAAGGCTCAGTTGGAGGAGCTCTTGCGCCGGCTAAAAGAGGCCTTCGAGCGCTATATCGAAAAGATTGACTCTGAGTACCAAGCTGAAATGAAGGGCTATCAGAGTTTTTCAGTCACCCCGTAGCTTCTCTTCGAAGATCTTGCGCAGGCGCGCCATCTCAGACGGAATCTCTTTTTTCTGCTTTACCTCTTTTGGAGAGGCTCTTTTTTCTTGCTTGCCTCGGATCAAATGCAGAAAGTCTTCAATGGTAAGGGATTTTGCCTCTAAGTAGCGGCAATGGCGCGCAAGCTCTGAGTCGGATGTGACAACGGTGATGTTCTTTGGATTTTTGGCATGCTCAACGAGCTCGAGAATGTAGTCGTCTGCAGACTGGTTGCAGGGTGCATAAATCACATCGAGGTGGGGGTATTTAGCGCTTTGCGCGAAGTCACATACCTGCTCTTTGCTATCAAACACAATCTGGGCGCTGGAAGAAAATTCAGACAGCTCTTCACACAAAGAATCAATGAGTGATTGGCGTCTTTGCTCTAAAGAGGCCTTCCGGTCTTTGGGAAGCCGGAATAAAAAGTTGTATCCATCAACGATGTAGTGCACCGCTCTGTAGAAATAGAAGGATTTGGTCGAGGGCTCTACGTCGATGAGAGACGCGGTTTTTGGTCTCTTCATCCAGCTCTGCAAACGTTTTGCTATAGTCGTTTTTGACGAAGATGCTATCGTAGCCAAATCCCTGTCCGCCTGCTTCGCTTGTAAGGATGCGGCCTTCACAACGGGCATTTACCACTTTTTCAACCTTCTCTCGAGAGGCTAAGACCATCGAGCAGGCAAAGTAGGCGCTGCGCTCATCTTCTTTAAGGTTTTCCATCTCCTTAAGCAGCTTTTTTCGGTTCTCTTTGTCCGTGGCCCCTTCTTTTGCATACCGCGCAGAGCGGATTCCCGGGGCTCCGCTTAGAGCAGGAACAACGAGCCCTGAGTCGTCGCCGAGTGCCCAGGCTCCAAGTGTCTTTGCTGCATGGACCGCTTTAGTTGTGGCATTTTCTTCAAAAGAAGAGCCTGTTTCTTCTGGGGGCTCATAACTTGGAAAGTCAAGAAGGGAAAAGAGGTCCCATTCAGGATTGCCTCTTAGCATGGCTTTGATCTCTCGGATTTTGTGGATATTGCGGCTGGCAATGATCAGCTTCATCGTGATCCTTTGGTTATATGGCAATCCTTACGATACCACCAACTCGATTTAAGTCACAATGCTGAGCGGATATCGATGATTTTGTGAGTTTTTCCCTGCAAGTTGAACGTGTCTCCTTTCTTGAGGCCGGTCATCTCTTTTGCTAGCTTCGACTGCAATGAGAGGATGTTCTCATCGGGATTTGCATCCCATGGACCTAAAAGAGTGTAGGAAACTTTTGTCCCATCAGGAGTCTCTGCATCAACGATCGTGCCCACTCCCACCTCTTTTGTATCGATATCTTCCTTGGTGAAGATTCTACACCTATTGAGTTGGTCAGACAGAGTCTTGAGCTCTCCCTGCAGACGATCTCTTCTTTCAAGAGCTGCTTTAAACTCGGCATTTTCTCTTAAGTCACCATGGGCTCTTGCGATTTCAATTTCTTTCGCATTTTCTACCGTCTCGACGGTTCCAATTTGCTCTATGCGCTTTTGCAAGATCGCATAGCCTTCTTTGGTTGTCCAAATGACCTCTTCTTCAGGCTCGGCCTGTGTTTTCTTCTTTTTTCGAGCAAGAGATGGATGAGCTACTTCTGCTAAAGAGTCGAAAATCTTGATGTCGTGATCGGAAAGAGAAAAGCATTTGCTGACAAGGAGCAGGAATTCTTGCACATCTTTCACACTCGCTTCTTTCATCAGTTTGCGGACAATCGCATAGCGGCCAGCTGAGAGGATGCCGTGCATTTTTTTGATGAGCTCTCGCCGCTCTCCCTTTTTCTCGAGGTGAGCGAGCAATGTCAAAAACGCTTCGAAACAGCGAGATCGTCCTTCTGGATCTCCAAACGGAAGAGATGTGTCGGCAACCACCTGTTGGAAATACCAGATGAGAAGTTCAGGCTTTTGATAGGGGTGTGCAAAAAGTTCGAGGAGCCTATCTTTAAGCTCTTTTGCTTTTTCACTCCCGATGAGCTTTTTCGTGATGTAGTCCCTTAAGGGGTTGACGTCAACAATAAAGAGAAGTTCTAAGAAGAGATCGAGCCAGTCTTCTCTGTATTTTGCCACTTGGGTAAGAAGGCGTTTTTTGAAGGCTTGAATGGGGATTCCATCCATGATCATTTCGATCGAGTCGGTTTTTTTGAGTAGCTCTTCGATCGGAGGATAGGTTTTTTGGCCAAGAAGGTCTTGGAGGAAGAAATGGATTTGCAGCTCTTGAGAGGCTGTGATCTCTTGGAAGGAGAGGAGTTCTTGAAGTCGCTCGATCAGTGAGTTTTTGAACTCGGCGTTTTTAAGTGTTTCGGGAAAGTCCTTCGTAAAGGTGTAGACCATTTGAATCAGCGTATCGGCATCGGGTTTGTTTTCCAAAGCCTTTTGGAGGCGCTCTTCGTGAGAGACCTCTTTCGCTAGCGATCGGAAAGGAGCCTTCAGGTTGGATGGACTTTCAATTTGACGATCTTTTTTGACTTTTGCGCGAGCGCTTTGCCACCACCTGTTCCACTCTTCTTCAGGAATGACCAGTTCGCACAGTTCGTCCTTGATTTCAGCGGCTGTTTTTGGACCCAGGTCTTTGAGAAGCATCCGTACCACTTCAACGGGGCTTTTCTTTGCTTCTTCTTCAAGAGCATCGGGGTTTCCGAAGCGCCTTGCCAAAAAGTGCTCCTTTGAGATGGGGATTAAAGTGGTAAAGGCGACTTTGAATGACATGTCTTTTCGCCCAGGAACGTAATCAAATTCAAGATTGAGCTGTTCACGGAGCATGGAGACATCCATGATTTCGCCGACTCCCCAACCAGAAGAGTGGAAGACGAAATTGTTTTTTCTCATGTGGTTGAGTAAGAGAAAGTGGCTGACGGCTCCCTTGAAGTCGCTTTTGCGGCTGCGAAGGCCGATCAGGCGCATTTTTTCAGAAAAGAGTGGGTCTTCTCCAAATTTTTCGGTGAGGTGAGAAATCGTGAGCTCACGCAGCTCGGGGGCATTGACCATTTGAAGGTCGATGATGAGCTGAAGGATCCGATCTTTTGCTTCCCCTGGAGCGAGCTTTTCCCAGATGGGGAGGGCTCGTTCGATATGGCGGCCGATATATTCGTGGAGGGGGGAAGCTTTCACCGCTTCGAGGATGCCCTGGAAATCATCCGGGCTTACCTCATCTGAGGAAGTATACTCTTCCCAAAGCCTCAAGATCGCAGGAGAGTCTTGGTTTGCAATGGCTTTTTCAAAATCTACGAGATAGCCTGTGGTGATTTCTTGATTGCTCATATTCCTCAAATTTTTAGATATTTCTTGCCCAGTACCTTGCGAGTATATAGAGTGGGGTTATTTCTTTCAAACCCAGTTATTGAATGACTTTTAGCGCAGCTGAGCTGAAATGAAAAAATTAATTGCTCTTTTTCTTCTTACTCAGTCTCTGCTTTTTGGAAGTAGTGATCCTTGCTCTTGTCCCCTTTTTTGTGATTTAGCCCTTGTCGATGAGATCAATCAAGAAATCAATGACGAGCTTCCTTACCTTTACAACTCCTCCTTGATGGTGGGCTATTTCAATATGCCCTCGGCCCGTTTTCCTCATTGTGGCGACCTTGCTTTTGGCGCCTCTTCTGTGTCCCCCTACTACATCTTTGGCGCCAACTTTGCTCCGTTTTCTCGCATAGAGCTTGCAGGCAATTACCGAATCTACTGCGGCATCGAAGAGCCTAATTTTGGCTCAGAAGGGTATGGGGACGACGCAGATCGAATTGGAAATGTCAAGTTTGCCCTTCTTGCGAAAGAAGATCAGATCCCCTATTTTCCTCTGATTGCCTTTGGCCTCGATGACTTTGTCGGAACAAAGCGCTTTTCCTCTCAATACTTTGTGGCTACCAAAACCTGGCTTGACTACGGATTTGAGCTCTCTTTTGGTTGGGGTTGGGGAAGGATCAAAGGTCCGTTTGGGGGCGCCACCTGGACCCCCTTTCGTTGCACGGATACCCCTGTCTTAAAAGACCTCACGTTCCAGCTCGAGTACGACGCCAATGACTACAAAAAGCACCACGGCGAGCACTTTGAAGGAAGAACGGTTAAGTCGCGCCTCAACGGCGGCGTTTCGTATCTTTTCAAAGAGACGCTTCAGCTAACCCTCCATTCTGTGCGCGGTGAAAAGCTCGGCGGCTCCGCCTCCATCCACTTCCCCCTTGGCTCAACTGAAGGACTCTTTCCTAAAATTGACAACCCATGCCCCTACACCTCTCCGATTGACACCGAGCCGCTGGGCCCCATTCGGCTAGAAACCGAGTTTGCGTGCGACTTAGCCTGTAGCTTTGCAGATCAAGGACTCGACCTCTATGAGGCCTACCTTTACTACGACTCGTGCTTCGATAAAAAACTCTACCTGCGCATTGTCAACAACCGGTATCGCAAACAGTGTGAGGTTCGCGAGCGGCTGCAAGATCTACTCGCCGCGCTCACCCCCTCCAACATCACCTCTGTCAAGGTGGTTCTAGAAGCCGATGGGGTAGAGAGCCACAGCTACTGTTTTCGAGCCTGCGATCTGGCCTCCTTTCGCGAGTGTTGCCTTGGCCCCTGGGAGCTTGAAGCGCTCTCTCCAATGGATGAAGCGGGTTGCCCGATCGATCCGTATGAAGCTTGCTCTCTTTTTGAGCGGCAACGGCAAATCTGGACCTTTACCTTCCGCCCCCGAATGATCACCTTTTTTGGCTCCACCTCGGGGAAGTTCAAGTACAGCTTGGGGGCGCTCACCGCCCTCGACGGCTTCATTCCAGGGGGGATCACCTATAACCTCCAGGCCAGCTACTCGATCTACTCGAGTATGCATGGGCTCCAAAGTCGCGACCGCCTCAACCCCTCCCAGCACCTTCATGTGCGCTCAGATACCGTGCGCTACTACCAGGGAGGCCGAGTTCGCCTTGAAGAAGCCTTTTTGCAAAAGTCATGGAATCTAAGAAGAGGCTGGTTTTTCCGCCTCGCCGGCGGCTACTTCGAGCCAGCCTACGGCGGTGGCACTGCCGAGCTGCTCCTCTATCCCGTCAATTCAAACTGGGCCGTCGGCGTCGATGTGGCCACCGTGTGGAAGAGGGAGTACCAGGGGCTTGGGTTCACGAGTAAAGTCACCAAGTTTGGTGATCATGGGCAGACGCTCAAAGAGTCATACACAGGGCTTCAATACTTCCTCAACCTCCACTACCAGTGTAAGCCGCTCGATCTACTCTTCGAAGTGAAAGCAGGACAGTTCTTAGCCAAGGATAAGGGAGCGCGTTTTGAGGTGACCCGTTATTTCCCAAGTGGCGCACGGTTCTCTCTTTGGCTGACTGTGACTGACGCCAAAGATGCGATCAATGGGCGGCGCTATTATGACAAAGGATTTGCCTTCACCATCCCGTTTGACATCTTCTTAAAAAAGAGCAGCCGCACGCTTCTCACCTATGCGATGTCGGCCTGGCTGCGCGACGTAGGCGCCATTGCCGAGACCGGCAACACGCTCTATCCTACCCTCTTTGAGGAGCGCTACGATTAGCTTTGATGTACAAAAAAAAGACATACCTCCTGAAGGGTATGTCTTTTTGTTTGAGCAAACAGAGTTTGAATTACTTAATAGATGCGTGAAAATCCTCGATTTTTTTGTTCGCTGATGCATAAGGGTCTCCAATTTTGGCACCCAAAATATTCAAGACGATTACTCCAGCTGCAGCAATACCAGCCACTCCACGGATGACTAACTCGAAAGGTGTAAGGAGGATTCGAGCAGTCTGGCGCTTGACCATGCTCTTATCTCCATCTTCATGTTTGTAATGGGTATAGCTTCTCGCGGCGAACGCTAGGAGAGCAATCCCTGCAACGATGACTGCTGGCCATAGGATAGCAGTAGCGAAACCTAGAGCTGCCCCACCAGTAACTAATCCGGCTGCCTTGAAAGCAATCATGGTTCCAGCAAACAGAGCTGGGAATGTAGCTAAGCGAGCGCTGCGTGCAAAATTCACATAGCCTTCTCTTTCTTCCCGTTCTAGATTGATCGTTCTTATCGTGCCCTTGTGATTAATTAAGATATCACCATCTTTGTTATTTCGGCCAAGGATAACATTTCTTCCATCGTGAATATGTGTTTGAAAGAGATTGCCGCCTGCATCTTTTTCCATCGGTAGCTTCCTACGAGCTATGAGCTCTTTTTTTATACCTTCTAGATTTGGTGAAAGGCCTAATTTTTGTGCTTCTGCGCTCGCTTCCTTAGAACTAAATGCTTCTGTTAGAATTAAATCAACCGCTTTCGCAACCTTGGCTTGCTCTCTAGCTGTGTTTGAAAGTTCTTCAGTGGTTTTTTGACCTTTAGAGAGTAATCTTGTTTCTGCATAAGCCTCTGCCCCTGCTTGCTCAACCATTGTGTTTAGCTGAGATGCAACAGGCGAATCACGAAGGGGGTTAGCGGCCTTTAGAGCAGCTACGGCAGACCTTGCTGCTGTTTTTGCTGCTTTAACAACATTTTCCTTGTCTTTATTAGCACCAATTGCGTTATCTACTGCGGTCTTAACTGCGGCGTCTACTTTTGTAAGTGCCTCATTCAGAGCTTGTTGACCTGCCTTGCTAGCCATATCTTTCTTTAGTTTTGCCAGCTCTACTTTATTTCCGTTGCCGGTTAATTGGGTTCCAACAAGTGCCGTTGTTACGGAGCCTATGAAACCGCAGACTGCTCCTCCAGTTCCTCCGGTGTAATAGCCGGCCGCCGTACTTGCTCCTACTGCTCCTAGTCCTGCTGCAATTTGTCCTAAACTCATGTTATTATCTCCTTTTTTAAAGACGTATAGTTTGTTTTGTTGTGTTTAAGATTATAACAATTTATTATTTTTTTTGTATATAACAAACTGTTAATTTGTCATTAAAGAGTATAAAAAATAATTATTATACAAATATAAAATTTGAAATATACAAAACACGAAGAAAAAGGTGTATTTATTTGTTTAAAAAATAATAAGTAAATATTTATTTATATTATTAAAAATTTTAATGCAAAAATTATAAATATGTAATTATTTATTTAGTAATGTATAAATTTTTTTTCATTCTTAAGTTTGGAATTGGCGTTGTTGAAAAATTCGAGAATAAATGATTCCCATAGGAGAAACACCAAGCTGAAAGTGCTGTTAAATCGCCAAAAAAGCGCTTTTTTCGGTTGGTTTTGCGTGTTTTTACAGGTTGCGTACTCAGTAAAATACTCAAAATCAATATCTTAAATTTTTCAACAACACTTTGGAAGTTGCCAAGTTGTAAGTTGCTTGTATTAAGTGTATTAAACTGTAGAAAATAAGTAGCTAAGAATAAATAGGATAGAAAAAGGGCCTCTTCTTCCGAAGAGGCCTGATTTGTTGTTGGGATTACTTTGCGAGGTTTTCGCAAGTTTCTTGGCCGCATCGTGCGATTCCAAGAAGGATAGAGCCAGCCCAGTAAACAGGGGATGCTAGGACCTTAAATCCTTGGAATAGAACTTCTTTGGTCTTGTCTAGAGCGCTGTCATTTGAGCCTAGGTAAAAGGTGGTAGCTGTAAGGTAAAGCGCAATACCAACGGTCGCGGCAGCAATTGCTGCTATCCCAATAGGGTTAGAAATAAGAGCTGCACCTGTGAGGCCGCTTGTGAAGTACAAAAAGCCGGCACCTGCATAGGCTGCTAAGGTGAATCCAGAAGCGATCGCTGAAAAATAGCGGTATTTTCCGTTCTCTTTTGGCTGAGCGCTTTTCTGATTCTCTGGCTGCGCAGGATTGTTATTTCTGGCTTCTTCAACAGGCTGTTGTACGCTGTTTTGTGCAGGGTGTAGTGTTACTGGTGGTGCTGATGTTAATCCTGCTGACATAGTATTTCTCCTTTTTTTATCTTTTATTTTGATGGGTTTTATAGGGTATATTATATCGTATTAAAACCCTTTTATTACAGAGATAAGTTAAGGAATTGTAAAGGTCTAGGCGAATAAATTTTAATTATAGGTCGAGAAAAATATGATTTTATATAGATCTGGTTTGAACAGATTAGATCTTTGTTTAAAATATAGAATTAAATATTTTTAGGGTAAATATAAAAAATTTTAGCTTCAGAGATTTCTTAGCATTTCGTCTGCTTTTTCAGCGTTGAAAGATTGGTAGATAGTCCATGCAAGGGAGACTGGAGCTAGGACGCATTTAATGAATTGAACGCCAATATCTTTCAAGATGTCTGGCCGTTTTTCTTCATCGTCTTTTAGTGCGACCCCATAGGCAATCGATGAAACGGTGAATGTGATGAGTGCTAATACTGCAAGGGTGATAGCAACAGGTGGGCAGGCAAAGATGGCTGCAGCGATAGAGGCGCAAAGAAGGCCTGATACAATCCAGCCAGCTTTGCTATAGTAACTTTCAGCTTGCTTTTGGAAAGGAGTAAGTTGTTTGGTATTTAGTGGTTTAGCCACCTCTCCAAGCTTAGACCTAATCGCGGCGTCTGATGCTTCACCATCGAAAAGTCGGTAGATCGATACTGGAAGGGTTACAAAGCCTAGGCCTGCTTTTAGGGTTTGGATGCCAACCTCTTTAAATAGCTCACCTGCACAGATCTCGTCTTTTCTTTGGTAGCAGTAATATCCAGTAGAAAGGGTCCAAACAACTAAGGCTAAGACGGCAAAGGTGATGGCAGCTGGGGGGCATGCGCAAATAGCAGCAAAGACAGACCCAGCAATGAGCCCAGCTGAGACCCAATTAGCCTGGATATAACGTCTTTGTAATGAGGCATTTGGCTGAGAATCGGCCTCTTCTCCTTCTGTCTTTTGTCCCCATGTTCTGCTTAAATTTGGTAATAGATCACCCGGATCGTAATTAAACGGGTCACCTACAGGAGTAAGAGCACTAGTTGTTGTCATGATTTTTTCTTTTTAAGTTTTGTTATATTATAACAAATCTAATTATTTATTTTCAAGACTTGTAAAGTTTTTTGTTTAATTAAAATTTATTTATATGTTGGTTCTTTGTCTTACTTTAGGAGGGATCTAATTAGCAGCCACGGGTAGGAAATGTGTATGCATTCTAATTGCGTTCACAGTATGATGCGGTGTTTATGGAATTTGGAAAAGGAGGGTTGATCTATGATTGAAAATTACGAAGAGTTCTCAGAGGAGCAGACGAAAATCCTCAATCGTTATGTAACAAGCACGACGAGCAATGTTTTTTGCCTTCGCAATTTGCCTGAGGTGATTAAAGGAGCGCTCTTCTCTCGTTATTCAAGATCAAGCCTTGGTTTGCGATCTCTACTTTTGAAAGAGTTTATCTTGAGCGAGGAGACGGCTTTTGAGGCGATCGCTGGGTTCATGGTCAAGCAGGAAGGCGAAGAAGCGATAGAGGCAGAAGATCAGCTCGTTGCTATTAAAAAAGCACAAAACTTCTACGATCGGATCCTCGACGGCTATGGGGATGACTCAATTGGTGAGCTTGGTGGAGCTCATCTTGCCGTTGAAAATGTAACGATGCTTGCTGCGAAGGTGATCGAGGATGCGCGCATCGGTGGCTCCCCTCTTGAAAAGTCAACCCGCTATATCTATTTCGATCAGAAGGTGGGAGGCGAGTATCTCTTTTATCGAGAGCCTATTTTGATGACTTCTGCTTATCGAGATCTCTATGTCAAGACGTGCGATCGGCTTTTCGAGACCTATTCTTTGCTTATTCCTAAGTTGACCGAGGTGATGGAGAAAAATTTCCCCAAAGAACACGATGTGTCAAACGTGGCCTACACGGCTGCTCTTCGCGCTAAGGTGCTCGATTGCCTACGTGGCCTTCTTCCATCGAGTGCTCTCACAAACATGGGTGTCTTTGGCAATGGTCGCTTCTTTGAGACGCTCATCCAAAAACTCAACTGTCACAATTTGGCCGAGATGCAAGAGATTGGAAAGAAGGGTTACCAAGAGCTGTCGAAGGTGATCCCTTCGTTTGTGCGTCGCGCTGAAGCAAACCATAAGTATCAGCAGACCTTTACTCAATATGCTGAGCAATATAGTGCTGAAATCAAATCGATCTCTGAACAAAGCACGGAGAATATTCCTGCGATGCGCAGCCAAGGAGTGCGACTCATTGCTTACGATGAAGAAAGCCCAGTTAAGGTCGCAGCGGGGATGCTCTTTGCAGAGTCTCAGTCTGGGCTGATGGAGTTAAATGAGTATTGCAAAAGTCTGAGCGATGAGCAGCTCAGCCGGATCTTAGAGGCAGGAAGCGGTTTCCGAGAGAACAGGCGGCATAAATCTCCTCGCGCACTTGAGATGGCGTCGTTCACTTTTGAGATTGTTGGCGATTTTGGAATGTATCGAGACTTGCAGCGCCACAGAATCTTAACCCAAGAGCGGCAGCTGCTCACCTGTGATTTTGGGTACTATGTCCCCAGAGAGATTCGGGGAACTGAGATGGAAGCTCCCTACATCGAGGCAATGGAAGAGGCAAAAAGAGCCTACGACCAGATTGCCTGTGAACTTCCAGAAGAGGCGCAATACATTGTTCCTATGGGCTACAATATCCACTGGTATTTTCACATCAATTTGCGGGCGCTGCAGTGGCTCTGTGAGCTTCGCTCTTCGCCGGCGGGCCATCCTGCCTATCGCTACATCGCTCAAGAGATGGCAAAGCAGGTGTCGGAGGTGTTCCCTCAGTTCAAAAGGTTCTTCAAGTTCGTTGACTATGAGGGATATGAGCTGGGCCGCTTAGGGCAAGAGGTTAGGATCGCTGAAAAAATGCAGGCGCGGAAAGAGAATGTCTAAAAAAAAGGGGAGCATTTTAGGTGGGATGCTCCTACTGGCAGGTAGTTGCATCGGAGCAGGGATGCTGGGTCTTCCCATCATGACGGGGCTTTCGGGCTTTTTCCCTTCACTCATTGCTTTTTTTGCTGCTTGGGCTTTTATGACGCTGACAGGACTGCTTTTAGTTGAGGCGAGTGGCACCTATTCAAGGCGAGTCAACTTGATCACGGTTGTCGGGCGAACCCTGGGAAATGTGGGCAAAATTGCCTGTTGGATCCTCTACTTGTTTCTGTTCTATTCGCTCCTTTTAGCCTACATCTCTGGGATTGGAGCTTTAAGTAGCAAAATCATGGAGCAGTTTTTCCATTTCTCTTTTCCCGAATGGGGAGGGAGCCTGTTTTTTGTCCTTCTTTTTGGCTCAGTGGTCTACATGGGGACAAGGCCTGTCGATTTATGGAACCGGGTACTCATGGTAGGAAAAATTGGTTCGTTTTTGGGCTTGGTTTTTTTAGGTTCTCGTTTCATTGATCCTCAGCTTCTGATGCGTTCGGCTCCTAAATATGCGGTGTTTGCTCTTCCCATTTTAGTCATCTCATTTGGTTTTCATAATATGATTCCAAGCCTGATGGATTACTTAGGGGGGGACACAAAAAGGGTGCGCAGAGCGATTCTCTTAGGAGGGCTCTTTGCGCTTACCATCTATCTGATCTGGCAGGTGCTCGTTTTGGGGATCTTGCCTTTAGAAGGAGAGTCGGGTATCTTAGCCACCGTGCGAGGGGGTGGAGAAGCTGCGCAAGCGATCATTGGAGTGCTAGGCGCATCTTCGGTCAGTTATGCGATCACTTTTCTTGCCTTCTTTGCGATTTTGACCTCGTTTTTAGCACAAGCTTTGGGACTTTCCCACTTCTTGGCTGATGGCTTTGGGGTTAGCTACAAGAAGAAGGAAGAGTTTTGGCTGGTGGTTTTCACACTGGTTCCACCTCTATTTTTAGCGATTCTTTATCCAAACGTTTTCCTCAAGGCTCTCAATTTTGCAGGGGGGATTTGCGCTGTGATTCTTTTTGGGATCATGCCCGTTTTGATGGTTTGGAAAGGAAGGAAGAAAAAGGGAAGTGAATCTCCCTATCGAGTGTTTGGTGGCAAGCCACTTTTAGTGACTCTGTTTTTGATCGCGCTCTTTGTCGCGTTTTTCCAGATCTCCCAAATGGTAGGAGCTCCTTACATACCAAAAATCCAGTAAAGGAAGGATATATATGAAAACATTGATGAGAAGTCCTCTGTTAGGTGGGATCTTACTGATTGCAGGAACCACACTTGGAGTTGGGATGCTTGCATTCCCAACAGTCACCGCCTTCAGTGGTTTTGTTCCTTCCACATTTTTATTTCTCATCATCTGGCTACTCATGCTCGTCTCGGCCATTTTCTTCCTCGATGCCAATTTATCGGTTAAAGGAGATAACAATATGATTTCAATGGCGAGTGAGCGTCTCGGCAATTGGGGTAAGCTGATCGCGTGGGTTACCTATCTGCTTCTTTTGTACTCGCTCACCGCTGCCTACATTGCAGGATGCACTCCTTTGATCGTTGAGGCCGTCGCAAAGGCCACGGGGTATACACTGCCAGGATGGCTTGCTCCATTTTCTCTCCCGGTCCTTTTCGGGGGCTTTGTTTATTGCGGTACTAAGGGGGTAGATCGGATCAATCGAATTCTCATGTTTGCCCTTGTGATTGCCTATGCTCTGCTCATATCTTTTGTCCCGACTCAGGTGGATGTTGCTAACCTTCTCCATGTTGATTTTCCCGCAACGCTCATTGCTATTCCGGTTGTGATTACCGCCTTTGGCTACCACATCATCATTCCGAGCTTGGCAACGTATATGAACCGGGATCGCAAGAAACTAAGAAAGGCGATTTTTATTGGGAGCCTCATTCCGATTTGTGTTTACCTTCTATGGCAAACGCTTGTTTTGGGAGCTGTGCCACTCCCTCTGCTCACCGATGCATTTTTTAAAGGAGCGGAAGCGACGGTGCCCCTTTCTGCAGTTTTGCAAAACCGATGGATTAGTCTTGCCGCTAAACTCTTTGCCTTTTTTGCCATCATCACCTCCTTCATTGGAGTTACTTTGAGCCTTTCTGACTTCTTGACCGATGGGTTCAAAATTAAGAAAAGTACGGCGGGAAGGCTTCTTGCTATTTTGCTGACCTTTATCCCACCTCTATTTTTCGTGTATACCTACGAAAGGGGTTTTTATATTGCGCTCCAATATGCAGGAGCATTTGTAGCAATCTTACTTGTGATTCTTCCTGCCGCCATGGTTTGGAAATTGAAAAAATATCAGAGCGCCCCTCGTCGTCTGCTTTTGCTCATTGTGATGGTTCTTGGCATAGCAATCGTCACCTTAGACCTCCTCGATGAGAGAGGTCTATTCAAGCCAATCACCAACCAGTATGCTCAAAAGTAATATGTTTGAACTTGTCTCTGAGTTTGCCCCAAAAGGCGACCAACCTCAAGCCATTGACAAACTCGTTGATGGGGTAAACCAAGGGAAAAAGTCTCAAGTTCTCCTTGGGATTACAGGTTCTGGAAAGACATTTACCATGGCAAGCACGATTGCAACAGTGGGGCGATCTGCTTTAATTCTGGCTCACAACAAGACCCTCGCAGCTCAGCTCTACCAGGAGTTCAAGGGGTTTTTTCCCAATAACGCTGTTGAGTATTTCGTCTCCTACTACGACTACTACCAGCCCGAGGCTTACATTGCCCGGACAGATACCTATATTGAAAAAGATCTGTCTATCAATGACCAGATCGATCGCTTGCGCCTTTCTGCCACACGCTCACTTATTGAGCGGGATGATGTGATCATCGTCTCTTCGGTTTCGTGTATCTATGGCTTGGGACTTCCAGAGTATTATGCAAAGATGCAGCTCAAAATGGAGGTGGGGACCGAAGCGAGGCGAGATGAGGTGCTCTTGCACCTTGTCGAGATGCATTACAAGCGGGGAGACTTTGACTTAGCGCGGGGGACATTTCGCGCGCGGGGTGATGTGCTAGAACTAGTGCCCGCCTATGAGGAGAATCTCGCCTATCGGATCGAGTTTTTCGGCGATGAAATCGACCGGATCAGCGAGATCGACCCACTCACAGGGCAGGTGCGACAAAGGCTCAATAAGATCTCGATCTTTCCCGGCTCTCACCACGTGACTCCTGAGTCGGTGCGCCATCGCGCGCTTGGAACCATTCGGGAAGAGCTCAAAGAGCAGATAGCCCATTTTGAAAAGGAAGAGAAGCTTATCGAACGGCAAAGAATCAAAGAGCGGACGAATTATGATCTAGAGATGATCAAAGAGATTGGCTTTTGCAAAGGAGTGGAAAACTACTCGCGCCACTTCTCTCAAAGAAGCGCTGGCGATCCTCCGCCATGCCTTATCGACTATTTCCCGAAAGACTTTCTCATTTTTATCGATGAGTCGCACCAAACCTTGCCCCAGGTACATGCAATGTACAATGGAGACAGGGCCCGCAAGAATGCGCTGGTCGAGTTTGGATTTCGCCTTCCGTCAGCTTATGACAACCGCCCGTTGAAGTTTGAGGAGTTTTATCGCAAGTTCCACCAGGTGGTCTACGTCTCTGCAACCCCTAGCCCATGGGAGGTGAATGAAGCAGGAGGAGAGATCATCCAGCAGATCATTCGTCCTACAGGCCTCCTAGACCCCGAGATCACTCTCAAGCCCGCTACCAATCAAGTAGACGACTGTCTCGAAGAGATTCGAGTGGAAACAGAGAAAGGAGGGCGGGTTTTGGTCACCGTTTTGACCAAGAAACTCGCTGAAGACCTCACCGAGTACCTCACCGAAATCGGTGTGAAGGCAAAATATCTTCACTCTGACATTGACACGCTTGAGCGCGTGCAGATCATCAATGATCTGCGCAAGGGGAGCTTTGATGTGCTTGTGGGGATCAACCTGCTCCGTGAAGGGCTTGATATTCCCGAAGTCTCCCTCGTCGCCATCTTAGATGCCGACAAGGAAGGGTTCTTGCGCAGTGAGACGGCCCTTATTCAAACGTGTGGACGCGCGGCGCGAAACGTGCACGGTCGAGTGATCATGTATTGCGATAAGAAGACCAAGTCGATCGAAAAAGCGGTTGCTGTGACCAAAGAGAGGCGTAAGATCCAAGAGGAGTACAACAAAGAGCATGAGATCACTCCTCAGTCAACCAAGAGGGAGAAGATCGAAGGGCTCCTCGAGCCGCTCGAAGAGGTGAGCGGGAAAGCGCCCCGGGCCAAAGAGGCTCCTCTTACTAAAGATCAGGTTGCTGAGAAAATTAGCGATCTTACATCTGAGATGAAGCAGGCGGCCAAGGAGCTGCGCTTTGAAGAGGCAGCAGCGCTGCGCGACGAGCTTCACAAATACCAAAAGCTTGAGCTTCTTGAAGATCAGCTGTAGGTAGCAAGCGCCGGTTATCCAGACCATTTTGGCACCAACTCGTTTTGGTCAATGAATCTGGTCACTCTGTTTTGAAGTTGTTAATAAATTTTTTTCTGCGATAGAATATTCGAAATTCAATCGACTATACCGCTGAAGCAGGAGAAACGACTATGGCAACTGTAACTGGATATGATACCAAAACCGCCGCCTTTCAACGGCAAGCAGAGGAAGACTTTTCACTATTTGAACCAACAGCTGGAGTAGAAAGCCCTTTAGCGACTCGAGACCTTCATCGCAAGGATAATCAACAGGACGAACCACAAACATCGCCGCTAGAAGATAGAATCAATTGCTGCCTTGGCCTTGTTGCTGCGGGAGGGGCAATCTCCCTTGTCGCTCTGCAGGCAATCAAGCAATATGGCATTGCGTTCAATGCTGTGATCTCTACATCAGCGGGTTTCTTGGCCTTTTTCCCCTCTGTCATGGTCCTTTCAAGAACAAACAAAGATGTAGTGAAAGACACACTGACTGATTTTGGTCCTATGTTTGGCTATTTTACCATTACGCAAATTGGGCTGAACTTTGCGACTACGATGTCTGGCGAGCTAGCCTACTTTGGAGCCATCAATGGCATCTTTGGGGCAACTTTAGCAGCTCAGCTCCACAATCTCTATCATTGGAAACCAGAAGATGATCATGTCGGCGCCTCTACTATACAAGAATCTTTATTAGAAATAGAAGACAAAACCAAAAGCGGTAATTATAGCCACGCAAGCCGAATTCCTATGTGTTTGACGGGGCGCGCGATTTGTCGTTTGGTCACAGATACAGTCGCAGGTGGTCTTGGCCTCGGGGCGATCTTTTCCGATAGATTTGTACCATCTCCTTACTCATCCGTTCTGCCCAACCTTGGGCAGATTGTTTTAGGTTGTGCAATGGGGAGCGCTTTGCATGAGGTGGTTCACTACATAAGCAGAAAGTATGAGCAAAAATATAGGGATGTTGAACCTCCCCCTTGTTGTTTGAATTTTTGGCGGGGTGTAGGAAAGGTTGAGGTTGCCGCAGCTCTTCTTTTCTCAGGGATGATTGGATTTAGCACTGTTCCAACCAATATTGGCGCTGCAATCCTTTGTGGAATGTATTACAAGATTTGTTCGATCCGTTTTACCCATGTACCAAAAAGCCAACTTTATGAGTTGCATAGAGGGCAAGATCGGTTCTTCACAGCCAGATGCAAGGTGATGACAAATCTTTTCTGGTTTGCCTGTCTTTGGATCCCTTTTGGAATTTGGCAAGCAGATATTGGAGATATAAGTGCAAAAGCGGCTTTAGGAACTTTTACTGGTGCAGGGGCCGTATCCTATCTTTTGGGAAGGGTTTGGGATAGGTATGACATCCACAATTCGACCAGTGCTTTTAAGAATTTTGGCTTTTTCTGGACCTACTATTTCAATCCACCTCCCATTGCTTTTACTGCGATCACCCAAGCGATGAATATCGGGAGTTCATCGTTAGAAGATTACCCAGAGGTCGAAGCGGCATTGGCCTGTTTTGCTTGGGCAGACTTAGGGCGAGCGATGGGCGCTCACGCTGCGCGCTCAGGGTCGCGGCGAAACTGGCGCTACCCTGCAAATATTGATAGCTTATTTACCCTCTTTGTTTATTTCTTCGCCCAACAGTTGAATGTAAAATCTTGAGGAGTTGCTAATGTCTCAATATGTAACTCCAAAAAAAAGCGCTTCATCAGCAGCAGAAGGGCTGGTCTGGAGCAGCCCGGCTGCCCAAAGAGAGGAGCAGAGAAAGCGCATTGTCCATCTGATTCGTCAATTTGGAAGCCAGTTAGGCGCGGTTGAAAAATTCCTCTTAAAAGGGGATGCTCCTGTCTATGAAAGAATCGCTGAAGTTGATCGCCTCATCCTTTCGCAACTGAAAGGACAAGAAGATTACTACGGTGCTTTTAGTAAGGTCCCGGCGATAGCTGAAAGGATACAAAATCTGAGATTTCCAGGAATTAAGGATGGAGAGGCGTTAGTGGGAAAGATGATTCTCCAAGCTGCCTATCATTTGTATGATGTAGAAAGGATGTGCTGGCAGCAAAACATTGTTGTCCCTCCGCCTCTTGCGTTGCGATGGGAAAAGCACATAAAGGAGCAATCTTCTATCGCTTCGTATCTATACAGAGCGTTAGACGGATATGAAACCGATAGATACAACATTCCTCCGGAAGTTTATGATCGCCTGTTTAGTACTGCTACGGTCTACCTACCGTTAGAAGGGAGTAGGGTACAACCCCTTTCTTGGGGGATACTCGTTTTATCTTGGATGAGTCATTTTCAAGACAACTCAACTGTACAACGTGTTGGCAACCGATTTCTCCGAGCTTATGGCAACAAAGATAAAATAAGACAAATAGAAAGTCTTACAACACCTTTTAAAAAGGTAGATCGGTCATCTTTTAGGCTCTATGTTTCTATGTGGACAGTTCATGTCTTAGAGATGAGACTGCGATTTAAATTTTCTGATCGTGTGGCAAACAAATTGATCGAGCATTTTAAGGATGAAGTTGTAAGGCAAGAGGTCTCTTTTATGTTAGCTCATTTACAAGATCTTCAGACAAGGCCCTTAAGAGTTGGCAGGCCAAGGCAAGACCTTCTACTGCGTCTTCGCGTTTTGTTTAATTTAATCTATACCCGCTGCACTCCACATCAACGTTCAAACGAGCAAGTGATGGAAAGCATGGTTGGTTGGGTGATGGAAGCAGATTTAACCAGAATGGGTACAATCAAATCGCATGCCTATCCTCCCTTCCATGACCATGTAGTAAATAAATTGCCCAAAAAACAATTCGAAATAGAACAGTTTATCCAATTGGTTAAGGAATTAGAAACATGCTGCCTTGATAAGGAAGGAAATGGAGAGGAATTTAGGAAAGGGGCGCTTGGCCTGCTCATGCTGATGATTGATTCTGAAGGGTTGGCTGCTCGGTATTTTTCACTTGCAAAGAGTTATTGCTCGATGAGTAAACTGATCGTTCTTACACCAGATCTGCTTGTAGATTTTTTCACGCAACATGGTGAAAAAAACTCAAAAGATACCTTTGCAGAAATGGAGGAAGATTTTGGTAAAAGATATAGATCGAAAGAGATAACGCTCGATCAACTGATCAAAGACTACGAAAGGAGAGGGCTTAAAGAATTTGAGCTCACAGCTATGTCGATGCGCGAGTTTTGTAAAAGGCAACTTGCGACTGTTTCGTCTGCAGAGGCTGCTTTTAAATTCTATCGTGAAACGGAATCCTCGTGGATAGAAGAAAGAAGGGCTTTTTTGGAGGCGATTGTAGCAAATCTCCCAGAGAACCTTACCAAGCCATCAGAGCAGATTTTTAGATTGGTCTGTCAGCGTCATTTGTCTTCTTTAGAGGAAAGAAAAAAGTGGATAAAAAGATTCGCGCAGTTGACGGCGTCTTCAGCGGAAGAAGAGGTAAATAGTGATCTCTATTTGCAAGGACTTAGCGCATCTCTTTCAGGAGGGCTTAACGCAGGAATCGAAAAAACTTTTGCGCTCTATAAGAAGGTCGATCCCCAACTCTCTACAAATTTGAAGGTAAGGCTGTTCCTAGAACAGTCTGTTTCAATCCCACTCAACCCCAGCGAAGAGTACGTAGAAGCACTGGGGCACTTCCTCAGTGAATTGCAAAAGAGGTATCGTTTAAGCTCTTATCAGCACCTTCACCTATTTTATATTTTCCTAAGTAGGTCTGAGTCTCGTAACAACGTAATTGTCCTTCGGGACATGATGCGATTTATCCAGTATTTCGATCGCTTTTTGGGAGAGAAGCTATCGCCAGAGAGTCTCTACTCCTTTTTGCTTCTTCAAAAAGATCTGTCTGTTTGTTGGCTAGGACAGTATTTGAAAATGCTAGATCAGAGTCGGCAACAAGTGTCAGCAACAGAAATTGATAGGTTAATTCTTTGTCCTAAAGTCATTGCAAATATCAAGGAAGCCTTGACGCTTCTAACGGGTCCACAGGAAGAAGGAGTGATGCACTCGCAATTAAATAGCGCTTTCTTATTTCCAGACGTCTCGTATTTGACGCGTAATTTTGCTTTTGAAATCAGAGACCAGAGAGTATCACCACAAGAAAGCGTTCAATCTTCCTTAACTCCATTAACTCCTAAGATTCCTAGTTTGAGATTAGCGTTGAGCGAGTGGAAAACGGATCGGGATGGATTTCCTGTTTTCTGTTTTTCAATACTAAAAACAAAATCATTAGATACGTATTCTGTTCAAGCAAGATTCCCGATCAAATTTGATGAACTCCAATTTAATCCTGGCTTCTTGAAAGTTCTTAAAGAAATTTGCGAAATGACTTGCTCCGATTTACAAGAGATCGACGAGGCTGCTTATGACGAATATTCTCAAGGCGGAAAGCAGATCAAGAATATAGACGACTTTCTTAAGCACTATCCAAAAGCCAAAAATATTTGGGATGAATACAATATTAAATTTATTCCTTTCAAAAAAGGAAGGAATGGAGAGGCCGTGTTCGAGTTTTTAAGCCAGCTAAAAATTGGACAGCGCAAAGCTATTATTTCCCTAGCAACTGAAAACAATAAATTCCTTCCGGAAATCGTTGAGACAGATGATTTGTTAGAGATTGCCTCTAAGGAGCACGTTTTTGTTCAAGATGGGGCTATTTCAATCGTTCCTTTTGACAAATTGTCTTCATATGACGATCTTCTTTTCCAGTGTTTTACTGTTAGTGAGCCAATTAGCGAGATTTTGGAAGTTTTGCATACAGGACAAGGCATAAAGATAGTGAATACAACTCTGAATGTCACAAATGATTTCATCAAATTTGAGGAGCCTACTCCAAAAGTTTGCATAACATATATGCAACCAATGAATGAATCTAAACAGAGGGGTCCTGGGCAGCAAAAAACGGCTCAATCGACGCTAATATTTAGAGCGAAATGCAAAAATGGGGATATTGAGGCGAGTGTTAAATTTTCAGAAGCTGTATTTAATACCCAAAAAAAGATGTCTCAATTACTCCGATGGAACATGGCACGTCTGAAATCTCGTTATTATAAAGTCTTGCAGGCGAGCAGAGAAGTATCTTCCGAGGAGCCATTCAAGGCGCCTCAGCGATACTACGAATTTTCGGAAATGAAAGGTGTATGAACCTATGGTATAATTCATTGATTTGTGCTACGAAAAAATAAAGAGGAGCTCAAAATGAAAATGAATTTTTTTCGCGCTACGTTTTTATTTCTAGCATTAGCAGGTCTAGTTGTGTCCTGTTCAAGTCCTAACGATGCGGTTGAATCGGAAATCCATGAGCTAGAAAATGATTTTGGACCTAGCGGGCTTGATGGTGAGTTTGGCCCTAGCGGTCTTGATGGCTAGGTAGTCGACCCTGAAAAAGTCCTTCGGGCCCAAAATGCCTCTAATTTGGCAGAAAATAGATTTAACTCCTCAGACAACCCTTCTTAGGGTTGTCCTCGTCTTTACCTCAATTTTCTGTTTGAAAAATGAGCTATTTTTTGCTCGATAGTAGGGGCTCCTTCTGAAAAAATTTGCAAGGAAATAACATGTGTGTAGTGAGAGCCTTGCAAATGCTGAAGTATCTGGTCTCCAGAGAGGGTGCAAATTTTTCCTTCGGGAGCCTCTTTTTTTCAGGGCCGACTAGGTAGCAAACGCGGGCAAAACGAACGTCTTTCCCCTTTTTTCTCCTCCAAAAATGCTGTTTCCCGTACGATAGTGCTTGCGATGAAACAGATTACGATCAAAGCACATACCTCCTGGCTCCAGCTCGATTTCTCCGAACTGTTTGCCTTTCGCTATGTTTTCTTTATGCTCATATTGCGTGATATCAAGTTGCGCTATAAGCAGACGGCTGTTGGTGTGGCCTGGGTTGTGTTGCAGCCTCTACTAACGGCCCTTCTCTTTACCCTGATCTTTGGGCGGATGATCAAGCTGAGCAGCGATGGACTGCCCTACATTGTTTTTGCTTTCTGCGGCCTTGTCCCCTGGCTTGTCTTTTCCCAATCCCTCCAAAGGGCTTGTAACTGCCTCGTCAACGACTCGAGGCTGATCACAAAGATCTACTTTCCCAGGATTTTTATTCCTCTATCGGCTACCTTTGGAGTGGCGATCGATTTTTTGATCACCCTTGGCATCATGGGATCTCTCATTATTTTCTATCAGTTGCCTATCACTCCCCAGCTTCTATGTCTTCCTTTTGCTGCCCTACTCTTGTTTGCCTTCTGCTCAGGGATCAATCTTCTATTCTCGGCCGTGAATGTCTACTATCGAGACTTCAAGCACATTGTTCCCTTTCTCATCCAATTCTGGATGTACGCTTCTCCCCTTGTTTACTCAGGCAATATGGTTCCAGAGCAGTACCGTCTGATCTATAGTTTAAATCCTATGGCAGGAATGATCGATCTGTTTCGTTGGTGCTTACTCGGCCTTCCCCAGTTCCCCTATACTTCTGCTGGGTTTGCAGTCATTGGAACTGGAATTATTCTCCTTTTAGGAATGTTTGTTTTTCGAAAGGTAGAACACTTTTTTGCTGATATCATCTAGGAGCATATGGATCGTCTGGCTATTCGAACTCGCAACTTAGGAAAGAGATACAAGATCGATCGGATGTCGCGCCAAGGGGGACGGACTTTGCGCGAAGACATGATGGGGATCTTTAGGCAAGCGCCAAGGCTGGTTCATGATCCTTTCTGGGCTCTTTCAGAACTCAACCTTGAAGTGTATGCCGGCGAAGCGATTGGCGTGGTGGGAGCGAACGGCTCGGGTAAGAGCACTCTTTTGAAGCTTCTCTCACGCGTTACCTGGCCAACAACTGGACAGATTGACCTGTTTGGGCGTGTCGGAGCTTTGCTTGAAGTAGGAACAGGCTTTCACCCTGACCTTACAGGGAGAGAGAACATCTTCTTATGCGGCGCAATTCTTGGGATGGAAAAGAAAGAGATTGCTCAGCGTTTTGATGAGATTGTTGCCTTCTCAGAGGTGGAAACCTTTCTAGACACTCCCGTTAAGAGGTTCTCGAGCGGGATGTTTCTGCGACTTGCATTTTCAGTGATGTCTCATCTCAATAGCGAGATCCTGATTGTTGATGAGATCATTGCAGTGGGTGATCAGGAGTTTCAAAAGAAGTGTGTATGCAAAATGCAAGAGATCCTCACCGAAGGACGTACGATCTTCTTTGTCAGTCACCAGATGGAGAAAATCAGAGCGCTTTGTAGCCGTGTCCTGTGGCTTGAAAATGGAAAGCTTATGTTCGATGGAAAGACCGATGAAGTATTGGAAAAGTATGAAGGGCTCGCCCCGGTGTAAAGCGGATTTACATACCAAAGCTCTCTTCATCAATTGGAAGAAGCGACTTTTTTATGCCCTCTTATATTTTTTGCACAGACTTTGGAAGACTCTTTCACCGAAGTTGCTCTTTGAACAAAGCGGCTCTCCCTTGAAAAAAATCCTCATCGCCAATCAAGGCTCTTTAGGTGATGTGTTTCTCTCCACCTTTGTGATTCCTGCTTTAAAAAAAGCGCATCCTGGGTGCATAGTTGGCCTCCTTGTTTCGAAGGAGGGAGAGGCCGCTGGGGCTGGGTGCCTTGGGGTAGACCAGATCCATCGATTGGACCATTGGCTTAAGGCAGGAAGTCCTTTCTTGCATAAGGCTGCAAATTTTTTCCGATTTCATTTGAGGGAAAAAAGAAAGCTAATAAAGGAGTTGGACGCATGTGGGTATGATTGTGCCATCAATCTCTATCCGTTTTTTTCCGATGTCATTGCACTCTTTTTAAGTGCAAAAATTCCGATTCGTATTGCTTTTGATGCATATGGTTACCGAGAGCTCATGACCCATCCAGTGCCATGGGAGTGCGGCAGCTATCTCGCCGATCAATATCAGAGGCTTTTACAAGAGACGGGTTTAGCAGAAACAGATTCGTTCTTTTCTCCTTGGACGGTTAAATTTGCAGCAACAGAAGGGGACTACCTCATCTTTCATATGGGTTCGAACCATGAAAAAAAAGAGCTTTCTCCCATCTTTTGGAGAGGACTTCTCAAGGAGCTCGAGAAAGAGGGTCATAGAGTCTATTTCACGGGGCAAGGAGAGCGAGAAGATCAAATGATCGAAGAGGTGATTTCTCATGAAGTTCAAAACCTCTGCGATCGTCTCTCATGGGAAGAATGGATCGACTTGATTGCAGGAGCAAAAGGAGTTGTTTCTATCGATTCGGCAATCATCCATATTGCGGCTGCATTCTCAAAACGGTTTACTCTTTTCTACCACAAACAGTCGGATCCTGACCTATGGCGTCCCCCTTCTGAAAAAGGGATTGCCTTTATCCAAAAAAAGGAGCTTTTTCCCATCCAAAGAGATGGGGAAGGGCTTATCCTTTTAGATCGGTATGATGCTAAGGAAATGGCTCCCTTGTTAAATGAGCACTTTGCAAACGATGGGGTGTTTGTTTGAATATCGTTGTGGATGCGAGGATGAGAGAGGCTGGAGGGGTTGGGACCTATCTTAGCGAAATCCTTTCCCAGTGGGAGAAAGCAGGAAAAGACTTTTTTCAGCTCACGCCTGAGAAAGTAAAAGCTCCCATCTACAGTATAAGGGAACAGATAGAGCTGCCACTAAAAGCTCCTCGGTCCGATCTTTTCTGGGCTCCCCATTTTAACGTTCCTTTACTGCCCCATCAAAGCAAAAGATTGATCACAACGATTCATGATACCTATCACCTGGATCATCTTTGTGAGTTTTCAATCCCAAAGCAGCTCTATACAAAGCTTATGTTTCGAGTAGCTACACGTAGATCAGATAAAATCATCACCGTTTCAGAATTTTCAAAATCAAGGCTGCTAAAGCATTTTCCTGAGATTGAGCAAAAAATTGAGGTCATCTTCTCTGGATGCGATCACCTTCCCGTTGAAGGGAAAGAGCCTAAAGCAAAACCTCCTGCTCCCTACTATCTGTTTGTGGGCAACTTGAAGCCCCATAAAAACCTCAAGTGTGTGCTTCAGGCAATGGAAGAGGTGGAAGGATCTCACCTTGTCGTTGTAGGAAAGATGAGTGGGTTCATTCATGGTATTGATCTAGAGAAGCTAAAACAAGAGTTTCCACGTCTAAAAAAGAGGCTCCATTTTGTTGGGAAAGTCCCGGTTGACGAGCTTTCTTGGTACTATCAAAACGCGATGGGCCTGATTTTTCCTTCATTCTATGAGGGGTGGGGACTGCCGCCTCTAGAGGCAATGCGCCTTGGTTGCCCTGTCATCGCTTCTTCAGCAGCAAGCATCCCCGAAGCCTGTGGAGACGCAGCGCTCTATTTCAATCCCTTAAATCCTAAAGAGCTGACAAAGAGGATGATACATCTATCTAGCCAGCGCGATGAGTGGATAGATAGGGGGATAACTCATTCAGCCTCTTTCACTTGGAAGAAAACAGCTGAAAAGCATTCTGAAGTTATTTCAAAAACAGCCGTTTTCAGTAGAGATGACTACTTTTTCTACTAATATTGGTGAAAAATTTCAGAAGAGTGGCTCATCAAAAGCTCTGCAAGGAAGAGCTGCTGTGATTGGAAAGCAATCCTAAACGTGAGTTTCTAAACGTCCATAGATATCGTCGAGGCGGACAATGTCATCTTCGCCGACATACTCTCCCATCTGGACCTCGATCATTTCAACGGGTTCATCGGTTTGATTTGCAAGTCGATGAACCATTTTTTTCGGGACAAAAAGGCTCATATTCTCTTTGAGCTCAATCGTCTCTTCTCCCAAGGTGATAAGGGCTGTTCCTAAAGTAACGACCCAGTGCTCACTGCGGTGGTGGTGGTACTGGAGACTTAATTTCCCTCCTGGTTTTACCACAATCTTCTTGATTTTCATCGTCTCGCTCTCTTCAAGAACTGTGTAGGAGCCCCAAGGTCGATGAGTCGTAGGGTGCTCTTTGACTTGTTTGGCTCCAGTTTCTTGGAGCTTAGTCACTAGCTGTTTTACTTTTTGCGAAGAGCCTCGCTTTGTGATAAGTAGGGCGTCTTCACTGTCGATGACGAGAAGGTCTTCAACATCTGCAGAAGCGATCAAGCGCTTTGTCCCCATAAAAAGAGAATTTTTTGTATGCAGGTGAACTCCATTTCCTATGGTGGCATTCCCTACTTCATCTTTGTCGAGCATCTCATAGACGCTGTCCCATGAGCCCACATCAGACCAAGAGAGGTGCAATGAGACGACTTTGAGGTGTCTTGTGTGCTCTACCAAGGCATAGTCAATCGAAAGGGATGGGAGAGTGTTATAGCCGCTCTTCAAATCGGTTTGGAACGCCAAATCCATTTCCGGTTGGTGCTCGCTTATGTCAGCAAAAAACTGCTCCGTGTGGAAGAGAAAAATTCCACAATTCCATAGGCAGTTCCCCTGCCTTAGAAGTTGTTTGGCTTTAGGAAGAGAAGGCTTTTCTAAAAATGAAAATGCTTTGGAAATGGCTTTGCCCGGTTCACACTCGATATAGCCATATCCGGTGTGGGGATGATTAGGATAGACGCCAAATGCAATATGGCTGTTTTGCAACGACTCGTTTTGTGCTTCAGCAACCTTCTCTAAGAACAGCTCTTCGGGAGCAATCAGATGATCACACGGGGCGACAAGAAAGGTTTCTCCAAGCTCTTGCCGCTCATCTAGCCATTTAAGGGCAAACAAAATAGCTGGAGCAGTATTTCTTCGTGAAGGTTCAGCAATCACGCGGCTGGCAAGGCCAGGATCGATTTCGATCACCTCTTTTTTCACCTGATCTATCATCTCTTTCTGGGTGAGAATTACCAGATCTTCCGAAGGGTATTTTTTTAAGAATCGTTGCACTGTTTTTTGCAAAAGCGACTCTTCGCCTCCAAATTTCAAGAACTGTTTGGCAAATGAGGGGCGGGAAAGGGGCCAGAGTCTATTGCCAGAGCCTCCAGCGAGGAGAATGATTTTCATGTTAGAAATCCACTGTTATCGATACAATTGCATCTTGTAAATAAGAGTAACTATGCCAGATCTTATCCTTTTTCGCGTAGGGTTGAAATCTTCCCTCTATCGGTTTTTGCTTTTGGCTTTTTCCCTTTTTTTTGTAGCGGGCAATTTTTTCCGATTTCTTACACTTGGCTTTTTTCAAAGCAACTTTTCCTTGGCCGAGATGGGGCTATACGCAATCGCTCTTCCGCTCTACTTTGCAAAGAGGCGAAGGAGTCAGTGGATTGTCTTTGCGATTCTAGTCTCAGGGTTGTATGGGGTCATTCTTCATCGCTTTGATCTCTCAAGCCTATTTTATGGGGCCAAAGCGGTAGGGATGATTGCAAGTGGGGTGGTCATCGGTGATGCTCTTTGGCGGCAGTATGGCGATCAGTTGGAAGCTGCAATTTGGTTTTTCCTGCGGTTGTTCCTTGGTGTCCTCATCATTGGAGCGGCAATTTATCTTGCGTTCCCCAAGGCAATGGATTTTTTTGCCTTGCTCGGCAAATTCGGAATTCATTTTCATGGGGACCCCCATGTAAAGCGCTTTATTTCTCCTTTTTTTGACCCCAACTACTACGCTGTTATTGCAACGATCCCACTGATCTTACTGCTTATTTTTCCCAAAAAAAGGAAGGGAATCTCTTCTTTATCGTTTCTACTTTTAGTCTCGATTCTATTGAGTTGGTCTCGAGGGGGCATTGCTACGTGTCTGGCCACTTTGACCATCTCTTCTGTTGTTCTTTGGTGCTATGGAAAAAGGGGAGGCTTTAAACCCAGAGTGCTCATTTACCTTATGGTCTTTGTTCCCCTGATCGGTGGAATTCTTTTTTTCGTAAGAACAGAACTCGGGGTTTTTGCTGAGCGCCTCTTCGAAATAGGGGAAGATCAATCGGCCTATGCTCGGTTTGAAAACCTTAGTGAAGCGCTTTATTTTTTCAAAGAGTATCCCTTTTGGGGGGTCGGCTTTAACTATCTCCCGAAACTCTTCTTAGAAAAATGGGGGTTCGTAGGGATCGATTCATCACTACTCACTCTCCTATGCTGTTTTGGACTGGTTCCAACGCTTGGTTTTTTGCTTTGCGGGGCTATTTGGTTTTTGAAGAGGGTGAGGAGCTACTTCAATCTACGTAAATCTCACCCGTTTCTTTTCAGAGCATTTTGGGCCCTTTCTATCTATCTGGGGGTTTGCAGTTTTTTTACTTCGTGGCTCATCAATTTATGGAGCTATCCGTATTGGCTCATTCCAATGATTGCGCTGTTTACTTATTTGGATAGAAATATATTGATAGCTAAATAATTAGGATCTATTTAAGTTTTTTTAGTTATGGCATTATTTATGCTACTAAACTTAGATTTGCTAGAGTTTCTTAATGAAATACTAGAACCGACGTAAATTTTAACCCGTGACTGCCACCTAATCCCCGTGCAAGAAGTTTTTTTCAAAGATGGGTCTTTAAAAAGGCTTCTTGCCGGGGATTAGGTAGCAGTCACGGGTTTAAGAGGAGTTCACTCTCTTTTTTGTTTTTCGAGTCGTTGAACATTTCCTCTATTGTGCTATGATCGGCTCCGATGAAAAAAATAGCACTCGTACATGATTGGCTTTTTGGGATAGCCGGAGGGGAGAAATGCCTTGAAGCAATCTGTGAGCTCTATGAGGGACCGATCTATACCCTTTTTCAAGATAAAGACGCTCTAAAGGGGACAATTTTTCAGGGGCGAGAAATCCACCCTTCTTTTCTGCAGCACTTGCCCAGAGTAAAGAGCTACTACCGCAATCTTCTTCCGCTGTTTCCAACGGCGATTGAGCAGTTTGATCTCTCTGACTATCCCGTAGTGATCTCAAGCTCTCACGCTGTGGCAAAGGGGGTTAAAACGCATAAAGGCCAAACCCACATCTGCTATTGCCATAGCCCAATGCGCTATGCTTGGGATTTGGCAGACTTTCATTTGGCTTACTTAAGTAGGGCCAAACAGTTCATTGCTCGACCTACACTTTCCTATCTTCGCCGCTGGGATAAAAAAACAGAGCACCGTGTCGACTATTTCATTGCCAACTCTCGCTATGTTGCCAAAAGGATTGAGAAAAACTACGGACGTAAAGCCAAGGTGATTCATCCTCCTGTCGATACTCATCTCTTTTCGATTGCTCCCACAAGGGAAGACTACTATTTTACCTGCTCTCGGCTTGTTCCTTACAAGCGGATTGACCTTTTGGTAGAAGCGTTTGCAAAAATGCCAGAAAAAAGGCTGGTCGTGGTTGGGGATGGCCCTGAGATGGGAGCTTTAAAAGATAAGGCGACGAAAAATATCGAGCTTCTTGGGTTTCAAGAAGACTCTGTACTCCGCGAATTGCTCTCTAAATCGCGCGCTTTTCTCTTTGCTCCGGAAGAGGACTTTGGGATTGTAGCAGTGGAGGCGCAAGCGGCCGGCATTCCAGTGATTGCCTATGGCAAAGGGGGAGCGCAAGAGACGGTAGTAGAAGGGCGCTCAGGGCTTTTCTTTGATGAGCAGACTCCGCAGAGCCTAATGGCAGCCATTGATCATTTTGAGGCGATGGAGGATCAGTTTGACCCGAAGGGGATCAAAGAAGGAGCGATGCGGTTTTCCAAGGAGCGCTTTCAAAAAGAGATTCAGGATTTTGTTTCAGCAAAGGTAGAGATGAGAGCTTTGTCCGATTGAATCATGATCTCAACGAGCTCCTCTAGCGATGTTTTTGCTTCCCAACCGAGTTTTGCTTTTGCTTTGCTAGCGTCTCCAATAAGTAGGTCTACTTCGCTGGGGCGGAAAAAGTCGGGAGAGATGGAGATCACCACTTTTCCAGTTCTTTGATCGTACCCTTTTTCTTCTCGTCCAATTCCTTCAAAGGCTAGGTCGATCCCAACTGCTTGGAAAGAAAGCTCAGCAAACTCTCGAACGGTGGTAGTCCTTCCTGTTGCAAGGACAAAGTCTTCAGGAGTTTTCTGCTGCAGCATGGCGTGCATCCCTTCTACATAGTCTTTTGCATATCCCCAATCTCGCTTGGCGCTGAGGTTGCCTAGATAAAGGGTGTCTTGCAGCCCCAGGCTGATTCTGACAGCGGCTAGGGTGATTTTACGTGAGACAAAATCTTCTCCACGTCTTGGGCTCTCGTGGTTAAAGAGGATGCCGTTGCAGGCGTAGAGGTTGTAGGCTTCGCGGTAGTTGACAACGCTCCAGTAAGCATGCAGCTTGGAGACTCCATAAGGAGATCTAGGATGAAAAGGAGTTGTCTCTTTTTGAGGGATCTCTTTTACCTTCCCAAAGATCTCAGAGGTGGAGGCTTGATAGAATTTTGTATCGGGGCAAACGCTTCGGATTGCCTCAAGAAGTCTTAAGACGGCCAATCCATTTACTTCTGCTGTATATTCGGCCATTTTGAAGGAATCGCCTACGTGGCTCATAGCAGCTAGGTTGTAGATCTCATCTGGCTGGACGCTTTTCAGGATCTTTTTTAGGCTCGAGGCGTCACACAAATCGCCTTGGTGAAGGAAGAGTTGTTTCTCTGACTTCAGGTGGGAGATTCGTTCTCGATTCGAAGTTGATGAGCGGCGGATCAGTGCATGTACCTCATACCCTTTTTCAAGAAGTAGCTCGGCCAGATATGAACCGTCTTGTCCTGTGATTCCTGTGATGAATGCTTTCATATTTTTTGAAAATAGCGATATGCGTTTTTGCCTTTCTGATGGAACAAGCCTAACAAAAGGGACAGTCCTTTTGCAAGGAAGATAAGTGCGGAAAAAGCCGGCTTTTTCCATCCATACTTTCTCATAAGAAAGAAGAGTCCACCGATCCCTTTTCCTGGAAAATGGATCAAAAAATCTTCCTCTTCATATGGATGTGGTTTTTTTTCTTCAATTTGGTTTGCTGTTTGCTCGGGATGAAACGAATTCATCCTCTTTTGAGGAAGCAGTTGGATATATTTTTTATAAGGGCTTTGCTTCTCGTTAAGGATCTCAATGATTGCTTGGTTTTCCCAAAAGGCATGATGGATGCAGTTTTTTCGAGAGTAGATTTCTTTGAGGAATTCAAATGCATGGGGGGTGTTTTTGAAGAGCATGACACCCGAGTTGATGATTGAATTATTCTGGATGCACATCAAGCATGCAAACCGCTCATCAATGAGGCTTTCGAGCTTGATTTTGTCATTCATGATGACTGTATCAGCATCAACCCAAAAAACCCAGTCGTAGTGGGGGAGGAGCTTTTCCACGAGGAGAATCTTGGACCAGGCGGGAGGACGAGAAGGGTCAAGAGAGGAGGTCTCAAGGACAAAGTTGTAGCCATGTTTTTTGGCGTAGCGCCGCTTTGATCGTGTGCCTGGAGCGCAGATAAGTTGGTATTTTTTGCCAATTGCAAGGGTTGCAATGCAGATTTTCATCCGTTACCCGATATGTTTAGTCAAAAGTCCCGACATTTTCATCATATCGATCGGTTCTTTTCCGCCAAAAACTTTTGCAAGTTTGCTGTCTGGAACGATCGTGCGTTTATTCTTGGGGTCTTGTAGGTCGTGCTTTTTTATGTATTCCCACACTTTTTTGACAACTTCGGGGCGGGATAGTTCGCTTTCTCCAACAACGGCTTGCAGCTCTTTGGAAATCTTTTTCTTGGGCTGTACGGCTTTTTTCCGCGCCGTTTTCTTTTTCGCTGCTGTTTTCTTGGCCGTTTTTTTTGCTCCTTTCTTCGCTCCTTTTTTTCGTGTCTTTTTCACGTAGGGAGTTTTCGGGTGGTTCGTGTACTTATCATCCAACTTATCGAGTTCGTTGACGATGACGTCGCAGTCAGGGTAGTTCGAGCACGAATAGAAAATTTTTCCAAATCGGGATCGTCTTGAGACCATCTTTCCATCACACCCAAGGGCTGGACAGGTGGGCATCTCTTCAGGGGGAATATCGTCCTTGCCGGGAATGTTGACAATGCCATTGCAGTCGGGATAGGTGGAGCATCCTAGGAAGGGTCCAAACTTTCCAAACCTAAGTTGCATGTCGTTTTGGCATTTGGGGCATTTTTGGTCCCAGTCAAAGTTAGGCGCATAATCTTCTTTATTGAAGGTGAGCGCTTCAATTGGCGTGGTGTAGTCGCATTCAGGGTAGTCGCTGCATCCGTAGAAATATTTTCGCCTGGACCAAATCTTTTGGAGTTTTTTTCCGCATTTGGGGCAGTCGATATCTGTATCTTCTTTGGGAACAAAAGCTTCTTTCTCCGCAATTTCCACAGATGGGATGAAATGGGTCCAAAATTCACGTATCAGTTCTTTCCAGTTTTTTTCGTTGATGGCGACACGTTCAAGCTCATCTTCCATCGCTGCGGTGAAGCCGATGTCCATGATCATCTGGAAGTTGTTTTCAAGCATGGTAGCAATGACTCTGCCCAGCTCCGTGGGCTTGAGAGTTCCCTTCTCTTTTTCTGTGTAGTCGCGGCTTTGGATCTTGTTCATGATGGCCGCATAGGTCGAGGGACGGCCGATGCCGAGCTTTTCTAGCTCTTTTACGAGAGAGGCTTCGGTATATCTAGGGGGAGGGCGGGTGAAGGCTTGCTCGCTGGTGATTTCTTCTTTTTTGAGATGCTGCCCCTCTTCGAGGAAGGGGAGAAGGCGGTCTTGCTGCGGTGTTGGTTTATTGTCAGCTGTGTCGGCTACATCTTCTTTTTCTTCGTAGGCGGCTAGAAAGCCTAGGAATTTAATCATGGAACCAGTGGTTCGAAGTAGAATCTTCTGATCCGCCTCAATATCACAAGAGAGTGTATCATAGATGGCGGGGACCATTTGGGAGGCGATGAAGCGTCGCCAGATTAGTTTATAGAGTTTATATTGATCAGGGGTAAGACTGTCTTTGATTGAGTCGGGTGGATGGTATAGGTTGGTTGGGCGGATAGCTTCGTGAGCATCTTGAGACCCTTTTTTCCCTTTGTAGTGTTGAGGTTTCTCGGGGAGATACTCCGATCCATACTCTTTTTTAATAAAGCTGCGGGCTCCACTAATTGCTCCGGGCTCAGTGCGCACAGAGTCGGTACGCATGTAGGTAATGAGACCCTCCGTTCCCTCTTTTCCCATATCGATCCCCTCGTAAAGCCCTTGGGCGATGTTCATCGTCCGTGCAGCGGAGAAGCCAAAGTGGCGGCTTGCTTCTTGCTGAAGGGTAGAGGTGATGAAAGGAGGAACGGGGTTGCGTTTTTTTTCTTTCTTCTCGATTTTGGCGATTTTGTACTCGGCCTTTTCAAGGCGAGCTACGATTTGGTCCGCGGTCTCTTTATTGGGGATGGTGAAGACTTTTTTCTTTTCGTCAGCCATCTTCTCGACACGGAGTCCATCGACGCTGTGGAGGTTGGCCCAGAAAGGGGTGTCTCCTTTTTTAGTCTGAAGAAGGACGGCAATGTTCCAGTACTCGGTGGAAACGTAAGCTTCGATCTCTTTTTCTCGATCAATCACAAGCTTTAGAGCAACCGACTGGACTCTTCCTGCTGAGAGGCCTCCGTTGCGCCCTCCTTGCACTCGTTTGGTTAGGATAGGAGAAATTTTATATCCAACAATTCGATCGAGCAGACGGCGTGCTTGCTGCGCATCGACAAGGGCGTGGTCAATTTCTCGGGGGTACTTGAGCGCTTCGAGGACAGCTTCTCTGGTGATCGCGTTGAAGGTAACCCGCTTAAACTTTGTCTTCGGAGGTAAGATTGCCGCAATGTGCCAGGCGATTGCTTCTCCTTCCCGGTCAGGGTCAGGAGATAGAATCACCTCGTCAGCTTCTTTGGCCTCTTTCTTAAGTTTGTTGATCACATCCTTCTTATCGGGAAGAAGGGCATACTCAGGCTCGAAGTCGTTTTCGGTGTCAATGCCAAATCCTTTTTGAGGTAGATCGCGGATATGGCCCACGGATGAGGCAAAGGTGTATCCTGAGCCCAAGAACTTCTGAAGGGTTTTTATTTTTGCCGGCGATTCGACAATGATCAACTTCTTCGCCATGAGTAGACAGTTTTCCTTTTTTTAGCTTTTTTTGGAAAGAAAAAAATTTCAGCCTGTTCCCAACAATAGGGAAAATTCAGTACAATGATGGTACCCATGAATGATTTTTCTTTTACTCCACACCTTTCCATCGAAGAGCTTGTCCTTGAGTTGTTTGTAGGCTGGACCGATGAAGAGAGAAAAAAGAAACAACCGATTCAAATTGATTTATCCATTTTTTTTCCTCGAGCCCCCCTTGGCGCCGTGTCAGATGAGCTCAAAGATACTGTTTGTTACGATACATGCGTAGAAAAAATTAGGGAAGTTGCGACAAAAAAACCGTTTCATTTAATCGAACATCTTGCCTATGAGATCCACACGGCACTCACCAAAGAGCTTCCGATGCATCTTGATCTGATGGTCAAGGTTCGAAAAATGGAGCCTCCTATTCCCGGTCTTCGGGCGGTGAGTTTTACCTTTTTCCCCAGTAAGAATAAGAGCGAGAATGAAGAGAAAAAAACGAGCCGTAGTTGGGATTGGGAGTAATCTTAGCGATCGAGTTGAAGACGTTCAAAAGGGAATCGGTCTTCTTAAAAGAAAAATTCAAGAAGTGCGACTGGAAGAAGATCTGTATAGACCTCTACTTTGTGCCGCAAGGTGGGCTAAAAAGTGAAAAAACCTTCTCCATTTTTGTATCAAATCATTGCAACGGCTTTTTGTGTCATTGTGATCATCAGCAACATCGTCTCGACCAAGATGGTGAAGCTCCCCTTCTTCAAAGATTTTAGCATCCCTGCAGGGTTGATGGCCTATCCAGTCGCTTTTTTGCTCAGCGATCTCGTAACAGAGATTTTCGGTCCGAAAAAGGCAAGACAAATGGTTTATCTGACCTTTGCAATGAGCATTTTGAGTTTTCTCATCCTTCAATTGACTCTTTCACTTCCGGCAGCAGACTTGGAGCAAGCTGCGTCTTTTAAAAGAGTGTTTGGACTCAACGGGAGGATTGTTTTTGGCTCGCTGCTCGCCTACGTGGTAGGACAAACCATTGATATCCAGCTATACGCTAGCATTCGAAAGTGGACAGGGCCTCGTTTTCTATGGCTCAGAAACAATGGGTCTACATTCACTGCGCAGATTTTTGATACAGCGATTGTTAACCTGATCCATTTATATTTTGGACTTGGGATGGCGTTGCATCAAGTCGCAGGCATCATCCTCTTTTCTTATGTCTACAAATGCAGCTTTAGCCTGGTGGCTACTCCTCTCTATTATTTTGCTGTGGCTGCGATCAAAAAATCGATAAGATTGCCCATTTTCTCTCGTGACAAAAAAGTTGTTGAGTTATAAAATCGCTGATCAAAATGAAATTTTTCCGACGAAATCTTCCTGTAATTCTTTTTACGTGTGCAGCGGTTTTCTTTGCACGGGAATGGGTTGTGGGTGCGCGCAGCTTAAAAGAGTCTCGCTTGACAAAAGGGATTCCTAGTAAAAGGTTTGTTTCCGTCGACCGCCCTTTTGTCGTCATTGTTTTAGGGGATAACAATCAAAAAAATTACCGGAAGTGCTTGCGTTCTGTTTTCGAACAAGAATATGGCAGATATCGAGTGATCTATCTCGATGATGGCCACGCCTGTGAGATCAGTGCTTTTTTATTAAGCGAACATCCCCACGTCTGCGTTGAGCTCGTTTCTATGAAAAACAAGCAATCTTGCACTGAGCGGCTCTACCGAGCGATCCATTCATGTAAGGATGAAGAAATTGTCGTCTTTCTTGATGGGAATGATTGGCTTGCCCACGAAAAGGTGCTTGAATATCTCAATTATTGCTATGAGGATTTCAACACTTGGATGACCTATGGCAACTATGTTGAATACCCTTCTTATAAAAAGAGAAAAGCATCCATGCTTTCCCATGATGACAAGCACAGTTATAGACAGAAGATCGGAGGGGGATCTATTCTTCCTCCTTTGCGCAGCGGCTATGCGGCTCTATTCAAGAAAGTAGAGCTTAAAGACCTTCTCTTAGAGGGCAAATTCATTGAGGCAAGTGAGGAGCAGCTCCTTTTTCTGCCTGCCTTGGAGATGGCCCACCATCACTGCCAACATGTTCCCGAGATTCTTTACATCACGAATACAAATTTACAAAAAGGGAAAGAGCAAGAAGCTTTGCAAGCTAGCCTTTCCTATCGTCGATACATTAAGAGCAAGGCCCCATACTCTCCAATTAGCCGCTGGGAAAAATCTCTTCCAAAAGTGGATGTTGTACTCAGTTCGAACGGATCGCCAATCAAGCTGTTGGCGACTTTAGAATCCATCGAGCAATTTGTGAAGAAAAGAGGAAAAATTTGGATTGTCGGGGACCGCCCAACGAATTGGGAGAGCCGTTTTGAGCAAGTCCAGTTCGTTGAAACTCCCCCATCTTCGGAGATAGCGGCTACAGACTTTTTCTTCCTCATTGATGATGATCATATTGTGACGCAGCGATTAGATGTAGCTGCTCTGGCAACAAGATGTATCGATGCGGGGATTCACAACATGGAGCTTGATCTGTCCCCGAAACAGGAAGGATGGGGTCTGAGCCCATTTATTCATGTGTTGGAAAGTCACAAAAGGCCAGAAACACCATGTATTGGATTGGTCGCGAAATCCATTTTTTTTGGTGGCAACAGTGAACGCCTTATTCTCATCAATACATCAGGCAAAGTAGCTCCCCTTTCTCTTCCCATGGATCAATTGGTGCTGGATGCAAAATACCAAGAAGGGTTTAAATTAGATATTGAAGCTCTTGTAAGCCAAGGAGAAAAACGAGATGGGGCGGTTTCTTTTATTCCTCGCTAGCTTTCTTCCTCTCGTCTGTTTTTGTAATGGACAAGGCAAGCAGTTTTTTCAGCTGATGGGTGACCAGACTCAAGTTCATCAATATATCCAGACACAAGAAGACACGGACCGTCTCTTTTTTTTCGAAAAACTCTTTCAAAAACAAAAATCGAAAGAGATAAAAGCCGATGATAGAGAAGGGGAAATCCCAAAAATCCTCCACTTCATTTGGCTTGGCCCCGAGCCATGCCCCCCGAAGTACACCAAGTATTTGAAAAGATGGATTGAAACCCATCCTAAGTGGAAGATCCAATTTTGGACAGACAGTAATTTGCCCGTTCCTTTTGGAGAGATGGAAGGGTGTAGGGTTAAAGATCTTACCTTTTCACTTCTCGAAGAGCCTTACTACGAAGCGGTCCATCTTGCAGAGAAAGCAAAAATTTTGGCGTACGAAATTCTTCTTCAAAGGGGTGGAGTCTATGTGGATCATCGGGTTGTGGTGTGCAAAGCTCTAGATGGCCTCAACGAAAAGTTCGATTTTTATTGCGGTCTTTCTAGGCTAGGACCTTCGGTTTTAAGCTCATCGATTTATCCTTCATCCCACCTGATCGCTATAAAGCCTGGCCATCCAGTCATGAAGGAGACGGCTTTGTGGCTAGCAAGTCAATGGGAGCGACTGGAAAAATGTTACCCTGGAACCTCTAAAATGGACTGTGTCAATCGAATTTGGCATCGCACCCTATGGGCTCTGTCTGAGGGGATTGATCGAGGGATCGATCAAGGGGGGAATAACGACGTTGTATTTCCCTCTAATTTCTTTTCAGAATCCGAGCAAACGCCTAGTTCCTATACTACCTATGAGCGACCACAAATCTGGTCGGGCATTCCCAAAAGGATCGATACACTGATCAGAAACAGTGTTCAAGAAGCGGTGGATTGGGACCAAAAAATCCTTCGACGTACGGTGATTTTTATGGTCCTAAGTTTTTTTGGATGGATTTTTATATTCATCTATGCAGGCTCGATCAAGAGGGAGGCGTAAATGAGGCAATTGATTCTTTGGCTTGCACTAGCTGTCTCAATCCCATCTCTACGTGCACACGTCTCCGAATTTGAGCAACAGATGGGAAAGGGGACAGAATATTGGATTCATATCTCCAAATTAGAAGATGTCCAAGCTTTAAAGAAATTTGAAGCGCTCTATGAAAAGAACAAGATCTATCGATTTACCGAAGAGGGAGAATTTCGTATTCCAAAGGTAATCCACTTTATTTGGCTAGGCCCGGCTCCTTTTCCTCCCCAATCCGTTGAGAATGTGCGCTCCTGGATTGCCAAGCACCCCAATTGGAAAGTCAAGTTTTGGACTGACCGAGATCGTTTTGCTCCCTGCAACTCGATGGAAGTATGCGATGCAAACCAGTTCCCCTTTTTGTTTCTACGGCATTGTTTCGAAGAGTCGAAAGATTGGAGAGAAATGTCTGATATTCTTCGATTTGAAATCCTCTATCAAGAAGGTGGGCTGTATTTGGATCATGATGCGAGCTGCTTGCAAAATTTTGACTCCCTCCACCGAGGCTATCACTTTTTCTCTGGCTTAGAAACGCCCCATGCTCCTTTTGCAGGCAGGAATATCTCCTCCGGCCTAGGAGTGATCGGTTCTTGCCCCTTCCATCCAGTTGTAGGGCGCGTGATCGAGCTTATTGGAGAGAGTTGGAGTGATTTGGGGATCAAGTATCGGGGGAAGGACTTCTTTTCACAAATGCAACTTGTACGAGAGCGGACCACGATTCCACTTACTGTTGCCCTCCTTGAACGGATGGATGAAGATGGTAATATTGATATTGTCTTTCCTGCTGCCTATTTTTATGGTAAAAAGGAAATCACCCCCATCTATTCCAGGCACCTTTATCAGGGCTCATGCCCAGACTCTGAAATGAATACGATCCACGTAGCCAAAAATACCAAAAGAGCTTTAGGAGTATTAAAAAAGAAAAGCAACACAATTCTTTGGATTGGAAGAGGCACGATTTCGATCAACCTGCTCGCCTGTGTAGGATTATTTCTCTATTTGTTTAGAAAAAAGCAAAGAGGGGGATAGGGCTTTGAAAAAAAGAGCTCGATGGACCGCTTTCTTTTCTCTGTTCTTTCTCGTCTTTGTCGTTTTAGGCGCCCATCATGTGCGTAAAAAACAAAAAGAGCGGAAAGAGAAAAAACAGACATCTGCCTATCTTCCTAGGACATGGAGCTCTTTAAGCCAAGTTCCTCATCTAGTGATGCTTTTAGAGGGGTTTGGTATCGAGTCGGTTTTGGATCTCCCCTCGAGAGACATCGATGCTCTAAAAGCTCATAACCTTCCGATCAAGCATTATATGGGAGGGGCATTTGATCGAGACGAGGCCACGAAATTGCAGGCGCGATTTGGAGGAGCGACCCGTAGCTTTTATCCCTTAGACATTCGCCTTGACCCACTTCCCAAAGTTGATTTGATCATCTGCTGGGATCACCTCTCCCCTCTGCCTCCAATTGAAGTGGAATCAGCTCTGCTCCAATGTAAGAAAAGTGGATCTAAATTTCTCATGCTTTCCCACTATCCTGCAGTGGAGGTAAATCCCGAAGGGGAGAGTCTAATAGCTCGACCGATCAATTGGAAAAAAGCCCCCTATCACTTGCCCGAGCCCATCATCGCTCTGTTGCAAAAAGAAGAAGGCGAATATCTCGCCCTATGGAACATCAAGGATATAAAATAAAAATGAAAAACAAAGCATTCACGTTTTTATCCCTTTTGCTGCTAGTGACTGGATGTAAGCAGAGAGAAGAGAAATACATCAGCCCAACTAGCTTTGAAAGTTTGATGGGAAAAGGGCTTGAGCAGTGGAAGCTGATTCAGACAGAAGAAGATCGAAACAATCTTGCATTCTACAAAACCATCTATGAGGACAACATTGGCGTCATAGAAAAGAGTCATGCCCAAAACAAAATCCCACAAGTGATCCACTTTATTTGGCTTGGCCCTAAGCGCTTTCCGAACGAGTCGATTGAGAATGTGCGCTCATGGCTTGCCCACCATCCCAGATGGAAAATCAAGTTTTGGACCGATCGGAAAAGGCCACTCCCTCACCCTTCTATGGAGCTTTGCTATGTCGAAGACTTCTCCTTTTCTAAATTGGCCCCTATGTTTGCTGCGTCGGACAACTATGGAGAGAAGTCGGATCTACTGCGTTATGAGATCCTCCTTGCAGAAGGAGGCGTTTATGCTGATCACGATGTGAAGTGTATGCAAAATTTTGACGCATTCAACAAAGCCTATGATTTTTACTCAGGCCTAGAGCTCCCACGCCATACGCCCCTATCTACGACCATCCTATTATCGAACAACCTTCTTGGATCGAGACCTGGCCATATTATTTTTGAAAACATGATCAACTGGCTTGCGACCTTTTGGGATCAGATTGAAGCAGATTACCCGGGGAAAGATCGGGACGCAGTGATCAACCGAGTAGCGCATCGCACCTTTGGCGTGGTGGGCGAAATGTTTAAAAAGTATGCGAATGAAGAAGGTAATATCGATATGGCCTTCCCCGCGTTTTATTTCAACGCCCCAAAGGAAGAGACAGCTCTTTATTCCCACCATCAGTACAAAGGTACTTGGTTTGAAAACGAGACAGATTTCGAACGGCAAGTGCGCAAAAGACTCATGATGCTGAGCAAAAAGGCCAATAAGACCCTACTTGCCCTTGGGATTATAGCTTCTGTGATGATGATGGGATTTGTGGTTGTGGCTTTCCTTTTAATCCGAGTAAGCCGATCACTAAAAAGAGCATCAAACTTCCCTGATAACTCGTAAAGATAAAATGGTCGACGCACCCAGACAAGAGAAAAAAGAGCAGAATAAGCATAAGGGTCACTTGCATTATATCGAGCCCTGATTTTAAGACCCAAAAAATACGTGAGCCCAAAAATGCCAAAAAGGCTCCAAGCCCTAAGATCCCTGTTTCCACCAACAGGAGGAAGTAAATATTATGTACTTTTTGGATATGATAGCTTTCATGTCCGGTTAAGAAAGGGACGATGGCATTTTCATACTGCTGGAAGCCATGGCCTATAAAGGGACGAGCTTTGGCCATTTTGAGACCGACCTTGTAGTAGGCCATTCGTCCATCATCGGATGCTTCTTTCACATACTCGTTATAATTGATAACCCCTCCTCTTTCGAGAAGCTGCTGGTGAAGAAGAGTTCCGGTAGCTGCTCCTCCAAAAACAAAGAGGCAAATGAGCAAACTCGTCTGCTTCCTCCATTTTTTTTGGCAAAGGAGCCAAACAAAATAGAAAAGACTTAAGCTAAAGACACCGAGAATTGCAGCTCGGGAGTAAGAAAGAGTTAGCCCAAAAATCTGCAGTGGAATGGACAAGCCTGATAACAGCTTCGTCCCTTTAGTTTTTGCTTGAAGGAACAAGTAAGAAGATGCAAAGAGAGTCATTCCAAGAAATGCGCCAAGAATATTGGGGTGCTTAAAAGTTCCATGCGCTCGAAGGATCAAAGAGGAAGGGGAGTGGGTGCCAAGGAGGTTATCAAAAATCCACCGCCTTTTTTCACCCATGAGAAAAGAGGGAGCCTCATCTAAGTAGAGCTTTCTTTCTCCAAGACCAGAAAACCCCATTGAATGTTGGAGGAAATATTGTCCACAGGCAATAAAAACCTGGCAAAGGCCGACTGTAAGTAAAATCCCAAAAGAAACCTTAATGATCATCTCACGATCTCTTCTATTCCTTAGGGCCAGACAGAGAAAAAGAGGTAGGGAAAAATGAAGGAGGCGTAAATAGGGCCAAAGGGCATGACTACTCTCTGAGCAAAAAATGGAAACGAGAGCAAAAGAGAAAAACAAGAGTAGATACTTTCCGCTTTGCTTCCACAAAAGAGTGCGAAGGGGGGTTCGAATAGAAAAAAGAGCGCAAAGGATGAACCCAACCATCAAGAAGTCGCCTAGAAAATAGTAGAGATGGCGATCGTAAAAAAAGGGGGAGAGAGACTCATTTTTGAAGGCAAGGCTGCTGAGAGATTGGATCCACTTCTTATAGGGTTTTTGGAAAGGAAGAAAAAAAACGATAAGGAAAAGCCAAACGTGGACGAGAGGTAGAGAATTGACTCGTTTAAGGAAAAGTTTCATACATATTGCTTAGTTACATCAAAGAAGTGAGAGTAAAGGATCTTGTTTTATAGGACAACGCTAGCAGGCAGCAGCTATTCATAAAAAAATCCTTTGCTTATGATCAGAAAACATATGAACATTTCTGGAGAAGACATAAAAGCCTACAACCAGCGAGGCTGGATCCCAGGCCCTGATGAAGAAGAACCGCATTTTTTGGAGCGGACAAAGCGGCTAGATCATTTTTTCTCCTATCCTCCCAAGAACGTCGACCGCTTCCTGACCGATTTAGATTGGGAAGGGGCGCAAAAAAAAACAGAAGAGCTCTTTGATTTTTCTCCCGACTGGATTGTGGCTCACTACTGTGATGATCAACTCTCCTTCTTCCAAGGGGCAGCCACCTGGATATCGCGAGAAGGAGACCTTCGCATTCCACTCGTGCAGCTGAAAAAAAAGTTCGAGGCGGGCTCTTTGATGCGACTTTATTCTCGGGATGAGGTGCTTGCCCATGAAGCGGCCCATGCTGCACGGATGCAGTTTGATGAGCCCCTTTTCGAAGAGATCTTAGCCTATAAAACCTCTTCTAAGTGGTGGAGGCGCTTTTTTGGGCCCCTCTTCCAAAAGCCTTGGGAGTCCTATGTATTCATTACTCTGTTTCTTTTGCCCTTCGTTTTTCAGATCGCCCAGTTTTTTTGGGAGCTACCTTCTTTGCAATGGCTCAACTTCCTTCCTGTGGCCTTTGTCGCCTTTCTCGTTCTTCGCCTAACCACGTTGCAGATCCTTCTTTTAGGCGCCTTAAAAAAACTGGGAGCTTACATTAAGGAAAAGAGGCGATCTCTTGCTGCTGCGTTTCGCTTGACCGATAAAGAAATCATCTTTTTTGCGACGCGCTCAGAAAAAGAGTGTCAGAAATATATCGCAAAGGAGAAATCACTTCGGTGGAGGGCGTTAAAAAAAATTTATTTTAAATAAAGATCGCTCGGGCTAAACTCTTGCCCCAATGGTAGGTCCAGTAACCCAGATACCTCGTACACCTCCCCTGCGGCGTAGCGCGGGAAAGACTCCCACTGCTTCGAAACGTTGTTGTGAAACGTTCACTAGTTCTCTTTGTTCATTAGGAAAAGTAGGTGCAGCGCCTTTCTCATGGTTTGGTTCTCTTTTGGGAAAACTTTGGAGTTATCGCCCCTTTCGCCCAGCATCTCCTTCTCAGATTGCAAGCAAACTTCAAAAAGACATGGCGAAAGTAATCGCTCTTACGGATCCATCTACAATTCTTTCTCAGTTCCAGAAGGATCCCTTTGGCGTTCTCTGCTCCTTTTTGATTTTGCTCAATACTGATACAGAAAGAGCCGAGGATAGGCTAATACGGGTTGTTTTAGATTTCAAAGAGAATCCTGAAAAGTATTCGAGATTGAATAGTCTTGATTTTTTGATTGAAGATTTTATCCTTCCAGAGGAAGTACTAGAAGCAAAAGGTCGGCTTACTGAATACAACTATGAAGAAGATGGTCAAGCTTGGAATGACCAAATGGCATATGCAGAAGGGCAAAGGCTAGTGCATCCCATCCATAACTTATGCATGAAGAACTTTGTCTATGGATACCGAGACCTTTTTGCGGACATATTTTTGCCCAGACGACCAAGAAAGCTAGGAGCCAAACCTAAAATGACGATAGGAAAGTTTTTGCAACGTCTTATTCAACACAGAGATATTGGATTACTTGCAGGGATCAAGACAGGGATATTTTGGTTTAGTTTTGTCAATGGTGTTGTGATTCCGAATCTTCTTTTGCAAGACGAGAGTGTCATTCGGCCTCATATGAGAACAATTCTCCAGCTATCTAAGCCAATATTTGAAAGTCCAGAAAAACTCGCATACATTGTAGGTCGCCTCCTTTTGGTCTACATGCCAGATCTACAAAAACCCAGCTAAAGTGGAGCTAAAAAATGGTTCTCTTCCTTGCGCTCGGGATCTGAAGGGCATTCCGGTATTTTGCAACTGTTCTGCGGGCGCACACAATCCCCTCCTTTTGAAGCATTCGAGCGAGGAGCTCATCAGAAAAAGGTTTCTTTCTGTCCTCGGTTTTGATCCACTCCTTGAGAAGAGATTTGGCCCTTTCTGTAGAGACCTTTTCACCTCCGAGTGTCTTCAAAGAGGATGAAAAAAAAGCCTTCATCGGGACCATTCCTTGGGTGGAGAGGATTGTCTTCTCAGCAATCGCCCTTGCGATTGTCGACTCGCTCCGGTCGATCTCATGGGCGATTTCTTTCAAAGTCAGCGGATGGGAAATAGGCCCGTTTCCTCGGAAAAATGGGCCCTCTTTTTGCACTAGATACTGGGTGATTTCACAGAGAATTTTGGCACGGCTTTTCAAAATACGATCGATCCATTTCCCTTGATTGAGTTTTTGGGAGATAAATCGTTCATCTACTCCTTTCTCGACATAATCGGAGCAGGAAGGAGACACATCAAACTCTGGTACCCCTTCCTCGTTGATGGAAATGCGAAATTGATCCCCTTCTTCTTCTACGATGACATCAGGAGCAAGAGGGGCCAATGTTTCTTTTCCATATCCTCTTCCCGGGGCAAAAGAAAGAGGGATCACCTCCCTTTCAAAAAGAGTGATGAGCTCGTTCTTCTTGATTCCAAGCACCTCATCAAGAACAGTCCAATCATGTTGAATTAAAGGCTGAAAATAATTTTCAATGATTTGGAAAATCAAAGATCCTCCTTTGCCTTTTCGCTGAAGCTGAAGTAGTAGAGATTCTTGCAAATTTTGAGCTGCAATTCCTGCTGGCTCAAGCTGCTGCACTTTTTTAAGCACCTTTTTAGCAAACTTCAAAGAAGTTCCGCGGCATACCTTCTTTAAGGGAAGACTTAAGAAACCGCGTTCATCGAGGTTGCCAATGATCAGAAGAGCTATCGACTTTTCTTCTACGCTTAACTCGCAAAATGGGAGCTGTTTGACCAAATGGGCATACAAAGTAGTGGGCTCCTCGTCCGAGACTTCAGGAAAAAGATGAGGCTCCTGAGAAGAAGAAGACTTCTCTAGAAGGGGGTTGGAGGCAATCTGCTCTTCCACCCAAGGGCCGAGCTCTAGTACAGGGAGCTGCAACACGTAGAAAGCCTGCTGCATCGCAGGGCTCAAGAGGAGCGCTTGCGTCTGGCGGATAGCAGTATTTTGAGTAAGCTTAAGCATATCCGCATCATAAGAATTAAAAAAATAACTTACAATTTGTCTGCATAAAAAAATTTACAGGAAATATGGATTCCGAATACAATTCTTCCATTCACATCGATTAACCCAAGGAGCATAAGAATGTTAGATGGAACGATGAGCTACCAAAAAGGGGCGACTGTTCGCTTTGATAAAATAGACGGTTTTGATGAAATGGACAGAGAAGAAGCAGAAGGAGTGATTTATGATATTCTGCTACCTGTGTGTGAAAAAAAAGGCGTCGTTCTAACGCGTAATGGCAACGCAGGTCACGCAGAGTCTAGCAAAAGTGATGCACTTCAAGCTCAATTCGAAGGTTTTAGATCGACAACCTATCGAACCTACACACAACTGAAAGAGGATCGAGATATATTTGATCTTGAAAGAATTCAATCTGCATATACGAGAATATCAAGAGACTTTGAAAAGAAGAGCAAATACTGCTGGGGTTCTTATGGACTAAAACACAGAGTGGAAAGACTTCAAGATCAGTACTTAAGCAATGGGGACTTGATAGTGGCTATGTTGCTTTGTGGACACAAAGCTAGGTTTGGCAAGAGAGGCTCCGCCATGACTCTCAATGCAGAGTTTGCCGTTACAGAAAAAGAGCAATCTGTTTTAGAACCGGTACAAAAAAGAGTCCGAAGACAGTAAATTCCACCTTGTCTCCTCATATGAAAAGTGGCCACTGATGTTAAAAACGAAATCATGATATGATCAGTGCTTATGCGCTGCGCTGTTTTTCCTTGTTTAGGGTTAGGGGATGGTCTCATCTCCCTGATCCTTTCTTACAACCTTGCCTTGGAGGGGCATCGAGTTGATACCTTCCACCCTTTTATGGCGCAGATGAACCCCCTTTTTCCTACAACTCCGTTTCTTTCAAGGGGAGATCAACCGCCTCAATCTCTTTCCCACTACGATACAATCTTTATCTTTTATGAGAAGAGCGATTGGATGGAGACCCTTCTTAAAGAGGCGCTCACTCACTACCGGGGAAAAACCCGCGTGCTTAACCCCATTGCGACCCCTTTTTGCGATTATCCATTTTGGGAGGAAGGTGGATTTGATGGGACAAAGCCCTTTGGGGAGAACCTGGTTAACTACTGCGCAAAGAAACTAAATATACCAAAGCCTGTCCAATCCAATGGAATCACCCTTCCCGATCATGTGACTTTGAAAAAATGCCCAAAGCGGGTGGTGATTCATCCGACTAGCTCTAGAGAGGGGAAAAACTGGACGAAAGGCAAGTACTTGCGCTTTGCTAATCAACTTGAGAAGAGGGGCTTTGAGCCGGTCTTTATTTTGACAAAGCAGGAGAAGGAGCTCTGGCCTGAGATCGAGGCTCCTGTGTTTGAAAACCTTGTAGAGCTATCCTATTTTGTGGCAGAGTCGGGCTTTATGGTGGGCAACGACTCAGGGATTGGTCATCTTGCCTCATGTCTTGGGGTTCCAACACTGACCATTTGTCGATCCAAGATGGGCGCTGACTTTTGGCGTCCTTGCTGGGCGAAGGGAGAAGTGATCATCCCACCTAAGTGGATTCCTAACCTAAAGGGGATGCGCTGGAGGGATAAAAAGTGGCAACACTTTGTTCCCGTTTCTAAAGTACTCGATAGATTCTTAGATCTTGCGAAGACGTGCGTACTGGGCGACCAGGGTGCGGCTCTCATCGGCAAATAGCACATCGTAAGTGACACCCAATGAGGTGTGGAAACTTTTTTGGACCACGCCTTCTCCAAAGTCTTTGTGGGAAACGCGATCGCCAGGGGCAAACTCCTCACTTGATTCATCCGGCTCATAGGGCGTGAACCCCTCTTTGTGATACTTCTTCATATGAGATTCAGGAATCTCAGATAAAAAGCGGGAGGGGCGCATGGGACGCAGTGTTCCCCAGAGGTGGCGCATTCTTGCAGCGCTTAAGTAGAGATATTCTTTTGCTCTTGTCATCCCGACGTAGCAAAGGCGCCGCTCCTCTTCGAGAGCTGCAAAGTTGCCAAGGGAGTTGGCGTGGGGGAAGAGCTCTTCTTCCATGCCGACGAGAAAGGCGAGATCAAACTCAAGCCCTTTCCCATTGTGGAGCGTCATGAGGCGCACCGCATCTTCTTGGTGGGTCTGATCTTGGCTTGTCTTCAAAAACAGCTCTTCTAAAAAGCCGGTGAGCGTACCTTCTGGGTTGTCTTCTTCCCATTCGACTGCTTTAGAGAGGAGTTCATCGAGGTTGTCTTCACGGTCTTTGGCTGTGTCAGGATCCTCTTGGAGCATCTCAACATAGCGGGTGACTTCGATTGCTTTTTCGATCATCTCTTCAATGGGAGCTGCGTTATGGATCAAGTGGCGGATGGCAAAGATAGCATCGAGGTACTGAGCAATTCCATCTCGTTGTTTTTTTGAGAGCTGCAAAGAGACCTTTCCTTCGATCATCTCGTGGCAAAAATGGATGAGGTCGCCCTTCGCAGCAACCCGCAGCTTACTCAGCGTTGCAGGACCAATCCCTCTCTTAGGGATGTTGACCGTTCTAGCAAACGAGACATAGTCGGCGCCTTCATTAGCGATGCGCAAGAAAGAGAGGATGTCCTTGATCTCGCGTCGCATGTAGAACGAGATGCCGCCGATGATCATGTAGGGAATGTTCTCTCGCAAAAGAGCATCTTCAAAAGTACGTGACTGGAAGTGGGTGCGATAGAAGATGACACAGTCGCTTAAGGGAATGTTGTCGTGGTAGTGGTGATGGTGAAGACGCTCGAGCACAAAGTTGGCCTCATCGCGGTCGCTATCGCATAGATAGAAACCCACCTTTTCGCCTTCGCCCTTCTCGCTCCAAAGCTTTTTGTCGTAGCGGCTCTCATTGTTTTGGATCAGAGTATTGGCCGCTTGCAAGATCGTCTCGGTGCTGCGGTAGTTTTGCTCTAGTGGCACCACCTCAGCGCCTGGAAACTCCTTCTCAAAGTTGAGAATGTTCTCCACTTGCGCTCCACGCCACGAGTAGATCGACTGGTCGGGGTCGCCGACGGCAAAGACATTGCCGTGGGAAGCGGACAACAGCTTCACCATCGCATGTTGAGAGCCGTTGGTGTCTTGGTACTCATCGATCAAGATAAAGCGCCACCGCTTCTGATATTGCGTTAGCACCTCAGGGCAGGTCTGAAAGAGCTTGACTGTCAAATAGAGCAGATCGTCAAAGTCAACACCATTGTACTCTTTGAGCTTCTTCTGATAGCTCTCATAAATCGAGCTAAGGAGCTCATCTTCTTCTGATAGCTCCTTCGGCTCAATGAGATGATTCTTAGCGTGGGAGATGCCATGACGCAGCGTCTTGATGGCTCCCTTCTCCTCTTTGAGGCCGCGCTCCTTCATGCATTCGCGCACCACCTTCTCACTATCTTCCTCGTCGAAGATGGCAAAGTGGCTCTTGTATCCAAGATGGTCGATCGACTCGCGTAGGATGCGCGCGCCAAGGCTGTGAAACGTGGAGGCCAAAATCTGTCTTTGGCACAGCTTCTCGATGCGAAGACGCATCTCCTCGGCAGCTTTGTTGGTGAAGGTGACAGCTAGAATCTCATCAGAGGGAGTGCCCAGCTCGATGAGCTTGGCAATGCGATACGTGACGATACGGGTCTTTCCCGAACCTGCGCCGGCGATGACGAGCATCGGTCCTTCGACATGCTCTGCTGCTTTGAGTTGCTGCGAGTTGAGATAGTCTTGCAATTGCATCCATGCAAGTATAGGTGATCAGAGAATTATGGGGTAGGGGAGATGGATGGATAGTACTTAAGCTTGAGTTTTTGATGCCCATTCATCTTCTGGAATCCGGTGAAGAGGCATGTAAGCTAGGCGCAAGTAAGAAGCATTTTCGCCAATTTTTTCCATTGCGTTGATAATGTGTTCAATATAGGAAAGTCCTTCTTTCCTGGTGAGTTTTTTTCTTGCATTTTCTTGGATTTGAAGGGCTTCTTGTATAAGTACCTTTTTAGAAAACTTCGAATTGACGTATGTTGTAGATCCTCGAGAGTCGGGTTGGACTTCCGATTTCGTAGAGGGAGGTTCTGGTGACGGGCTTCTTGAAGAGTCAGAATAAGTTGCATTTCGAGGAAGCTCCGTGACTTCTCTGTCTGTGTAGGAGATCTCCGCTCGAGGGAGACTGAATACACTCCCAATCCAGCTAAGAATTGACAGTACTATGGCACCTAGTTTACTAAACCACGAATCCTGCTTCTCGACTGAGCGATGACCCATAGACCCATTAGATGGATCAGCTTTTTGGGGGTGTTGTTGAAAAAATCCCCTCTTAGGTAGTGGCATTTAGGCGCAAAAAACTTTGTTTTTGCGCTTTTGGCGATACATCGTCTTGAGCTGACTATCGCTTTGATAAATGGGATCCTACGT
>Ga0180438_10000674_pt1 | contig 63570 bp, 71 predicted proteins | sample SS_ome_12_FD_132455 | JGI IMG/M metagenome (GOLD analysis project Ga0180438, IMG submission 132455) | Hypersaline lake sediment archaeal communities from the Salton Sea, California, USA - SS_3_D_2 metaG | ecosystem: Environmental > Aquatic > Non-marine Saline and Alkaline > Hypersaline >... | reverse complement strand
TTACCCATGCACCAGAAGGCCACGCCCGTAAGGGCGTGGATGAATGGCCTTCGGTGCAGTCTTTCCGCTTGACGGAAAGACTGAAACTGTGGATGCCATGGGCGTTAGCCCATGGAGCTTCACGTGTGAACGGTAAAGCGGTTGTCAAGGATATTTTTTTGATTCCGGGGAGGAATTATTTCAGAAAAAAACCGGAGTTCTTGTGTTGACAGTGATCATTAAATAATATATTATGTTCGTCTCGTGTTTTTGGAATAGATTATTTTATTTTTAAACAATCAAGCGTGTGAAGAATATACGCCTAGTTCACTAATATCTAATCATGTTCATCGAACCGGTCTTCGGAAAAAAGTTTTTTGGCCGCGAAGAAGTATTGGCCACTCTCAAGAAAAGAGTTACAGCCTTAAAAGGGGGATACAGGCAGAACCTGGCTCTTACGGGACCCATGCTCGCGGGTAAATCCTCGATTCTGCGGCATTTCTTGAAGGGGATAAGCGATTCCGAGATCATACCCCTCTATATAGAGATGACGGGGGAAGATTTCAAGGTATTCTGCACGCGGTTCATGGCTACTCTTCTCTACAGGTACTTGAAAAGCGAATCACGGAAATGCGAAGGCGACTTTGAAGACCTCAAAAAAGCATGCCGCCCGCTCATCCCCGAGACCGTAAGGGCTATGGACGATATCTCTAAGGCCCTGCGCCAGAAAAAGGGGGAGGCGGCTTACGAAAAGATTCTCGCGCTTACCTCTGTCTTCAAGAAAGAGACGGGCAAAAGCTGCATAGTAATCCTGGATGAGTTCCAGAACCTGTCGGATTTCCACCTTAAAAGGCCTTTCCAGACTTTCGGCAAGTTTATAATGGTTCAGAAGAATACGATGTATATCGTATCCAGTTCCCAAAAGTCGCTTCTTAAAGATATACTTTCCAAGAAATTGTCGCTTTTATTCGGCAACTTTGAGATCCTGGAAGTGGGGGGATTTGATAACCAGACTGCGCGTTCCTTCGTCTCTGGCAGGATAAAAGAAGGCCAGTTCTCCGAGAATATAATAAATTATCTTATACAGGTTTCACAAGGCAGCCCCTTTTATCTTGAAGCGCTGGCGGATAGGTTTTCAGAACTGGTCGCCTCCAAGGATAATAAACGCGGCGATAAAGAATGCCTTCTGGACGCTTTCGCGGAGCTCGTGTATGAATCCGAAGGCGTTCTTAACCAGTATTTCACCAATAACGTGAATTTCTTCCTGGAGAAGAAGAACAGGAAGCAGTTCATCCCTGTCCTGCTTTCTCTGGCTAAGGGGATGAGTACCGTTAAAGCTCTGCAGCGGGATTTGGGCCGGGCAGATAAAGACCTGGGCAAGAAACTCCAGAGGCTGCAGGAGATGGATCTTGTTTATAACAGCGGCGTCTTTTACAAGATATCGGAAAAGCTTTTTGAATACTGGCTCAAGTACGTATACAGCCTGAAGACTAAATCGATGATAGACGAGATGGATATAAAGTACCTGGAATTCAAGCGTCTAATAGAAGAAGATTACGAGAATTATTGTCAGTTCGCTTCAAAAAAAGCGGTGGATGTAATAATGGATCTATTCGGAAGTTTCAGGGGGGAAAAGATCCGTGTAAGCATGAACTGCAGGAAGATGCCCAAGTTCGACTCTCTTAAGGCCGAGGGGATTTCTAAAAACGTTTTCGAGATCACGGGGAGCATCGCTAACAAGAGATGGATATGCCGCATAAAGCAGGGCGATATAACCGATGAGCATGATATTTATAACTTATGGGATCAGAAAGCAGCAAACGAAAAACTGAAAACCGCAAGGAAGATATTTATCCCCCTTAAGGGGATTGAGCAGAACGCGTTTCTTCTGGCAAAAGAACAGAACATATGGGTCTGGGATACAGAAGAGCTTAACAGGATCCTTCGCCTGTTCGGAAAATTCGAGCTTGTAACATGAAAATAGGTGTTATTGCCGATACACATATTCCTATTTCCGCGAAAAAACTTCCCCAAAAAGTCTATGACTATTTCAAAGATTGCGACCTGATAATACATGCGGGCGACGCTGTAGAGATGTCGGCTATCAGAGAGCTTGAGAAGCTCGCCGAGACAAAGGCTGTTTGGGGGAATATGGATAGCGACGAGGTAAGAAGGAACCTGCCTGAAAAGATAGTTCTGGAGGCAGCCGGCAAGAAAATAGGCGTTATCCACGGAAGCGGGCCGCCTTTCAGAGTGCTTCAGAGGGCAAGCAAGGCTTTTAAGGAAAAAGTCGATATTATCATTTTTGGCCATTCACACAATCCAGTCAACGAGAAAAGAGACGGCGTACTTTTCTTTAATCCCGGCAGCGCCACTGATAGAGTGTTTTGCAAATATTGCTCCTTCGGCATTATTGAGATCAAGGGCGAAGATATACGCGCGGAGATCATCAAGGTCGACGACTAACGCGCTAAAGCCCATTAAGGGGAGAAAATGGTCTGGTTGGAATTTTTAATCTGTTCGGCGCTCTTGACGTATTTCGCATACCATCTTTGCAAGGAAGGCGTTATTCTTTCCGAGAAGACCCGCATGGAAGCGGGGTTAATAGGGATGTTTTTCCTTGCCGTCGCGACGTCTTTCCCGGAGGTAGTGACGGGTGCTACAGCGGTCTTTTATCTGGGAAGGATAGGTCTTGGGTACGGTGATATCGTCGGTTCCGTAATAGTGAACCTGATGGTTCTTTTTTTTCTGGATTATTACCAGGGCAAGGGAAGGATCCTCTTAAGGGTCACTTCAATAAACCGTATAACCGGTGTCTTTGTGGTCATTGTCGTCTCGGCGGTGCTCTTCTTTTCGATACTGCGTCTCTCCGGAATTGTACTTCCCGCATTTAAAGGTATAGGGATTGAAAGTCCATTTATTGTTCTTATCTATTTTGCGTCGCTGGAGATCGTGCGCAGGAGGGGGACGCTGAGCCATGGCGGGGTTTACGATGCCCAGCGGGAACCCTTTTGGGGGATCTGGGCTAAATTTATATTCTTTCTAGTTATTGTAATGTTCCTGGGCGTATGGATGGCTAAAGTCGGCGAGAAGCTCGTCATCACCACGGAGATGTCACAGACATTTATCGGTACGCTTTTTCTGGGGCTGGCTACGAGCCTGCCCGAGATAATCGTTTCGTTCGCTGCGCTCAAGGCGGGATCCGTGGATATGGCGGTAGGCAACATCCTGGGCAGCAACCTCTTTGACGTCGCCGTAATACCTTTCTTCGACGGTCTGTCGAGAAGGCCGATTTTGGGGATGCTTACTTCCGCGGAGGTGACGGCAACCATAATCGCGCTTTTACTTTCCGCTGTCGCCGTTATGGGGCTATTCTATAAGAGGGATACCAACAAGCGGATAAGCTGGGATACCAGCCTGATTTTTGTTGTAGGTTTTATCGGCTTTGTGTTATTATATTTTATAAAATGACTTTTATTAACCATCGGATTTAACACAGAGCCGGATGCTTACGAGAAAAGAGATTGAGAAACGTGAATACGACTGGTTAGCGCCTTATGCCATGAAGAGCGCCGAAACCGGCGGACGCGTACATAAGGAAGAAGAACACCCCTACCGCACTGTTTATCAGAGGGATAAAGACAGGATAATCTATTCCACTGCTTTTCGCAGACTTGAATATAAAACCCAGGTATTTGTCAACCACGAGGGCGATTATTACAGGACAAGGCTTACTCACACGATAGAGATGACCCAGATCGCCAGGACCATAGCCAGGGCCCTTCGCCTTAACGAGGAACTTGTTGAAGCGATAGCGCTGGCGCATGACCTGGGACATACACCATTTGGTCATTCCGGTGAAGATACTTTGGCCGATCTTATGAAGGACCACGGCGGGTTTGACCATAACACTCACGGTCTGCGTGTAGTGGATATACTGGAGAAACGTTACCCGGACTTTTGCGGTTTGAATTTAACTCAGGAAGTCCGCCGGGGCATAATACGTCATTCAACGCCGTTCGACCGGAAGAGGAAAGGATCCGTCGATATACCGGGCGCCTCTCTTCTTGAAATACAGGTTGTTGATATTGCCGACGAAATAGCGTATGATAATCATGATCTGGATGACGGTCTTAAAAGCGGGCTTCTAAGCGAAGAGGATCTTGTCGGCATCCCTATATGGGACGAGACCGTAAAGGCCGTAGATGAGCGGTTCAGGGGTATTGATGAGGAGACCAAAAGGTCCCAGATAGTACGCCAGCTTATCAATCTTCAGGTTTCTGACGTGCTTGAAAACACGACAGAGAGGATTAAGGCTTCCGGGGCAGGAAGCGTCTCCGGCCTGGAAGGGCTGAAGGAGAAGATTGTCGATTTTAGCAGGGGGATGCACGAGAAACGCGCCCCATTTAAAGAGGCGCTTTTAAAGAGACTTTATAACAATTATCGCGTAGTGCGCATGTCGAATAAAGCGAGCCGTTTTTTAAGAATTCTCTTTCAGATTTATTCCGACAATCCCGCTCAGCTTCCTCCTCAGGCTTTGGAGCACATGGAAGAAAGAGGCAAATACCAGGTCATCTGTGATTATATGGCGGGGATGACGGACCGTTACGCGCTGGATCAATACAAGAAACTGTTTGAACCTTACGAAAGGGTGTAGCCGTGATAGAAGAAGGGATGGGGACGCTTGACAGGCTTTTTTCGAAGTTCAAGGAGAACCTGGACCTGCGCCAGGAGATACTTGCTTACAGAAAATACCTGAAAAACCCGATGTGGGCCATCTTGCCGCGTATCCCGGAAGGGTACGGCGAGCTTAAGAAGATGGAAGTCGCTGGAGTCGTAAAACGGGAAAGTGTCACACAGAAGCAGATCCGCAAGGACCTGACCAAGATCTTGGGGGCCATGAAAAAATCCCGTAAACATAAAACTCCCGAACAGTTCCAGTATGCACAAAGCAGGTTCGGCCTTTGCTATCCGCTTATATCTGATAATGAGATTTTCGGATATATACTGCTTTGCGACATGAAAAAACCTGTCTCCGGCGATTTCTTGAAGGTGTTTGGCGCGTTCACCAACACGGTCATACGGGAGACTTTGAGAGAGCTCGAGCTTGAGGATATAAACAAAACCATAAGACCAAGAGCTATAGCGCTTTCGACGGTCCATACGGTGCACAGGCTTATGACTTCCACGCTGGACCTTAACGAGCTTATTCCCAGGATAGCCCGTCTTACGCTCCAGGTGATAAGGGCAAACCGCTGTTCCATAAAACTGGTCGACAAGAAGAATAAAATGCTTCTGCCCAAGGCGACGATTGACCTGCGGAAAGCAAAGACAAAGCTGAAGAAAGTGCAGATCGGCAAATATGCGCCCGGTAAGGCCGTCAAGAGGGGCTGTCCCATACGCGGGGAAAATTATCTGGCCACGCCGTTAATAGACGAGGAAGTCGTCGGTGTTATCACTATCTATGACAAGCTTGACGGCAAAGAGTTCACGCAGTTCGACGAAGAGATAATGAAGACACTTTCCGAACAGGCAGCTATCGCCATCAAAAACGCCCAGCTTTTCAGGGAACAGGAGGACCTGACTTTAAACAGTATAAAATGTATCGCACGCCTTCTGGAAAACCGGCCCCATGGGGGGCACCGGGCGGAAGGATCGTTTTTGAAACTTATAAACATTATCGGGCCCAAGTTCAACATGAATGAGACGGAGATAAAGATGCTTCAGTATGCGGCTATGCTGCATGACGCGGGCCAGATCACTATACCCGAGAAGGTTCTCATGAAAAGGGGAGAACTTACGGGGCGGGAATACGATATTATCAAGATGCATCCTTTAAAGGGAGCTGCGATACTCAAGGAGTTCCCGCCGCTTAAACCGATAGTGCCGATAATACTGTATCATCATGAGAACTATGACGGCAGCGGATACCCCAAGGGTCTTGAAGGGGAGGAGATACCGCTTGCGGCGCGTATCTTGGCGGTCATAGGGGTCTTTGAGGCCCTGATCACCAAAAAGCCTTACCGTAAAGCTCTCTCTATCAAGTCCGCCATAAAAGAGATCAAGAAAAACGCCGGGACGCAGTTTGATCCGCGTATTGTGGGGGTTTTCTGCGAGGCGGTAGAAAGAAAAGATGTACATAAGCTTCTTAAGAAGGAATTAGAGGAAGCATGAAGGATAAACTTAAAAAAGCCCTGAAGGATAAACTTAGTCGGGATATTCTTGAATTTTTCTATCAGAACCAGACAAGCATAGACAGTGTCGGAGGCATCTCTGCCTGGGTGCATGAGGACCGGGAAAAGGTGCAAGAGGCGCTGGATAAGCTGGTTAAACTGGGAGTCCTTGAAAAAGACACCAGCGGCGTCACAAAAGGGTACAGTTACACTCATGATGAGAAGACCATGAGAATCGTGAAAGACCTGATGCATGATGCAAAGAGATAGAAGTCCGAATCGTTCATGGCTCCGCTACGCTCTAATCGCGTTTTTAACAATCCTCGTTGTTCTTTCAGCTATATTTATTTTTTTTGACAGAGTGGCTGCGTTCTATGTGAATCGTTTCACCGACTACCGGTTTGCGTATGACAAGTGGGGAGCCGGTCCTTTTGACAGAAGCGATATCGAAAACGCCCGTATTGCGCTTAAGGGCAGTGAAGCGGGCATAAGAGCAAGAGAGATCCATTTTGACTTTGACATTTATAGATGGCTCGCGGAAAGGGAGATCGCGCTGTCCTGTCAGATGAAAGATGTCTTCTTCGAGGTAAAGGGCGAAAATGTGCCGCGCCTTTTCCCGGCGGACAGCGTCCTGGCAAAGCCTTTCGGTCCCGATCAGAAATATGACCGTATTGAATTCAGGTTCTTCTCCGACAAGAAGGAGACACGTCTTTCGAATTTTCGCGCGCGTTCAGATGATATAAAGGTAACGGGAGATTATACTTTTTTAAAGGAGAAGGACGAGGTTTCCGTCGACTTCAAAATATCGTTTTCCCCGGAGTTTTCCTCAAGTTTCGACGAGAATATAAGAGAAAATGTCTTATCGGTCGATGAAGACGGCTGGTACAGTACCATAATCAACTATAAAGGGAACGCGCTTCTGTTAAAAGCGCTCTATTCCTTTACCATAGCTCCCTAAAACGGGCAAAAATCCTTGCCCTCAAGGCCGAAAGTGGGTATAATACACATCTTGCTATTTTGCTTTTATATGCTAAAATATAGCCCAAATGGCCGAGAAAGACTATCAAGACGATTTTTTTGGGGAAGAACTTTACGAAAAAAAAGACAGAAAACCCCATCTTTTAAGCAGGTATTCTGAACAGAGATTTTTGCCTCATATAAGGATACCTATCGAGCATACTGTTATTATCGCTATCGGTATATTGGTACTAGTGATAGTGGCATATGCTGTCGGCGTTGAAAAAGGCAAAAGGATCACGGCCAGAGGCGCTTTAGAGCCCCAGGCGGTTTCGGAAGGGGTTTTACGGGAGGAGACGGCTGAAGAGGAAAGTACTGACTTTAGCAAGTCGGAAGAGCTTACCTCGTCAGAAAACGAAGCGCCCGGTAAGAAGATCCAGTTACCTAAAGCAGAAATAGATCCTTACGAAGGGGCAAGGGAAGAAGCGGTAGTACAGCCCGCGTACAGTTACACATCTCCGGCTTATGCCGTGCAGGTGGCCTCTTTTAAGAATGAGGGTTCCGCGCAAGATGAAGTGAATAGGCTGCGCAGGCGGGGCGCCGAAGCTGATTTCGAAGAGAACGGGCTCTGGTATCAAGTATATGTGGGGCCGTACAAGACAGTTGAGGAAGCAAGAAGAGCTAGAGAGGGTTTCCTCTCAGAATATAGCGATTGTTACATAAGAAAACTTAGATAAAAATACAACTTAAGATGCGCTAATGGTTAACCTGCGGCATCTAGGTCCGGATAGAAGAGGAGGAAGAGATGACACAGCATCCAAGTTTAAAAGGCAGCAAAGAGGGAAGTAAATTCCGTTCAGTCTTGAAAAGATTCGAAAAAATAAAGGAACTTTCTGAAAAGGAAAAATGGGAAGAAGAAAAAGATTCCGTTTTTCATTTGCCTAAGGTAAAGAGAATCAAGTTCAAGGTCAAGAAGGCCAAGGGGCCCGCCGAAGAGAAAGAAGGCCCTGCAGCTGAAGGCGCTGCTCTGCCGGCAGGGGCTGCCGCTGCACCCGGAGAAGGCGCTCCTGGCGGGAAAGCCGCGCCGGGCGGAAAAGCTGCTGCCGGCGGCAAAGCCGCTGGTGAGGGAGCCGGCAAACAGGCCAAACAAGAAAAGAAATAAATATGATACCTTTCGAGGACTTTAAAAAACTTGATCTCAGGATAGCCGAGATCATAAGCGTCAAAGAACATCCGAACGCCGATAAATTGTATGTCCTCCGAATCGATATCGGAGGAGAGACTAAACAGATCGTTGCCGGGATAAGAGAGCATTATGCCGCCGAGGATCTTGTTGGCAGAAAGATCGCCGTTGTCAACAATCTTGAACCGGTAACGATCAGAGGCGAGGAATCTAACGGTATGCTTCTTGCCGCCAGCGGCGCTGATTCTGTCATTATTTTAGTCCCGGAAAGTGACGTGCCTGCAGGATCCCCTATCGGGTAGAACCGCATTCGGGAAGAGTTCCTACCGCCGGTATTACCCTAATCGAAAAACATCCGACGGCGGCATATCTATTTTAAACTGCCGGTCCAAATCCCCATAACCTTAAAAATGCTGGAAATTTATTGTTTACGGCATATAATGATAATATATGTTTTAAAAAGAGAGACAGCTGATTCCGGCATACAGTGTTCGATTGTCTAAAGAGAATTATTGATATATAAGATCCGCTCGTTTACAATTTCCACTCCAAGGAGGGAAAAATGACAAAGTTTATAAAGAAAATGTCAAAAAAATCCGGTCTTGCCCCGGGGACGCTTGTCCACGTCGGAGAAAAGAGGACCGGGAAGGTCAGGATCAGTGTAATTGACTATGACCAGTCTTTCTGCGAGGAACGCAAGGTGGACAAGATAGAAGATTGCTATGAGTATAAAGAGAAGGATACGATCACCTGGATAAATATAGACGGTGTCCATGATCTGGGTATAATCGAAAAAATAGGCAAGAAATTCGAACTGCATCCCTTGGTGCTGGAGGACATAGGCGACACTGCGCAAAGACCGCAGCTCGAGGATTTTCACGACCATATCTTTATCGTTTTAAAGATGCTTTATTACAATGCCAAAAAGGAAGAGATAATCGTGGAACAGGTAAGTATAATATTCGGTTCGAATTATGTGATATCTTTCCAGGAACAGGAGGGGGACGTTTTCGATTCGATAAGAGAGAGGTTAAGACAGGGAAAGGGGCGTGTGCGAAAGATGGGTGCGGATTATCTGGCGTATACCCTCATCGATGCTATAGTCGACAATTATTTCCTTATACTCGAAAGTTTCGGAGAAGACCTTGAGAAAATCGAGGAGAATCTTGCGTCTAATCCGGGCCCCGATGTCCTTACGGTCATACACAGGTTGAAGAGGGATGCCATATTATTGCGCAAAGCGATCTGGCCGCTGCGTGAGATAATAAGCGGCCTCCAAAGAGTGGAATCTTCTCTAATAAAGGAGAACACGTTGATTTACTTCAGGGACGTCTATGATCATACCATACAGGTTATAGACACGACCGAGGCTTTCCGTGACATGGTCTCGGGCATGCTTGATATCTACCTTTCAAGCGTCAGCAACAGAATGAACGAGGTGATGAAGGTTCTTACCATATTCGCTTCCATTTTTATCCCCCTCACTTTTGTAGCGGGGGTTTACGGCATGAACTTTAAATATATGCCGGAGCTGGAATGGCACTGGGCGTATTTTGCTGTCCTCGGATTCATGGCGCTGGTAGGTATAACCATGGTCCTGTATTTTAAGAGAAAAAAATGGTTTTGATGATGCCGGTCTTTTTTTTGCAATAATTTTCTAAAAACGCCGTAAAAAGTTAAAGGACATGACATGATTCGTTTTAAAGGTAAAGAAAGAGGGCTTATTGTTGTATCGAACAGGCTCCCTTTCACCAGGAGCCAGGACAAAAGCGGCAACTTCATCTGGCGAAAAGCCACGGGCGGGCTGATTACAGCGATGGAACCCATCCTCCAGGATCTTAACGGGATATGGCTGGGATGGGACGGGTTTACCGTAGAAAAGACAGGGAAAGAAAAATTAAAGATAATCGATATTAAAAACATCAGGGCAAAACAGCAGCGAGGGGATGCATCCTATCGGATGGGATGCATCCCTTTAACCAATCAAGAATTTGAGGAATACTACAATCATTTTTCAAACGGTACGCTCTGGGCGCTTTTCCATTACTTTTTCGAGAAGTGTTTTCTCGATTACAACGCATGGGACACTTACTGCAAGGTGAACGAACGTTTTGCGCATTATATCGATAAGATCGCTTCAAAGGATGACATCATATGGATACAGGATTTTCATCTTTTCATGGTCCCGTATTATCTCAGAAAATTAAGACCCCATCAGGAAATACATTTCTTTCTTCATATCCCTTTCCCTCATATCGATATATTTTCGATACTGCCGTGGCAGAGACAGATTCTGGAGGCGCTTCTCTGCTGCAATACGGTCGGGTTCCATCACAGGCAGTACCTGCGTAATTTTGCCGGCGCGGTAAACCTCTACAGAAAAGAAAAAGCGCTTTCCATGAAAAAAACGCTTGAAGATAAAACGGCGACCAGGTTCTATTCAAACCCTATAAGCATAGATTTCGAACTCATAGAGAAGACTTCCCGTGATCCAGAGGTACAGTCAAGGGCCAGAAGCATAAGAGCCAAAGCTGGCTGCCCCAAACAGATGATAGGCGTCGACCGTATCGATTATTCCAAAGGCATAAAAGAGAGGATGCTGGGCTTGGAGATGCTGCTTGATAACCATCCGGAACTTAAAGAGCAGTTCTTTTATTATCAACTTGTCGTTCCCAGCAGGGAAGGAGTCGGTGCCTATAAAAAACTTAAAAAGGAAATCGACGAAATAATCGGCAGGATCAATGGAAAATTTTCTACGGGGCTCTGGGCGCCGATACATTATAATTACGGAACGGTAGATTTTGAAGAACTGGTCGCTTTGTATCTCGCCTCGGACGTGGCGCTTGTCACTCCGCTGAGGGATGGTATGAATCTGGTGTGTAAGGAATACATCGCGGCACACTCCGATAACGACGGGGTTCTTGTGCTTTCCAGATTTACCGGGGCCATAGCGGAAATAAAAAACTCGCTTCCGGTTAACCCGTACAGTATAGAGGATATCGCCAATGCCATCTACCAGGCGCTTTATATGCCTAAAGAAGAAAGAGAGAAGCGGATGGTCAGGATGCGCAAGAACATCCGGTCAAATAATATCAAGACCTGGCTTGAAAACTGCCTGGAAAATTTTGAATTGTCACAGGTCGGTTTTTCTCCCGGGATAGAGTGGAATAATCAAAATGAAACATTTGAGTAAAGAAAGACGAAAAATCGCCCGCGAAATAAGAGACAGCCATACCTATCTCTTTCTTGATTTTGACGGTACGCTCACCCCTATAAGAAGACATCCCGGCAAGGTGAGGCTGGGCAAAAGAATATACGAAATACTACAAAAACTTGCCGGTACCCGTGATGTGGATATAGCCATAATAAGCGGCAGAAGTTTGAAAGAGATCAAGCGCCTGGTAGGGGTTAAAAACATAATATATGTCGGAAACCACGGTCTTGAGGTATATGGCGCCGGTGCGGATTTCAAGCTTGCCGAAGCAGTTAAGGGGCGTAGAACGATTACTGCCCTTAGCCGCAAGCTCAGGCAGGAGCTGCGGTTTTTCAGGGGAGTGATCGTTGAGGATAAAGGGCTGACTCTCAGCGTACATTTCAGGATGGCTAAAGAGAAAGACATACAGAAAATCGTACAGGCATTTGAAAAGGTGGTCAGACCGTACAAAAAAGAGGGAAAGGTAAAGGTGACTGGCGGCAAAAAAGTATGGGAGATCCGGCCGCCGGTTGAGTGGGATAAAGGGCGTATGATAAAAAGACTTCTGAAGGAAAAAAGACAGAGGCTCAAGAAAAGAGTGATACCCTTTTGTATGGGCGATGACAGGACTGACGAAGACGCTTTTGGAAGGCTCGGAAACGACGGATATACCGTAAAAATCACGAAAAATCCCGGCGAGGCGAGCACGGCACGTTATTACCTCAGGAACGTCCGTGAAGTGAGCATGTTCTTAAGGGACATTTATTTATTGCGAAAGGGAGAGTAGAAGCATGTTTGATGATAGGAGCAGGAAGTACAGCAACCAGTATGTCCCCTTAAACCCGGTTGATATAAATTTATACGAACAGTTTGTCGGAAAAGAATTCATGGATGATCTAAAATTCATGGCCGAACCCCTGGAGAAAAAAGTATGGGCGAACGTCAATTCGACTTTTGTCGGCGGGGGCGTGGCGGAAATGCTTCAGAGCGTAGTGCCTTTCGCCCGCGGTCTGGGGATCGATGCCAGATGGTTTGTTATAGAAGGAAGCGATGAGTTTTTCAGTGTTACGAAAAAGTTCCACAACCTGCTTCAAGGCGTCGACCAAGAGATCACTCTTAAGGAGATATTTCATGCGTATCTCGATACGATCGATGAAAACACGAAAGATGTAAAAGTCGTGGGGCATATGGTAACTATTCATGACCCGCAGCCTGCCGCCATAATAATGAACGGGAATGTCTACGGGCATATTTACTGGCGCTGTCATATAGATACTTCAAGCGCGAGCCGCCGGATATGGAGGTTCCTGTTGCCTTATGTCAACCAGTATGAAGGCGCTATTTTTACGACTGAGGAGTTTGTCCGCGAGAATATACAGATACCGTCTTACAAAATAAGCCCCTCTATAGACCCCCTCAGGCCGAAAAACAGGATGCGCACCAGGAAAGAATCCCTGAAATCTCTGGAGAAGGTGTTTAATGAGAATAACATCGATCCGGGAAGGCCCATAGTAGCGGCTGTATCGCGGTATGACGTGCATAAGAACCAGAAGACCATTATAGAGGCTTTCAAGCTCTTGAAAAAGAATCTTTCCAAGGGTATTGATCCTGTTCTGGTTATTGTCGGCAATTCCGCCACTGATGACCCTGAAGGGATGAAGATGTATGATGTGGTAAAAAAGTGCGCTCTAGGCGAAAAAGATATACATCTTTTGGTAAATGTAGAGGACAATGACGAAGTAATAGGCTCCCTCATGGCGCTTGCCGACTGTTTTGTGCATATTTCGACTAAGGAAGGGTTCGGTCTGGTTGTTTCCGAGGCCATGTGGCAGGGCACGCCCGTGGTGGGCAGTAAGGTGGGCGGCATAACGAAACAGGTCATAAACGGGCATAACGGTTTTATTGTCGAGCCGCATGAGACAGAGGAAGCGGCACGCGCCATAAAGTCGATACTGGAAGACAAACCCTTGAGGGAGACTTTGAGCAGAAACGCCAGAGAGACCGTAGCGCAGCATTTCTTGCTTCCCGTTATGATTTTCAAGGAACTTATGCTGATGCGGTACAGCCTTGAGATCGACAACAAAGTGCCGGAATTCAGGATGAACAAGCTTACGTACAAGGAAATAACCCAAGCCCTTTACGGCAGGACGGTCTGGCCCTTTTCGACAGAGGACCTGCAGAAACGTATAGAAACCATCTGGGAAGGACTTGAGAAGTAATCTAAACGCATATTCTGGAAAAAATCATGAAACAAAAAGGCATAGCAGCAGAAATAATGGCTGAAATCGACAAACGTGCGCAGGATGAGTACGGTATTTCGCAAAATACTCTTATGGAAAATGCCGGCAGGAGCGCTTTTGAGGTTATCCTTGAAGATTTCAAGCCCTTTAAAAAAGAAAGCCTCGCCGTCTTCTGCGGTAAGGGTAATAACGGGGGTGACGGGTTTGTGCTTGCCAGGTTTCTTGCCGGATGCCTGCCGGGGCGTTTAACCGTGTATATCAAAGACTTAGGGGATATAAGAGAGGGTGCGGCGTACGACAACTTCAGCGTTATTGAAAATATGGGGCTTGATATACGTCCCCTGGAAGATTTTTTAAAGGAAGAGGACCCTTTTTCTTTCACGATAGCGGTTGATGCGATTTTTGGTATGGGCTTTAGAGGCAGCCTGCCGGAGGAATGCGCCTCTATAGGCAGGTGTCTAAATTCGTCTAAGATGACAGTTTATGCCGTAGATGTCCCTTCCGGGTTGGATGCGACAACCGGAGAAGCATCGGAGGGCTGCCCCAGGGCTCATAAGACGGTTACTTTCGGCCTGGCGAAGCAGGGATTTTTTCTTAAAGACGGGCCCGCCGTATGCGGCCAGATCATCGTTAAGGATATAGGCTTCCCGGAAGAGCTGATAAAGCAATATATTTGACTTTCCTTGATACTATTGGTTTCCTAATTTTTGCCTTTTCCCCTTTTTTATGCTATATTTTACCAGTCATGAAGAAAATAAAAGTGGACTTATCCGGGAGAAGCTACGATATTTTAATAGGCTCTAAAGCGGTAACGAGACTGCCTCATCTCATAGAGGCTTCCGGTTATAAGGGGCCCGTTGCAGTAATAACGGATAAAGTTGTAGCCTCGCAGACCGCCCGGATCACAGGGCCCGTTTTTAAAAGTCTTTCCAATGATGTTTTCCGTATAACCCTTCCTGCCACGGAAAGAGCCAAGTCTATAAGAGTTTTTCAGGATGTCTCCCAGAGAATAAGCAAGAGGACCAAGACCCATAAACCGCTTATCATTGCTTTAGGGGGAGGTGTGGTAGGGGACCTTGCGGGGTTCGTAGCTGCGACCTACCGAAGGGGCGTGCCGCTTCTAGAGATCCCCACGACTTTACTTGCGCAGGTGGATTCATCGGTCGGGGGCAAGGTAGGGGTGGACCTCCCGGAAGCCAAGAACCTCATAGGCGCTTTTTATCAGCCCAAGTGGGTTTTAATGGATCCGGATTTTCTTAAGAGCCTGCCGCCGCGGCAGCTGAGAAACGGTCTTGCGGAGATAATAAAATACGCCATTATCGCCAAGGGAAGCCTTTTTTCTTTTTTGGAAGATAATATCAAGGGCGTGCTTGCTCTGGAGAGAAAAGCCGTAGAGAGAATCATATATGAGTGCGTCTCGATCAAAGCGCGTATAGTCGAGAAAGATGAGCTGGACGTAAAGGATATAAGGATCATATTGAATTTTGGGCATACCCTGGGCCATGCGATAGAAGCGGCAAGCGGATATTCCAAGCGGTATAATCATGGGGAGTCCATCGCCATAGGCATGCTTTTGGCGAGCGAGATATCCGTGCGGCTTGATATGCTGAAGGAAAAGGATTTTATCAGAATAAGGAATCTTATAAAAAACACGGGCTTACCGGTCCGGTTGCACGGTGTTTCCTTGAAAGATATAATGAACGCGTACGGGTACGACAAGAAGTTTACCACGGGGGCTAACAGATTTGTCCTGCCGAAGAGAATAGGTCAAGTGGAAGTCATCGAAGATATCCCGGCTCTTTTAATCAGAACCGTTTTAAGGGGATATGTCAGATAAGAGATTTAAAACCATAGCCGTTGCTTCATCTAAAAGGATCCAGATCATAGATATTACGCGTGATGTCGCCAGTTTCATCCGTTCAAGCGGGGTTGCAAGCGGGGTTTGTCATGTATACGTGCCGCACACGACAGCTGCCGTTGCTATCAATGAGAACGCGGACCCTTCCGTAAAGTCGGATATTCTTCTGGGCCTGGAAGAGATCGTCCCTGAGGATATAGCATACAGCCATTCCGAAGGCAATTCGCCCGCGCATATCAAGTCTTCCATCATAGGCATTTCCGCGGAAATTTTTGTAGAAGAGGGGAAACCTGTTCTCGGTACGTGGCAGGGCATTTATTTCTGCGAGTTTGACGGTCCAAGAAGCCGCAAGGTGCATCTCAAAGTAATGGAAGGATAAGATGGATAAGTGTTCCGTTGAATTAAGAGTACGATATCAGGAGACCGACCAGATGGGTGTTGTGTATTATGCCAATCATCTGGTATGGTTCGAGATAGCAAGGACGGAATTTTTCAGGACGAAAGGCGTCGAATACAGAAAGCTCGAAGAAGAGGATAAAATCTTTATACCGGTTGTTGAGGCGTATTGTCGCTACAGAAAGCCTCTACGCTACGACGATTTAGTGACTGTCACCGCCCAGCTGACGGAAGTCGGCATGACGAGGGCCACTTTCACTTACGAGGTCAAAAGGGGTGGCGAGTTAGCGGCGACCGGCAGCACCAAACACGCGTTTATTGACGATAAGGGTGTGCCCATACCGATTCCGGATCGTATCAGGAAAGTTTTTTCTTCGTAAACGCCAAGAGAGAAAACCGGCTAACGCAATTTCAATTCGAATTCGTCATCACCGTAAGATATCGTGACTTTTCCTGCCGTGATTTTACGTACGGAGAAACCGTCGATGGTCTCTCCTTCACAGACCATGACCCCGTTGATTATCGCCTTAGGATCGGATGCGGAATACATGATGCCGCTTAGAGCGGGCAGATCCCTGGGGGCGGGTTCGATGACGTTCTTTTCCGAAGGCGGAGGGAGTACCTCTGCTATTTTTTCGGACGCATTTTCGGCCGGGACACTTACACTCTCGGCTTTTTCCCGGGGTTCTCGAGGCACAGCGGGTTCGGGCGCGGCGGTTATAACGGGCTCCGCGGGTTTCGCAAGAGGCGCGGCTTCTTTATTGGAGGATGAGCGGCTAAAGTAGAAAAAAGCCCCTCCTGCCAGAGCAAGTATTATGACGAAAGATATAACTCTTAAGAGGATCCTGGAGGCGGCAGGTTTCTCCCCGGAAACATTTTGGATTGTGAAAGTTGTCTCCGGAAAGATTCTTTCGGACGCCTCTTTGGAGGATTTCTTCTGTTTTTGTTTATTGGCGCGTTCTTCCTGCGCTTTTTTTAATGCTTCTGATATTATGCTCATGTCATATCGTGGCAAGACTGTACTGTCCTTCGATTTCGTTTATGCTTTTTTCGATTATATCATGCCCCAAAAAGTGCGTTTCGTTCACAAATCCCAGCAGAAGCGATTTATCGCATACGAGGTTTATGATCCTGGGTATGCCCTTCGAATAGGAGTAAATAAGGTCAATTGTTTCTCCGGGAAACTTTATATCTTCGGTAGAGCCGGCTATTTTTAAACGGTGTTCGATATAGCTCTGTATCTCATCCTTTTCAAGCGCTCGTATATGAAACCGGACGCTTATACGCTGACGCAACTGCACCAGCTTCGGGGAATTTAATTTCTCGCGAAGTTCCGGCTGCCCGACAAGGATTATCTGCAGGAGTTTTTCCTTGTCTGTTTCAAAGTTGGAAAGCATCCTGATCGTCTCCAGGGTCGATGAGCGCAGGTTTTGGGCTTCATCGATAATCAAAACGGCGTTATTGCCTTGCGAGAGCTGCTTTAGCAGAAACTCGTTTAATTGGCGCAAGAAAAACACCTTGCTGCGCCTCTCTGGAGTGATACCAAAATCGTTTACTATTGCTTCCAACAGCTGGGTTTCCGGAAGGGATGAGTTGAATATAAGGGAGGTTTTTGTCTTTGCATCAAGCCGGGTTAAGAGTGCCCGGCACAGGGTGGTTTTACCGGCACCGATTTCCCCGGTGATCTCCACGAATCCTTTTCGTTGTTTGATTCCGTACGCCAGATGATTAAGTGCTTCTTTATGGGTATGGCTCAGATAAAGGAAGTCGGGGTCACTGGTTACGTTAAAGGGATTTTCTTTTAGTCCATAAAATTCCAAGTACATCGCAAGCCTTAAACCTCCTTATTTATTATACGCTTTAAAAAAGGCGTGTAAAGAGAAAATTCCTGCAAGGAAGGGAATAGACCAATATCCCCGGCTGATTCGAGCATTTAAAAGCCCTATAAAAATTAGGTAAAATACTTGAATTTATATAATAGCTCGTGTATATTTAAACTGTTATGACATGGGAAGGTATGGATCAGAGAAAGTTCCCCCGGGTAAGTTATAAGTGTCTTATACGCGTTGTGATAGACGGCCAGGAAAAAGAGATAGACACTTTTACTGAAAATATTGGAGGAGGGGGTATATGCGTAGTCCTGGATGAGGACCTGGGTCTATTCTCAGAGGTCTCATTGGAGATGTTCCTGGGGGATTATACCAAGCCGATCACATGCCGCGGGACGATAGTATGGATAGTCAAACGGCGCCCTGTAAGCGAGGGTGAAATCGCGAGATATGATACCGGCATAGAATTCATGAATATTAAGGATGAAGACAAGGAGCACATAGCTCAGCTGGTTCAAAGTATATTGGAAGCCGATACTTGACATTGAAAAACACGCGTGGTATACTTCACTTAAATTTGAAGTTGATATAATAGTTATATTTATGTCGTAAGTTAAAGAGGAGGTGAAAGGAGATCATGCAGAAAGCGATAAAAACCTTGTTTGTTTGTTTCGTAGTTGTAGCTGTTATGGGTATGGCTACTCAGTGTTATGCACAGGATCCTGCTAAGAAACTGGGCAGAGGTCTGGCTAACATCCTGACAGGATGGGTTGAGCTTCCGAAGAACATATATGATACAAGCGTAGAAGAAAACATACTTTCAGGTCTGACGATGGGTCTGGCAAAAGGTGTTGGTATGACAATCGTTAGGACAGGCGCTGGTGTTTATGAGACAGTTACGTTCCCATTTCCGATACCAGAAGATTATGAACCTGTTTTAGAGCCAGAATTTGTATTTAGCAGCGAATAAGTTGCAACGGTGTTTGATTGTTTGATAGAAAGGGAGCGATTTTCACATCGCTCCCTTTCTAATTTAGTGTTATGATGATCCTCATCTCCAGAGCTTTTTATGGTACTTTTGCGCTACGGGTCTCCACAACTATAGGGGGATAATTGATGGGAGAAAAAAGAAAATACATGCGTTTTAATGTTTTTATGGACGCATTAAACAGAAAAGGCGGCATGCTGAGGAAATTTAAAGTCAATAATTTCAGCAAAGAGGGTATCGGTATAATAAGTGAGGATCCCCTGAGGGAGGGCGAAGACCTTGAAATAGAGATGATGATCCCGGGCGACAATATGCCCGTTATTTTTGAAGGGCAGATCGCATGGATCAGCGGTGACACTCATGATCGCGAACAGTACAAAGGCGGGATCAGGTTTAAAAAGATCAGCAATAACGATAGAAGCAGGATACTTGAGTATATTTATCAGAAGTGGATAATGCCTGATAAGAGTAAAGAATAAACATTCAAAATGGAGGGAAAATGAGTTTGAGCGAAGAACAAGACAAAAAACCGATGGAAGAGGAGACTAAAGAAGAGGAAAAGGCGGGAGCCGCTCCGGAGAAAAAAGAGCCCAAGAGCGAAGAAGCTCCTCCGGCTGGAAAAGAGGTAAAAGAGGAGGCCCCGGCTGAAGAAGCTCCTTCCGCGGAAGAAGCGAAAAAAGAAGCGCCGGTTGAAAAAGAGGCAAAGGAAACGAAAGAGGAAGCGCCAGCGCCTAAAGAAGAAGCAAAAAAAGAAGAAGAGGCGCCTGCCAAACCTGAAGAGAAAAAAGAAGAAGCAGTACCTGCTAAAGCTGAAGAGAAAAAAGAAGAAGCGCCGGCGAAAGGCGAAGCCAGGCAGCCAAAAAGCATAAAGCCACCCAAACCTACTGAGTGTGCCGGCTGCGGCAAGGCTTTAAAGAAAAAGCTGTGGTATTATAGGAATAACTCCTTTTATTGCACAAAGAGATGCTATAAGCGTAAAGCCGACGAAGAGCGCAAGAAAGCGGCTGAAGAGAAAAAGGCCTAGGAAGAAGCATCAAGGGCCGGGAATAACGCTTAAAATGACCGGGCAGGATATTACCCGCCTGTTTTTAAATAGATCCCAATATACAAGTGCTGGATAAAACCGTATGTTGGGATTTATTCTCTAAATGCCTTTTAAAAATGTCAAAGAAAATACTTGTGAGCAGCTGCCTGATAGGAAAGAAGTGCGCGTATGACGCGGAGGCGCGGACGAGCAGCTCCGTTAAAAAACTCTGCGACCGTTTCGGCTGTATTGACGTATGCCCCGAGATAATGGGCGGTTTGGATTGCCCCAGGGAAGTTCACGAAATAAGAGGAGGAAGCGGGAAAGAAGTCCTGGACGGAAAAGCGACCGTCCAGTCCCTTTCCGGGGCAGACCGTACCGCGCATTTTATTCAGGGCGCTAAAAAGGCTTTAAAAGAAGCTTTGGAAAATGACATAAAGTTAGCCATCATGAAATCACACAGCCCCTCCTGTGGCAAGAAAAAGATCTATTCCGGAAGGTTTGACGGCACCATGCGTAACGGCTCGGGGGTGACGACTGTGCTTCTGATGAGAAACAAGGTTAAAGTCTTTACCGAAAAAGAAACTAAAAAGGCCCGCGAACTTCTGGAATCTGGAAAATAGCGAAAGTTTTTTCAGTATCCCGCGCCCGCATCACGGTCAAACTTCCATTCGAGAAAAATCTAATCCATTGAAAAATCGTTTATAAATGTTATAATATTTTTGCCATGAAAGATAACTGCATTTTCTGCAAAATTGCGAACAAAAAAATAAAAACCCAGGTTGTTTTTGAGGATGAGGACATGATAGCTTTCAATGATGCTAATCCTCAGGCGCCAGTACATATACTTTTTATCCCGAAAAAACATATAGAGACGCTAAACGACATTACCGGGAAAGACGCGTCTTTAGTCGAGAAGATGCTTGCCAGGATAAAGGATGTTGCCAAAGACAAAGCTATCGCCGGGGATGGATACCGCGTGGTAATCAATTGCAATAAAATGGCAGGGCAGGAAGTTTTTCACCTGCATATCCATCTTCTGGGGGGCCGGCCCTTTAAATGGCCGCCGGGATAATTTCGACTAGTGCTATACTGCCTATAGTATGATAAAATATGGATGGAGGAGACAAAGATGAACCCAAAAAGAAAAGAGCGGCGCAGATACCCCCGTATAAAAGATAAAGATATATCCCTAAAGCTGGCCGGAGACGGTTTCGACACGATATCGCAGAGTCTTGATGTCAGCGCTTCGGGAGTATATTGCAAAGTGGATAGGCGCATACCCCTTATGACTAGAGTGCAGGTCGTCCTTTCTCTTCCCGGACGGACCAAGACATCTTCCCCCACAACGATGGATATAGATGGTGTTGTTGTCAGAGAGCATCCTGTCAAGAAAAACGGGCGCGTTCAATATTATGATGTTGCGATCTTTTTTAATACGCTTTTACCTAAAGAACGCGAGAAATTAGTCCAGTATATCAACAGGAAATCAAAATAACCAAATGGTAGTTACAAAATATATTTCGGTTGGGACCAGGGGCAATACCGATGTCATAGATATAACTGAAGACTGTCAGAGTATAGTCACATCCAGCGGATTAAAAGACGGGATAATTACAGTCTTCAATCCCGGGTCAACCGGTGGTGTCACGACGATTGAATATGAACCTAACCTGGTCAAAGACCTTAAAGATGCCCTGGAAATAGTAGCGCCCTCCGATAAAGTCTATGAACACAGTAAGACCTGGCATGATGATAATGGGTCGAGTCACGTTCGTTCTTCGCTTATGGGGCCGTCGATGACTGTTCCGTTTTCAGAAGGGGAGTTAACCCTGGGGACCTGGCAGCAGATCGTGTTCTGCGATTTTGATACACACTCCCGCAAGCGCCGTTTAGTGGTACAAGTTATAGGAGAATAATCTTTAAATATGGGCGTTTTGTCCGAACAGAGACCGGTTAAGTTAGTAAGCAGTATAATCTTTAAAGAGGATAAGCACTTAGAGGAAGCCGAGAGAAAACTTAAAAGGACCTATGGCCAGACAGAGTCGATTGAAAGGTGGCTTCCATTCGACAAGACAGACTACTACTATGAAGAGCTCGGCAGGCCCCTTAGGCGGAAATTCATATGCTTTAAAAAGCTCGTTAAGAAAGATAAGATATATAAGATAAAGCTGGTTACAAACAGGATTGAAGACCGTCTCCGGAGACGCGGCAAGAGGCTGGTTAATATCGATCCCGGTTATGTTACTGAAGCGAAGCTTGTACTCTTGACGACTAAGGATTACACTCATAGGGTATATGTGGCTGGGCGCATATTCGCCGAGTCGACGCTTTTTTACCAGGAGGATACTTTTAAGCCATGGCCCTGGACCTATCCGGATTATGCTTCAGCCGAGGCAGTAGCCTATTTCAATGAGATCAGGCAGCTGTACATGAAAGATACCAGGGGTATCTGAGAAGATAAGGAAGAATTATGTTTATCAAGAAAAAACACATACTGGTCGTGGTATTTTCCTCGCTTATCATCGTGTTCGTTTTTATATCGACGCTCGTTGGATACAGCGTTTATATCCAGTGGAAGAAGGACAGTTTCGCCTTAGAGTACCGCAACTCCATATATAAATTGACGGCAGAGCTTTTTAAAAACGATATAATACTCTCCAATGTGTACGTGGGCCTGGAGGGCGGTAAGGCATCTCAGCAGCTGCCCGTCCTTGAGGGGAGCCTTAAAAACAATTCCAATAAGACGATAACCTCTCTTATGATAAAAGTTTCTTTCGTCAAGGACGACGGCTCTGTCGTTTATAACGATTGGTTCCAGCCTTTGGGAAAAAAGCATTTTATATCGGATTCCTTATTTTCCGGGGCGCAGGAGACGAGGAACGTGCTTCTTCCGGGGGAAGGCATATCGTTCAGACATCTTTTAAGGAACTGTCCGCGCAGTGTCATCGAAGCGGTGTCGACCAAGGCAAAGTTTGCCAGGGGGGATTCGGCTAACGAAATAAAAATGATTTATGATATTACGGGCTTGAGCATACTATGAAGAAACTGATCGCGCTTGTATTTATTACTATATTTCTGATTATCGTCCTTATCGTGCTTGCGTTTCTGTATATCGACCTGACAGGGCACAAGAGCTTCAAGTATGGTCTTTTGCTGGAAAACAGGCTTTTGGGTACGGTTGAAATCGACCGGTATTCGACGGAAGATAAAATCATCTATAAGTCAAACGCGAAATACCCGTATTCGTTGGGGTATCCTGCCGTGAGCGAAAAACTGTCCCTGAAGAAAAGAACCATGAAACCCGTCAGTTTTAAGCGAGAGGCTAACGGGGTCAAAGGGCGTAAGAGCTTAAGTATGCTTGTTTGCGCGGGGGGCAAGGCGGACTTTCTCTTTCTGGAGCACCCAAGGTTTATCACTCTGGAGGGTATAATAATAGAGGAAGGATCTATTGTCTTTTCACCGGAAGACATTATGCTTTATTTGCCGGTTATGGAAAAATATAATTACTGGCAGAAAGGCGTTCAGTTTTTTAACGTCCTAATCCCGGTGGATGAGACGGTCCCGCCCTTGGAAGAGACAGTAGAGGTAAGGTACCTTAAGGACGAGTATGTACCTGTTATGGGGCATAGAGCCATTGCGGAAGAATTCGTTCTTCTTAGCAAGACGCTACCCGAGATAAAAATATTCACGTCAAAATATACCCACAGGATCCTGGCCGTTGAGATCGATGCGAGGAAAATACGTTTTGTCCTGACTAATTTCACGGAAAGCCCGGGCGAGAGGATAAGCCCCCTGCTTGACAAGTTTGTCTCGGTTGTAAAACCGAGACAAATAGTCGAGGAGATTCTGGAAGGGGACGAGCTGCCTCTTGAGGAAAAAGTTTTACGTGAGGAAGAGAAGCTCTACGGGACGGAGGAGAAAAAGCCGGAGACGGCAAACAGGGTGCGTAAGAAAGATATATTCTTTGAAAGCGCAAACCTTGTACTTTCAGGAAGTTTGTCTCTTCCGGAAGCGGAAGGCGCTCACCCGGCTCTTGTAATCGTACCGGATGACGGGCCCATGCCGCAGAGGGAAAAACGTCTGATCGATTCAATCACTGAATTCCTTTCGGAAAAGGGTTTTGTCACTTTAGTCTTTGACGGTCCCGGTCAGGGTAAAAGCCAGGGAACTTTTGCGGGAGTGGATGACGCACAGAGAGTACAGAACCTAATATCGGCGGTCTCTTACCTAAAGAAGCAGCCGGAAGTGCAGATAGACTCTATTAATCTTATCGGTTACGAAGGAGGAGGGTATATTGCGCTAAAAGCGGCCTTGGCTAATCCTGAAGTACGGTCATGCATTCTCCTGGGCCTGCCGCAGGGCTTTATCGAGGGCGACTCCTTCAAGTGGGCATCAGCCGGGACTATAAGGACGCTGGTTAATTATCTTGGACTTGGCACTATCGACGAAAAAATAGCGGAGAAGATGGCCAGTAAACTGCGGAAACACCTGGAAAGTGTTACACGCTCCACAGAGAGTTTTTCGTTCTTTCAAGGCATCAAAATACCGCTTAAGGAATACCGTCAGTTTATTGCCCGAAAAGTCTATGAAGACGCACTTTCCTTTACTAGACCCATGCTTATTGCTATTGGCAGGGACGATAAGTATTTTGACCTTAAGACCGTCGACGGGTTTAAAGAAGCCTTTGCCAGGAAAAACGATCGCGGCAGGGTAGCCGTATTCAGAAACCTGGGAAGCTACATGGGGAACATGACACCTGACGGTGAAGTCTGGGGTTTTTCAGCGAATGCGGATGTCCTGGGCCTTATAGGCAACTGGATTCAGGACAACGGTATAGCCAAACAGCAAGCACCCCCGCCCGTGGAAGAAGGTAGCCTAGCGCCTGTAGCTCTCCCCGAGGCTTCTTGATGCGTGCAGGAATATATATTTTGACGATATAAAAGAATATTAAAGTCCTAGTTGACTTTTATCATTTATTATGTTATATTTCAGAAAACTGAAAGGGGGCAAGGGATGAAGAAATTTTTAGCGATCTTTTTTGTTGCCATATTTATGTTATCGTTTTCGATGACAACATTTGCTGCAGATATGCCTGCAAAATCTGGCACACAAACAGCTGCTCATCCTAACGGACCAGTCCAGAAAGCCGAAAGAGGTTTCACGAATTTGCTTTTTGGATGGACAGAAATACCGAAAGGGATTGCGGACCAGACGAAAGCAACTAATCCCATTGAAGGCGTCCTTTACGGGACATTTAAGGGGATCTTCAATGCTTTCGCACGCACGGCATCAGGCGCATTTGAAATGGCGACATTCCCAGTGGGCGGCTATGACAAACCAGCCGTTCAGCCTGACATGACAGAATCTAACTAAGTGTCAGAAAAAACAAGCACTGATGCAATATTAACTTATTAAGATAAAAAACGGGCGGTTGTAGAAAACCGCTCGTTTTTTTGCTTATATAAAAATAATATTAATTACCAGAAAACAGCTTCCGTAACGAGTCCTTGACGGTCTTGTGTCAATGTGTTATACTTCTGGCCAATAAAGGGAAAAACCTATGAAATTACCAGAGAGAAGACGTTTTGTAAGGGTCGAAACTCCTCTAAAGGTTATTTTAAAGAGTGGAGACCGGACTGACGAAGTAACTACCAAGAATATTTCGCCCGTAGGACTAAGGTTTGAAATCTCCAAGGAACTTAATGAGTCCGATGAGGTAAAAATGTCATTGTATCTGCCTGAAAGCACTGGCCCCATTTCGATGGGAGGAAAAGTCATCTGGCAGAAAAAGGTAAGCCTGGAAGATAATGCTCCCTATGACGTAGGCGTCGAGATAATGGAGATCGAAGACAGCAAGAAAAATGTTTTTCTGAAATATCTTTGTGATCTACTCTATAAGTCTATTTATGAAGCACGGATGTAATTCTTACCGGAGGTGTATTTTGAAAACGTATGGTTTGTTAGGATGTGTACTATTAGTGGCTGTTATTTTCGCCGGGTGTGCGGACATGGAAGTGCCCAGCCCCGAAAGGATTTTTGACGATGCGGGTGCACGCCAGGTCTCAATAGGGATGACAGAGTCCGAAGTTGCTTCCATATATGGGGAACCTTCGGTTAAAGGGACTGTGAGCTCCCCTGCGTGGGGAGAAACACGCGAGGAATGGGTATACAAGGCTGACCTCGATACGTTTCCGGTAAACGCCGGGTACTTTTCATCAGATCTTTATCTTTATTTTGACGGGGGGAGACTTACCAATATCAGCAGAACGCCTTTGGGTAAAGGACAGGGAAGCATTGGAGATGCCGAAAAAAGCACTAAGTGATATTGTAATATCCAGAGCTATCATTGAAAGGTTCTCGGAAAAACTCGTCAAACATCTCAAAACGGATGTTGCCATTGTAGGTGCCGGTCCGGCGGGTCTGGCAGCCGGGTATTATCTTGCCAAAGACGGAATAAAAGTCTCCATATTCGAACGCAAACTCAGTGTCGGCGGTGGGATGTGGGGCGGCGGCATGATGTTTAACGAAATCGTTGTCCAGGAAGAGGCCAGGAAGATACTCCAGGATTTCGGCGTGCCGGTAAAAAAATACAAGGAAGAATATTATACGGCTGATTCCGTCCAGGCTGTTTCTACACTTTGCTCCAAAGCGACTTTAGCCGGGGCCCAGGTCTTTAACCTTATAGAGGTAGAGGACCTTATGATGAAGAATAACATGGTAAGGGGACTGGTCATCAACTGGTCCAGCGTAAGTTTGGCGGGCCTTCATGTCGACCCCATGACCATAGAATCCAAGTTTGTGGTTGATGCGACAGGGCACCCTTCGGAGGTTTCGCGTCTTCTCGGCGGGAAGGCAAAGATAAAGCTTGATACAGAAACTGGCGGCGTGGTCGGGGAGCAGCCCATGTGGGCAGAGATGGGCGAGAAAGCGATGTATTCCAATACAAAAGAGATATTCCCGAATGTTTATGTCGCAGGTATGGCCGCAAACGCGGTTATCGGAAGTCCGCGCATGGGGCCCATATTCGGCGGCATGCTTATCTCGGGAAAGAGAGTCGCGGAGCTTTTAAAAAAACGTTTAAAGTAACCAATTTTTGGAGATGATTAATTATGCTAAGGATATTATGTAAATCGAAGATAACCAATGCTTTCGTGACGAAAAAAGAGCTCAAATACGCCGGCAGCATTGGCATTGACAAGACGATCATCGAAGCTGCCGATATAATGCCCGGAGAAGAGGTGCAGGTCCTTAATGTCAATAATGGTGAAAGACTCACCACTTATGTGATCGAAGAGGAAGCAAACTCGGGCAGAATAGTGCTTTACGGGCCCGCCGCAAGAAGAGGTGAAGTCGGGGATGGACTGGTGATCCTGTCCTATTGCCTGATGGAGACCAAGGAAAGTCACAATTACAGCATGCGTATGATTCCCCTGGGCAAGAATAACCAATGCAAGAGTAAATAACTTGAGTCTATTAGAAGTCAAAACATATCCGGACCCGTGTCTGAGGATCAAGACGAAGGCCGTTGAGCAGTTTGATGAAGACCTCGAAAATACTTTGAGGCTGATGGCTGATATAATGTACATTGATCAGGGTATCGGCCTTGCTGCCACACAGGTGGGGTTGGGCCTTAGCATTATGGTCGTGGATATAGGTGAAGGGCTCATAAACTTTGTGAACCCCGTGGTCCTTGAAACTTCCGGCGAGAAAAACAAGATGGAAGAAGGGTGTTTAAGCCTTCCCGGAATTCTGGTCAAGGTCAACCGGCCTAAAAGGATAAAAGTCAGGGCACAGGACGCGCACGGCGGGTTATTTACAAAAAGCTTTGACGGGCTAGCTGCCAAGGCCGTCCAGCACGAGATTGACCATCTTGCCGGAAGACTTATAGTGGATTACCTGGATCCGGTGAGATATTTTATTGCGACCAGAAAAATTTCAAAAAGAGGGAAAATAGCACTGCCACAATCAAAAGGAGCACTATAATGCTTGAGAAAGATTTACAGGGTGCACTTAACGATGCTCTTAAAAAAGGGCAGAAAACGAGGGTATCGGTCATAAGGATGCTCCTCAGCGAGATCAAAAACAAGAAAATAGCCGACCGGGTGAAAGAACTGGACGATGCCAAAGTCATAGGCCTGGTACAAAAGATGGTCCGCCAGCATAAAGAATCCATAGAGCAGTTCAAGCAAGGCAACCGGCAGGATCTTGTTGATAAAGAGACGGAAGAGCTGAAGGTTCTTGAAGGATATCTGCCCGAGGAGATCTCGCGGGAAGAACTGGAGAGGATTATCTCCCAGGTGATCGAAAAAACGGGAGCCGGCACCATGAAGGACATGGGAAGCGTCATGGGCCAGGTCATGGGCCTAGTCCAAGGACGGGCCGATGGAAAACTTATCAGTGAAATAGTCAAAGAAAAGTTAACCTAAAGAATTTTTCGTGGATATTGCCGTTTTTATATTACTCTTAGTAGCTTCTGCATTTTTTTCCGGTTCGGAAACCGCGTTTCTGTCCCTTGATAAAATAAGACTTAATAATATCAAAAGTATGGGGCATCCTTCCGCCAAGAGAGTGATGAAGCTCCTGGCGTCGCCGTACAAACTCCTTGTCACGATCCTTATGGGAAATACCCTTGTAAATATTGCCGCCAGCGCCGTTTTCGGAAGCTTTTTCTACGGCGTCTTCGGGGAAAAGGGCGTGGGTTTCTCTATTATAGCGATGACGGGTATCGTCCTCATCTTCGGGGAGGTTACCCCCAAGATGTTTGCTCTGGGCAACGGCGAGAGCTTCTCTTTCTTCTCCTGCTGGCCTCTTGGAGTGCTGGAATATGTGTTTAACCCCATACGTTTAGTCTTAAGCGGCATCGCCTCTTTTATCGTAAGAAGCTTTGGACTTAAAGTCGCTGCGGAAAAGCCCAGGATAACGGAGGAAGAGATCAAGACTCTCTTTGTGCTTGGCGAAGAAAAAGGAGTCGTCAAGGAGAAAGAGAAGGATATGGTCCATACCATCTTCCAGTTCAAAGAACTTAATGCGGCCGATATTATGACGCCGCGGATCAATATTGTGGCGCTTGACCTTAACCTTGACAGAAAAAAGCTGGTAAGCGAGATAAAGGAAAGCCATAATGCCAGGTTTCCCGTTTATGTGTATACCCTTGACAACATTATCGGTATCATTCACGCGAAAGATTTTTTACTCAATACTACTGCTCCCGTAAGCGACCTTATCCGCAAGCCTCTTTTTGCTCCTGAAAGCATGAAGATAGACGATCTTCTTCAAGAGCTGCAGAAGCAGCATATACATATGGCCATTATTACGGATGAATACGGGGTTACTTCCGGGCTAGTCACGATCGAGGACGTGCTTGAAGAGATCGTGGGCGAGATAAGGGACGAGTTTGATTTCGAAAAGCCTAAGGTCCGGAAGATAGACAAAAGGAGCTATGAGGTCAGCGGCCAGGCGCACATAGTCGAAGTGAACGAAAAGTTGGGGCTTTCCATAGAATCGGAGGAAGTCGACACGATAGGCGGGTATGTGATTTTGCGCATGGGAAAGATCCCCAAAGCGGGCGACACGATCAAGATAGGGGACTTCTCCGTTACTGTTGATGATGTTTCCAAGAACCGCGTAACAAGTCTGACCATAAAGAAACCCGGAGGCAAAAAGAAGTAATATGATACCTCTTTACACGATTCTGATCCTTGCTGCCATTATGATGCAGGCTTTTTTCACGGCCTCGGAGATGGCGCTTACCAGCGCAAACAGGATCAAACTGAAGGATCTTGTCGATTCGGGGGATGCCACTGCTATCAAGCTTGACAGTTTCCTGAAGAAAGAAGGTGTGTATCTGGGCACTACCCTCGTGGGGACGAATATAGCCGTGGTCGTCTCAGCGGTCCTTGCCACGAGGATATTTGCCGAATATTTCGGACCGAACATGTCCGCGCTCGTCGCTACGCTTGTCATGGTGCCGACCACGCTCATCTTTGCGGAGATAGTACCCAAGATGATAGCCAGGCAGTTCGCAACGGTTCTGGCTTTAAGGATGGTGATACCCTTAAGTGAATTTTATCGCCTCTTTCATCCCCTGATCGTAAGCGTAAACGCCATCGCCAGATTCATCATCTCTCCGCTGGGCAGGAGAAAAACCGGCTGGGATATGACGCTTACTAAGAGCGATCTTAAGAGGATACTGCTTTTCGGACACGAGACCGGCGGCGTAGAGGCGGATAAGGTGGAACTCATACACAAAGTCCTGGATTTTGAGGCGAAAAAAGTCGAGAGAATCATGGTCCCGATGGAAAAAATTTCGTCCATAAGCATGGATGACACTACCGGCAGTCTCAAGAAGCTGGTCTCGCTCAAGGGTTTTTCAAGGACCCCCGTCTATGAAAAAAACAAAAACAATATTGTTGGTATAGTGAATATTTATGATATACTTTTTACAAAAGAAGAGGACGATAATGCTCCAATAAAAGAATTCGTCCGTGACCCCGTTTATCTCAGGAAAAGTGACGGACTTGATATCGCCCTCACGCGGCTGCGTCACAAGAAGCAGCCTATGGGTATCGTGCTTGATGAAGAGGGAAAGACTTCCGGTATAATCACGATCGAGGATATGCTGGAGGAGATCGTGGGAGAGATAGAGGACACAGGATAAAAAGATGAGCCTTATATTTGTAATACCCGTAATCGTCATCATAGTTATCTCCGCTTTTATCGTGAAGATAGCGGCTGTCGCTTTGAACCTGACCGGTCTTAACGAGAAGAAAGCTTTCTTTCAGGCGCTTTCCGCCTTTACGGGAACGGGGTTCACGACCAGGGATTCGGAGCTCATCGTTAACCACGATATCCGGCGCAGGATCATCATGGTTCTCATGGTACTGGGTAATGCGGGACTGGTTTCTATTATTTCCACCTTGATGCTTTCCTTTTTTAAGGCGGGAGTTACTCCGATACTGATCAATATCACCATTATTCTCCTTGCGATACTTCTCATTATAAGGATTTCGATCAATAAAGGCATTACCAGGAAATTGACCAAAAAAATACAGTCTAGATTGATAAAGAGTTCCACATTCACAAAAAGACCGGTTGAGGAGGTATTGCGTCTCGCTGAAGGATACGGGATAGCGGAAGTGACCCTGAACGAGGACTGCCCAGAGATAGGCAAAAGCCTTTTCGAATCGTCGTTCCGCCAGAAGGACATACTTATCCTGGCGATTGAAAGAGAGATGACAGTGATGCCGGCCCCGCATGCCTCGGATAAGCTTCTTTTGAATGATACTCTTATATGTTACGGAAAACTTGAGAACATCGCTGATATCAGCGGTGCTCAAAAAAGCGAGCCGGCCTAAGAAAGGACGGAGGATTGTATGAGGAAAAGCCTTTCGATCATAGCGCTACTGATAATAGTTATATTTTTAGCGGGATGCGGTGAGACTTTAAACGGTATGGGCAAGGATACCAGACGCATTGGTAAAGGTATAAAGACGGTGTTTGTAAGGGATTAGTTTTATAATACTTTGTTCTGTGACGGGTCGCAGCTTATGCCGGGGGAGCTTGAGCTGCGGCCCGTCGTGTTTTTAACTTTCAAGTTGTATGAAGAAGAAACGCACCGAGATCAAGGATAAGATCAGGACCGCGGAAGAAATCACTCCCCGCCTTAAAAGGTCCATGGAAAACTGCGACCTCTGCGTCAGGAAGTGCGGTGTTAACCGCCTTGAGGGGGAGAAGGGGTTCTGTTCGTCGGGCGCTAAGCCTTTAGTTTATAGCGCCAGAGCGCATCACGGGGAAGAGCCGCCCCTCTCAGGATGGAACGGCTCGGGTACGATATTTTTTTCACGCTGCAGCATGAGGTGCGTGTACTGCCAGAACTATCAGTTCAGCCAGGCCGATAGCGGAAAAAAGGTATCAGCCAGAGAGCTTGCTGATATAATGCTTAAGCTTAAGGATGCCGGCTGTCACAATATAAATCTCGTCACGCCGACTCATCAGGCGCCGGCAATAGTTGAGGCGTTGGGATATGCTCATTCCGACGGACTGGACATCCCTATCGTCTATAATACGGGCGGTTATGATTCTTTACATGTTATCCAGGCACTTCGGGGGCTGATTGACATATACCTGCCGGACATGCGTTATTCCTCGGATGAGATGGCAGAAAAATATTCCCAGGCTCCCGGTTATGTCGCTAATAATAGAGCTATTCTAAAGGAGATGCACCGCCAGTCCGGCAGGCTAGAGCTATCCCACGGCATTGCAATTAAAGGGCTTATAATAAGACTTTTGATCATGCCCGGCGGTATATCCGGCACGGAGAAGACGCTTGAATTCATATCGGAATCTTTAGGCAGGGACACGTATCTCAGCGTGATGAGTCAGTATTATCCAGCATATAAGGCCTCAGGGTATAAAGAGCTGGCAGGGAGGATAAACCGCGATGAATATGAGTCGGTAATGGAGAGAATGCGCAAGCTTGACCTTCGGGAAGGATGGGTACAACCGTTCGAGGGAGAGTTTGACGCGCGCTTTGCCGGTGAAAATTTCCCCCCGGATATGTAAAAATCCGGTGAGAAAAATCAGGAAATCCCTTGACTGTGCAAATCAAAGTGTAGATAATATAAAAACTATACGCAAGTCAGGCATGCATCTTTTTATGGTTCGGCTCACTTCGTTCGCTCACCATGAATCTCTAATGTAATGAAGAGGTGCCTGGGGCAAGGAACACCGCGGGTGTGAAGGCGTGGATGCAGAAGTTGTGACGCCAACAGGCGAAAAAGATGAAACCACGGACGTGAGACCGTGGAGATTCATGGAAAAGGCAAGGCAATGAATAGAATAATCAGGAAGAAACAGCTTAATACCGAGATTACATTATTGGAGCTTGAAGCGAAGGATCTTTCCCTGGCCGCCAAGGCCGGGCAATTCGTCATCCTGCGGATAGACGAGGAGGGGGAGCGCTTTCCTCTTACGATATACGATTTTGACAAAGCTAAGGGGACGATAACGATAGTTGTTCAGGCGATAGGGGTAAGCACAAAAAAGCTTGCCGCTATGGGTGAAGGGGATTATATTCTGGACGTCACCGGTCCCCTGGGACATGCGGTAAAGACGGAGAACCTTGGTAAAGTGATATGTATAGGAGGGGGTGTAGGGACCGCCGAAGCTTACCCGATAGCCAAGGCGATGGCACTCTCAGGTGCTGACGTTACAGTCATAATAGGAACGCGCACAAAAGACCTGGTGATCTGTGAGGATGAGATGAGGGAGTTCTGCGACAAAATATATGTTACCACAGATGACGGTTCTTACGGGAGGAAGGGTTTTGTCACCGATGTCTTGAGAGAGCTTATGGATAAAGATTCCTACGATCTTGTTTTTGCCATAGGTCCGGTGATCATGATGAAGGTAGTATCTGACATGACAAAACCAAGATCCCTGAAGACGCTGGTTTCTTTGAATTCCATAATGATAGACGGGACGGGGATGTGCGGTGTATGCAGGATCATGTACGCGGGTGAAGTCAGGTTTACCTGTGTTGACGGACCCGAGTTTGACGGGCACCTGGTGGATTTCGTGGATCTGATGCACCGGCAGGACAGGTTTAAAACCAAAGAAGAGAAAGCCCTGGAGCATTATAAAGAAAAGTGCCGTATAGGTTTGACTAGAGGAAAGATAAAGCAAGCGGGGTAGATCAAGATATGAGAGAGCAGGATCCGAAGAAAAGAATAGAAAATTTCGATGAGGTCCCTTACGGCTACAGCGAGGAAGAGGCTGTCGCCGAAGCGAAGAGGTGCCTCGAGTGCAAGAAACCGCCTTGCGTTACGGGATGCCCCGCGGAGATCGATATACCCGCGTTTGTAAAAGCCATAGCCGAGAGACGCTTTGCCGACTCGATCGCAATTATCAAGCAGACAAATAATCTCCCGGCAGTCTGCGGCAGGGTCTGTCCCCAGGAAGACCAGTGCGAAAAAGTGTGTGTTCTTATCAAGACCGGCAAACCGATCAATATCGGCAGCCTTGAGCGTTTTGCAGCTGACTGGGAGATGAAAAACAGGAAAAAAGAAACCGCGCGCAGGAAAGTCTCCCCGAAGCAGAAAACGAAAGTAGCTGTTATAGGTGCGGGGCCCGCCGGCCTAACTTCCGCGGCAGACCTTGCGATGATGGGATACGAAGTGACTGTCTTTGAGGCCCTCCACAAACCGGGCGGCGTGCTTACTTACGGCATCCCGGAATTCCGTCTCCCCAAAAAAATAGTCATGGAAGAAGTGGAAGATATAGGAAGACTCGGAGTGGGCATTAAACTCAACTACATAATCGGCAGGATCAAAACTGTCGATGAGCTCCGCAAAGACGGGTTTAAGGCGTTTTTTATCGCAACGGGCGCGGGACTGCCGTACTTCATGGAGATCGAGGGAGAGAACCTTAATGACGTCTACTCGGCGAATGAGTTTTTGACACGCGTTAACCTCATGAAAGCGTACAAATTTCCCGAATACGATACCCCCGTAAATGTGGGGGAAAAAGTCGCCGTTATAGGCGCCGGTAACGTGGCAATGGATGCGGCACGGTGTGCCAGAAGGCTCGGGGCAAAAGAGGTCTCTATAGTATACAGGCGTACCGACAAAGAGATGCCCGCCAGGATAGATGAGATACACCACGCGGAGCAGGAAGGCATAATTTTTCATCTTTTGACCACCCCCACGAAAATACTGGGGGATGAAAAAGGCAACGTCACAAAGATGATATGCATAAAAAACAAGCTGGGGGAGCCTGACGATAGCGGCAGGAGGCGACCCGTGCCGATAGAAGGGTCTGAGTTTGAAATGGATGTAAACACAGTCATTGTCGCTATCGGGAACGGCCCGAACCCGCTGCTATTAAAGACGATCCCCGGGTTAAAGCTTGGACGCAAGGGCAATATAGAGGTAGATGAAAACGGCAAGACCAATATAGATGGAGTCTTTGCCGGGGGTGATATTGCTACAGGTTCCGCTACGGTCATAGCTGCTATGGGTGCAGGCAAACATGCAGCCAGAAGCATTGACAAATATTTGAAGGGCGAATCCTCTTAATTCCGCACGATCACTTTCCCGTGACGCTTTCGAGAGTCTGAAAAGATTATCTTCTTGCAGTCAGGATAAAACTTTCCTATGGCTTTTTTTATGTCGTTTTCACCCGTATGGTGCAGTTTGCGGTCGGATATGAAGTTGTAGAAACTGTTGCTGTCTTTCCAGAGGCAAATCGCATGGGATACGTTGAGCCCGGCAAACTTCAGTATGACGATATCGTTAGCTATCCCTAATCGCGTTAAAAACGCCGAAGCAAGAAGCGCAAAGTCTTCGCAGTCGCCCGCTCTGGAGCTAATCGTCTCCTCGGGCGTCTGCCACTTATCGGGAAATTCCAACCTATAGTTGAATTCCTCCTGCAGCCAGTCCGCAAGAGCCTGGGGGCTGCTGATAGTGGCGGGGATGTTTTCTAATTCTTTTGAAAACGAAGAAGAGGGGACTAGCATGACCAGCAATGCAAGTGATATTACAAAGTGCGTTACTTTTTTTTTCTTTAAGTAAACCATAATATTCTTAAGATTTCGAATAGATAGAAATGTTTAGTGAATAAACAGGAACGTGATAATTATAAACCGAAAGCCAGAGTAAGGGCGAGTAAAAAAGTATTCATTAGAATAACTAAAAGTTATATTAAATCAGCTTAAAGAGAATGTTAGTTTGGTGAAATTGGAAAGAAAGTTTTCGAGGTTTGCACAGATCACTTGGTCTTATTGATAACATAGTCGCATGATCGGATATAATACTTGGTGCGCGCGTAGCCGGGCCGCAAGTCCGCCACTTCTTCGAACTTATCGCGAGCGGCTTGGTAATCTTTTGACTTGTATAGTCTTACCGCTTCCTTGTAAAGGCGAGCCGCCTTTACTCTATCATTAAGCGCTTTCTCTTTTTCTTTTTTTGCTTCTTGGCGGCGTTCTTCCTCTAGTCTTTGACGCTCAGCTTTAGCCGCATCGCGTTCCGCCTGGCTTTGGTTTCTTAGCTTCTCCCGGTAGGCTTTTATTTCATACCGCTGCGTCTTGCGGATATAGTCGCGCAGTTTTCTGTTTTTAGTCATTTTATAAGCGGTACGCCACTCTTTTTTAGCCTCTTTTATCTGGCCGCTCCTGCATAAACGAGTCCCTTCCTCGACATGCTGCATGACTTCTTTTTCTTCTTCCTGAGCCTTCAGTATGGAATCGATCTCATTAATATTTTCCTCGGCTTTTTTGTTAAGCTGTTTTAAACTTTTGGAATAGGAGGGTAGACGTTTTTCGATAGTCGCGGGGGAGACTTCCAAGTTCTTGATCTGGCTTGATGTCTCCTCAGCGCAGGAGGCGCATGTCATTAAAAAGATGATAAAAATGCTGATGGATAAAATTTTTATCGACTGCATCTGTCTCCTCCAAGGTTTAAACCGTGATTATATTTCAAGAACCAGGGGTTTTATCGTAGAACCGTCAGCTATTTTTTGCCAAAGGTCTTTTGCTTTCTCGATGTCGTTTTCTTTGTAATACTCAAGAGCTTTCTTGCTGTCCTCTTCAAGCTCTTTTTGCTGGGCCATGCAGCTTTTTACGTAGTTTTCCGCCTGCTCCTGCAAGGACGCCGTAATAGCTTTGATCTTCGTATAATAAGCTTTTGCTCCTTCGAGATCTCCTCGCTCTTCCGCTTCCTGAGCTTGCCTTAGATAAGAATCCATTGTTTCTTTTAAGGGGCTTTGAGGGTTTTTTAGTTCATCATTGACGATTCTCCGGGCGAGATCCTTCATGCGATTTTCTTGCATCTGGGCGCTTATCCTCTGGATTTCTCTGTCAAACTGATCCTCAAAGTCCACGGCGAAATGAAAACGCGGACTTTTCGACTCGGTTATGGATTTATCCCCTATGGGGAAGCCCCATTCGCATCTTACAAGTACCTGGTTGTATAATCTTATTCGTACGCCGGCGCCGACGCTTCCCATGTAAGCTTCGCCTTTTTCCTCAGACGGATCAGTGCCGCCCCGCCAGCCGTAAGCGTGGTCGGTGAATATGACGCCGGTTATGCTTTCTTTTAAGGGGCCAGGCGCATAAGGTAAAGTAATGCTTTCAGGCATCCAGAAAGTGGGTACCAGTAGCTCGAAGGTAGCGTTTAAACCGTTATCCGCCATGAAATCCTGGGCGGGGTAACCCCTCACCGAATCGATGCCCCCAAGAGCAAGTTCCTCCTGAGAGGGGAGCTTCTCGCATGTTATCTGTCCCGTAAAGTTCAGGTTTGCCTGGAGGTCCAGCGGCAGGAGTCTCCTGTGCTTGATGTTAAGATTATATTTTGTAAAAGTGTTGCTCGTTCCTCTTGAAGAGTAGGCGTTGTGTCTGCGGGCACCCAGAACATTAAGACCCTGGGAGACCTGCGGGCTAAAATATGTGACGCATTTGGGAAAGCGGTGGATAAGCGTGCTTTTCAGCCTGGCGATACGGAGCCGGTCCCGGTTGAGCGTGCCTTCGTTTGTTACGGTCACTTTATCGTTGGCGTCCATACCGAAAGAGACTTCACCCAGGAACTCCGCCTTTTTGTAAAGGTCCTGATGGACATAGAAACTGGTGTTTTGTGTGCGTGAAGCGATCCCGTAAGGCTCGTATTGTTTTTGGGGGTTGCTTCTCGAATCGCTGTAGCCGTACATGATGGTCGTGCCGAAATTGGTTACGGGTACGGAGTGGTATATATACCAGCCGCGGAAGTCTTCTCCAAATGTGTAACCTGAAAGCAGCGTGTCGTCGACAAGAAGGGCGTTATTGTCCCTTACGCCGAAACCGTATCTGTCCTTGCCGGTTGAGACTTGGCCTTCCTTGTCAAAGGTGAAAAATCCGTGTATCGGGAAGTACGTCTCAACGTCCAGTATGACGTCTGTAGTCTCGGGTCTTTTTCCAGCATGAAGAGTGGCCGTGACGTTACGGTCAGGGTTTTTGTTCATCATCTGGAGGCTCTTGCTCATCTTGTCATACTCAAGAACCTCTCCGGGTTTGATCTCCCAGTAGTAGGGGATCCTGTCCTTGTCAAAAAAAGGGTGTTCTTTTACATCCAGGTCTCCCATTTTAGCTTCCACTACCTGCAGGGTGACCTGGCCGTCCTTGATATCCTGAGGCGGGATGAAACAGGCGGCGATTATGCCTTTTCTGAGGTATTCGCGTTCGATTTCTTTTGCAAGTACATTGAGCCCTTCGATAGAGATTTCTTTATTTTCGTATTTTTCGACTATAGCCTGGAATTCGCTGGAAGGTACAGTGACGCAGCCCGTCAGATTGATCTTCTTTATGAAGAATTTAGGGCCTTCTACCTCCGGTTTTTCCGGCTCTTCCTCTATTTCGGGCGGTTTTTCCGGCTTAGGCGCCAGTCTCTCTTCGGCTTCTTTACGAAAAGATCTATCTACCTGGCTTGTAGCGCTGTCGATACTGGGTCCCGACGGGGGAGCCGCATATGCGTTTAGCTGGGGGAAGTCCGCCAGGATAAACCCCGAAATAGCCAGTAAAATTAAATAATGTTTTATTTTCATAATAAAGTATTATATAGACACTATTTTTGCTTTTAGTTTACACGATAAAATGCGCATAAACAAATTTTTTATGCGTTTTTTTGTTAATTAGTAATAATTAAAATATTGGTTGAAATACTTCCTGATATGGCTATAATAAAGTGACTGGCGTAATACGGGAAGCAGGTACAACGATGTACCGGTGGTGCCGGTCCTTTCTTGGAAAATAACGCACATTAATCCTTATCTTTATACTTAAACAAGAAAACCAAAGGAATAGGTTTTGATTGTGAAGGCTATCATTGTATTCGAAGAAGGAGCTGTATTTGAGGGGCGGGCTTTCGGACGGGTGAAAGAGGAAGTCTTCGGGGAAGTCGTCTTCAATACCAGCATGTCCGGTTACCAGGAAATCATCACGGACCCCTCCTATAAAGGTCAGATCGTCACCATGACATACCCCCTCATAGGCAATTATGGGGTCAACTCAGAAGACGTGGAATCCGCTAAGCCCTGGCTTGAAGGGTTTATCGTGAAAGAGCTTTGCGGGTTTCCCAGCAATTTCAGGTCGGAAAGATCCCTCGACGAATATTTTAAGTCCACCGGCGTGATGGGTATAACGGGTATTGATACAAGAGCCGTTACGCGTCATGTAAGGAAGCTCGGCGCGATGAAAGGGGCCATCTCCACCAAGTGCGGTGATATCGAGACATTGATCCGACGCGCAAAGGATTCCCCGGGTCTTGTCGGCATGGACCTTGTCAAGGAGGTCACCTGCGAAAGACCGCTCACGTGGGGCGAAGAAAAAGGTTTTAATATCGCAGTACTTGATTGCGGGGTGAAATTTAGTATTTTAAATAACCTCCAGAAAAGGCACTGCCGTATCACGCGTTTTCCGGCAGCGACCAGCGCGGAAGCTATTTTAAAAACGGACCCGGACGGTATACTTCTTTCAAACGGACCGGGGGACCCGGAAGGCGCTCCGTATGTGTTTGAAACGGTCCGGCGCCTTATAGGCAAAAAACCCGTCTTTGGGATATGCCTGGGGCACCAGATGCTGGCCCTGGCGATGGGAGGCAGGACCTATAAACTCAAGTTCGGGCATCACGGAGGCAACCACCCCGTAAAAGATCTACGCACAGGTAAAGTCGTTATTACCGCGCAGAACCACGGGTTCTGTGTTGATTATGATTCGGTAAAAGAAAAAGGCGTGGAGGTAACTCACGTGAACCTCAATGACCAGACCGTCGAAGGCATGGAAAGCGAGAAACTTAACTTTTTCAGCGTGCAGTTCCATCCCGAGGCAGGCCCCGGGCCTAACGATGCCACGTACCTTTTTGACAAGTTCATGGAAAACATAGAAAGAAGCGCTTTAAAGAGGGATAATGCCAAAGCGGGATGACATAAAAAGCATACTTATAATCGGTTCGGGCCCCATAATAATCGGCCAGGCGTGTGAATTCGACTATTCAGGGACCCAGGCTTGTAAAGCCCTGAGGCAGGAAGGCTACAGGGTTATCCTGGTCAATTCCAATCCCGCGACGATAATGACGGATCCGGAGATCGCTGACAGGACTTATGTCGAGCCGATCACTCCGGAAGTCGTTGCAAAAATAATCGAGAAAGAGAGGCCTGATGCGCTTCTGCCCACGCTGGGAGGGCAGACCGGGCTTAATACCGCGATGAAGCTTTCGGAAGCGGGCGTTTTAGATAAATTCAACGTTAAGATGATAGGCGCCGACCGCGACGCTATAAGAAAAGCCGAGGACAGGGAGTTCTTTAAAAAAGCCATGCAGAAAATAGACCTGGATCTTCCCAGAAGCGGCCTGGCTTACAATATGGAAGAAGCGGTAGAGACTGCAAAAAAAATAGGGTTTCCCCTTATCATAAGGCCGAGTTTTACTCTGGGGGGAACTGGCGGCGGCACGGTGAGAGATATGGAGGAGTTCGAAAGGGTCGCTTCTTTGGGTCTTCATAACAGCATGATAAGCGAGATACTCATCGAGGAGTCCATCGCCGGATGGAAGGAGTATGAGCTTGAGGTCATGCGTGACAAGAAAGACAATGTCGTCATAGTCTGCTCCATAGAGAACCTCGACCCCATGGGAGTGCATACCGGCGACAGTATTACCGTTGCGCCGCAGCAGACGCTTTCGGACAAAGAGTACCAGAAGATGCGGGATGCCTCGATCGCCATCATCCGCGAGATCGGTGTTGAGACGGGAGGCTCGAACATCCAGTTCGCCGTCAATCCCGATGACGGCAGGATGGTTGTTATCGAGATGAACCCGCGTGTTTCGCGTTCGTCCGCTCTTGCGAGTAAGGCTACGGGTTTCCCGATAGCCAAGTTCGCCGCTAAACTCGCGGTCGGCTACACGCTTGATGAGATCCCCAACGATATTACCAAGAAGACTCCGGCTTCCTTTGAACCCACTATAGATTACTGCGTGGTAAAGATCCCCAGGTTTACTTTTGAAAAATTTGCCGCAACGGATCCGACTCTCGGCATCTCCATGAAATCCGTCGGCGAGACCATGGCGATAGGCGGGACGTTTAAAGAGGCTTTGCAGAAGGGCTTAAGGGGGCTTGAGACGGGCAAGGCGGGACTTGAATACCTTAAAAAATCCGCTTCTCTCAGTGAAGAGAAACTGGACGACTTTTTAAGGCGTCCCAACGCCGAAAGGCTTTTCTGCATAAAAGAGGCATTCCGCCGCGGGTATGATCTTACGCGTATCTTCGCGCTTACAAAGATAGACCCCTGGTTCCTGCATAACATAAAAGAACTTGTAACAGCGGAAAAAGATCTTGAAGAGAAACTTGCCGCACTTGATATAACAAAAGAGGCGGACGCTTCTACTTGCGAGCAGATCGCTAAAGCCAAGAAACTCGGCTTCAGCGATGCCCAGCTTGCCAGGATGGCGGGCTTAAGTGAGAGGGAGATGCGTTCTTTCCGTAAGAAGGCAGGGATAATCCCTACATATAAACTCGTTGACACGTGTGCCGCGGAGTTTGAAGCGTATACGCCTTATTATTATTCCACGTACGGGGATGAATGCGAGGTCCAGAGGTCCGGTAAGAAGAAGATCATGATCCTTGGCGGAGGGCCCAACAGGATCGGACAGGGTATAGAGTTTGATTATTGCTGCTGTCACGCCTCTTTCGCGCTTAAAGAGATGGGGTTTGAGACGATCATGGTTAACTCCAACCCGGAGACCGTTTCCACCGATTATGATACCTCGGACAAACTTTACTTTGAACCGCTTACTTTTGAGGACGTGATGAACATAGTCGATAAGGAAAAACCCGACGGTGTCATCGTCCAGTTCGGCGGACAGACTCCGCTTAACCTTGCCGAAAGGCTTAATGAAGCGGGAGTGCCGATTATAGGGACAAGTGTAGAGTCGATTGCGCTTGCGGAAGACAGGGAGAAGTTTAAAGCGCTTCTCGAATCCATGCATCTCAAGCAGCCCCCTAACGACACGGCCAATTCAGTCGAGGAGGCTGTCCGTAAGGCCGAGGCGATCGGTTATCCCGTTGTCGTGAGGCCCTCTTATGTGCTTGGCGGCAGGGCCATGAGGATAGTCTATGACAAGGATGCTTTGGAAGAATTCATGCACGAAGCCGTGGAAGTCTCCCCGGGCAGACCCGTCCTTCTTGATAAGTTTCTGCAGAACGCCATTGAAGTGGACGTGGATGCCATCAGCGATGGTGAAAGCGTTTTGATCGGCGGTATAATGGAGCATATAGAAGAGGCGGGTATACATTCAGGGGACTCGGCTTGCACGCTCCCGCCGCATACGATTCCGGATGAGGTGATTGAAGATATCCGCCGCCAGACGAAGGAGCTTGCCAGAGCACTTGAGACCAAGGGGCTTATGAACATCCAGTATGCCGTCAGGGACGATGATATTTATATCCTGGAAGTCAACCCCAGGGCATCGAGGACGGTTCCTTTCGTGTCGAAGGCTACCAATCTTGCTATGGCGAAAGTCGCTTCAAAGATAATGGCAGGCGCGAAAATAAAAGACATGGGTATAAAAGATCCCCTCGCGGGACTTACTTACACGAGCGTCAAGGAATCGGTGCTTCCTTTTTCCAGGTTTTCCGGCGTGGATATTATCCTGGGTCCGGAGATGATGTCGACCGGGGAAGTCATGGGAATATCTGAGGATTTCGGAGTTGCTTTTGCAAAAGCCCAGGCAGGCGCCGGTCAGACGCTTCCCAGGAAGGGCAAGGTCTTCATATCAGTGCAGGACAGCGACAAACGCAATATAGTATTCCTTGCCAAAAAGCTTTACGATCTGGGATTTGCGATTATAGCCACTACGGGCACGGCTAAGATCCTTAGGAATAACGGCATAAAAGTTGAAGTCGTCAAAAAGATGCATGAAGGCAGTCCCAATGTCTTGGATATGGTAAAGAATAGTGCGGTGGATCTCATAATAAACACCCCGCAGGGTAAAAAACCGCATAAAGACGGCGCCGAGATACGATCGGCAGCTATCATGAAGGGGATACCGTGCATAACCACTCTTGCCGGGACACAGGCTTCTGTGAACGGGATAGAATCGATGCTTAAGAGCGAGCTTACAGTTACATCTCTCCAGGAGTATTACAGTGCGCAAGGAAACGGATAAAAAAGAATATTGCGGCGTTTTCGGCATATACGATCATGAGCTTGCGGTTGATCTGACGTACCTCGGGCTATATTCTCTTCAGCACAGGGGGGAAGAGTCCTGCGGCATGGCTGTCTCCGACGGCAAGCGCCTGCGCCAGCTGACCGGTATGGGGCTTGTTTCCGAAGTACTGGCTCCAAAAAAACTCACCGGCCTTAAGGGTAAAAGAGCCATCGGTCACGTCAGGTACTCCACTACCGGTTCCAGTATCCTGCGCAACGCGCAGCCTTTCGTCATAAAACATAACAGGTTTTCTATCTCCATAGCCCATAACGGTAACCTCACGAATGCCGTAAAACTGAGAAGAGAGACGGAGAAAGAGGGCGCGATATTCCAGACTACTATGGACTCGGAGATAGTGCTGCATCTTTTGGTCCGGTCGAAGGAGGAACTTTTTGAAAAGAGACTTATCGAGGCTCTCCGCCGGTGTGAAGGCGCGTTCACGATGCTCTTTCTTACCAGAGACAAGCTCGTGGGCGTGAGGGACCCGTACGGTTTCCGTCCGTTATGTCTAGGGAAGAAAGACTCTTCATACGTCCTGGCGAGTGAGACATGTTCGCTGGACCTTATAGATGCCGAGTACGTCCGCGACATCGAGCCTGGGGAACTAGTCGTTATTACTGAGGAAGGGATAAGTTCCAGCAGGCCTTTCGATAAGAAACCCGCCTCATCTTGCATATTTGAGTTCATATATTTTGCCCGGCCGGACAGCCGCATCTTTGGCGAGAGCGTCTACCAGGTGCGCAAGAGACTCGGCATGAAACTTGCCCGCGAACACCCGCAGGAGGCGGACATTGTCATGTCGATACCCGATTCCGGCAATTATGCCGCCCTGGGGTACGCGGAGGCAAGCGGAATACCTTTTGATTTCGGTATGATCAGGAACCACTATGTCGGGAGGACTTTTATCCAGCCCTACCAGGAGATGAGGAAGCACGGCGTGAAGATCAAACTGAATCCGATAAAAGAGGTCTTAAAGGGAAAACGCGTGGTAGTGGTGGAGGACTCGATTGTACGCGGTACCACAACCGGCGGGAGGATAAAAGCAATAAGGGAAGCGGGAGTGAGCGAGATTCATATGCGTATAAGCTGTCCGCCGATAAAGTTTCCCTGTTTTTACGGTATAGATTTCCCGAGCAGGAAGGAACTGATCGCGAACGAGCTGGTTTCCGTAGAAAAGATAGCTGAGTTTATCGGAGCAGATAGCCTTAAATATTTAAGCCTTGAAGGCATGCTGGAAGCTGCCGGATCCAGTAAAGGTTTTTGCACGGCTTGCTTCAGCGGAAAGTACCCCACAAAAGTGAGCAAAAAAGCGATCAAGGCGCCTTTTGAGCGATAAGAAAATAAACTGGAGGGATAAACGCAGAGGGGCTCTTATGGCAAAATACATTTTTATAACTGGCGGAGTTGTTTCAAGTCTTGGTAAGGGGATCGCTTCGGCATCTATAGGCAAGCTCTTAGAGTGGAGCGGATATAAAGTCGCCATCATCAAATGCGATCCTTACATCAACGTCGATCCCGGGACGATGAACCCCTATCAGCACGGTGAGGTCTATGTCACCGACGACGGAGCGGAGACGGATCTTGATCTCGGTCACTATTACCGTTACACCAATTCCCCGCTTTCGCGTCTTAGCAACGTGACAACAGGGAAGGTATACCAGAATGTCATAACAAAAGAAAGACGCGGAGATTTCCTGGGGGGTACGGTCCAGGTAATCCCGCATATCACCGGCGAGATAAAAGAAGAGATACGTAAAGTCGGCAAGAAATACAACATAGACATTATTCTGGTAGAGATCGGCGGTACGGTAGGTGACATAGAGAGTCTGCCGTTTCTGGAGGCCATACGCCAGATGAAAAACGAGTTGGGCGCGGGTAACGCTATCAACATTCACCTTACGCTTATGCCTTATATCAAGTCGGCGGGTGAGCTCAAGACCAAACCCACGCAGCACTCGGTGGGCAAGCTGCGTGAGATAGGTATACAGCCGGAAATCCTGATGGTGCGTACCGAAAAACCTCTTGAAGCCGGCGCCAGGAGCAAGATATCCTTGTTCTGCAACGTGCATGAAGACTGCGTCATAGAGGCCAGGGACGTCGATGACATCTATGAGATACCGCTTATGTTCAGGAAAAACGGACTGGATAAAATCATACTCGAGAAACTGCATCTAAAGAAGGAGAAGGACGGCGCCACCAAGAAGTGGGAGAGGCTCGTCAGGATAAGCAAGACCGCGAAGAGTGCGGTGAGGGTCGGCGTGGTAGGCAAGTACATAACTCTCCAGGACGCCTATAAATCCATCGATGAGGCGTTAAAACACGGCGCTATAACAAACGGGAAAAAACTGGATCTTGTAAAGATAGAAGCCGATAGCCTTGAGGAGAAATCTGAAGGCGAAATCAAAAAAGTATTTGACGGCATCTCGGGGGTGCTCGTGCCCGGAGGTTTTGGCGGAAGAGGCATAAACGGTAAACTTATTGCTACCCGCTACGCGAGAGAAAGCGGCACCCCGTATTTCGGGATATGTCTGGGGATGCAGATAGCGGTGATTGAATTCGCGCGCAACGTCTGCGGCATGAAAGGGGCCAATTCCACGGAATTTAACCCCAGGACGAGATTTCCCGTGATCTCGCTTCTATCGGAACAGAAAGAGATCAAATGGATGGGGGGCACGATGCGTCTTGGTCATTACAAGTGCAAGCTCAAAAAGGGCACTCTTGCCAGAAAGATTTACGCCAGTTCCGAAGTCATGGAGAGACACCGTCACCGATATGAATTTAACAGCTTTTTCAAGAAAAAGTTTCAAGCACGCGGCATGGTCTTTAGCGGGACCCACCCCAAAGGGAACCTGGTTGAAATAGTGGAGATAAAGGACCACCCGTGGTTTCTGGCGGTCCAGTTTCATCCGGAATTCAAGTCCAAACCGGATAAGGCCCATCCGCTGTTTAGGGGTTTTGTAAAAGCGGCATGTGAGTACAGTTCTTAGTTATAGTTAAGGAGATGCAGAATGAGTCTTGAATGGTATGAATATTATGACTTAACCAACAGGGTTAAGAACCTTAGTGCCGAGATCGTCTCTCTGAAAGAAGAAATCTCAAAGCTCAAAGAGGAGATAGAGAAGCTTAAAAGAGAGAAATAATCTGTCAGACTTTTCGCGTTAAAGGTAGATTCAATCCCATATTTTAGTCTTCTAACGCATTCATTTTACCGGATTCCATATTTATTACGGTTATTCTGGCATGTTAACCCGGTGAAGCTCCATGGGCTAACGCCCATGGCATCCACAGTTTCAGTCTTTCCGTCAAGCGGAAAGACTGCACCGAAGGCCATTCATCCACGTCCTTACGGGCGTGGCCTTCTGGTGCATGGGTAAAAGGCTTTTCCCCATTGAATTTTCAGCCGGCACATACTATAATATGGACTTAATTTATGGCCAGTATATAAAAACAAAATTATAGGAGCGTTTTTCGAGATGAAGAGAAATGAATCTATTGAAAAAGCCAAAAAGCATTTCGGCCGGCTTTTGGAAGAACAGCTTGACCGTATCGAGGTGATGAAGGGTGAAAAGGGCTGGACCGACTACAAATCTTTAAAGCCCATAATCATCGGCATCTGCTGGGGTGACGGGATAGGAAAAATAATATCCAAACATGCCCAGCGAGTGCTTGAGCATATGCTGAAGGAGGAACTTGCCGGCGGCCTGGTGGAGTTCCGCGACATTACCGGTCTGACCATAGAAAACCGCGCAAAACATAAAAAAGCCATCCCGGATGATGTCTTAGAGGAGATAAAGAAGTGTCACGTTATTTTAAAGGGCCCGACCACGACCCCGCAGGCAGGGGGCAACTGGCCCAATATAGAAAGCGCCAATGTCGCTATGCGCCGTGAACTGGACCTCTTTGCGAACGTGCGCCCGGTAAAGATCCCGGCTGAAGGGATAGACTGGATATTTTTCAGGGAGAACACAGAAGGCGCTTATGTACTGGGTTCGCGCGGTATAGACGTCACCAGTGACCTCAGTATAGACTTTAAAGTTATCACCGAGCAGGGTGCCGAACGGATAATCCGTATGGCTTTTGAGTATGCAAAGAATAACGGCAAAGAAAGGGTTACGGTCGTCACCAAAGCGAACGTGATTAAGACCACTGACGGAAGGTTTTCACGGGTAGCCAAAAAGATAGCCGAAGAATACAGGGTGTACGGGATAGATCAGGACGAGTGGTATATAGATATAATGACCGCTAAACTCCTGGACCCTGCAAGGCGCAGGGATTTTCAGGTAATAGTTCTGCCTAATCTCTATGGGGATATACTTACTGACGAAGCCGCCCAGCTTCAAGGCGGCGTGGGTACAGCCGGCAGCGCCAATATAGGCAAACGCTGGGCGATGTTCGAAGCTATTCACGGAAGCGCGCCCCGCATGGTGGAAGAAGGCCGCGACATCTATGCCGATCCCTCTTCGATGATAAGGGCCGCAGGCATGCTTCTTCGCCATATAGGGTTTGCAGAGAGGGCGGCCCATCTGGATATGGCGCTTGAAGTATGCGGACAGTTCGAGAAGAAACTCCTCATAACGGGCCGGGATACGGGTGCGACCGGCGAAGAGTTCACCGCGTACCTCTTGGACTGGGTAGACAGCCCCAAACTCAAAAAGAAATGGAAAGAGTACACCGGAGCGTAGGAGAGATGAATAACGCCTCAAGAAAAGAAGGAATACTTGTAATCGACTTCGGTTCACAGTACGTTCAGCTTATCGCAAGGCGCATAAGAGAGAAGGGCGTCCATTCCATTGTCGCGCCGCCGACGATATCCATAGAGAGGATAAAGAGAATCAATCCCTGCGGTATAATCTTCTCCGGCGGCCCTTCAAGCGTTTATGATAAAGGTGCGCCTTCTTTCGACGAACGCATATTCGATCTCGGGGTTCCCATTCTTGGCATATGTTACGGGATGCAGCTTATAGGGAAGCTTGCCGGAGGCAGGATAAAGAAAAGCGGCAAGAGAGAATACGGGCGCACTGTCGTACGTTTCCGAAGGCAGAGCAGTCTTTTTAAGGGCGCCTCTTTAAAAAGCGTGGTATGGATGAGTCATCGCGATAAAGTGGCGTCCTTGCCCAGGGGATTTCAGACAATCGCCTCTAGCGAGAGCACCAGATGCGCGGCGTTCGCCGAGAGAGAGAAGAACATATACGGCGTACAGTTCCATCCGGAAGTCGTGCATACCGCCGAAGGCGGGAAGATACTTAAGAACTTCCTTTTTGATATCTCTCGGTGCAAGAGGACCTGGACGATGAAATCCTTCATCGAGAAAAAGGTGCGCGAGATAAAAGAAGAGGTAGCCGGGGACAACGTCATCCTGGGTCTTTCCGGAGGGGTCGACTCAACGGTGAGCGCGGTCCTTCTGCACAAGGCCCTCGGGAAAAAGCTTCATTGTATATTTGTGGACAACGGACTTCTCCGTAAAGGCGAAGCCGAAAGGGTGGAGAAGCTTTTCAGGAAGAACATCAAGCTGGACCTCAGGGTGGTGGATGCCAGGAAACAGTTTTTAAAGGCCCTTAAGGGTGTAACCGATCCCGAGAAAAAACGCAAGATAATCGGCAGGACCTTTATACAGGTCTTTGAGGAAAGCGCCAAGAAAATAAAGAACGTCAAGTATCTCGCTCAAGGGACCCTTTATCCGGATGTCATCGAGAGCCGGTCGTTTTTCGGCGGTCCCAGTAAGACCATAAAGAGCCATCATAATGTCGGGGGGCTTCCCCGGAAGATGGGGCTTAAACTTATAGAGCCGTTAAGGGACCTTTTTAAAGACGAGGTTAGAAAAGTGGGGGATGAACTGGGGCTGGCAAAAGAGATCACGGGACGCCAGCCGTTCCCGGGTCCCGGGCTTGGAGTGCGGATAATGGGTGAGATCACCGACCAGAGGCTCCATATGCTCAAAGAAGCGGACTGGATCATTATCGACGTGGCCAAGAAGAGAAACATATATAACAAAACCTGGCAGATCTTCGGGGTATTCCTCCCCGTAAGAAGCGTGGGCGTCATGGGCGATGCGCGTACGTATGAAAACACTATTGTGATACGCGCGGTGACAAGTGTCGACGGTATGACAGCTGACTGGGCTCGCCTCCCATATGAGGTGCTCGGGGAGATATCCAACCGCATAATCAATCAGGTGGAAGGCATAAACAGAGTCGTTTTTGATATAAGCTCTAAACCGCCCAGCACGATTGAGTGGGAATAAGCAGAAGATGAAAAACGCAAAAGTAGAAGTCCGGGACAGAAAAGGCATATACGATGCTGTTGCTGAAGGGCTTAAAAAAGACATCAAGGATCTTGGGATAAAGGGCGTGCGGAGCGTTGAATATATCCAGGTCTATACCATAGGCGGTAACTTCTCCAAGAAAGATCTCGCTCACATAGCCGAGGATATACTTACCGATAAAATCTCTCAGGAATGCAATTATACAGGCGGATTCCGTCTGGGCGGCTCCGCCAGAGTCCATGTAGTTGAAGTCGCCTACAACCCGGGCGTCATGGATCCCGTTGAAGAGAGCGTGATAAAAGCCGCTAAAGATGTTGGGATAAAAGGGGTGACTAGCGCCGCTACATCTAAAAAGTATGTCATCAAGGGCGGCCTTTCAAAGGATGAAGCGGCAAGGATCGCCGACAAACTCCTTTATAACAAGATCATACAGCATATCGTGACGCATGCGGAAGAGAAGAAGGCTCTTGCGCCGTACAAGTTCCGCCGGGTAGAAGTGGATTTGCTTGGCGCCGGGGACAAGGAACTTATGCGCATCAGTCTTAAAGGGCAGCTCTACCTGACGCTTATCGAGATGAAGGCTATTCAAGCGCATTTCCAGAAACTGAAAAGGAATCCCACCGACTGCGAACTCGAGACGCTCGCCCAGACCTGGAGCGAGCATTGCAAACACAAGACGATGATGGGCGCCGTCCGGTATAACGGCAGGAACGTAAAGAATCTTCTCAAAGAGACGGTGATGAAAGCCACCCGGGAACTTGCTAAAAGCTGGTGCGTCTCTGTCTTTAAGGATAATGCCGGTATAATCGAATTCGATTCAAAACACAATATCTGTTTCAAGGTCGAGACGCATAATCATCCTTCCGCGCTCGAACCGTACGGTGGAGCGGAGACCGGTATAGGGGGCGTGATACGCGACCCCTTAGGTACGGGCAGGGGTTCCAAACCCATAATAAACACTGACATATTTTGTTTCGGTATGCCTGATATGCCGGCGGGTAAAGTCCCGAAAGGCGCTCTTCATCCCAAGCGGGTTATGAAGGGTGTTGTAAGCGGCGTGCGTGATTACGGGAACAAAATGGGCATCCCCACAGTGAACGGTGCGGTCTGTTTTGACCAGAGATATACGGGTAACCCCCTTGTCTTCTGCGGCAATGTGGGGATCATGCCGAAGAAGTTTTCCACCAAAAAGGTCTCTGGCGGAGACCTTATCGTAGTGGTGGGAGGCAAGACCGGCCGGGACGGTATACACGGCGCAACATTCTCTTCCGCGGAGCTTACCACGGAATCTGAGGAGATCTCCGGCGCGGCCGTCCAGATCGGTAACCCCATCACCGAGAAAAAAGTGGTAGACACCCTTATAAAAGCGCGTGACCTGGGGTTATATGAAGCGGTAACCGACTGCGGTGCGGGCGGTTTTTCAAGTGCCGTGGGTGAGATGGCTGAGGCAACAGGAGCCGAAGTCCACCTTGAAAAGGCGCCTTTAAAATACAAGGGACTCCAGCCGTGGGAGATATGGGTATCAGAGGCCCAGGAAAGAATGGTGCTCGCGGTCAGGCCCGCGAAACTTAAGAGGCTCATGAAGATCTTTGAAAGCGAAAACGTGGAAGCTACCGTCATAGGAAAGTTCACAAACACTAAGAAGCTTCGCCTGTTTTATGATGGGAACAATGTAGCCGATCTTGAGATGTCGTTTATACATGACGGGCTTCCGCGCGTTGCGCGTAAAGCCGCATGGAAGGCCAAGAGAGAGAATAAAAATATCCTGCCCCCCGCCAAAAGCGATTATACGCGGGATCTTATAAAGATCCTTTCAAACTGGAATGTCTGCAGCAAAGAATGGATAATAAGGCAGTATGACCATGAGGTGCAGGGTGGAAGCACCCTGAAACCTCTCATCGGAGTCGACAATGACGGGCCCTCCGATGCTTCTATAACCAGACCCTTATTGGGCAGCAAAAAGGGGATAGCTCTGGCTAACGGGATAAATCCTGCTTACGGCGATATAGACCCTTACTGGATGGCGGCGAGCGCCATCGATGAAGCGCTTCGCCAGATAGTCGCGGTAGGCGGGGGCATCAAGAAAACCGCTATTTTGGATAATTTCTGCTGGGGTAACACCGAGAAAGCAGAGCAGCTCGGCGGTCTGGTCCGGGCGTCAAGGGCCTGTTACGATATGGCCAAAGTCTACGGCACGCCCTTTATATCGGGCAAAGACAGCCTCAACAACGAATTTAATACCGGCAGGAAGACCGTCTCTATTCCGCCGACGCTTCTCATATCAGCGATCAGCGTGATAGATGATGTCGCAAAGAGCACTTCTTCCGACATGAAAAGCGCCGGTAACCTTATATACGTTCTAGGCAAGACTTATCAGGAGATGGCCGCGTCGCGCTATTTCCTGCTTAAGGGGAAAAAGGGCGGTGTTGTTCCGCGCGTCCGTCCCGTAAAGTCGCTGCGCATCATGGAGAAGCTTTCGCGCAGCATAAAGAAGGGGCTTGTCGCATCGGCGCACGACTCTTCCGAAGGCGGTATCAGCGTGTGTCTTGCCGAGATGCTTTTTGCCGGCGGATTCGGCGCGGAAGTTTCACTTGCTAAAGTGCCCCGCGACAAGACGATTACCAGGGACGACGTAATACTTTTCTCCGAGTCCAATTCAAGGTTTATCGTGGAAGTGAGGCCCCAGGACAAAAAAGAGTTTGAGAAGATAATGAAAGGTGTACCCATAGGCATGATAGGCAGAGTCCGGGAGGGACGGACGCTTGTCGTCAAGGGCCTTAAAGGCAGGACGGTCGTCAAAACCGATACCGACATATTAAAAGACAGCTGGCAAAAACCGTTCAGGAAACTTATGCATGAAGAAGATTAAGACGATCATATTGCGTACCGCTGGTACCAACTGTGATATGGAGACGGCTCACGCGTTTCGTCTGGCGGGTGCCGAGGCGGAACTGGTGCATATTAACGCTCTCAAGAAAAAGAAGAATGCCCTCAGCGGGTATCACATACTAGCCATCCCCGGAGGGTTTACTTACGGGGATGACGTGGCCAGCGGCAAGATACTTGCCAATGAACTTAAATCGACTTTAAATAAGGAGCTTTCAAGGTTTGTCGCAAGCGGCAGGCTTATTATCGGCATATGTAACGGTTTCCAGGTACTGGTCAAGATGGGGCTTCTGCCTGATATAAAGAATGATGGCCAGCGGCATATCGAGGCGACGCTCAGCCTGAACGATTCGGGCAGATTCGAGGACAGGTGGGTATACCTTAAGAAAGAAAAAAGCTCAAAGTGCGTATGGACTAAGGATCTTCCCGGGATCATATATATCCCGGTCGCCCACGGAGAGGGCAAATTCATACCAAGAAACACTGAAGTGCTCAGGGCCCTCAAGGCGAACGGGCAGATAGTGTTCCGTTATACGGATGAAGAGGGCCAGGCGGCCCCGTACCCGGCCAATCCCAACGGTTCGGTAAATGATATAGCCGGTATCTCTGACACTTCCGGAAGGATCCTGGGTATGATGCCGCATCCCGAAAGACATGTGACGTATCTGCAGCATCCCAACTGGAGGCGCTTGGGCCCTGACTCTAGCGGTATGGGCGTAGGGCTTAAAGTTTTCAAAAATGGTGTAAAATTTGCGCGTAATAATCTATAATAGATAAGATTATTTGAGGCGGCAGGAGAAGGGGAAGCGCGATTATGAAGAATAAAAAGAAACATTCCGAGAACAGGCTGTATCTCCAGGATCCGTGGAGGGTGTTCAGGATAATGAGCGAGTTTGTTGACGGTTTTGAGGAACTGAGGTCCATAGGCAAAGCCGTAAGTATATTCGGCTCGGCACGGCTTAAAAGCAAAAACAAATACTACTCTTTGGCGGAAAAGACCGCTCAGCTTTTTGCCGAAAGCGGGTACTCGATCATTACCGGCGGCGGGGAAGGGATAATGGAGGCCGCGAATAAAGGCGCCAAAAAAGCCAAAGGTAAATCCATCGGTCTAAACATCACGATACCGATGGAGCAGAAAGTAAACAAATACGTCACGCTTCCGCTGGAGTTCCGGTACTTCTTTGTGCGTAAACTCATGTTCGTCAAGTACAGCAGCGCCCTGGTGGTGTTTCCCGGGGGGTATGGCACGCTGGACGAGTTCTTCGAGATACTTACGCTTATTCAAACCGAAAGGACCGATCCCATTCCCGTCGTTCTTGTGGGCAAGGAATACTGGAGGGGGATGCTCACCTGGCTGAACTTGATATGCCTTAAAGAGGGCGCGATCGACAAGAAAGACCTGGAAATATTCAGGGTTATGGAAGACCCCAAAGAAATAATAGAGTATGTAAACAGTTTTTACGATAAAAAGCGCACTTAAATATACAAAAGATCATAATAAACAGGAGGGATATAACATGCACGCTGATATCGATTATGAGGAAAAACGCGAATTTCTCAGAGTGGATCATGAGAAGCCGCTTAATTTCAAGATACTGAGCGGTGAGAAGCTTACCGCTAAGTCGGATATACTTTGCCGGAACGTAAGCGCATGCGGCCTGCTTTTCAGGACCACGAGCGAGTCTTCCATACCGTCTTTATCCAATATCGTATGGGTGGAGCTCGATCCCAAGATGATGAACATTTGCGCTGAAATCGAAGAAGACCTTATTTTATATAAAAACGGGATTTTCGGGAGAGTCGTCAGGATAGCCGAGGGCGAACCGGGGCTCTCTTATGATATCGGCATATGTTTCCTCAGGAAAAAGAACATGACGGAGGAAGAGGTCGAGGGGCTGATGGCGGGGCTTAACAGCTAGAAGTTCCTTTAGGCAGAAAGGGAGGGTTTTAATTATGGATACGCTGAAAAACTTTTTAGTGGGACTTATCGTAATAATATTGTCTCTTATCATCTTCGGTATGATAGTCTTTACCTGGCCGTTTCTTATAGGGATAAGTTCGATAATACTTTCGATAATAGCCAGCATCCTTTTTGTAGTGCTTGTATTCTACATAATCGTCCTGATCGGCTATATTGTGCGTCAGCTTATGAGATAAGAGAAGATGGATTCGCGTAGATACCGGGAATATATGCTCGAAGGTGAGAAGAAATTCGAGTCGCTTTGCAGGCGCTGCGGCCAGTGCTGCGGGGCTCTTGACGACCCGTGTGAAGAACTCGTTAAAGTGGAGCGGGATAAGTATTTCTGCAAAAGTTACGAAAATCGTCTGGGCCGCAAGAGAACACTTTCCGGTGCGGTCTTTAGCTGCGTCCCGATAAGAGAACACATAGAAAAAGGGACGCTGCGTCCCTCTTGCGCGTACAATGGAAAACTGAAACAAATGAAAACAGTATCATGTCAAACAACTTGTCCTTAACAGATAAAGAGATCTTCGACTATCATCTCGGCGGGAAGATAGGTCTTGAACTTCTAAAAGAGCTTAAGACCCAGAGGGACTTAAGTATTGCCTATACCCCGGGAGTCTCCAGAGTATGCCTTGCTATCAAAGAGGACGAGAGTCGCACCTTTTCCCTGACCTCACGGGGCAATCTGGTGGCTGTTGTGACCGACGGCACGGCTGTCCTCGGACTCGGCGATATCGGCGCCAAGGCGTCTATCCCTGTCATGGAAGGAAAAGCCGTTCTTTTCAAATCTTTTGCCGGCGTCGATGCTTGGCCGGTGCCCCTGGAGGGAGTCAGCCGAGAGGACGGTCACACGGACGTCCAGAAGTTTATAGATGCGACCTGTAAGGTTGCCTGTATGTACGGCGGGATCAACCTTGAAGATGTGGCAGCGCCGGCTTGTTTTGAGATCGAAGATAAATTAGACGAGATACTTGATATCCCCGTTTTTCATGACGACCAGTGGGGCACCGCCATAATCACGCTGGCCGCGTTCAAGAATTATTCCATCCTCTCGGATAAATCCGCGCGGGACATTAAAGTGGTCATAAACGGCGCCGGAGCGGCGGGCCTGCGTATCGCCGAGGTGCTTAAAGTCGAAGGGGTGAAAGACTGTGTTCTATGCGACTCTAAAGGTGTGGTCCATTCGGAAAGAAGCGATCTTAATGAGTACAAGAGGGCCCATGCCGCCCGGACGGATAAACGCACCCTTAAAGATGCCATGAAAGGCGCTGACGTTTTTATCGGGGTATCGGTGGCTGACTGCGTGACGCCGGAGATGGTGCTATCCATGGCTGATTACCCGGCTATTTTTGCCATGGCCAACCCCGTTCCGGAAATAAGCCCCGAGACCGTTACTGAATGCATGCAAGGCCGCAAGTACATAATGGCGACAGGCCGGTCGGACTACCCGAACCAGGTCAATAATGTGCTGGGTTTTCCTTTTATATTCAGGGGAGCGCTTGACGTGCGCGCAAAGAAAATAACGATGGGCATGAAGGTCGCGGCAGCCGAGGCTTTGGCGGCGCTGGCCCGCCAGAAGAAAATACCGGATAAGGTAAAGAAAGCTTACAAGAAAGATTTCAAGTTCGGACCCGACTATATCATACCGACGCCCTTTGACCCCAGGATAGCGATGTGGGAATCAAAACGCGTGGCGGAAGCTGCTATTAAAGAGGGGGTAGCTCTGATTAATAAACTGCCCGAGGCTTATCTTTAAGTCCGGGTGGGCTGCCTCTTTGAGCAATCTTGACTAAACGCATCATTTGGCTTATACTCATAATTGTCCGTATGATCGATCAATAGACAAAAACGCAAGAGAGAGAAGATGGATAATAAATTAATAGCGATAGTGGATGATGAAGCCGGCGTCGTAAGTACGGTATCTGAATACCTTGCCAATAAAGGTTTTGTGACGAGGGGCTTTTCCAACTCGAAGGATCTGTTTGAATTCCTGGCAAAGGAAGAGCGGCCCGATCTTATAATACTCGACATAATGCTTCCGGGTATGCCCGGTTTTGAGATATGCAAAAAACTCAAGGAAAAAGAAAGATACTCCACCATACCTATTATAATGGTCTCGGCGAAGGGCGAAGTTCCCGACAAGACTTCCGGATTAGACCTGGGGGCGGACGATTATTTAGTAAAACCTTTTTCTCTGGAAGAGCTTACGGCCAGGATAAATGCGGTTTTGAGGAGGCAGTCCCCCGAGGAGAAAGAGGAGAAAGTCACGGTAGGAAACTTGCTGGTTTTAGACAGAAAAAGATATGAGGTCACGGTAGAGGGGAAAAAGGTGGACCTTACTCCGACAGAGTTTAAGATCCTTGAATGCCTTTCTTCAAGGAAGGATCAGGTCTTTACCAGGGACAGGATCCTTGATTACCTGTGGGGTGAAGAGAAGATCGTTATCGAAAGAACCATAGACGTACATATCCGTCATCTCCGGGAGAAACTGGGCAAGGCGGGGGATCTTATCAAGAACGTAAGAGGCATAGGTTATAAACTCGAAGAAGCCTCTTAAAGCATTTCAGCACTTCCTTCCAGGATCATCTGATATATTTACCCATGCACCAGAAGGCCACGCCCGTAAGGGCGTGGATGAATGGCCTTCGGTGCAGTCTTTCCACTTGACGGAAAGACTGAAACTGTGGATGCCATGGGCGTTAGCCCATGGAGCTTCACCACATATGTTAAACTGAATATAATAACCTGATCGTGACAGTCTGCTTATTGCATTTCACAGATAAAGAGGCTGCGTTTAAACACAGCCTCTTTATTTTTTGTCGGTTTTACAGTTTTGACTGTAAAAATAAATTAAACAACATTTAACTATTTATTAATACATTATTAACACGCCGCAGATATACTTTAAGCAAATAGAAAGGAAGATGTGTTATGAGAACAGGAGGTTTAATCATGAAAAAAGTTATCGTAAGCGTAATCATAATAGGGCTTTGTTCAATGTTTTGTGAGGTTTCAACCGGAACGGAAAATATACCCGAGTTTATTCGCACCCCGGAAGATCTGACGAGATGGCTTGCCTCTGAGTTCCAGTACAGACTCGAGTTGCCCGACAAGTGGCAGAGTCCCGAAGAGACCATTAATTTGAGAAAAGGGGATTGTGAGGATTTTGCTATATTGGTATCGGAAGTATTGTCGCGCCAGGGGATTTCGAGTGACATACTTATCCTCAAGTTCAAAGGGCTTAAGGCGAGTCATGCGATATGCATCTGGCAGGAAAAAGACGGCACGTACAGTTTTACCACGAACAGGAAGCTATGCCGCACCGGCGCGCTTGAAGTCACCTCAGCAGTCGAGAAGTTCTACCCGGACTGGGAAAAGATCATTTATACCGATAGGACAAAAAAGCATCTAAGGGTAGTGAAACGCACTTAGGGGCTTTAAAAATATTTCAGGAAAAAACTTCTCTTAAAAGCGCGCGTTTTAGAACGCGTGTTTTTTTATGCGGATTTTTTTCTTTTTATCTTACGCAGGTCAGACGGAAGGAGCACGATAAATGTATTGCCTTCCTCAGGATCGCTTTCCGCCCAGATACTGCCGCAATGCAGGTCCACAAGGTCCTTGGTGATGGCAAGTCCAAGCCCCGCTCCTTCCTCGCTTGCGTCCAGTCTCTTGTATTTATCGAAGATCGTATCCAGCTCGTGCGGGGGGATATGGGGGCCGGTGTTGTGGACAGTGAGCCTTATAGACTCTTCTTCCTGCGCGATGGTTATAGTTATTGCGCCGCCCTTTGGGGTGTATTTAACGGCGTTTGCCAGGAGGTTGTTTATCACCTGCAGGATCTTGCTTTCGTCGGCCCAGAAGCGGAAGCCTTCTCCGACGAGATTTTTTTTAAGTGTTATGTTCTTTTCTTTTAGTTTTATCTCGAACTCTTGAGCCTGCTCATCTACCATCTGGAGCATATTGCAGAGTTTTCTGGTGACATCGACCACCCCTGCTTCAAGTTTGTGTGCGTCCAGGAGGCTGCAGGTCATGATATTCATCCTCTGGGCTATGTCGCGGCACATCTGGAGGATTTTCTGCTGTTTTTCGGTAGGAGAGCCGTATACGCCTTTAGCCAGATTTTCTATGTTACCCAGGAGCATGAATATGGGGTTTTTAAGTTCATGTGATGCCTCCGCTATGAACTTGGACCTGCTCTTATCGACCCGTCTTAGCCTGACGGCGTAACCCACCAGTTCACTTAAAAGGTTGTGCGTAAGAAGGTAGCCTCCGACGGCAAGTATGATCGCCAGGGATACCAATAGACCGATGACACCGGCAAGGACGCTGATTGTGAAGAGATGCGCCACTATGATATAAAAGAAGATGAGCAGCGGTATTATCGACATGAGGGCAAAGGCGTTATTGAGCCTGATAAAGGGATCTCTTCTAATATCCTTCATCACCATGTCTTTTTCTTTTTTGACTAAGGGCTTGTTTTCCCTGGGTTTCATAGCCATCCTTCTCTTGACTGCAGCCAATCACTGGTATTATCAAGTTTAATAATTTCTTTCGAATGTTCAAGGTTCGAGTAATAAATATTTTCCAGGATTCTTTTTGGTAAAAACAGTGATTTAAGGTCTTAAATGACAGAGGTGTTGCCTTCTCAAAATATACAAGATATAATTATATGAATGTAAAGTGCCCTGGAGGGCTGTCTGGAAGAAAGGAATATAGATGGAAAACGAGCAGGATAAAAAGCCCCTGGAGGGTTTAGAAACCTACCGGGATATTCTCGATGCGCTCGACGTATACATATATATCTGTTCGAAAGATAAAAAGATAGAATATATGAACAAGCGCCTTATTGACAGAGTCGGGTTTGATGCTACAGGCAAGGACTATGAGGGAGCTGCGCGGCGTTTTGAGACGGTATGTCCCTGGAGCGTAAATGAAAAGTTCCTGGAAAGCGAGACGCTTACCTGGGAGACGAGGGACCCCGGCGATAACCGCTGGTACTTCGGCACAGCTATTCCCATCAGGTATTCCGGCGGCGGAGAATCCAAGATGGCCGTGATCCGCGATATCACCGCACGCAAACGCGTAGAGCTTCTTAAGGACGACTTTGTAAGCTGCGTATCGCATGAACTCCGGACGCCTCTTGCCATTACCAAGGAGGGTCTTAATCTTATGGTCGATGAGGTGCCGGGGGCGATAAACGAAAAGCAGCGCAAGGTTCTCATCGCCACGCGCAGCAACATAGAAAGGCTTACCCGTATTGTGGATGAACTGCTCGATCTCTCAAAGATAGAGGCCGGGAAACTCAAGGCTCACGGCAATAAAGGAAAATTTAACATTAGTAATGTCATTAACCAGGTGACGCTATTTTTCGAGCCCAAAGTCCAGGGCAAGGGACTAAAACTTATAGTTAACGTCCCCAAAAAAGGGATAAACGTCTACGGTGATGAGGACCAGATCAACCAGGTCTTTACCAACCTGATAGGCAATGCTCTTAAGTTTACCGAAGAGGGACGTATAGAAATCAATGTCAAAGAGAAGGACCGTGAGGTCGAGTGTTCCGTGATCGACACGGGACGAGGTATCCCCAAAGGTGACATGGGGAAGATATTCGGGAAGTTCCAGCAGGTTGAAACTGATTCTAAAAAAGAGGACGGTGTGGGGCTGGGGCTTTCGATAGTTCAGGGTATAATCGACATGCACAAAGGTAAGATCTGGGTGGAGAGTGAAAGAGGCAAGGGGAGCAACTTCACCTTCACTCTTCCCAAATTCCGGGATAAAGAACTTGTTAACGAAGTTGTTAAAGACGCCATACAGACGGCTTTTAAAAAGAACACGAAGCTTTCCCTGGTGAGTATATCTCTGGCGAATTTTGAGGAATTAAGAAAGAGAATTCCGATGGAAGCTATAGAAGAAGCGTTGACTGAAATAAAAGTGGTCCTTGAGGGAAGCGCGCTGCGAAGTGGGGACATCATCGTCCAGGATGAAGACGGGATCATAATTACTTTGGCGAATTGCGAAAAAGAGATATCTTTAAAAGTAGAGGAGCGGTTCAGAAGTGTTTTAGAGAAGAAGCTGGATATCCAGAAGTACAAAGGCAAGCTTGTTTTGGGATATGGCCGAGCTACTTACCCCGACGATGCCGCGGATTATGCCGCCCTTATCGCCAAAGCAAAGGAAAGATAAGTTTTTATTATTTTATGGTTCGGCGCGCTTCGCTTGCTCACCATGAATCCCTAATGTAATGAAGAGGTGCTTGGGGCAAAGAACACCACGGGTGTGAAGGCGCATCTCGAGAAGTTGTTACGCCACAAGGCAAAAAAGATGAAAGGGCGGATGTAAGTCCGTTGAAATTCATTATCTTTTTTTTGACTTTCACTGGCTATATAGTGTAATATTGATTATATCCGGAGGAATGCTGTTTGGCGTTCCAAGGGGAAGTTGTTAAATCTGGCAAAAGACGGACATAAATTCACCCATGCACCAGAAGGCCACGCCCGTAAGGGCGTGGATGAATGACCTTCGGTGCAGGATTCCGCTTGACGGAAAGACTGAAACTGTGGATGCCATGGACGTTAGCCCATGGAGCTTCACTGAAATAAGGAGATCGAGTGGACCAAGTAAATAAGAAAAAAATACTCATAATCGAGGACGAAACACAGCTGGCAGAGATGCTTAAGATGAGGCTGGAAGCGGAAGACTACGATGTTGTTCTTGCCTATGACGGGCATGAAGGCATAAGCAAGGCGCGCGAAGAAAACCCGGACTTGATAGTCCTGGACATCATGCTTCCAAAATTAGACGGTTATCAGGTCTGCCGGATGCTTAAGTTTGATAAGACGATGAAGACGATTCCCGTGATAATGCTGACGGCATTGGGTCAGAAAGAAGACAGGGAATGGGGCAAAAAAGTCCATGCGGATGCTTACATGACGAAACCGTTCGAGACGGAGTATCTCCTGGAGAAGATATCAAACCTTATTACTGAAGAGGTATAAGATATGAAGGACCGCAAAACATTAGACCAGATTTTGTTCGAAAAAGGCAAGATCACTGAAGATCAGTTTTCCGAAGTGAAGAGGGCCCACAAGAAAAACGATAAAGAGATCAGGGAACTTGTCGTGGAACGCAAGTTTGCTTCCGAGAAAGAAGTGTCCGAAGCGCTTAGCGAGGAAATAGGGATACCGTTCATCGATCTTGAAAATTACATAATAGACCCGTCTGTAACGGGTATTATCGGCGAGAAAAAGGCGCGTCAGATGAATGTAATGCCTCTTTATGTCGTCAAGGATATCCTTACCGTTGCCATGGCCGACCCGCAGGATATCGTCGCGCGGGATGAAGTGAAGATCGTAAGCAAGTTCGATAAGGTCGAAGTTCTGATGGCGACAAAGACGGCTTTGATGACGGCGATCGACCAGAATTATAATCTCGGGGATTCTCTTGAAGATATTTTAAGGCCCATGGAGACCGAGGGTATGGTGTACGCCCCTTCTGCCGCGGTGACGCCGCATATGCTCGCAAACCTTGCGGGGCAGCCTCCTGTCGTAAAATTCGTCAATCAAATGATCTTTGACGCCTTGAGGAAAAGGGCAAGCGATATCCACGTCGAGCCCACGCATGACAAGGTAAAGGTGCGTTTCAGGATCGACGGCGTACTTCACAACATTACCAGCATCCCGAGGGATATAAACCTTCCGATAGTTCCGAGGCTCAAGATATTGGCGGGTCTTGATATCGCGGAGAGGCGTAAACCGCAGGACGGACGGTTCACGGTCAACCTCTCCGGAAGGTACATTGACCTCAGGGTGGCGGCTTTCCCTATAGCGTACGGGGAGACTATAACGCTGCGTCTTCTCGACAAGGCTACCGCGATGCTTGACTTGGAAGAGCTGGGGCTTGTGAAAGGGGACTTCGATAAGTTCAAGAAGATAATAAAAAGTCCTTACGGCATAGTCTTTGTCACGGGTCCCACCGGTAGCGGCAAGACCACGACGCTTTATTCGATATTAAATCAGATCAGCTCCTCCGAGAAGAACATCGTCACCATAGAGGACCCAATCGAGTATCTTCTGGACAATGTGAACCAGGCCCAGGTAAATACGAAGATCGGTCTTGATTTTGCCGCGGCGATACGCTCATTTTTGAGGCAGGACCCTGATGTGATACTGGTCGGGGAGGTAAGGGATCCGAACACGGCCGAGATGGCACTGCGCTCCTCCCTTACGGGACACCTGGTGTTTTCAACCCTGCACACTAATGACGCCCCCCGGTCCATTGCCAGGTTAAGGGATCTGGGTGTCGACAGAAAGATGCTGGCTTCGGCGATAATATGCGTACTTGCGCAGAGGCTGGTGAGGATCATATGTCCTTCGTGTAAAGTGGAGGAGAAACCCGACAAGGCTCTGCTTGAAGAGCTGGGTGTGAAGGTGGAAGGCGGCATGAAATTCTATACCGGTAAAGGTTGTGACGACTGCAGCCATACCGGCTACAGCGGAAGGATCGGCATATTCGAGCTTTTGGAGTTTAATGATGAAGTGAGGGAGCTGGTCTTCAATGATGTAAGTATGGATGAAGTCGTTAAAATTGCTGTTAAGGCGGGGATGAGAACGCTGAGGGAGGATGGACTCGAGAAAGTAAAAGCGGGTATCACATCACTAAGCGAAGTTGTAAGGGTGACGAAGAAGGAGTAGGCGCGGCAATTATAAAGCGCAAAAGCACAACTTATTTTTATAAACGGAGGTTCATTTAACTGGCGGGGGTAAGTGAGCCTCTCTTTTTTTTGGCAAAGAGTTTGACGGGGAAGCTTAAGATTTGGAGGATAAAAATGAGGACATTTAAACTTTTGGTTTCGGTTGCGGCAATCGTAGTGTTTATAGTATGCTTTTATTCATTTCTGTTGGGTAATAAAGTTTTTGACGGCACTTTTGCAAATGATTCCATCGCCTGGTACTTTCTTGCGAAGGGCATCTTCTGTTCGCTTGCACTTTATCTTTTAGTCTTGATCCTGGAAGCTCTCGGCAAAAATGGACATTGACCAGAAAAAGATTCTTTAAAAAAGTGAGGCAAAAATTAAAGCGAGAGCGCGCGTGATCATATCCGGTTTAGTGCAGGGAGTTTTTTTTCGGGCCTACGCGAAAGACGAAGCGGAGAGATTAAATCTTACCGGCTGGGTAAAAAACCGCTGGGACGGAAAGGTCGAGATGGTCATCGAGGGTGAGAAGAAAAAGATCGATGAGATGATCAAATGGTGTTATAAAGGCCCTCCTTCGGCGCGCGTTGACAGTGTTGAAAGTACATGGGAAGATTACCGCGGCAAGTTCGATTCATTTTCGCTTAACTGGTAGTTTCAAAAAATCCCTTTCTTAAAGAAATAAAACCATCTTATATTTGTTAATTTTCTGTTAATTTTATATT
>Ga0180438_10000673_pt1 | contig 63606 bp, 54 predicted proteins | sample SS_ome_12_FD_132455 | JGI IMG/M metagenome (GOLD analysis project Ga0180438, IMG submission 132455) | Hypersaline lake sediment archaeal communities from the Salton Sea, California, USA - SS_3_D_2 metaG | ecosystem: Environmental > Aquatic > Non-marine Saline and Alkaline > Hypersaline >... | reverse complement strand
TGCGCCGATTTTTTCGCTGCGCACTCATTCATAATCAAAAATGGTAGAAAAAATTTATGGAGGAAAAGGCGTTTCCTCCCAATACTAAACTATTGGGTATCAAACGCCTTGATAATGTAATGAGATCAATTGTATTTGACACAGGTCCAATAATAAGCCTTGTAACAAATAACCTGCTTTGGATACTTAAACCTCTTAAAGAAAAATTTAAAGGAGAGTTTTATATTACTCCCTCTGTTAAAAAAGAATTGATTGATAAAGCATTTTTAACAAAGAGATTTGAATTAGAGGCATTCCAAGTTTCACAGTATATCAGAAAAGGGATTTTTAAGATAATCGACAATAAAGAAATAAAAAAGATTACTAACAAGCTTATGGACCTAGGCAACCATTCTTTTAAAGCAAGAGGAGAGTATATTAAGATAATTCATAATGCAGAAACAGAAGTATTAGCAGCAGATGCTGTTATAAATGCAGATGCTGTAGTTATTGATGAAAGAACAGCAAGATTGCTTTTAGAAAATTCTCCTAAGCTTACACAATTAATGGAAAGAAGATTAAATTGTAAAATTAAACCAAATAAAGAGAATATAAAGGAATTTAAAAAAATTTTAAAAGATGTCCAGATAATAAGAAGCACAGAATTGGTTACAATAGCTTATAAGACAGGCTTATTAGACAGATATCTTATTGAAAGGTCAAAATTAATCAAAAACCCTAAAAAAAGATTATTGGATGCAGCTTTGTGGGCAGTTAAGATAAGAGGCTGTTCTATATCAAGCAAAGAGATTAAACAAATAATTGAATTAGAAACATAAAAATGGTAAAAAAATGTATTATTTGTGATAAAGAAGCAGAATTTGGAATAAAAGACTCAAATGAATATTATTGCAAAGAGTGTGCTTCTGAGCATTTTAAGGATTTATCGTATCTTAAGAAAATAGAAGAACAAGCTAATATTATAAAAGAAATAATAGAAAAACAGGAAAAATAATCAAACTAAAAGAAATATTTATATATAATCAAGCCTTTTTTAAGTAAATATTCAAAAAAGGAGGGATAATCATGGTTGAATATAAAGGAAGATGCATGAAATGTAAAAAGACAGTAACTATGAAAGATGTTAAAATAGTTACAATGAAAAATAAAATGAAAGCTGCAAAAGGCGTTTGTCCTAAATGTGGCACAAAGGTTTTTAGAATCTTAGGCAAAGCCTAAATTTTTTTCTTTATTTTTACTATAAAATTAAAAGTAAAATTTAAATATAATAACGTGCTAGTATTAAAATGAGGAATAAGTTCTATGATGGATTTGAAAAAACTAAAAAAGGGTAATTATATAGTTCATGAAAATGAAACTTGTGTAATTAGGGATATACAAATAATGCCGAGCAAAAGTAACCCAATAATCAAGCTTGAATTAGAAGGTCTTTTCTCAGGAAAACATTACAATTCTCATGTATTAACTCACCAAAATGTACAAGAAGCAAACTTAATAAGAAAATGCGGCACTGTTATTTCTAAGAAAGACAATAAAATTGAAATTATGGATGTTCAAACATTTGAAACATTTAAAGCAGATATTGAACCTAAATTATTAGAGAAAGCTCAGGAAGGAGATAATGTGACCTACATCCATTTGAATACATCTACAAAAATTCTTGAAGTTAGAAAGTAAAAAAATTTATATAAACAGTCTTATTCTATAAATTATATGATAAAGGGGCAGGTTATAGCAGGAGAACTTGGTAAAATTCTTGTCAGGAAAAAATCAGAAAAAGATTTAGAAATAGGAGAACTCTTAATAGCAGATACACCAAATGCAAAAACTTTGCTTCAAGTATGTTCTTTATTTTATGGTTCTCAGATCTCTCAGCAGAATCTTGAGTTAATTTCAGGATTAAAATTAGAAGAAGATAATGATTTAGAATTCCTGGATCCAAAATTAAGGAATTATACTTTGGCTTATCTTAAACCGATGATTACTATTAATGAAGATAATTCAAAACTTTGCAAAACTCTTCCTCCATTTTTCTCATCAGTTAGAGAAATTACAAATGATGATTTGAAATTTTTAACTAAGCCTCAAAATCCTTTGTTTATTGGAAAATTAAGATCAGGTTCAAAAATTCTTGATGTTGATGTCAGTTTGCCTGGAGACAAAATATTTGTACATCATATTCTCATTCCAGGCACTACAGGCAGAGGAAAGTCTGTTTTATTGAAAGTAATGCTTTGGAATATAATTGATAAGGATTATTGTGGGATTTTAGTTCTGGATCCTCATGATGAATATTATGGAAGAAATGAATTAGGATTGAAAGACAATGCAAAAAAAGATAATATTGTTTACTATACTACTAAAAATCCTCCTCCTGGATGTAAAACATTAAAGATTAATCTTAAAACAATTAAACCTCAGCACTTTAATGGAGTTGTTGATTTTTCTGATCCTCAAAAGCAGGCATTAAACATGTATTATAAGGAATTTGGCAGCAAATGGATAGAATCAATCATCTTAGAAAGAAAATTAGAAAATGCTGTTTTTAGAGATGATACATTAGCTGTTATAAAAAGAAGATTGCTTTACCTTCTTGATTTAGAGTTTAGCCAAAACAAATTATCTTGTAAAGGAGCATTTGATCTGCAGGCAGGAGAAACTACAATAAATGATATCTGCAATGAATTAGAGCAGTCAAAAACAGTTATTATTGACACATCAAATTTTGCAGGAGCAGTTGAATTGTTGATTGGAAGTTTGATCTCAACAGAAATTTTGAACCGTTATAAATATTATAGAATAAATGGTGAATTGCAGAAAAAACCAGTTATTTCCATTGTCTTAGAAGAAGCCCCTAGGGTTCTAGGAAAAGAAATCTTAGAAAAAGGAAGTAATATATTTGCAACAATTGCCCGTGAAGGCCGTAAATTCAGAGTAGGGCTAACAGCAATCACCCAATTGCCTTCTTTGATTCCAAGGCAGATTCTCGCAAATATGAACACAAAAATAATTTTAGGCATTGAAATGAAACCAGAAAGACAAGCAATAATCGAATCAGCATCTCAAGATTTATCAGAAGATGATAGAAATATTGCTTCTTTAGACAAAGGAGAAGCAATTATCTCCTCGAATTTCACAAAATTTGCAACTCCAATAAAAATTCCTTTGTTTGAAGATTTGGTTAAGAAAAAAAAAGAACAGTATAAAAAAGATTTTCCTGGAATAAATACCAATTAAATATAAAAAAATATTTATACTCTTAATTATTTATAATAAGTATAGGTGATAAATATGGGAATAAAAGAAATGCTCGGATTAGCAGAAGAAGCACTTGGTCTTACATGGGGAGTAAAATTAAAAGCTATTATTGATGAGATAGTTGTAAAAAATATTGAACTCATTCCTAAAGAAAATTTTCAAGTAGCTGAAAAAATCCTTAAAGATTTAATTCCTTTAATAGAAACTCAAAAATTTGATGATGCTTTACAAACTACTTGTGGAAATATTGCTTCTGCATTTAAAAATGCTAATAACTTAAGAGGCAAATTTAGTGAAGCAGCAATGATTCACATTAGGAGTATTAAAAATATGTCTAAACAAGCTTTAAAAGGTAAAAAGCATGTAGAAACAATTTATAAATCAGAAGGAAAATTTAGAACTGAATTAGTAGTTTCTTTAAAAAAATTAGCAGGCCATATGAGAGAATATGCATTAAAAGCAGAAGCAATAGAAAAAACTAAAGTTTCTTAATTTTTAAATTTTAGGCAACTTTTCTTCTTTCTGCAACAAGTTCTATAACATCAGAGGCTGTTTCTTTTCTGTATATTTCTTCATTTTTATCATCAATACATTTTCTGATGCTTAATTCTTCTCTTAAAATATCATAATGCTTTTTATCAAATCCCAAATGATCTTTAAGATTCGCATTTGGCCTGACTGCACTAATTAAAGACTCTGGCTTTACCTCTTCTCCAAATTTTTTATATAAAGAATAAAATATAGAATCATATACAAATCTAGCACTTAATACAAATTCTCTTTTTATTTTAACCTCCATACCTTCTGTTCTGTCAAATAAATATCCAAAAAAGTTTCTTACAAAATAAGGATCATCATAACCAGCAACAATCTCCCAAAAATCATGTGCTCTTTTAACATAAATTTCTCTTTCTTCTTTAGGGATTTTTGATGTTCTTTCTAATAATTCATCTGTAAGATCACTAAAATAAGGTGTTTCATCTTCAACAGAAGGTCTAGGTCCAGAAAGTTCAGCTATTTGATCCCAAACATCTTGGTCTAAATTCTCCAAAACAGAGCCTATATCAAGAGGTGAACCATTTCCAAATAAATGCAAAATTCTATGATTTTCTTGTTCATCGTTTGGCATACAATCTCCCCACTTATGCCCCCTAAAGATATCAAATATTAAGATATTTATAAATCTATGGGTTTTTTGTCTTTAATTAGTGATAAAAATAAATAATTTATCAAATATTTATTAACACAAAATATTTATATTAATTATTTTTCTGAAGGAATAGGTGATATAAAATGGGAATATTTGATGCAATTGTAAATGTTAATAGTCAATTAGAAAAAGCAATTAATCATATAGCTGATAAGATAATTGCTAGACAGGTTATCACTATAAGTGATCTTAAAAATTTGACAAAACGTTTAGATAGAGTGGCATATTTCTTAACAAGAAAAAGAAATTATGAAGCATTAAAAGCTTTCTGTGGAGGGATTGCTTCTGCATTTAAAAGAATAGATGAAATATCAAAAAATTTTGAACAAGAAACAAGATCTTTCATAAGCAATATTAAATTAATGAATTCGCATATACTTGAAAATACCGAAGCTGAGGCTAGAAGTAAATATGGAGGATTTGATGATATTAAAGGGAATCTCTTAGAATCTTTTAATGGATTAACTTCTGCTATTAAAACAGAAGAAACTCCTAAAGCGCTTGCAGCAGAAGCTAAAGCTAAGAAAGCAGCTGCAGCATAAAAACAATATTTTTATATTCTTTATTCTTTCTTTTTATTTGGGGGAAATAAACTATGTTATTTGCACATCTAGCAGACTGTCATATTGGAAGTTGGAGAGATCCAAAACTAAGGGATGTTTCAACAAAAGCTTTTGTCAAGGCAATTGACTTATGTATAGAAAAAAATGTAGATTTTATTGTAATAGCAGGAGATTTATTTAATACATCCCTTCCTTCAATTGATTTATTAAAAGAAACAACAAAAAAACTAAAACAGCTTAAAGATAAAGATATTCCAGTCTATATGATCGCAGGCAGTCATGATTTCTCTCCTTCTGGAAAGACGATGCTGGATGTACTAGAACATGCTGGCTTGATAAAAAATGTTGCAAAAGGAGAGATTATAGACAACAAACTAAAATTAGATTTTACAATAGACAAAAAAACAGGAGCAAAAATAACTGGTCTACTAGGAAAAAAAGGAAGCCTGGAAAAAGAATATTATGAAAATTTATTAAAGGAATACTTAGAAAAAGAACAAGGCTATAAGATTTTCATTTTTCATTCTGCCTTGACAGAACTTAAGCCAGAAGAGTTCAAAGAGATGGAATCACAGCCATTATCATTGCTTCCAAAAAATTTTAATTATTATGCAGGAGGACATCCCCATTTTATTCTTGAAAAAGAAGAATCTGATTACGGATTAATAGCTTACCCAGGACCTTTATTTCCAAATAATTTCAGGGAACTAGAAAAGCTTGGAAGAGGAGGATTTTATTTAGTTAATGTAGAGAATGAAAACACTTTAGTTGAATATCAGCCAATACAAATCCATAATATTTTCAAAATAAATATAGATGCAAATCACAAAACACCAGAACAAGTTGAATCAGAGATCAAAGAAAAGATAAAAGGCCACGAATTCAATAATACAATTATAACAATAAGAGTCGAAGGAACTTTGGAATCAGGAAAACCGTCTGATATAAACTTCAAGGAAATATTTGAGATATTATATGGAAAATCAGCTTTTTTTATAATGAAAAATACAAATAAATTAACAACAGCTGAATTTGAAGAGATAAAAACACAAACAACTTCTGTTGATGAAATTGAATCTTCAATAATAAAAGAGCATCTCCAGCAAATAAAGGTAACTGATTTAACACCAGAAAAAGAAAAAAATCTGATAAAAGATTTGATGAAAGAATTATCTTCAGAAAAAGAGGAAGGAGAGACAATAACAACATTTGAAAATAGGATAAAAGGAGAATTAAGAAATATATTAAATCTAGAATGAAAAAGAGGCTGCATATCATAGTTAGCGGAAGAGTTCAAGGAGTTTTCTATAGATTAACAACAAAAAGACAGGCAAAAATATTGAATTTAACAGGATGGGTTAAAAATAAAGATGATGGAACAGTTGAGATCATTGCAGAAGGAGAAGAAGAGAATTTAAGAAAATTAATTGCTTGGTGCAGAAAAGGCCCATTAATTGCTAGAATAGATAATCTAGAAACAAAATGGAAAGAATATAAGAAAGAATTTGAATATTTTTCTGTGAGATACTAATGGTATTCATTCTAATGTTACTTTGTTTATAACAACATCTTCTAAAGGCTTGTCTCCAGGACCTGTCTCAGCCTTTCCAATCTTATCAACAATCTTCATTCCTCCAACTACTTTTCCAAAAACAGGATGTTTTGAATCAAGATAATTATTATCAACTAAATTAATGAAAAACTGGCTGCTTCCTGTATCAGGCCCTCTATTTGCCATAGAGATTGTTCCCCTGTCATTTCTATTGTTATCTGTAAATTCATCTTTTATCTCAGGAATACTTGGATCGCCCATACCTGTTCCAGTTGGATCTCCTCCTTGAATCATAAAACCATCAATGATTCTATGGAATATAACTCCTTCATAAGTTCCTTTCTCAACTAACCCAATAAAATTTGATGTTGTCAAAGGCATTGTATCTTCAAATAACTCAACTTTAAATTCTCCATGATTTGTATCAAAAACAGCAATTCTATTCTTAGACATATTGCCACTACCCAATATTAAATATAAGATTAACAAAATAATTAATATAACAAAAATGATTCCAGCTAATTTTAAAGTCTTTTTTTTAATTCTTATTTCCATACTTTTAAGAATAAAAGTCCTATTTATATAATTTTCTTAAAATATCTATTTAATTTTAAATTCGACATCAATATAATCTTTTTTCTCTTTCTTGAATTTTTTCTTAAAATAATGATACAACCAAAGTATTGCAATTAATATCAAGATAAAAGGCAATAACAGAATAAATAGCTCAAACAAAACATAAAGAACCAGTAACAATAATAAAAAAAATCCCAGAATATATAGCCAGACCTTAATACCAGTTGCATAGATTCTCATCTTTTCCTCAAAAACTCAACTAATTTTTCAATCGCTCTTTTTCTAAATAGATTAATATCTCCCTTATTCCTAATCTCTCCATATGTTTTATTTTTTCCATCTGGAATAAATATAGGATCATACCCCCAACCATTATCTCCTTTAATTTCCATAGCAATTGTTCCCTCTTCTCCTCCAAGAAATATCTTAGGTTGTTTTCCAGGCTTGCAGTAAGCAATTGCTACTTTATACAAACATTTTCTATTCTTAATCCCTTTCATCAACTGTAGAATTCCTTTATTCTTGATTCTTTTGAAAATATAAGCAGAACATATCCCAGGAAAATCCTTTAAAGCATCAATAAAAAATCCTCCATCTTCCAAAACAACCGTTTTGCCTAGATTTTCAGCCAGCTGCTTTGCTGCTAAAGAAGCAATCTCTGAAATATTATCACTTCTAAGTTCAGGATAATCTATTTTAAGAACATTTACTTTAAATTCAGGTTCTAATAAACATTTATATTCATCTATTTTATTCTCATTACAAGTGACTAAATTTATTTCTTTCATTATATAAATCCTAATATATCAACCAATTTATCAACATTATGATCAACAACTTCCTTAATCTGTCTTAATTGAGGATTAACAGCAAAACTTTCCAATTCCTTCATCATCCAATAATCATTTATGTCATCCCCACCAACTGCAATGCATTCTTTAATATCAATGCCTTCTTTTTTAATGATCTCTTTGATAAAATGAACTTTTCCTTCTCCTCTTCTGTATGACTCATGTGTTTTTATATCTTTAAAGAATCCATTAGAATCAAAAATAAATTCATGGGCACAATAAAATTCATCAACTCCAAGTTTTTCGGCAAAAAGTTCAGTAAAAATATCAGGTTCTCCTGTTATAACAATAGTTTTGAATCCTTTATTTTTCAAGCCTGATATTAATTCTTTTGCACCTTCAACTAAATTGTAATCTTTTAATATATCAATAAACTGCTGTTTTGTAACCTTATTCTTTTTCCACACCTTAACTAATTCTCTTCTCCATTCTTCAAAGCCTACTTTTCCCTCTGCATAAAGTTTGTCATATGCATCGCTAAGCTCTTTTGCCCCAAATTTAGTCTTGACTTTATTCCAAGATTCACATTTAACCAATGTTCCTTCCAAATCAAGAAATGCAATTTTCATTTTAGAATTATTAATTAAGGCTTATACCTTATCATAGTTCTTGGGAAAGGTATTGAATCTTTTATATTATCTAATCCGCATATCCATGCAATAATTCTTTCAACACCCATGCCAAATCCTCCATGAGGGACACTTCCATATCTTCGGGTATCTAGGTAGAATTCATACTCTTTAGGATCTTCTCCTTCTTCTTTCAGTCTTTTGAATATCTCTTTGATATCTGACTCTCTCTCGCTTCCTCCTATAACTTCTCCGTATCCTTCAGGAGCTATGCAGTCAAATCCATGGACAACTTCAGGATTTTCAGAATCTTCTTTCATATAGAATGCTTTTACTTTTTTTGGATAATTTGTTATTATCAAAGGAACATCATATAATTTTGATATTTTGTCTTCTTCTATTGTCCTTAAGTCTTTTCCCCATTCAACATCCATCTTGCATTTTTCTTTCAATATCTTCAATGCTTCATCATAAGTCATCCTTATAAATGGCTTTTTAACAACAGGACTTAGTTTTTTTACATCTCTTCCTAGCAATTCTAGCTCAGCTTTATTTTTCTCCAATACAGATTTGACAATATGTTTTATCAAAGCTTCTCCATAATTTTGAATATCTTCAAATGTTGCCCATGCAACTTCCATTTCAGCATGCCAATATTCTGTAAGATGTCTTGATGTCTTTGATTTCTCAGCCCTAAAACTAGGAGCAATTGTATATATTTTTTCCAAAGCAAATATTGCAGGCTCTGCATAAAGCTGCCATGTCTGTGCCAAAAAAACATCTTTCTTATCAAAATACTTTACTTCAAATAAAGTGCTTCCTCCTTCGCACTGAACAGATTGAAATATAGGGGAATGATACTCATAAAATCCTTCTTTCTTGAAATATTCATCAATAGCGCCAAAGACTGTGCTTCTTACTTTCATAACAGCAGTCATCTTCCTGCTTCTAAGCCAAAGATGCCTTTTGTCTGCAAGAAATTCAACTGATTGGTCTTTTGTTATTGGATATTTATCAGACTCTCCAATAACTTCAAAATCTTTTACCAAAATCTCATAACCAGTTGGAGCTCTATCATCTTTTTTTATTTCTCCAGTCAAAGTCATAGAAGTTTCAACCTGAACTTTGTCAGCTATTGCAAACTTCTTTTCCCCAACATCTTGCTTTGCAATGACACATTGGATAATATTTGTAGAGTCCCTTAGTACAATAAATTTTATCTTAGAGCTGCCTCTTTCTCTGTAGACCCAGCCCCTTATATTTACTTCTCCTTTACCTTTATCCATAGCTTCTTGTATTGAGAGATATTTCATATGAAATAAAGAAAAAAAGAATACCTTAAAAATGTTTTTATTTATAAGAGTATTATTCCTGCTTCATAACATTTCTCCCTCATTCCATCCGGCCATTCACTTGCCTGCACTTCTCCTATGTGAGCTTTCTGCAGATAAAACATACAAAGCCTGCTTTGCCCTATTCCTCCACCAATAGTCTGAGGAAATTCTCCAGACAAAAGTCGCTTGTGCCAATCCTGTTTCACTCTGTCCCTATAATCTTGAGCAAGATCTGGTCTTCCTTCTGCTTCTGCTTCTTGAGCTCTTATCTCTAGTTGTTTTTTCATTGTATCTGGATCAACTCTTATACCCATTGAACTTAATTCAAAAGATCTTTCTAATAATGGATTCCATACGACAATATCCCCATTAAGTCCTTTTCTACCGTAATCTGAGATAGTTGTCCAGTCATCATAATCAGGAGCTCTTCCATCATGAATCTTTCCATCTGCTAATTTTCCACCTATACCCATTACAAATATTGCTCCATATTCTTCTGCAACTTTATCTTCTCTTTCTCTAGGAGTCAAATCAGGGTATCTTTCTTGTAATTCTTCTGTATGCATAAAAGTTATATCTGTAGGAAGGACACATTCTATACCATATCTTGATTCAACCATCCTTCCTGTCTTTCTTATTATTCCATAGATATCCTTTACTGTAATCTCTAAAAATTTTCTATTTCTTTGTCCTTTTGTTAATATTTTTTCCCAATCCCATTGATCAACATAATGTGAATGAAGATTATCAATAATATCATCAACTCTTATTCCATTCATATCAGTATAAAGTCCTTCTCTTTCTTTAAATCCATACTCTTTTAATTTCATCCTTTTCCATTTTGCTAAAGAGTTAGGCGCTTCAACAGTTATTTCATTTATTCCTTTGCCCAATACAAATGTAGCTTTTCTTTCAACTCCATTAAGGTCATCATTTACTCCAGAACCTCTTCTCATAAATTGCGGTGCTGAAACTCTTTGTAAATTCAAAGCTTCAGCAAGCACTTCTTGAAAATAATGCTTTAAATTTTTTATTGCAGCTTCTGTCTCCCTCACACTTAATTTACTTTTATATCCTTCTGGTAAAATTAACCCTTCCATTTTATTTTCCTCCATATTTTTTATAATCAAGAAAAGTAAGTTCTATATAAAGCTATCTCCATTTTTATGGTATTTTTTGCTAAAAATAACCAAAAGTTTTATAAATATGGAATATTTTTCCATTTATATGAAATTAGACGAAAAAGACTTAAGGATATTAAACATACTAAAGAAAAATGCAGAGCTTAATACTAGCCAAATCTCTAAAAAAACAGGAATTCCAATCACTACAATACACAATAGAATAAAAAAGTTAAAACAGGAAGGCATTATAAAGAACTACACAATAAATATTGATCATGAAAAGATTGGTAAACCATTAGCATCATATATCCTTATCACAATAAATCAAAGCATACTTGGAAAAAAAATTTCTCAGCACGAGATTGGAAGAAGATTAAAAGCTTTTGATGAAGTTGAATCAGCAGATATAGTAACAGGAGCAACAGATATAATAATAAAAGTCAGAGCAGAATCAATGAAAGGGCTTAATGAATTTATAACAGAAAAATTAAGAAATATAGAAGGCATTGATAAAACTCAGACACTGATGGTTCTAGAAGAAATATAATTATTTCTTGAGTTGTATATGTAACTCATCTAATTGTTCTTTGGATACTTCAGAAGGAGCACCCATTACCAAATCTTGTGCTTCTTTATTTTTAGGAAAAGCAATAAGATCCCTAAGTGACTCTTTTCCCATTATTACCATCAATAATCTATCTATACCTGGAGCAATTCCTCCATGAGGCGGTGTTCCATATCTAAATGCTTCTAATAAATGAGAAAAATATTCTTTTTGTTTCTTAGTAAAACCTATCAAATCAAATATTTTTGCCTGAATTTTAGGATCATGGATTCTTATACTTCCTCCTCCAACTTCAAAACCATTTAATACCAGATCATGTTGTAATGATTTTGCTTTCCCAGGATCTGTATCTAAAAGAGGGATATCCTCTGGTTTAGGAGCAGTAAACATATGATGTGAAGGAGCCCATTCTTTTCCAGCTCCATGGAAAAAATCTTCTTCTGTTTGTTTCACAAAAAGGGGGAAATCAATAATCCAGCAAAATCCTAATTCATTGGCATCTTTCTTATCCTTTCTAATATCAGGGGAGTCTGTTTTATATTTTTTCATTGCTTCATCATAACTTATTCTTGGAAAAGGAATTTGAGTTATTTTCTTATCCGGGAATATTTCCTTAACCATTTTTATCATAAGATCTTCAACAATATTGAGAATATCTTCTTGTTCAACAAAACTCATTTCCATATCTAATTGATAAAACTCTCCAGGAGCCCTATGGGCTCTTGCTGCTTCATCTCTAAAACAAGGAGCAATCTGAAAATATTTATCCATGCCTGCAACCATTAAAAGTTGTTTATATTGTTGAGGTGATTGAGGTAATGCATAAAATTTTCCTTTATGCAATCTTGAAGGAACTAGATAATCCCTTGCTCCCTCAGGTGTTGACTTTGTAAGAATAGGTGTAGTTATTTCCAAAAAATCTTCTTTATTGAGATATTCTCTAATAAATTGAATTGCTTTATGTCTAATCAATAAATTTTTTTGCATATCAGGAGTTCTTAAATCTAAATATCTATACTTTAATCTAGTTTGTTCTGTTGATTCTACATCTGTTTCCAAAGGCAAGGGATCTGCTTTATTTAGAATATTAATTTCTTCAGCAGCAACTTCAATCTCTCCTGTAGAGAACTCTTTGTTGATTTGATTTTCAGGTCTTGCTTGAACTTCTCCTTTTATTTGCAAAACAGTCTCTCTCCTTACCTCTCCTAAATTTTTTGTAAGTTTAGGATTAACAAAAATCTGTGTAATACCATATCTATCTCTCAAAAGAATAAAGCTTATTCTACCTTGAATTCTATGGGTTTCAACCCATCCGCTTAAAGTAACCTTTTCTCCAACATTTTTCTTTCCTAATTCTCCGCATGTATTTGTTCTAAGCATACCTCTAAGATTTTAAGATATCTTTATAAAATTTGTGCTATTTAAAGCGAATATGTTCAAACTAATAGCAAAAGACGGAAATGCAAGAACAGGAATCCTAAAAACAGCACATTGTAAAATAGAAACACCTTTTTTTATGCCTGTTGCAACAAAAACAGCTGTTAAATATCTAGATCCAAAAGATTTGGAAGAGATTGGAATCCAGGCAGTGATTTCAAATGCTTTTGTTCTTTCATTAAGGCCTGGGATTAATATAATAAAAAAAGCAGGAGGGATTCATAAATTTATGAATTTTCATAATGCAATATTTACAGATTCAGGAGGTTTCCAAAAAATAAAAGATTCCTTCTACATAAAAAGTACAGATAAAGGATTGATTTTAAAATCTCCATTTGATGGAAAAAAACAATTATTAACTCCAAAAGAACTGATGAAGATTCAAAACACATTAAACTCAGACATCGCAATGGTTTTAGATGAGATGCCTTTGCATCACCAATCAAAAAAAGAAATAGAATTAGCAGTAGAAAGAACTCATAAATGGGCAGAAGAATGTATTAAACACCATAAAAACAAAAAACAATTATTATTTGGAATAGCTCAAGGAGGATTGCACAAAGATCTAAGAGAAAAATCAGCAAAATTTATTTCCAAACTCAATTTTGATGGATTTGCATTCGGTGGATTAGCAATAGGAGAACCAGAAAAAAAAACATACGAAATGATAAACAGTCAGGTAAATCATTTTCCAGAAAACAAGCCAAGATATTTGATGGGTGTTGGCTGCCCAAAACAATTGATTAATGCAGTTGCAGCAGGAGCAGATTGCTTTGATTCTACATTCCCAACTCAAAATGCAAGACATAATACATTATTCACATCAAAAGGCAAATTAGTGATAAAAAACAGCAGATACAAAAATGATTTAAAGCCAATTGATGAAAACTGCAACTGTTATATCTGTAAAAATTATACAAGAGCGCATATCAGACATTTGATGAAATCAGGAGAACCAAATGGACTAAGATACTGCACTTATCACAATATTTATTTCATAAACAGCTTAATGAAACAGATAAGAAAAGCAATCAAAGAAAAAATATTTGAAAAATTTAAAAAGAGATTCTTAAAGTTATATAAAAATTAATTTTCTCCCTTTCCTAAGATCCTAACTTCACATTCACACAATTTGCTGAATTCTTCTGCATCTTCTTTGCTGCCGATAATGCTTCCATAATGCATTGGAACAGCAATCTTAGGTTTGATCTTATTAGCAGCTGACGCAGCCTCTTCTGCATTCATTGTATATTCTCCACCAACAGGCAGCAGTGCAACATCAACAACTAACTTCTCCATCTCAGGGATTAAATCAGTATCACCAGCATGATAGATCTTTTTTCCATCTATTGTTATAATATATCCAACTCCTCCTTTTTCTTTAGGATGAAATTTCTTCCCGATATTATAAGCAGGAATAACATCAATGATTATATCATCAAATTCCTTTCTATCTCCTGGCTTAATAATGAATGTATTTCCATGTTCTAATTTCATGATAGCACTCTTAGGGCCGATTGTTACAGTATCTTCTTTTATTATCTTTTTAATATCATCAGGACTGCAATGATCATAATGCTCATGTGTTATTAATATCAAGTCAGCTTCTTCTGTTTCATCAATATGATAAGGATCAATATATACCACTTTCTTTTTCTTAATCTTAAAACCAGCATGACCAAGCCATTTTATTTTTACACCTTCAAAATCAAACATAAGCTCACCTTTCTATTTTCTTCAGATTCTTCCACCAGTCATTTGAACTGGTTTTTTCAATTTCATTTAATAATTTTTTAGCAGAATCTGTTTTTAAAATTTTTCTGATATTGTCAATCCAATTTTGTGCGTCTTTATATCCTATCTCCATATATTCTTTAGCCTGAAAAGCATTCTCTAATAAATCAGCGTCTCTTGCAACAATTGATTCTTTTGTTTTCTGCTCTTGAAGTTCTTTGTGCAAAGAGAACATTTCTTTTCCAATATCCCCCAAACTATCAGTTTGTTCTTTATGAGCAGCTGTTTCTGCTTTTTTAAAATCAATATATCGATGTCCTACTTTATGCAGATCATTTAATCTTGCTTCATGTAGATCATTAAAAAGACACATCAAAGCAACTTTATTTATATCTACTTTCTCAAGCTTAGCTAACAAATAACCAAGAACTCCTGATCTAAAACTATGTTCAGCAACATTTTCAGGATCCTTGACATTAATTATCCACCAGCCGCTTCTTTTAACATGCTTTAATGCTCCAAGTTCAAATAAAAAATTTGTTATGTTTTTAATATCCATTATATTTTTCCTTTTAATTTTAAATCAAGAACTAAATCTTCCAATTTCTTTAAATCATATTTAACAGAATCAAACTTTCTTCTCATATCAGAATCCCTAAAATCAAATTTAAGTAATTCACCAAAAATTTCACTTACAGCATCTCTAATTGAAACAACTTTACTAAAAACTCCTTTTCCAGCTAATTGAACAGCCTTTCTTCCTAATTCTCCAGTTAAATCAATTAATCCCATTAAATAATGATCAGTTGTAACTTTGAGAAATTTATGAGTAACAATTTTTTTATTTTTAATAAAATGATAATAAAGCATTGCTTCAACATATTCTCCAATCGCAACCCTATAAGCACCAACTGATTCTAATTTAGAATTCTTAATAATAATTTTTTCAATATTTTTCTTTTCATTTTCAATTTTCTTAACTAATTTAGCAGCTTCTTTTAAATCATCTCTATGGACAGAATAAATTACTTGCTTGCTTAATTTTAAAATATCTCTGCTTTTCTTGATAACCAATTCTCTATTATCATCAAAACTATTAAATTCAATCCTCATCTCCTTAAAATCGTTTTTATTCAACATATCAGTAGAAAAATATTCATTTTGCCTTTATAAACTTTTTGAAATAGAAAAGTTTAAATAATAAACTATCAAAAATATAGTATATGGCAGAAGAGTCTGTATTTAGAGGTGTTATTGGGTTTTTAAATGAATTAGGTATCTATGATGTTGTTTTGCCGTTTCTATTGGTTTTTACAATTGTTTTTGCAATCCTGGAAAAAACTAGAATTTTAGGAATAGAAGAAATAGAAGGAAAAAAATATACTAAAAAGAATCTTGATGCATTAGTTGCTTTTGTAGTAGCATTTCTAGTTGTAGCATCAACAAGATTAGTAGCAGTTATAAACAAGGCATTGGCAAATATTGTTTTATTAATACTTCTTGCTGTTTTCTTTCTTTTATTAGTAGGTTCTTTTGCAAAAGAAGGGGAAAGAGATTTTTTATCAGGAGGATGGAAAACAATATTTATGATTATAATGTTTATAGGAATTATATTTATATTTTTAGATGCATTAAACTGGTTAAGTCCTTTTTGGAGATTTTTAACAAGATATTGGGAAACAAGATGGGTAGCATCTTTAATCCTAATAATTGTAATCATAATTTTCATCTGGTATATAACAAAAGGTGAAAAAGCACCTGAAACAACAAAAAAAGAGGGATAAATAAAAATGGTTTCATATGGATATGGTCTGGATAATTTTGTACAATTATTAGAAAGCTGGGGAGTGGCAGATGTACTGCTGCCATTTTTACTAATTTTTACAATAGTCTTTGCAGTACTCCAAAAAACAAGAATTCTTGGAGATAAAAAGAATTTTAATGTTGTTATAGCATTAGTTGTAGGATTAGCAGTTGTTATTCCCCATGTTGTTGGTGGCTATCCGCCAGAAGCAGATGTTGTTGATTTAATAAATATAATAATCCCTCAAATTTCACTTGTTGCAGTAGCTTTAATTATGTTATTATTATTAACAGGGATCTTTGCTCCAACCTGGGTTTCAAAATCCATTGCAGGAGCATTGGCTTTAGTTTCTTTTGCTGCGGTTTTTTATATATTTGGATCAGCATTAGAATGGTGGGAATCTGGATGGCTTTACAATATATTTGGAGAAGAGACAATATCTTTATTAATAGTAATCTTAGTCTTTGGAATAATTATCTGGTTTATTACAAGAGAGCCAGGAACACCGGCAAATACATTCGGTAGAACAGCCAAAAACTTTTTAGAATGGCTTGGAGGGGGATAAATGGCAACATTCCTAGAAACAGGATTATTGAATTATTTTTCAATAATATTCCCAGCTTTACTAGTATTTGTGCTAGTTTTTGCTCTTTTGCAAAAGATTAAGATTTTAGGTGATAATAAGACAATCAATGCATTAGTGGCTATTGCATTAGGATTTATAGTTTTATTGTCAGAAAGCATTCTTTCAATAATTAATTTTGCTGCTCCATGGTTTGTTGTATTCTTTATATTTATGGTTCTTTTATTAGTTGTATTTAAACTGATGGGTGCATCTGATGAAAACATTGCAAGTGTTGTCAGAAGTGACAAAGTAGTTCAATGGGCAATTATAGCGATTAGTGTTATAATTATAGCATCTGCTTTAGGAAATGTTTATGGTCAAAAACTTCTTCCTTTTACAACTGAAGAAGTAAATGTCACTGAAAATGGGGAGGTTACTAGTACTGCAACAACCTCATATAGCACAAATGTTGCTGCTGTTTTATTTAATCCAAAAGTGCTTGGTTTAGTCTTCTTGCTTCTTGTTGCAGCATTTACAATAGCATTAATAACAAAAGAAGCAGTATAATTTATTTAGTTTATTTCTTTTTTTTAGTCTTTATTGATTTAGTAATTCTAGAAAGCTCGCTAACATTTTCTGTTAAACTAGGTAAAACCTTCTTGAAAACACCCTCCATTGCTTTTATTTCAGAACCTACATCTCTTATTCCTTTATCATATTCTCCAATTTTAGCTAATATACCTCTATGCAATTCTTCAAATCTTTCTTTTAGATCCTTGATAACTTGATCCATCTTGATTATTTTAGCTTCAGTTGTCTCTTTCCATGTTGTGATTTTATCAACAGATTTCATTAATTCCTCCCATTTTTCATCAATTATTGCTTCTGCAACTTCTTCTACTCTTTCTTTTTCAGCTTCTAGAGAAGGTATTGGAGCAGAAGGCATAGGAGCAGCTGGTGGTGTAGGTCCTGCTGATGGTGCTTCTGGTGGTGTAGGTCCTGCTGGAGCAGCACCAGGATAAGATTCCACAGCTCCTTTGATATCTGCTTGGCTTAATGCATCAAATACCTGAGAAGAAGTATATCCTTGGCTTTGCAGATTTTGGATTATTTGATCATTAGAATAGCCTTGCTGCCTCATTTGTATAACTAAATCAGTAGGAATACCTCCATCAGTAGTTCTAGGTGCAGCAGGCTGTACAGGTTTTTTCTTTCCAATACCAAATAAAGCCATTCTATCACTCTTTTTTAATTATCATATCTAATATGTTATATAAAATTTGCGATAATTTATTCAGATTTTTGAAATTTTTCTTCAATAATCTTTTCTACTTCATTTCTTGTTACAAAATTGACAGGCTCCCAAAATTCAATATATTTTTTCAAAACAGCAAAATCATCTTTGCTTGCAAAATTCTTTAGTTCATTAATAACCAGATCCATATTATTTTTTATTCCTTCTAACTCTTTTTTTAATTCAATAATATCTGAATTAGTTGTTTTTATTTCAGTGATAAATCTCTTCCTTTCATTCAACATGTTTGTTTCAGTAACTTGAGCTCTTCTATTCAAATCTGTATATCTGCTCTCTAAAAGCCTTAATCTTCTTCCAACGCTGTTAACTTGTTCTAAAATATCTGAAATATCTGGCCCTGTTTCTTCTGTTTTCTTTGAAAATAAACCTTTTTTTTCTGGTTTTGTTTCTCCCTCCCCTTCTCCACTGAAATCTACCATTTTTATGACCAAATTATAGTATCTGTTTTTTGCTTTAAAAACTTGTGTGAGTATGTTTAAGTGGTATTAAAAATTTATATATCTATTATATTATAAAATAATATTAAATAATATTAAAAAAGATAAAATATATAAAATAATATAAAATAATATAATAAAAAATGGCTAGAAAACCAATTTCAGCAACAATTGATGAAGAATTAATCAAGTGGCTTGATTCAGAAATTAAAGACAAAAAAAAGTATAGAAACAAATCCCATTTGATTGAAATTGCTCTAGAAAAATTGAAAGAAGAGGAAACAAAAAGGTGAAGAAATGGCAGAACCTTATTCATATGATTTAATACGTGAAGGCGAAGAAATCATTCTCAGAATAGATTGTGAAACATTAACATATATTCCTTCTCTTGAAGATAATGCAACTACTATGGCTAAAACGATAAATATTCTAATGGAAACAGGAGCTGTCACAAAAATTGTTTTTGTTCAAAAAAGAGATTATGAATATGAATTATATCAAACACAACTTATACAAGAAATTGCTCAGTTAGTTAATAAATTATCAAAACAAAAAGATTTGTTTACTTATTATTCAGCTGGTCCTGACTGTGAAAAATGGTTCAGTGCAAAATATGCCAAAATAAGACTTCTTATTTTCAGGCTTATAAAAGAAGATCCTTTAGGAGCATATGTAGAATTAACAAGAGAACTAAGAAGAGAAAATATAGAATTAGAAAGGATGATTGATAAAAGATATGTTAATTGTGCAAAAAAATACATTGCCCTGCTTAAATATCTTATAGGAAATCTTGATAAAACAAGACTAATAATAATTGCAAAACCTTATCTTCCTGGTTATAAACTTGGAGATAGATCTGTTTATAGAAAAATATTCATGCCAACAATAAGGCCTGACTTTATGTTTACAAAGTTAATGGCACAGTTTCCAGAAGAAGGAGAAGAATTAGAAACATATACCCTCAACAAAAAGCGTGCAGAAGTAACAATATTCAGGCTTCCTGATAATGTGCAATATCTTTATCATCTTAGTCCCCCAGAATTTAAACTTTCAGAAGAAAACTATGAAATTCTTGATCTAGCAAGAAAAATAATGGCAGAACACAAGCCAAAAAAAGAAGAATTTGTAGATCCAGCAAGAATGAGAACTGTTTTTTATAATGTTGGTCATGATTTAATTGAAGAATTAGCTTCTTATAGAGGAATAAAATTAAAAGAAGATGAGGTAGATGAACTCACAGAAATCCTAGTAAGATATTCTGTTGGATTTGGCCTGATAGAAGTCTTATTGCAAGATGAAAAAATCCAGGATATATCAATAAACTCTCCTATGGGGCGTATACCTATATTTATAGTTCATGCAGATTATGGAGACTGTAAAACAAATATTATCCCGACAATTCCAGAATCAGAATCATGGGCATCCAAGCTCAGAATGATTTCTGGAAGACCATTAGATGAAGCAAATCCAATTTTAGACACAGAAATAGAGATTCCACAAGCAAGAGCAAGAGTAGGTGCAATCGGGCAGCCATTAGATCCAACTGGATTGGCTTATTCTATCAGAAGGCATAGAGACAAGCCATGGACATTTCCTCTTTTTATAAAAAATAGGATGATGACTCCATTAGCAGCAGGTCTTCTTTCATTTATTATAGATGGAACAAGAACAATGTTGGTTGCAGGAACAAGAAGTTCAGGTAAAACATCCTTATTAGGGTCAGTAATGGTTGAGATGATGAGGCGTTATAGAATTCTGACAATCGAAGATACATTAGAGCTTCCGACAGCTGCGTTGAGAGATCTTGGATATAATCTTCAGTCAATGAAAGTCAGATCAGCGCTTGCAAAAGGAGGAACAGAAGTAGCAGCAGAGGAAGGAATAAGAACAGCTCTAAGATTAGGGGACTCTGCTTTATTTATAGGAGAAGTAAGAAGCAAAGAAGCTCTTGCTTTGTATGAAGCAATGAGAATAGGAGCAATGGCAAATGTTGTTGCAGGAACAATCCACGGAGAATCACCTTACGGAGTATTTGATAGAGTAGTTAATGATTTAGGAGTTCCTAAAACAAGTTTTAAAGCAACTGATCTAATTGTTGTAGCTAATCCAGTCAGGTCTCCTGATGGTCTGCATAGGTGGAGGCGTATTACTCAAATTTCAGAAGTTAGAAAAGAATGGGAAAATGACCCTATGCTAGAAAATGGATTTGCTGATTTGATGAAATATGACGCTAAAACAGATGAGTTAGTTCCATCAGATGTTCTAATAAATGGGGAATCGGATATTCTTAAAGCAATAGCAGGAAATGTAAAAGAATGGGCTGGCAGCTGGGATGCTGTCTGGGATAATATACAATTAAGAACAAAAATTAAGGAGACACAGATAAATCTGATTGATAAAGCAAAAAAACCAGAACTACTAGAAGCTCCTTTCACTATTTTATCTAATGATATGTTTCATATTATTTCAGATAAAATTCTAGAAGAAGTTGGATTTCTTGACAGTAAAAAGATATTCTTTGAATGGAATGAATGGTTAAAAAGAGAGCTTAAAAAAAGAGCAGCTAAATAAAATGCCTGACCCAAAAGATGCAGTTGTAAATGAATTAATGCGAAAATATAAAGCAAAGTTAGCAGAGCATTTAGAATTAGAAGAACCAATCAGCAGGCCTGTTTTTTCAAGGGAATACAAACAATTTAAAAAAGAATATCTCCCAAAAAGATTAACATTTTATGAAAAAGCATGTAATTTTAGCGAAAAAATCCTAAAAATTTCAGCAGGTCCAAAGAAAACTCCTCTTCTGCAGGAAGCAATAAACATATCTCACCTTGATATTACTCCAGTAGGAGCAACTTCATTTTCAATATTTGCCCCTTTATGTGTAATATTATTAGGTTCAGTTGCTTCTTTTCTTATTTTTAATTCAATGTTTTTTGTAGTTTTTTTCCTTTTAGCAGGAGTTATCATGATTTCTCCCCTAAGTAATCTGCCTTTTTTTATTGCAAACAACTGGAGGATGAAAGCATCTAATCAAATGGTTTTATGTGTTTTTTATATAGTAACATTTATGAGGCACACTTCTAATTTAGAGCTTGCAATTAGATTTGCAGCAGATCATCTAGATCCTCCTTTATCATTAGATTTTAAAAAAGTATTATGGGACATTGAAACAGAAAAATATGAATCAATAAAAGAATCATTAGATATGTACTTAGAAACATGGAGAAAATGGAATATGGAATTTATAGAATCATTCCATTTAATAGAATCCTCTCTGTATGAACCTTCTGAAGATAGAAGATTGGCTCTTTTAGATAAATCACTAGATGTTATACTATCTGAAACATACGAAAAAATGCTGCATTATGCACATAATCTAAAATCACCTATTACAATGCTGCATATGCTTGGAGTGATCCTGCCAATTTTAGGATTAGTTATACTGCCTTTAGTTGTAAATTTTATGGGAGATGTTAAATGGTATCATCTAGCTATGTTATATGATGTCACATTGCCTGTTGGAGTATATCTTCTTGGTAAAAAGATATTATCACAAAGACCAACAGGATATGGTGATACTGACACATCAGAAACCAATCCAACCTTAAAAAAATATAAGAATATAATAATTAATTTAGCTGGCCTGGAAATACAGATTAATCCTTTAATATTATCTATCCTTATTGGATTTGTTTTTATGTTAATTGGTTTTAGTCCAATTATATTCCATAGTCTCAACATGCCTGATATTGGTATTGGCAGAGTAGATGAAACAAGCCCGTGCGGAAAAATATTCTGTTTTATGGAATATAGAGAAAGCACTGCAGAAGCTACTTTAGGTGAAATTGTAGGCCCTTATGGTTTAGGAGCAGCTTTAGTTTCTCTTCTAATTATTTTAGGTATAGGCATACCGATAGGGCTCTACTTTAGATTAAGATCAAAAAATATTATTAAAATAAGAGAAAATTCAAAGAAACTTGAAGGTGAATTTGCCTCAGCTTTATTTCAATTAGGCAACAGGCTGGGAGATGGATTGCCAGCAGAAATATCATTTGGTAAAGTGGCTGAAGTAATGAAAGACACAGTATCAGGTGCTTTTTTTGATCTCGTTAATTCAAATATAAAGAGATTAGGAATGTCTGTCAAAGATGCAATATTTGATCCTAAAACAGGGGCATTAGTTCATTTTCCATCAAGAATTATAGAATCATCTATGAAAGTTTTGATTCAATCCATAAAAAAAGGGCCGTTAATTGCTGCCCAGGCTCTTATGAATATTGCAAGATATATAAAAGAGATACACAAAGTAAATGAACGTCTAAAAGATTTGATGGCAGATATTATCTCTTCAATGCAGTCTCAAATAAAATTTCTTGCTCCTACAATAGCAGGAATTGTTATTGGTATCACTTCAATGGTCACAACAATACTTGGCAAGTTAAGTGCACAGCTTAATCAATTGTCAGCTGCAGGAGAAGGAACAACAACAGGGATGGGAGTGATTGAATTGTTTGGAGATGGCATTCCAACATATCATTTTCAGATAATGGTTGGCATATATGTTGTCCAGATAATTTATATCTTAACAGTAATGTCAAATGGAATAGAAAATGGAGCAGATTCTTTAGCTGAGAAATATTTCCTAGGCCAGAATCTAATAAGAAGCACTGCTATGTATTGTGGTGTTGCAGCCATTATAATGATTTTATTTAACATAATAGCAAGCCAGATATTGACTGCATTGGCATAGAATTCAAAAATTAAAGTGGGAACGCCGGAACTTTCAATTCTAAAGGGATTTATATTCCCTTTATAAAATTTGAATCCGGGACACCTACGTCTTCAGCGTAGTGCTCTCCCAGGCTGAGCTACGTTCCCAATAGAATAAGAAAAAAAATAATTGTTTATAAATCTTTTGAAGGTTTACTCAACATTCTCTTCTTCAATAGATTCTTCTTCAGCAGCAGAAGTATTTTCAGTTGAGGTTTCTTCTTCTTTTGGTTCTCCAGCAGGAGCTTCTGCACTGCTTCCTTTCTCAACAACTTCTAGCTTGCCAAATTTTCCTGTTGTTAATTGTTTTTCTCCTTGAAATTCGCTGACATAACCATTAGTTATATGAACCTTATCTCCAACATTAATTTTATCAATTTGTTCATTCCAAAGAGTTAATTTTATTTCTCCTGTTTCATCCTTTACTTTTGCATTGCAAACCCTTCCTGTCCTTCCAAACTTCTGAAACTCTCTTATTTCTCCTTTTTCAATTACATCAACAACTACATCAACATTTCCTTGCCTAACTTCTAGATCTTTTATAGCCATAATTTCACCTTTTATTTTAAAATTAGAAAAATGTTTATAAAGTTTTTGTTAATAAATTATTATCTCTTTATTTTTTAAAGAATCTATTGCAGTATTCTGTAATATATCTCTTTGGCCAGCCATTGCTTATTAATAATTGTTTAATCTGTGTTTTATTATAGCCAGCTTCAACTGCATTTATTAAGAATGTATTCAATTCTTTTGTATATTCTTCCTTCCTTAATCTATGCAGTTCATTTTTTCTTTCTTTGAGTCTCATTGCCTTTTCTGCCTTGTAGTTACTAATCTGGCTAAGTACAAATGCCTTTTGATATTTAAATGTCAATGATTCTAAAATTAATAAAATAACAGAAGCCATAGCTATGATTAAAATTAAAGCAGGCTTTATTTTAGAAGGCATCCTGACAGGAGTATAGCATATCTTTGTTGTCTGGTTGCAAAGGTTGATGCAGTCTTCATCTACTCTGCATCTCTTTCCATCTTCACATTTTGGGCATATTAAGCCTCCACAGTCAACATCGCTTTCATTTCCATTAAATATTTTATCATAACATTTTGGTTGATATTCACAGTCTCTTACTTCATCTGGTTTTACTGATTTATTAATATAAATAATAATTTTTTTATTGTATAATTCATCACAATTATTCAAATCATAGCATGTTCTGTATTGTTTTCCATCTGAAAGACATGGCCCCCATTCAGCACATTCCCAATATTCTGCACAGACAGACAATCTTCTTCCTACACTACCTCCACCGCCGCCACGAGCACCAGTAGGAGAACATATATCTGCTTGGTCTGGGTTATAATCATCTGGGCAATTATCACATTGATCTCCCCATCCATCATTATCATCATCATAATCTCCATCATTGTCTCCATCAAAACCCTCATCACTTAATCCGTCATTATCATTATCCTGGCCATCGCAGACTTCAAAATATTCTATTGTTAGATTTTGATAATAATCTTCTGTTTCTCCTCCTATAAAGCAATAACCAGGGCCGCTTCCATCATAATTCATCCCATAGGTTTTTGGGAGATAGGGTTTAAATGTAGGATAATCATTTATACTTTCATTCCAAGGATAAAAGAAATCCCAGCTTGTCATTGGAGCATTAGAAGCATTGTAAAAATAATTCTCATTGTCTTGCACAGCAGTACAGTTAATATATGGATCTCCATAAGTAGAATATACACAAACAGATGGATTTCCTGAATGATTATTCCAATAAGAGTTATATATCCATTTTGCAGAACCAACCAATCCACCACCTACATTAACATTTCCTACTGCAAAAGAATCATTAATATAATCTGTTTCAATCCAACCAACTAAGCCACCAGTAGTAGAAGCAGAACTGCAATTCACACTACTTATTGCATAAGAATTAATAATATCCCCATCACTGCTTCCAACTAAGCCACCACAACCTTGATATCCTTTTACATTACAATATGCATAAGTATTCCTAACAATAGAACTGCCTATATAACCAGCTATACAACCAACACCATCATAACCGCTTACATGACCTGTTACATAAGAAGTTCTGATATTTGTATATGTAGCACTTCCAACTAAGCCACCATTATTATATTGAGCTCCATCTATATTAACATCTTCTAAACCAACATTCCTTATGATTGAACTGCCGCCAGTATAACCAAACAAACCATTGTAGCCTGTAGTCCTGTTTATATAAAGTCCTGTTATTTTATGTCCTTCTCCATCAAATGTTCCTAGGAAAGGATTAGAATTTGATCCAATAGGCTCGAATCCTTCATATACTCCTCTACTACTATTATAATTCCAGCTTGTTGTTCCAGAACAATCAACATCATTAGTTAATCTATAATAAGCAGTTAAATTGTTGCTCATATTTTGTAATTCATCACAATTAGATATATCTATTGTTATTGGTGGTTCAATAACAGGATGTAAAGTCATCCTTACCCATCTATAGTCATTATTAGGGATATAAGCTAACCAACTATCATTATAATATATTCCTGGTGATGTAATTGTCATATTTTTCACAATCCACTCAGGAACAATTTGGTTACAGCTAGTAAGATTATCCTCCCAATCACCATCTCTATTAAAATCTACCCATGCATTGAAATAATAAGTTTCATTAAAAATAGTTGGGCCATTAACATTAAAGCTTATATTACCTGTACCGCAACCATCTATTGGGCTTACATTTACACTTATATTGATTAATCCATCATCTAATGATTCTAAATCAGGACCATCAAATGTTACATTTATATTAGGAACAGTATCATTATCAGGCAATAAATCAGCATCATTAAAATCATCTGAAACATTAATGCCTAATCTTACATAATTTTCAAGACCAAGAGTAACATTCCCTACATGACATGGTCCTTGTATAGGACTTACAACATAATCAAAAACAGTAGGATAATTTGCAAGAATTCCAGGAGGGCCTCCTTTTGGATAAGCAGTCATATCTGTATTATCATACCAAGAATCATTTATATCATCCCAAAATGAATAATGATTAGTTGAATCAGGACCATCTCCAAGATCTATTAGATTACCAAATGTAGGGCTGTCATCATCATCGTCATCATCGTCATCACCAGGAGGTTTATCTTTTATAGGTTTATTTCTAAAGGTTACATCAGTACTACATATACCTTGATGAGCAGGAGGACAAATAACTGTTTTAAAACCATCCTCTCCCTTAGAAGGTCTCCAACCTCTTCTTCTTTTCTCAGCAACAGTATAAGTTTTACCACATTCTGCTGTAATTTTGTATATTCCATCATCTATCCTTTCAGAAGGAATATCTATTGGATCATCAGGCTGTGCTCCTGCAAAAAATTCCCATCCATTATCAAGGCCATCGCCATCACCAGGTTCAAAAACCCCATCTCCATCCATGTCTCTCAATTTGATTATTTTGATAGTGCACACTCCTCCTCCACCACCTCCATAATAATAGTAATAACCATTTGCTCCTCCAATAGCAAAACTAGTCAATCCTCCAAATAAAAACTTAAACATAGATTTTATATCAGGCCACAAAAGATCACCAGATTGTAATGATTGAGAATAAGAAATTGCTATTAAATTAAAACATAATATTAATACAATTAAAAAACTTAAAAGTAATTTGCTTGTTTCCTTTTTTACTTCAATTGTTTTTTCCATTTTTAAAGTTATTAATTATTGTTGATTTTTTTCCCTTGTTTCCATTTCTTCAAACTCAATATACCATCTGTTTGATGAATCATCAAACTTGAAAATAACATAATATTTTTTGCTCTTATCAATAGCAAAAAGCAGAGGCATAGGTATAGTTGTCTCAAAACTGCTTCCTCGTTTATATAGTTTTCTTCTTAATTCAGTCATTTTTATTTAACTAATTCTAATTCTTTATTCAGCTTATCAAGACTAGCTTGTAATTTTGCTAATTCTTGTTCTGAGATCTTGACTTTTGGTTTTATTGCAGGAATTTTCTTTTTAGATTTTTTCTGAATCTCTTTTTTCTTTTTTTTAGCTTTAAACATATTAACATTTTTGCTTAATTTTTCTCCAACAGATTCTTCAAACTGCTTTAATTCAGCAGTCTGTTCTTCAGCTTCTTTTTCAAAAACTTCTTTTTCTAATTTTATTCTTTCTTTTTCCAAAGACTCAATCAATTTCCTTGTAGCGGTTATTTCAGCAAGAACTTTTTTCCTTTCTTTGATTAATTTATCTGATCCAGAAGGTAATGATTTAGGAATATCCTTTTGCAAATAATCAATATTTCTATTTAATTTTTTCTCGATATAACTTGATATTTTTTGTAATCTTTCTAATTCTTTTTTAGAAGTAACTTTTTCAGTTTTTTCTACAGGTTTTTCTTCTTCTCTTTTCTTAAGTTTTTCTTCACTATACCATTTTTTTGGCAGCTCATTTTGTATATAGTTGACATTTTCCTCTAATTCTTTTTCAATATGATCTAATGTCACCTGTAATTTATCCATTTTCTCTTTAGTATTTAGCTCAGCCAAATTCTTTTTTTCTCTTCTGTATGATTTTTTCTTTTTCATCTTCTCATCTTTTTATCTATTTCCAACAACTTATTCTCTAATTCCTGCAGGTGCTTCTTAGCTATTTTCTCTTTTTTCTTGATTTCTTTTAGTAATTCTTTAGGATCTCCTTTGGATAACCTCTCTTCTCTTCTAATCTCAGAAATTATTTCTTTATTTTTACTGAAGAATTTATCACAATATTTTATAACTAATTTTTCTGGCCAGCCTTTATTTATTAATAATTGTTCAATCTGTTCTTCATTATAGCCTTTATTAACAGTTTTATTTAAGAAATCATTTAATGTTCTTGTGTATTCCTCTTTTCTAGTTTTATGGATTTCTTTTTCTCTTTCTTCTAATCTTATAAGTTCCTCTCTTCTTTCTCTTGCTTTCTCTAAATTCTTAAGTCTGATCTCCTTTTCCTTTGCTAGTTTTGCTGATCTTTCCTCAGCTGCTTTTCTTGCTATTTTGCTTCTTCTTTCTGCTTCTTTTTCTCTGAATTTTCTTAGCTCTTCTCTTCTTTCTCTTGCTTTCTCTAAATTCTTTAATCTTGTTTTTTCTCTCTCTAATTCTAATTTTCTTTTTTCTTTTAATTTTTTTAATCTTGTTTTTGCGGCCTTTCTTGCTATTTTGCTTCTTCTTTCTGCTTCTTTTTCTCTGAATTTTCTAATTCTATCTCTTTTCTTCTGGTCTATCTTTGCCTCTCTTCTAATTTTTGCTATCTCTCTTCTTTCTTTATAATATCCAACACCTCTGCGGAATAATTCAGCCTGATATCTATAAGTTGATATTATTGTAATTATCAAAACAATTATTGCAACTATTAAAACTAAAGAAGATTTTAATCTTGGCATGTAAGGTATTTCTATAACAGGTTCAGGAGGAATAATTTTAGGAGTATGGCATCTTCTTGTTATTAAATCACATTTATTTATACAATCATTATCATTTCTGCATATTTTTCCATCTTCACATTTTTTACATTTATGGCCTCCACAGTCAATATCACTTTCATTATTATTCACAATCATATCAGTGCAAGTTGGCTGATAGATACAACTTTGAATATGGAAAGGTTTGATTCCTCTGTCAATATGAAGAATAATCTTTTTATCATAAAGCTCATCGCATCTATTTAAATCAAAACATTCTCTGTATTGGACTCCATTAAGCAGACAGGTATCCCATTCAGTGCATTCCCAATCTTCTACACAAACATCTGTAATAGTTTCTTTATAAGCGCCGCTAATTGAGCCTATAATTGTAATATCTCTTTTAGTTAAAGATGTAAAATTTATTTTAGTGCAAGTCACATTCCAATAATACAAGCCTGTGCTGCTGAATGTTCTAGTATATTCATATAGCTGAGAAAGAGGATTATACTGCATAGTATAACTGCCATCATAAAAATGGATTGTGCAAATAGCATTTTCTATTATTTTATTTGTATTAACATTTACATACCTAGCATAAAACCCAACTTCTTCATCAAAAGCTTTTATTTTAGTACCAGTCTCATCAACAATAGTAAGGTCTGTTTGTATGTTATCACTATCTTCAGCTATTAAATCTTTGATTTCTGTAGTTACAAAACCTGTAAAATCTTTTATATCTAAAGGGTCATGTATGAAAAAAGTACCTAATGTTATGATATACATGCCTAAGATAATTAAACATGCTGTTTCAATTTTTTCCTTTTTATTTTTGTCTTTAATCAATTTTAATCTTTTTTATTCCTCTATTTTTTCTTATATTCTTTTTTTCTCAATTATATCATTTTCCTCTGCTTTTTCTTCTTGACATTGCTCTTCTTTTTTTATAAAGCTCAATTTGTGCAAGTACAAATGCCTTCTGATACCCGTATGTCAGTGCTTCTAAAATCAATAAGATTGCACCTGCCATTCCTATAATCAAAGCCAAAGGAGGTCTTATCTTTTGAGGCATCCTGACAGGAGTATAACATATCTTTGCTGTCTGATTGCAGAGATTGATGCAGTCTTCATCTACTCTGCATCTCTTTCCATCTTCGCATTTTGGGCATATTAAGCCTCCACAGTCAACATCGCTTTCATTTCCATTGAATATATCATCATAACATTTTGGTTGATATTCACAGTCTTGTACTTCATCAGGCTTTACTAATCTGTTTATATGAAGAACAATATTCTTATTGTATAACTCATCGCAGTTATTAAGATCAAAGCATGTCCTGTATTGTTTTCCATCTGAAAAGCAAGGTCCCCAGTCAGAGCAGCTCCAATTCTCTGCACATAACGACGATCTTCTTCCAGCACCTCCTGCGCCGCGGACAACAGGAGAACATATATCTACTTGGTCTGGGTTATAATCATCTGGACAGTTATCACACAAATCCCCCCATCCATCATCATCGTCATCATAATCTCCGTCATTGTCTCCATCAAAACCTTCATCACTCAATCCATCATTATCATTATCCTGGCCGTCGCAGATCTCAAAATATTCTACTGTCATAATCTCATAATAATCTTCTGTCTCTCCGCCTATAAAACAATAGCCTGGACCGCTTCCATCATAATTCATCATAGAGTTTGCATAAAACAATCTTAAATTTGGATAATCATTTGTATTTTCCTGCCATATATTATTAAAATCCCAGATTGTCATCGGAGCATTGCTGCTGCTGTAGAAATAAGATTCTGTATCATTAGCAGTGCAGCCAGTATTGCCTGCAGGATAACCAGTGCATTTGCTTGGATTTCCAGAAAAATTATGCCAATAAGATGAGTTTATACTGCCACTGCCAGAATAATCTGTTCCAAGTAAACCTCCTACACCAATACCATTGCTTAAATTCTCAACACCACTGACACTGCCAGTTGCAAATGAATCAATAATTCCATTAATATTGCTATTAGCACCAACTAAACCACCCACTCTGCCGCCAAGAGCAGTCACATCACCAGTAGCATAAGAACGATTTATTATAGCACTATTACTGCCAGCTAAACCTCCTGCATCAGAACTATCATCATATCTATCTGCAATTACATTGACAGTGGAATAAGAATCTTTGATTGTACCACTATTACTAGCAACTAAACCTCCTGCTCCATAACCCCAACCCCTTTGTTCTACATTTCCAGTGCTGTAACAGTTAATTACTTCTCCTCCTTGCATACCAGAAACTAAAGCAGCAACATTAGATCCGCCAGTTATATTAACATCTAATAAACCAACATTTTTTATCACAGCACTAGTATCAACTCTGCCAAATAGAGCAGCATTGCCTGCTTTGTTTATATAAAGGCCTGTTATTGTATGCCCTCTTCCATCAAATGTTCCTGTAAATTCATTAGGGTAATCCTTAGCAATAGGAGTAAATCCCATATTATCAATACAAATTCCAGTATAACCAGAACCGTTCAATAGATAGTACCATCCACAACCTTCTGCAGAATTACAAGAACTGTAATCAGTATAATCGCTGCAATTATCATCAATATTCCAATTGACAGTATCAGAGCAATCAATGTCATTTGCTAAATAATAATCTCCACTTAGATCATTATCCATTGCTTGTAATCCAGTGCAGTTGGTTATAGCTGTACCAACTGGTGTGCCAAAAAAGTCAATTTCAGGATGCAATGTCATCCTCAACCATCTGTAATTGCTGTCTGGAATATAAGCCAGCCATGTATTATTATAATATGTTCCTGGTCCTGTAATTGTCATATTTTTAATGATCCATTCAGAAACAGTTTGAGCACAAGCAGTAATACTATCAGCCCAGTCTCCATCTCTGTTAAAGTCAACCCATGCATTGAAATAATAAGTTTCTGTAAAAGTGCCGGTTACACTAAAGCTGATATTTCCAGTTCCGCAGTTGTCTGCTGGACTTATATTTACGCTGATATTGATCAAGCCGTCATCAGCAAGATCTAAATCAGGAAGATCTGCTGTTACATTTATATTTGGGACATTATCATCATCAGGCATTACATCTGCATCATTCCAATCATTTGTAATATTTATTCCTAATTTTGGGAATCCTGTAGTATTATATACATGGCATGGCCCCTGGGATGTCCCATTAGCTGCAGCTGGATTAATTACAGTTGGAAAATCAGCTAAAATTCCTAAAGGACCCCCTTTAGGATAAGCAGTCATATCAGTATTAACACCATCAGCCATTGAATTACCAATGGTCTTCCAAAAATACCAATTATTACTTGAATCAGGAGCATCTCCTAAATCTATAGCCTTTTCATCAGATACATCAGTTGATTGTTGATTGCCTACATAAACAGTATGGCTACACTCATCTGGACATAAACAAGTGACAGGATTATCAGGTCCTATTCCAGTGTTAATCCATCCTGGATGTGGTGCTGCTCCAATTGTCAAATCCTCACCAATAAATACATCTTTACCAGGAGCTAGAGGACAATCATATTCAAATTCTGTTTTCCCAGTATTATCAGTAAGTTGAAGCTTGTCGTCTTCTATAGCTAAATCTGTGTGAGAGGTAATTGCAAAAGAGCTGCTTACAATATAGTTTTCTCCATTACCTTTATCTCCATCTCCATCTAAATCATTATATTTATACACTGTAATAGAACATTTTGGGCATCCTCCATAATAATAATAATAACCATTAGCTCCGCCAATTGCAAAATTACTAGTCATGCCTCCCATTAAAAGCTTAAATATAGACTTTATACCAGATAATAAACCATTATATTCTTGAGGAGATTGAGAATAGGATATTGCTATTATTCCAGAGCACAATAATAGTACAATTAATAAACTCAAAAATAATTCATTTGTTTTCTTTTTTCTTTTGATTATCTTTTTCATTTTTTAAACCTCTTCTTTAATTCTGCTCTTTTCTTAGCTAATCTTGACCTTCTTCTTTTTTCCAATTTCTTCATTTTAATTGTATTTAATCTTCTTGACACAGCTCTTCTGGATTTATAATGTTCAATACCTCTATGGATTAATCCATATTTGTAAGCTGCTAATGCAGCTATTGCCAGAACTATTACTGCAGATGTTAGTATTAGTATAGGAATTAATCTTGATTCAAATGGTTCTTCTATAGTAGGAGGTGCAGCAACTACTTCAGTAACGCATCTTCTAATTGTTAAATCACATTTATATGAACAGTCATTATCATTATTGCATATCTTTCCCTCTGGACATTTTGGACATAAAGGACCGCCGCAGTCAACATCACTTTCATCTCCATTTAATATTCCATCATCACATTTTGGTTCATAGATGCAATTTCTGATATAAATTGGTTCAACAGCCTCTCTGACATTTACAACAAGTCTTTCAGTATATAGGTCTTCACATCTATTCAAATCATAACATTCTCTATATTGAAGGCCATTTGGCAGGCAAGGCTCCCATTCAGTGCATTCCCATTTTTCTACACAGATGCTTGGAGTGATGCCTCCTCCTCTTGCTGCAGCACTTGGAGCGCCACTAGGTGCTCCTGCAGCAGAATTAATTGTTGCAGTATCATCTTCAGTTAAAGTGTATGAACCTAGTTTAGCGCAGGTTACATTCCAATTATAGGTTCCTGCACTACTAAATTGTCTAGTATATTCATATAATTGAGAAATGCTGTTATATTGCATTGTACTATTGCTGTCATCAAAGAAAATTGCACAATATGCTCCAGTTATAGCATTTCCTGAATAATCAGAATAATCTGCATAAAATTTGACAGCATCGTTTGTATATTTTGTTTGTGTATCTGTATCATCAGATATAACCAATGTGTCTGCATCAGGATCACAAACATTATCATATCCATCTCCGTCTGAATCAAGCCCTGAATTTAACTGACTAGGGCATGAATCACATGCAATTACTCCTGTTGGTAAAGCTGAGTATAATGTTGTATTTATTCCTTCTGTCCATCCGTCATTATCTAAATCAGCTTTTGCACAGCTCCATTTTCCTCCGTCTATTGTTGTTCCGCTGCTTGTTAAACTATTGCATACAAAGAATGTTTTCCTTTTTGAAAGTATAGAATATCCATCATTATCAGTTAAATTAACCCTTACAAAATATATTCCATCATTTAAAGTGATATTTGAAGGCAAATCGACTGTTCCGCTTATTGCTGCAATATTTGTAAAGCTTCCTGATCTTGATTCTGTATAAACTGCCTGTTTTGAACCATTCTCAATTATAATATCATATGCACTATCAAAGCTGTCAGTTTGTCCTGTAACAAATTCAAAGCTTCCTATGTTCAGAATAGTATAATTTGCTGAATTGTAGAATGCTCTGCTTAATTTATATGTTGAAGTAATCTCAGCTGGCTTTACATCTACTGTAAATGATTGTGAATTTGCTGCTCCAATATTATTATATTGGTCAGTTGCATTTACATAAACAGTATGGCTTCCATCAGAATAAAATACAGGATTATATATGCAGTCTGTCTCAGTATTAACAGAGCCGCTGTCTAAAACAAAGTTGCATGAATAGATTGCGCTTCCGCCTGTTGCAGCATCAGTTGGAATAGCCCTGATTCCTACAGGATCTCCATACTCAATAACAGCAAGACTTGGATTTGGTTCTATTTCTATTTCACTTATTACAGGATCTCCTGATTCCCTTACATTTACACTGACTAATTCTTTGCCGATTTGATCAATTAATGTTGTTAATTGGAATGTTTCTGCTCCAGCAGCAGTTCCAGAAGGAACAGGAATTGTTATTGTAACATCATAACTTCCATCTCCTCCGCCTGTTTGCGTCAGGGTTAAGATATTATTAGACCAGACTTTAGTAAATGTATCACTTCCAGAATCCAAGATGATCTGGTTAGCATTAACATTAAATGCTACATTGTCTCCTCCAGTGCCTAAAGCAATTTGAACAGCTTTTCCAGTTGTATCAATATTGCTCCAGACCCTTATTTGAAAATTATCTTCTCCTCTATGCACTTCATCTGTATAATAGAATCTTGCGTTTCCATTATCAGTTGTTAATGTTCCAGTCGTATGAGGTACAATTGTCAATCCCGCGGTGCTCCAATCTAAAGTATGACAGCTTCCTATTCCATAGCATTGGCTGTCCAAACAATCAAGATTACTATCTCCATCATTATCAAAATCATCATTACAGTCAGCAGTATTATCTTCATTATCCCTGCAGGTTCCTCCTGTTACTGAAATTCCGTCGCAGTTATCATCAGCACAGTCAGTTCCGCCTGCTGCATCATTATCTATTTCATCTGAGCATTCTTCTTGAGTATTTTCAGTAGAATCGCAGAATGCTCCTGAATAACTTCCAAGCTCATTCAAGCAGTCAGAATCCTGGCAATTATATCCATTTATACTTGTTTCATAACCTCCTGCTCCATTATCATTATCATTATCTATATTGTCAGCACAGCTGTCATAAGTATAATTCTCATAAGCAGGGCAAGGTCCGCAGTATTGATATGTATGCCAGCAATCAGTTGGATTTAGGTTATCAATACAGTCAGTTCTTGAATCCCAATCATTATCAATACTGTCTCTGCATAAATCATAAACTCCTAAACTAAATTCTGATGCCAAGCAGGCAAGAATAGGATTTTCAGGATTTACTACACCTGAACAATCTGGATCAGCACAGTCCTTGCCAGTGCTGCTATTAGCAGTATAATTATTAACATTCCAATAATAAGCATCTAAATCATTATCAATATTATCAAAACACCATGCAGCATCTGTCGATTCATTTGTTGGACAGCTAGCTAACCCATAACAATCATAATCATCGCAGTCAGCTCCAGTTGAATCTAATCCTGGATCTGGAATTAAAATGCTCTGCCAGTTGGCGCTTCCGCCTTGTAAATCAACATCATAATCATTATCAATATTATCTTGGCATAATGCAGATGAATTTTCTCTTAATGGGCAGATTCCTGTATTTGTTCCTGATCTTCCCCAGCATGAATAAGCATCAAAACAATCAATATTAGTTCCTCTGCAGCCTGCATAAGTTCCGTCGCAGGCAATGTTTGTTCCATATGATGCTCTGTCAGCATCATTATCAAATGAATCACTGCAGCTGCTAGGAGTTGATGTATAATTTATTGTTCCTTCTGCTGTTGAACCATATTCACACATTGCAACATTTGCACTTCCTGTGTAATATTTGACAGGAGTGCTTCCTGAATAATACGCGCCTATCTTGCCGCTGCAGTCAGAATCAGCGCAGTCAACTAATCCATCATTATCATTATCAAATCCATCCCAGCATGTTGTTTCAGGAATCTCACATCTTATTGGGTCTCCATTTGATGTGACTCCAATCTGCCTTCCCTCGCAGTCAGAATCAGCGCAGTCTTTTCCATCAACAATATTCAAATCATTATCAATATCATCGTTGCAGGATTCATCACTAGTTTTCTGTATTCCAGAAATAAAGCTGCTAGGATTATGAGGAAGATTAGAATCATTCTCTTCAAGATTTTCAGGAGCACCAGATGACTGCACTTCAATATTTAGATTATTAGTTCCTTTGTCTCCGCTAATCCATACTGATAACGGAAGAACATAATCTCCAGCACTCTGAGTTCCATTTAAGCTGTGATTCATTCCCATATTCAGGCTGGATCCGCTGTAAAGCCCTGTATCCTGCTCATTAAGTTTTGAAGTTGCAACTAAAACAGTATAAGGCGGTGTACTTGGAATAAATTGTTTGTATGGCAGCTGGTTTGGACCATATAAAGAAGTGCTTGTATCTGTTATTCCTAAATCAGTCATATTTCCTAATCTAAGTATAACTTGTTTGTTATTTACACCAGAAGTTTTGTAATAAGTAACTTTTATATCTCCTGTTGTGCTTACAGTCTGAGTATATTTTACATCAATTGTTCCATAAGTATATCTGCAGATATTATTCTGGCATGTTCCAGTAGTTACATCCTTTGTTTCATAATCTCCTGCAGCTGCTCCTGTTACACTATTTTCTGAAAACTGCCCAAATCCTCCTTCAGTAAAATTATGTCCGCAAAGATAATGTTCAAAAACAGTAAGGCAGTCATCATCATCACAGTCAGTAAACCCATCATTGTCATTATCAATCTTATCATGACAGATGCCTTCAAAAGTATCTGATTCAATCATCTTTTTAACAGCATAATTAATATCATAATTTGTAGTATCATTATGCCCGAAATAGCTTCTAGTAGAAGGGATTCCAGGCTGAGGCTTGGCTAAGAAAGCATTTGCAGCATCATTTGAATCTCTTAATCCTGCTACATTAAAATACCAATTTTCTGTCTTGATATAAATAGGCCATTTAGTAGTATTTGTTTCTACTATTCCTCCTGTAGAATTATATATTGTGCAGTTCTCGACAAACCATGTACTATTATAGGCTCCTGTTGGGTCTCCTGATTGTATTGTATAATCTAAAAATACATCTTCATTTGTGATATTTTGTGTTAATGTTTTATTTAAAGTAAACAAAGTTCCATTTGATTTATAGATATTACATTCAAATTTAATATCTGTATCTCTTGTCTGGTTTTTAAAATAGATATAAAATGTATCTCTAGTTACAGCATAAGGATATATTCCAGATAATTCATATACTCCTTCTGGATAAGGAGTTGTATAATTCCACATAGGGTCATAAGTAACGTTCCTTTCAATTGTAGCATTATTTCCCCAATAATCAAAAGCAGTAATTGATAAAGTATGACCTCCTAAACTTAAAGTCTTTGTTACATCAAAATAAGCATATCCTTGTACTGGTGTTAATGTTAATACTTCTTCAGAACCATCAAAAGTAAGATTTGCAGAACCATAAGGATCATTTATCCTTCCATATATCCTAAGATTATATTGGTTAGTAATATCTGGAATATCTTCTAAAAATTCAATTACAGGTGGTGTTGCATCAGGGCCGATTACATCAAGATAATTAGTTTCACTGTAATAATAATCAGGATTTTTATAAACCTCAACAGTATGGGATAAATCAATTCCAGGAGAATCCGGCTCAACATTAAATTGAACTATTTCAGTGCTTAAAGTAGAAATATTCACATAAACTGTTTTTGCAGATAAATTTGTGAAATAATTGCTGTCCAAATTAATCTGTGCTAATGTATTTTCAGCTTCTGCTAATCCCTTATTTTCAATTGTTGCATTAACAAGATAAGGAGTTCCAGTGAATACAATTTCTGGAACAGATATGCTTGAAACAAGATAATATTCTTTTGGATCAGGCAGATAAGCATGGTAATAACAGCCAGCTGTACTGCAGTTTGAGGTTACTGTTAACCATTGGTAATCATCATCTTCAACAATTAATGTCCAGTTTGTTTTATTGTAATTAGACTGTGGAATCCAGGGAGGCAATGAATAATTTGGAGCGCTAATATTTGTAAAATTAACCTGCATTGGACTTGCTGTGCTTAATGCAGAAGATAAATCAAGATCAACAGTAACATTTATTGCATCTTCATTGCCCTGGTTTTCAATATCAGCGCTTAAATTTATGCTGTCATTTACAATTGCGCTATTTAAACTGACATTTGCAGACAAGCTTACTAATAATTGAGGGCTGCTTGGATTCTTCATCTCAATTTCATGCACATCAGTAACCTGTCCTGAGAAATCAGGAGAAGTTAAATTTACATATAAAGTATAATTGCCTTCTTGTTCAGGGAAAGTGATATTATAAGGCCAATAAATTACAATACTACTTAAAGCACTTACAGTATAATTCTCAGGACCAGTATAAGTTAGATTAAATGAATTATTTCCATCTCCATTTCCAGCTGGAACAGGCGGGCTTGTTGTTAGATATATAGAAACATTATGATCAGCACTGTCATAATTAGTTATCTTAGTTATGTTGATTGGATAACTAGGACTCCATGGGAAAGGATGATACCAATCAGGCGGCGCAGTTGCAGGAAATCCTTCAAATGGTGTGTTTGAATGAGGTATAAACTCAACAGCTAACTTGCCGTCAATATCTGATTTAAGTTCTATTAATTCTTTTTTGAGGTTATCATCCCTATGGTCTTCATAAGGCAGTGGAACAGCTTCTGCAAAAATAAATTTCCATCCTGTCTGTGCTGTTGTAAAAGATAAACCAACAATTTTAGTTTCTTCTTTGCTCAGATTAATTAAAGTTGAATTAAGCTCTGTTTCAGTGCAGACAGGCTCTCCATCCAAGCAGTCAGCAATTGTTAGATTAACTGTGATATTTGTCTCATTGGCAGTTCCAATATTTTTTAATGTCAAATTAACATCTATATTTTGCCCGCTGATCCTTGGTTCAGAAACATCCATATTTAACAAGGCAATATCCTGTTTTCCTGCTTGTATTTCAATATCAGGAGTTGCATTCATTGCATCAGTCTGCCCAAATCTAATTACATGACCAATTATAGTGAAATTTCCTATAAAACTTCTTGAGACATAATAAGTATTAGAATAAATTCCATCATTTGCATCTCCATCTCCATGAGCTCCATCATCATATAAAGGAATTCCAGTTTGAAGAGCATTGATATCAAATGTTGCTGTTGCTCCAACAGTGGCATTCATAGTTACAGTAAAACTGTCTGTAGGATTTAGAACTCCAGCAGCAGTATGATTAATGTTGTAAATATGAACTTCCAAACCATCACAGATATCTCCTAAACCATCTCCATCGCTGTCAATCTGGTCTGGATTATAATCTTCAGGACAGTTATCACAATAGACTTCATAAAGCCCGGCATCATAGGTATATTTAGACAGCACTCCTTCTGTATAACCATCTTGGTCAAAATCAGCATAACTGCAGTTCCATCCACTGCCTGCACTGCTTAAATCATTGCATACATAGAAAATATGTTTCTTTGTCTCTAAGCTGTAGCCTCTAGTGCTTTCTGTTACATTGATTGTCACGCTATAAACTCCATCATTGTTTATTATTTCATAAGGTAATGTTCCATTAATCTCGCAGGTTATAGTGCTTCCTCCATCACTTAATGTTGCATTGATTGTCTCTACAGATATAATAGCTCCGCTTTCATTTCTATAAGTTGCTTTACATGAATTTGAATCATAGCTTTCATTTTCACTTGTCTTGAACAATGCAGTTATTCCAGACTCAACAGAATCAAAACTGCTTTCGTTCTTATACCAAACCATATCAAAGTCGCTTATTTGCTGATATATCTTTGGCGCAACATACAAAGTAATAGAATCACTAAGAGTATTTCCAGCAAGTCCTGTACTATCATAAGCAGTTATCTCAATATCATATGTGCCGCTTCTTGTAATTGAAACAGAATGATTGCAATTATTTGCATAAGCAGTTTCAGAAAATCCAGCAGGTCCTGTAATATTTATATAACATCTTCCAGCTCTTCCGCTATGAGTTTGTCCTCCTGAATATCCTGTAAAGTTTCCTCCAATAACATATAAATTATCATCTCTTGTAAGTTTTCCTTGATTTGGTTCTAATTTTATAACACTAAATGATGGGTTAACATTATTTACAATCTCTACATTAAAATCTCCTTGTGAAGTTAATGTTCCTATTGAAGCTGTTGATCTTATTGTAGTTAAATTTAATAAAGTATTTTTTCCTGGAATTCTGATAGTAAAATCAAATGAGCTTACACTAGATTTTGTAAATTTAAGCTGTCCTAATCCTCCTGAGGATGTGTCAGCTTTAGTAAATCCATCTTGAATGATAAACTGAGCATTAGCAGCATCAAAATCATTCAAAGGAATATCATATCCAGAAATCAAAGCACCTAGGTAAATTGTAGGAGCTCCTGCTGTGCCGCTCCAATAATATCTTACATAAAGGTCTCCTCCTTTTCTTATTATTGTAGAAGCAACTCCATTAATTGTAGTAGAGCCAGTCATGCTAAATGATGAGTTTCTAGGATTGTAAAGAATTCCTTCTCCTGCAAAATTAATTATTCCGCAGGTTATATTGCAATCACTGTCATAACAATCCAATGAATTATCATTGTCATTATCATAATCATCATTGCAGGCTGACTCAGTTCCTTGGTTTGCTCCGCAGGTTCTTCCATCAGGGCTAAACTGATGTCCAGTGCAGCTGTCATCTCTGCAGTCAATGCTTCCATTATGGTCATCATCATAGAAATTACTGCATATTTCAGCTATTGTTTCACCCTGCAGATTTCCTTCTCTGTCTCTTAATTTATTGCTGCAGTCAGCATCATATAAATCACTGTTTCCATCATGATCATTGTCATAAGTGTCAAAGCAGCTGTTCCAATATACAAATTCATTTTCACTGCAAGGAGCGCAGCTTCCAAATTGTCTGAAGCAGTCTAAATCAATGCAGTCAGGGTAATTTCCTTCGCTATAATTATATGTCAATCCAAGTGAATTGCGGTTAAAGCTTGTTGTAGTGCTGTTATAATTGTCTGTATCTCTTCCTTCATTATCTTTTAAGTCTCCGCAGTAATTTGGTGCAAATCCTTCTAAAGTAAGTGCTGTTGAATTAAATTCATACGGAGCACATCTTTGGGTTGGATCAGCTGGATTGACTACATTCAAACAATCAGGATCATTGCAGTCATCTAAACCATCTAGGTCGTTATCAATTCCATCAAAACACCAGCTTGCATTTGCATCAGCATTATCCCCATTTACTTTTGTATATTCATTTGTAGGGCAGGCATATGTATTTCCTAACTGAGTATCAACATAATTTCCAGCAGAATCTATAACAGTATAACAGTCATAATCAGCGCAGTCAGCGTCCTCATTATATACTTTGTATCCATCACTGTTTCCAGCCCAGCCTGATGAAGCAGCTCCTGAATTATCCCTATCTATATCATTATCAAAATTATCAGTGCAGTTCAATTCTGTTCCTAGTTGGCATTGCACAATATCTGGATGTGATTGTGTTTGGCTCCATATAGATCCGCTTACATTAATCAAAGTCATGTTGCAATTATCATCTGGATTATAAGCAAGCCATCTGCAGTCAATGCCTCCAGACCAGTTTATGCTTCCTTCATATAGATGATTTGGCAGCCCTAAGCTATAATTTACACTCCAGAAATCCCAGTCATTATCAATTCCATTGATACATTCGTCTCCTGTTTCATCATTATCATTATTAGTTCTGCAGTAACTAGCGCAGTCATATTCAGCATCTTGATTAAATGAAGGAGCCTTTGTTCTGTTGTTTACAGAAGAGCCAAGCTCGCAGTCTTTTAACCCAAGAACATCATTATCAAATCCATCGCTGCATGTTAATTCATGGCCCCATTCGCATTTCTCTGAAGAATTGCCTGGATTGACTGTATTGTTGCAGTCAACATCCATACAATTTGTTAATTGATTATTAATTTCACTATGATTCCATTTTCTTCCATTTAATGAATTATAAGGTGAAACACCATAATTTTCAATTCTTTCTAATGTCTCTGAATAAGGCGGATTGCTGTAAGAAGAGTTATAGCTTACAGTATAATTTTCAGCATAATCCCAGTCATTATTCTGTCCGTCAAAACACCATAAAGCTGTATTGTTTTCATAAGCAGGACAGGGATTAGTTGTGCTTACTGCACCTCCTGTTCCAAAACAATCTATATCATGGCAGTCTGTATAAGGTGATGTTCCAGATATACCATATGCATCAGTTGCATAATCATCATTGAAATCATTATCATAACCATCACTGCAGTTCAATTCTGTTTTATATTCACATAATCCTTGACTAAATGTCATATATTGCTCAGCAGTATAACTTGGACCCTGCAATCCAACACAATCAATATCAGCGCAGTCCCTGCTGTAACTAACTCTACTATAAGGGCCTAATCCATTAATATAAGTATAATCAGTTGAGATATCTAAATCATTACTGATACTATCATTGCACATATTTGTTGCAGTTACTCCGCTGCTTGTTTCACTTTCATCATTATTTGATAACCCTTGCGAAGGATCAAGATAAATAGTAAAGGTTTCTGATTCAACAACTGTTCCATGGACAACTTCTATTGTCAATGTATAGCTTCCATCCATTCCAGTATTTGTAAAATTCATTTCTATAACAGCATCTACTACTGAACTTCCGCATCCTGAGCAATCATAATTTACATTGCACAAACCGCCGGAACAAGATTTAGATAAAATACCATTGATATTGTTCCCAATTACATTTATATTGCCAACATTTGGAACATTCTTTATTGTATATCCATATCCATTTGATCCAGGGCTTTCAAAAATCCTTATCTTAAATGTTCCTGATGGATCTGTATTTACAGCATACCAATAATTTGTTGGTCTGCTCCCTACACTATTTATAATAAGGTTATCAGAATCAGCTGAAGTTGACATAGTGCCAACTGACATGCCGGTAATGCTGTTGCTTCTTGTACTGTAATCATAGCTATTATAAAATTCTGGAGTTATATAATTATACAAAAATGTCCTGCAATCCCAGTCATCACCATCTGTATCACCATCACCATCATTATCTATGCTGTCATAACAATATTCCTCTGTCTGCGCTCCGGCATATTTCTGGAATGCAAGATTCCTTTCAGCGCTTTTGTCTTCATTAATAATAAATGTAACATTAGGCACAGCAGTATTATTGAAGAATTTGAATGGAACAGATTCTGCAAAAACTGCTTTTTGAAAATCAAAAGCAGTCCAGTCAGTATTTTTATGTACATAGATTCTATTATTAAAAGCAAAAGTACGAAGTATATTGCTCTCATTATCCTTAATCGAACAATTATGCAGATACCAAGGTACATCATGTATTGAAGCAGTTCCTGTATCTCTTATTATATTGTCATTAGTTGATAAAGTATAATTTAAATCATAATTTTCATTATCCAAAATAAGTCCTGTTTCATTTATAACAAATAAACTTCCATTAGAGTATTCAGCAATGCATTCCAGAACATCTGTAGAAGACATTGTCAATCCTTGCAAGTTTATTTCAAATGTATGCAGTAGATTCAATGTAATATCCTGCCCTGCATACTGGCCTTCACAATAAATATCTCCTGTTCCTGATGTAGGATTGTAATGCCCATCATCAATACACTGCTGTCCTGTTTTTGTGCCACCTGCACAGCATAAAGGCTCATAAATACCATATGTAGCTTCTCTTGGAGATATTAAAACCCAAGCATCATCCTCTGCACCCTCATAATCAACTGAATCGCATGTAATATCATAAGTGTAATTTCCAGGAGCATCGAATGTCCTGTTATAATAATAAAATCCTCCTTCATATTTTATTATCCTGGTAATATTATCTTCAAAAGGATCAGCACTTACTGCAAAGATTGGATTGTCATTTGAATCAACTTCAACAATTGTTTTTGGAAGTGATGGATAAATAGATGCTCTAAAATCAGCTGACCAGTGATGATAAGATAGATGCACTCCATAAAAACTCCAAGTGCCGCTTGCATACCATAAAAAGGGTATAGCTATTGCTCTTAAAACACTTGCTTCACCATCAGATGTTAAAGAGTTTCCGCTGACTGAAACATCGTTAAACTCTCCTCTGCCGCAGTTATATGTAAAAACATAAGGAATTGGAAATCCTGGAGCAGGAATCCATATAAAACCTGCTGCCCAGCAAGTTTCATCTTTATTTTTTATTCCTAACTTATAATCACCTATATTGACATTAGAATCAGCAAAACTTATATCTATATCTTCTTCATTAGTCTGATCAAAATTTAAAGTTCCTGTAGCACTGACTCTGCTTTGAGTAGATTGAGGAACAGCACCAGTTGTATTCCATTCTGTCCAATTTATAGTCCTGTTCCAAATCTGAGCTCCGCTTGAATTGAATTCAACAACAAAAAAGCCTTTATTAGTTGCAGCTGTTGCATAAACATTGTCTTTTGAATCAATAGCAATATCATCAAAACCAGTAAAATTAATATGATCAGAAATATTCATTGTTATATTAATATCATCTGTATCATTTAAAAGAGTTAAATCACTACCATTGAATTTTCTAATGCAAGCAAAAGTATTATTGCAATAACCAGCTGCAATAATATCATTATTTGAATCAGTAACAACAGCTCTTGCCCTGTCTTCTCCTCCTAAATCAACTGAAACTGATGTTACACCAACTTTTGTTATATACCAATCATCATTGCTTGATCTTACAGCACCTACATTTATTATATTGCCTTGATTATCAACTGTTAAATCTGACCAGTCATCACTACCAGAGCCGGCTTCTACATTTGATACATCAGCACCTGTTCCTAAATATTGATTATAGTCATGATAACTGCCTACATCTGTTACGCTTTTCTGTCCTACTAGGTAATATATGTTATCTAATTTATTAACAGCAAGCGCATCACCAGAACTAGTTGTACCAGAACCTCCTTCATTACGAATAACACCTAATAATCCTGATTCCTCAGAACCATAATCTCCAAAAGTGGTTTGCAAAAGCTCTAAATCTGAAACAGATTGGTCCAATATAGGGTCTCCAGTGCTGCCTGAATATTCTGCAATAAAACCAATCTCATCTTCTCTTCCAGTGACTATTATATTATTATCATTATCTACTACAATATCTCTTAATTCTATACCAGGTAGCAATATTTCATCTTCCCAAGCATCTTCCCAAGAATAATTGCCTGTAAGAGAATTAACTTTTTTAATAAATCCTGTTGGATCATTTGCTGATTTTTTTGGATTATAAGTTCCTACAATATATAGATATCCATTAGTATCTGCTGCTATGTCTCCTATTTCTATTCCACCTGTATTTGTAAAATTAATATCCCAATCAATAACAGCATCTAACTGATCCATAAGATAATCTTGATAATATGAATAATTTATATAAGCTGTATTATTATCATAAGTTATATTTGTCAATTTTATAGCTGCATTTTCAGAAGATCCAAGATTCTCAACAATATAATAAGATCCGCCTAATGTTATATTATGTGTGCCATTGTCCACAATAATAGAAAGGATATTTACAACAAAATCATTTGCTAAACTTACTGCTGTTCCATTAATTAATATGATATTTTCATTATATTTTTCTGATAAAGGAGTATCATTAAACAAGATTGAACAATTTGCATTTTGAGGGACGCCTGCTCTTGTTGTAAAGTTTGCAAAAAGACTTACCAAGTCTCCAATATAATAAGTTCCGCCTTGAGTAAGCTCATCTTGAGCAGTATAATCACTTGAAGAACCATATATATATTTAGTCTGAGTATAATAAGATTCATCTCCTGCAAAAACATATGAAAGCCTCCTTATCAAAGGCATATAATCTCTAACATTTGTATTTCCTGTACTGCCATTGTAAGGAATTGGTTCATCTGCAATATCATCAAAAGTTACATTATGAGGATAAACTCCATTTCCATTATCTTCTCCAGTATAATTTTCCCAATAATTTCCACCTATACATCTGCCAAGGACTATATTTATCCTTCCGCTGCAATTATAAGTTGTATTCCACTCATTATTTCCATCATCTTCAGCATCAACAGTTAAGCCTGCAAAATAATTATTATAAATCAAATTATTATCAGAATTTGTTAAATTAACTCCAATACTGCTATTAGTTATATAATTAGTAGTCAAGATATTGTCATCAGAATTTGAAAAATAAACAGCATAATTTGTATTATATTTAATATTATTGGCAACTAAATTGTTGCTAAATGAATTAACTGATTTTATTCCATAATTATTATTTTCAATACCATTTCTAATCAGATTATTATTTTCAGAATCATAAAAAGTAATTCCATAATCATTATAATACAAATAATTACCAGTTATATTTGAACTATTAGAAGAAATACTTATTCCGCTCCCATTGCTATTTTCTACACTATTTGCAGTAACTATTATATTTGTACCATTTAAATAAATTCCATCATTAGCTATATATTTAACAGTATTATAAGCAACATAACTATTACTGCCATCTAAAATATAAATTCCTGTTTCATTATTATTGCTTACATTATTTTGAGTCATATTATTTTGTATAGAATTAATATCAGAATAGATTCCTTTTGAAACATTCTTTATTTTATTATCATATACTAAAGTATAGCTGCTTTGCTCTAAATAAACTCCACTATAATCACAATTCTCTACAGTATTTTTAGAAATTGCATTATTATCAGAATATAGGTTTAGATAAATACCATTAATGCTATTTTCAATGATGTTGCTGTTCACATTACTATAGCTTGAATTTTTAAAATAAATTCCATCTATATTATTGCTTAATATATTGTTGTCTAATATATCAATGTAATTAGAATAATTAGAATAAACTCCATAATCTCCATTATAACTTATATTATTATTTTTAATGCTGTTATTGCCAGAATTGTTCAGATAGATTCCAAAATTAGTATTATTTTCTATATTATTGCTTCTAACCTGTGAATATAAAACATTGGTTTTAAACCAAAGACCTTCTTCATTATTTGATATACTATTACCATCAATTACTGTAGCATATGCATTTTCTGCAAAAACACCATATTTGGTGTTATAGATGATTTTGTTTCCTCCTTCACTTACATTTTTGTCCAGAATAAGTGTTGAATTTGAATTTGTTATATTAACTCCAACTGGTGAGAACTTAATTGTATTTGTAGCCAGCAGATTATCATTAGATATATTGATTAAAACATCCATACCACTGGCATTTTTTATTAAATTATCCATAAACCCATTTTGATGAGAACCTAAATCTAATTTAATTCCATATACATCTTCAGTTACAGTGTTGTTAAATACACTATTATTAGTTGAATATTCTAATAGTATACCTACATCAGTGCTGTTTTCTATATAACAAGTTGAAATAATATTATCATGAGAATAATTCAAATAGATTCCATAAGGATCATTATTTTTTACAGTACAGACACTTATATTATTATCACCAGAATTATCAAAATATATACCCATAACAGCATTGTTTAATGCAGTAATATCACTTAGCAGGTTATAATAAGAATCTTCTAAATAAAAACCATACAGAGTGTTATTATTTGCTGTACAATTATGCAGCCAATTATGATGAGAATCATATAAATGGAACCCATATTTTGTATTGTTTTCTGTAAAATCATGGAATAGTTCATTATAATCAGAACCATTCAAGAAAAACCCTTTTTCAGTATCAGCAATATTCCTATGTATACTATTGTTATAAGAATTTAATAGATAAACATCATATAATCCAGAATTATAAACTAGATTATCATGCACATAAGTATTATTTGTGTTATTCAGCATAATACCATATAATTCATGATTATCAACATAATTATCATGAACAATAATATTCTTATCAGGGCCTCCATCTGAATCAATGATCCTGATTCCATATTTTCCATTGTCTGTTATACTATGATCATTATATCTTACAATGAGTTTTGGATCATTGCATATCTCTTCATAACCAGGACCATGGCCATATCCTATATCATATTGGATAGGGCAGCTATCCTCTGGATTATCTGTTTGATTGCACCAACAATCTTCTTCAATTTTTGCCCTAATATCAATTCCAAATGATCCAGATTGGTTATTCCTTTTTATATTTGAATTTTGAATATAAGATTCATTAGTCTTGATAATCATATTATCAAGGAAAATTCCTTTTTCACCATTATCATTTATCTCACTATCTTCTATCCATATATAATCAGCATGAGAAATCATAATTCCATATTTGCTGTTGTTGCTCACATTGCTGTTTAAAATCCATGTTACAAAATATCTTGCATTTTCATCATATAAAATCCTGGCGCCAGGGCTGTCAATATTATCAAGATTTATACCAATAATAGTATTTAAAATTGTAGAATCATTTATAGTTATATTTCCATCAGAATAATTCCCTCTGATACCATCACCATTAATATTGTCTATAGAAATATTAGCAAAATCAAGTGAAGTGCATCCATAAAAATTAATAGCATTGCCGTCTAACAAATCAGCAATATTGATATTATTAAAAGTAATAGAAGAACCATTATTATAATTAATACCAGTGCCATTAATAATATTGGTTATGTTAACATTATCTAAACTAATTGAAGAAGAATTGTAAATATCAATGCCAATTCCATCAGCAAAATCAATTATAGTTATATTATTAAATACAAGTGAAGAGCCCTTGTAAAAATTAATTCCTTTTCCCCTTACACTGCTGCTTAAATTCAAGCCTGTTTCATTAAAAGCGATTCCAGTGCTGTTAATCCCTGTTTCATTAAAACCAGTTCCTTTGATTGGAATTATACTGATATTATTAAGATTATATCCAGAACTAAGATTAACATCAATTCCTGTAAAATTAATGATTGTTAAATCATTAAGTACTTTTGTCTCATTTCTAGAAGCATTTTTGCTTATATCAATAAAAGAAATATTGATATTAGAAAAGATGTTATTAGAACTGACATTAAAATAAATTCCTTTTCCAAAATGTTTTATATTGCAATTTCTAATTATAACATTATCAAATCCATAATTATAAATTCCTGTGCCATTCTCATTGATAGTATAATTAGTAAAGTTTTCATCACCATCAATATTCAGTCCATTGATTGAATAACCATTGCAGTCAATAATAATGTCGCTTCCATTGATTATCAAAGCTTTTTCACTAGAACAATTCATATCACTTGTAAAATTTAAACTAGTGTTTACGTATTCCCCGCAGCCAGGTGTTCTATCTTCAGATATTGAATATTGATCTCCTCCTGCTGCAAAACCTGTAATATGTTCTTTTATATCTAACGGATCAAAAATAAACAAAGAACTTAATGATACTATAACCATAGTTACTAATAAAACAGCTGCTGTTCCAAGTTCCCCTTTTTTATTTCTTTTAATCAAATCTATTCCTCTTTTTCTATTCCTTTAGATTCTTCACCTTCAAATTCAATATACCATTTTTGTTTAGAATCATCAAACTTGAAAACTACATCATGTTTCTTAGATTTATCAATAGCAAAAAGAAGTGGCATAGGTATAGTAATCTCAAAACTACTACCTCTCTTGTACAGTTTTCTCTTGATCTCTGCCAATCAATCCCCTCTATTTATACTTATTTAAATACTTATTTTCTACTTTCTTTCATTACATATAAGTGTACTTACGACTATACTAACAAATATACTTATATTTTAAAAAGCTTTCGTTTTTAGAATATAGTGAGAAAACGAAAGTTCAAAATCTTCGATTTCTGTAAGTTTTGTTTTTAAAACAAAAGTTTGAAATTGTTCTAATTTCATAACTTTCTATTTTAGAAATAGTATACAATCCTCTAAACTTTATTTTACAAGTTTTCCAGTTTTTTCAAATTTAATCTCAGAATTAATTAATTTTTTCAAAACATCAGCAAGTTCAGAAATCTTAACCCTAACTTGTTTTGTTGAATCCCTGTCTCTGATAGTTACAGCTTTGTCTTTCAAACTCCCAAAATCAAATGTAACACAATAAGGGATTCCAATTTCATCTGCCCTGGCATATCTTCTTCCTACTGAACCAGAGGTATCAAACTGGCATACAAAATCTTGTTTTAACAAATCATAAACTTTTCTTGTTTGAGAATTAAGCTTGTTAACCAAAGAAAAAACTCCAATCTTAACAGGAGCCATTTTAGGATCTAATTTCAAAACAATATTTCCTCTTTTTTTATCATCATTATAAGCATCGAATAATAATGCAAGAAAAGCCCTATCTACTCCCTGGGATGGCTCTGATGCAACATAAGGAACAATCTTCTCTTTTGATTCTTCATCATATAATGAGATATCTTTTTTAGATACATTAATATGCTGAGTCAAATCAAAATTTGTCCTGTCTGCATTGCCATGTATTTCTCTCCATCCAAAAGGAAAATTATATTCAATATCAAAACAAGCTCCTGCATAATGTGCTAACTCTTTCTTCAAATGTTCTCTTATCCTTAGATTCTTTGGATCAATCCCCATATCTACAAACCATTTTATAAATTCAGCAAGCCAATATGCGTGCCATTGATTTGTTAATTTAGTTAGATCTTTGACTGTAATTTCTTTATGTTCATTCTTTCCTTTTTCCTGTAAATCAGCAGTTAACAATTGCACTTTCATTTTCTCATAAGCTTTTAAAAAAGGGCATTCATTGATTTTCTTAGGATGTACAAAGAATTCAATCTCCATCTGTTCAAATTCTCTTGACCTAAATAAGAATTCCCGAGGGCTTATCTCATTTCTAAAAGCCTTCCCTGCCTGACCTATGCCAAAAGGCAGCTTCATTCTTGCAGCTTCTTGGATTAATCTAAAATCAGCAAAGATTAACTGTGCAGTCTCTGGCCTCAAATAAGCTACATTGGCAGAATCCTGGACAGGCCCAACATGAGTCTTGAACATCAGATTCATATCCCCTATAATTTCATATTCTCCTCCGCATTCACATTTTACTTTTCCAATTTCTTGTTTATCTAATTTATTTGGTTTTTTGCACTTCTTGCACTTAACATAAGCATCAGTAAAACTGGATACATGCCCAGAAGCCTCCCATATCTTTTTATGAGTTATTATGCTTCCATCCATGCCAGCAATATCATCTCTATCATGGATGAATCTTTTCCACCAAGAAGCCTTTATATTATTCTTCAATTCTATTCCAAGATGTCCAAAATCCCAGAATCCAGCCAAGCTTCCATATATTTCACTATCTTGAAAAACAAATCCTTTCTTCTTGCAGAATACAGCCATATCTTCAATACTAATTGTAGTAGACATAGAGCATAGAAATTATATGTTTATTTATATTATTTTCTACTTTTTCAACCAAGCTACTTCTTCTTTATCTAAATCTAGATAATCAGCTATCTTTCCAGACATCTCTTTATCATTCTTAAATATTTGCTTGAAATAATCAATTGTTTTTATCTGTTCTTTAATACTGGAATGTGTTTTCTTTGCTAATTTTTCTGCAATTGCTTTTTTCTTCATTGATTTCTGCTTTGCCCACCACATCTTAAGAATTCTTCCAGTTGGTTTATAAGAAATAAACTTCTTATTTTTAGCATCTTTACTGACAGCAACTCCTGCTGTTAATAAAGCATTAACATAGACTAAGAATCTCCAGTGCTGCCACCTTCTAATTCTTCTTTTAAAAATATCTGCTCTGCTTAATTTGTCATAAGCTCTTGCCAGATCCTCTGGATTTTCATATTCTTTAGGTAGATTTTCATCCAGCCAAAAAGCACATTGATCTAGATCCTCTTCAACATTATCAAAAGCATTTATAGCAACAGAAGGATCAGTGCTCTTAAACACTTTAACTAAAGCTTGCAGCATATTCTCTGTTCTGTTTCTTTCAGATAGTTCATCAATTGTTGATTCTTCTAATTTTCCTTCACTAGTCAAAATCTGCAGGTCATTAATTGCTCCTCTTGCATCTCCTTGATTTCTTCTTGCTAATCTCTTAAGACTAGTATCATCATACTTAATCCTTTCTTTATCAGCTATATTTTTTAATATCATAAATATAGAATTTGCATCTAAATCTTCAAATTTAAGCATCTCACATTTATTCCTTATTGAGCTGAATTTTTTATTATAAGGATTCTGAAGAGTCATTATAATCGGAAATTTGCTCTCAGAAATCAGTTTAGCAATTGAAGCAACTCCTCCAAAATCTTGCCTTCCAGCAATTCCATCTAATTCATCAATTAAGATTATCTTTCCTCCTCCAAACAAACTCATCTGCTGTGAAGCAGCTCCTGCAATTGAATTTATCTGGTCTTTGTTCCTGAAATCAGAAGCATTCATCTCAACAACTTCTAAATTCAGTTCATTAGCTAAAGCATAAATTGAACTTGTCTTTCCGCAGCCAGAAGCACCATAAATTAATACAGCTCTCTTTTTCTGTTTTTTATAATTATTAACAAAATTCTTGATCATAGATATAGCACTACCTTGCCCAATAATTTCAGATATTCTACCTGGAGAATATTTCCTAATCCACGGCTGCTCCCCCATATCAAGTCAAAATTGATATTGATTTATAAATTTTTTTAACATAAATTTTATAAACAACAACTCTAAAACTAAACATTATGCAATTGCCTAAACATTACAATCCAAAAGAAGTAGAAAACAAATGGCAAAAGTATTGGGAAAAGGAATGTGTCTATAAATTTGATCAAGCTTCCAAAAAACCAATATATTCAATAGATACTCCTCCGCCGACTGTTTCAGGAAAAATGCATTTAGGTCATTCATTTTCATATTCTCAAGAAGATTTCATTGCAAGATTCCAAAGGATGGCTGGAAATAATGTTTTTTATCCATTTGGAACAGATGATAATGGATTAGCAACAATAAGATTAGTTGAAAAAGAAAAAAAAGTAAAAGCTTTTGACTTAGGAAGAGAAAAATTTGTAAAACTTGTTTTAGATATATTAGAAAAAGAATTAAGGCCAAAATATATAGCAGATTGGAAAAAACTAGGAATGAGTTGTGATTGGGATATTTTTTATACAACTATAAATGAGCACTGTCAAAGAATCAGTCAAAAAAGTTTTGTTGATTTATTTAAGAATGGAAGAATCATCAGAAAAAGAACACCTTTTATGTGGTGCCCTGAATGCCAGACTTCAATTGCACAAGTAGAATTAAATGATGTAACAAAAAAATCTAATTTTGTTTATATAAAATTTCAGACTTCTATTGGAAAGACAATTACAATAGCAACAACAAGGCCTGAATTGATGCCCGCATGCGTTGCAGTGCACGTTAACCCTGCAGATAAAAGATATAAGGAATTCATTGGAGCAAAAGCAAAACTTCCTTTATTTGATAGGGAAGTTGAAATCTTTGCCAATGAAGCAGCAGATATGGAATTTGGTTCAGGAGCTGTTTATCATTGTACATTTGGAGATATGGATGATGTAGAATGGATAGAGGAGATGGATATTGATCCTATTGAAGTTATGAACAAAGATGGAACTTTTAATGAAAAAGCAGGAAAATATCAAGGAATGAAATCTGAAGAAGCAAGAAAAGCGATTATTGAAGATTTAGAAAAATTAGGGGCTGTTGAAAAAATAGAGCCGATTGAACATGTTGTAAATGTCCATGAAAGATGTGACACTCCTATTGAGATTCTTATGACAGAACAATGGTTTATCAAATATCTAGATTTAAAAAAAGATATGCTCAAATGGGGAAACGAATTAAATTGGTATCCGAAATTTATGAAAAACAGATATGATAATTGGATTAAAGGATTAAAATATGAGTGGAATATATCAAGGCAAAGATTCTTTGGAGTTCCTATTCCAGTTTGGTATTGTAAAAAATGTGGAGAAGTAATTCTTGCAGATGAATCTAACCTTCCTGTTGATCCGCTAAAAGATAATCCACCTATTGATGAATGTAAAAAATGTAAATCCAAAGAGTTTATAGGAGATAAAGATGTTTTGGATACATGGGCTACCTCAAGTTTAACACCACAATTAGCAATACAATTAATGCCAAAAGAGATACAAAAAAAACTTTATCCTATGAATCTTAGACCTCAAGCTCATGATATAATCACTTTCTGGCTTTTTAATACTGTTGTAAAATCACAACTTCATTACAAAGTAAATCCTTGGAAAGATGCTATGATATCTGGATGGGCTCTTGACCCTCATGGTAAAAAGATGTCCAAATCAAAAGGAAACGTTATAGAACCCCAGATAATGATTGATAAATACTCAGCAGATTGTCTAAGATTTTGGGCAGCTGGTTCAAAATTAGGAGAAGATCTTTCATTCCAGGAAAAAGATCTAGTTACAGGACAAAAATTCATAACAAAATTTTGGAATGCTTCAAAATTTGCAATAATGCATTTAGAGGATTATAATTTAGAAAAGCCTAAAAAATTAGAGGCATTTGATAAATGGTTATTAATAAAATTAAATAATCTAATTAAAACATCTACAGATTCTTTTGAAAAATATGAATATTCAAGAACAAAAGCTGATACTGAAAAATTCTTCTGGCAGACTGTTTGTGATAATTATCTAGAAATTATAAAAGATAGATTATATAATCCAGATAAAAGAGGAAAAGAGAAAAGATTATCTGCTCAATATGGATTATACAACACAATTTTAGGATGTCTTAAATTAATAGCTCCAATTACTCCTCATTTCACAGAAGAAATTTATCATCTTTATTTTGCAGATAAAGAAAAAGAAAAATCAATTCATATTTCCAAATGGCCAAAATATGATCCTAAACTTAAAGATAATAAATTAGAATTAGCAGGAGATCTGGCAATTAACATAATTACAGCAGTTAGAAAGACAAAAGCTGAAAATAATATATCCTTAGGCCAGGAAATCAAAGAATTGATAATTAAAACAGAAGACCAGAAAACATTAGAGCCATTTTTAGAAGATATAAAAGCAACAACAAAAGCAGTAGAAATAAAATTTGAAGGAAAAGCAGACATAGAGATTAATGAAAATTTAAAAATAGGGATTACAGCTTCTTAATTCTTGGTCCAGCAGAAGAATCTTCAACAACATAGCCTTTTTCTTTAAGTTCATCTCTTATTTTGTCAGCCTTTTCCCAATCTTTTTCTTTTCTTGCCTTTTCTCGTTCTTCAACTAATTTTTTGATCTCATCACTAACCTTAACTTTTTCATGCTGCATAATTCCCAAAACAGAATCAAATTTCATCATCATCTCTTTTATTTTCTTAGCATCATTATGGCTAATATCATTAATAATCTTGTTTATAGAGGTCATAAACTCAAATATAGCAGCCAATGCTCCTGATATATTCAAATCATTATCCATCTCTTTTTCAAAATCTTTTTTTGCTTCTTCAATGAGCTTAGAAACTTTTGGATTATCTTTTCCTTCTTTTATCTCATCTAATTTATCCAAAAAATAATAAAACTTCTGCAGTGTTTCTGGTATTTTCTTTAAATTATCTTCTCTAAAATCTAATTTTTGCCTGTAATGTGTTGATAATAATTCATACCTTATTGCTTTTGGATCATAACCTTTATCAAGCAAGTCTCTTAGAGTATAAAAATTTCCCAAGCTTTTGCTCATCTTCTTTCCATTGACTATCAGATGATCATTATGAAGCCAAAATTTCACAAATTCTTTTTCTTCTGCTGCTTCTGACTGGGCAATTTCATTTGTATGATGTGGAAATATTAGATCAACACCTCCTGTATGAATATCAAAAGGCTGTCCTAGATTTTTAGAGCTCATTACAGAACATTCAATATGCCATCCAGGCCTTCCTTTACCGATTTCTGTATCCCAGAAAATATCTCCATCTTCTTTATCCCAGAATTTCCATAACACAAAATCATGAGCATCTGCTTTATCATATTCATCTGCTTTGACTCTTCCAGAAGCTCCTGCTTTCAATTGTTTTAAATCTAATTTTGCTAATTTTCCATAATTTTTGAACTTGGAAATCTTAAAATAAATTCCGTCCGCTGCCTTATAAGCATAACCTTTATCTAATAATTTTTTAACAAGTTCAATCATTCCTTTTATCTCTTCTGTTGCTTTTGGCATTATTTCTGGTTTTTCTATATTCAATGTTTTAAGATCATCAAGAAATGCTTTTGTATAAAATTGAGTAAATTCCTGCAATGTTTTTCCTTGTTTTTTAGAATCCCTTATTGTCTTGTCATCAACATCAGTTATATTCATAACATGCTTTAATTTAAATCCCTTGTATTTCAAATATCTCCTAAGCAAATCTACAAAAATATAAGCTCTCAAATTACCAATATGAACAAAATTATAAACAGTAGGGCCGCAGCTATACATCCTGACTTCCTTATCATGCAAAGGCTTAAAATTTTCTTTCTTTCTTGTTAATGTGTTGTATAATTTTAATGTCATTTTAAATTTTAAACAAATTCATACTTAAATACCTTTCTCCTCTGTCTGGTAAAACAGTTGCAATTTTCTTATATTTCTTAGATAATCTTAATGCAATAAGCATATTCGCTCCCGCACTAATTCCAACTAATAATCCATAATTTTTAGCAAGTTTTTTTGACATGTCAACAGCTTCCTTGCTTTTAACTGTAACAACTTTATCAACTTTAGTCATATCCATTATTTGAGGTATAAAACCGTCTCCAATTCCCTGAATCTTATGCTCTTTAACTTTCACTTCACTTCCACCAAACATAACAGCAGCTTCTTCTGGTTCAATAGCAATCATTTTTACTTTTGGATTAACCTTTCTCATGACATTTGTAATACCCATTAATGTTCCGCCAGTACCAACCCCAGCTACAACAGCATCAACTGCTCCAATCTCCTTTAAAATTTCTTTGCCGGTCTTTTCCTGCGCTTTAATATTATTAGGATTACTAAACTGCCTTGCCATAAATGATTTTGGTCTTGCAGCAATCTCTTCTGCTTTATCAATAGCTTCCCTTAAACTTCCACTTTTTGAAGTTAAAACTAATTTAGCTCCAAATGCTTTCATCATTTGTTTTCTTTCTTTACTCATATTTTCAGGCATTGTTATAATTACCTTATAACCTTTAACAGCACCAACCATAGATAAAGATATTCCAGTATTTCCACTGCTTGATTCTACTATTGTATAACCTTTTTTTAACTGGCCTGCTCTTTCCGCAGCTTCAATTATCTCCAAAGCAACCCTATCTTTTATGCTTCCGCTGGGATTAACACTTTCTAATTTGGCATAAATATTCTTTATTTTAATTAAAGGAGTGTTTCCAATAGCATTTAATACATTAAATTTATTATTCATTTGTTTGATATTTTTGTTTTTGGATAATTGTGTTTTTAAATTTTGCCTTTTATTTTTCATTTTGATTCACCTTATTTAGTATTAACCATCAACAAGCAAATGGCTGAGAAAAAAAGAGTTAAAATTAAGTAAATGAGAAATTCAACAGCAGCAACAATCAATTTGTTTCATAAATAAAACAAAAGATAAGTTATATTTAAATTTTTTCAATTAAAACCAAAACATTTATAAATAACATATGAATTAAAATTCATATGAAATGTCCATCATACAACTTATTCTTTGAGACAATCAGCCCAAGAATAAGGGTAAGGATCTTAGAATTATTAAGAAAAAAGCCGATGTCTGTATCTGAAATAGTCAAAGCGCTTAATGAAGAGCAAAGCAAAATTTCTCACAGCCTGAAAAGATTATCAGAATGTCATTTATTAGATGTCAAACAGCAGGGAAAGAAAAGAATATATTCATTAAATAAGGACACGATGCTTCCTTTGATGAAATTGGTTGAAAAACATGTTAAAAGATACTGCTGCAAAGAATGCAGAATAAAAGGTGAAAAATGATGGGAAAGATAAAGAATTTGCTTAAAAAGATAGGGATTGATATGGATAAAGAATATTTGTGCATAAAATGCAAAAAACCAATGCCTGTAGAACAAAAAAGGTGTCCTCACTGTGAAGCATGGAATGACTGCTGCAGCATTGATCCAAGATTATTAGGAAAAAAGGATGATGAATAAGGAAAACTTAATATGAAAACAATCTATCTAGACAACGGAGCAACTACAAAACTAGATCCAGAAGTAGTTGAAGTTATGAACAAATACCACTTAGAAGTCTATGGAAATGCTTCTTCTTCTCATCATAAAGGACAGGAAGCAAAAATGGCTTTGAATGATGCAAGGCATATCATTGCTAAATCAATAGGAGCAAAGGATAAAGAGATAATCTTTACATCAGGAGGAACAGAAGCAAATAATTTTGCAGTAAAAGGAATAGCTTTTGCAAAAAAGGAAAAAGGAAAACATATCATAACAACAAAAATAGAGCATGATTGTGTTTTAAATGCAAACAAATGGCTGGAAAAACAAGGATATAAAGTAACTTATTTAGATGTAGATGAAGAAGGATTTGTTAATCCAGAAGACTTAGAAAAAGCAATCACACCAGAAACAATCCTAGTTTCAGTAATCCATGGAAATAATGAAATTGGAACAATTCAGGATTTAAAGAAAATATATGAAATATGTAAAAAGCATAATGTCTATTTCCACACAGATGCATGCCAGTCCTACACAAAAACTGAATTAAGTGCAAAACATGCAGACCTAATAACATTAAATGCCCATAAGATTCATGGTCCAAAAGGAGTTGGAGCTTTATTTATTAAAAAAGGAACAAAAATTACTCCATTAGCTCATGGAGGAGGGCATGAATTTAATCTAAGATCAGGAACAGAAAATATTCTAGGCATTGCAGGATTTGCAAAAGCAGTTCAGCTAGCAATGAAAAAAGAACATACTAAAAAAATGACTGAATTAAGAGATTATTTTACAGAAGAAGTATTGAAGATTCCAGATACAATATTAAACGGCCCAAAAGGAGATAAAAGATTATGCAATAACATAAATGTTTCATTTAGATATGTTGAAGGAGAATCAATTGGAGCTTATCTTGATTCAAATGGGATTTGCACTTCAACAGGTTCTGCATGTTCCTCGCATAACTTAGAGCCGTCGCATGTAATAATGGCTTTAGAAGACAACTCGGAAAGAGCACATGGTTCATTGAGATTCACAATAAGCAGATTCACAACAAAAGAAGAACTTGATTTCACTTTGCAAGAATTGAAGAAAACAATTCAAAAATTGAGAAAAATCAGCCCATTAACAAAACTAATGAAAAAGATCGTATGAGGTTAAAATGTATTCAAAAAAAATATTAAATAGATTCAAAAATCCAAAATTTGCAGGAGAAATGAAAAAAGCAGACGTAGTTGGAGAAGTTGGAAATGTAAAATGTGGGGATATTATGAGGGTTTATCTTAAAATTAAAGATGATAAGATAACAGATATCAAATTCAAGACATATGGCTGCGTTGCAGCAATTGCCTCTACAGATTATTTATGTGAGATAGTAAAAGGGATGACTTTAGACCAGGCATCGAAAGTGACAAGCAAAGATGTTGTGAAAAAAATGGGAGAAGTTCCTGCAATAAAACTACATTGTTCTATTCTTGCGCAGGATGCATTGAAAAAAGCCATTGAAGAATATAAAAATAAAAAAAAGAGCTAAGCAAGCTCTTCTCTTAGTCCAAAATCAAATCTTTCTATGAATTCTTCTGCTAACCAAGGAAATTCTTCTTTAATTAAATCATAAATGTCTCTGCTGTAACAATGTGCACAAATATTCATCCCTTTGCCGCAGAACACACATCTGACAGATCCTGTAGATGTTTCTGGCATTGCTAGAGAAGTTTCTAACTCCGGTCTCCAGTATTTAATCTCCTTTGCCAGACATTCTGGACATATTGGGTTTGTTATGCCTTCCCGACATATGATGCATTTTGCATCTGATATTTGTGCGTTTTTCATTCACCTCACCTTTTTTAGTTTTGTATCTGGGCTCTGCACAAAAACTGACATCATTTTTAGTTGGTCAGAAAAAAGAATGTTGCAAGAACCCAGGATTGTTATGGGATCTTACCACATATATGGTTTAGAGCATCCATTAAATAAAATAAAATTCACTCTTCTAAAAACATGTGTTGGATGCATAATAAGAATAAATGACAGAACTAGTATAAATATTTTTTTATGTTAAACTGCTTTTTGTTGTTCTCTTCTTTTCATCTGTTTAAATTTTCTTTCTAAGTTAGCTATTCCAACTTCACATTGTTTAAATATACCAGAAAGATATCTTTGCTGCTGCTTATTGATATGCCAAAATTCTCTTCTTAGTTTTTCTAGTTCTCTTCTTGATTCTCTAATCCCTCTTTCATCTTTTATTGAGCCCAATCTATTTCTTAATCTTAATAGATGTCCTTGAACTTTGATAAAATAACTGTCTTGAACCTTTTCATGAACAGGTTTCTTTTTTATCTTTGTCTCTTTTTTTCCAAATAAAGCTGATAATAATTTACCAATCCATCCAAATACCATTTAATTCACCTTTAAAATTTTTAATTTTAAAGGTGCCAGAAATCTTTGATTCACTTAGAAATTTGTTTTACAAATTTCTGGTGTCTCAGAAATCCTTTGGATTTCTAAAGATCTCAGCACCTCCTCTTACAGACAAACATTGCATGATCCATTTCAAAAGGCTCCAATGTTTTATAATCAACTATTATCAATTTTTCCTCAAGCTTCCTTCTGATCTCTTTAAATATAACTCCTGGTTTTTTAGTAACATCAATGCTTCTAGCTTTAACAGCAAGCAGACAGAAGCCACCTGGTTTTAAAAACATTTCTACATTTTTTAAAAAAATCTCTGCCTGATTTTTCTGAGCAACATCCATATAAACAACATCAACTGGTCTTGCTATCTTGTTTTTATATTCATCTGGTTTATTTGCATCAAAGAACAAAGGAGCCATATTTTTTCTTTCCTCACAGACAAAAAGTAAATCTCTCATTACTCTCGGAGCAAAATCTAAAGCAAAGACAAATCCTCCATTTCCCACAATATCAGATATATGAGAAGCAGTTGTTCCATAAGCAGCCCCCAAGTACAGAACAGTATAGCCTTCTTTAATACCTACTTGATTTCCACCCTTCATAAGAAAAGCCGCAAGCTTGCTCTTTCTGGGATTCCATTCTCTGTATTCAATCTTACCTTCTCTGATTAACTTTTCATCATAAACAGTCTTTCCAGGAGTTATATTTCTGGTTAATAAAACTCTTCTTCTTCCTTTTCTCTGTTCATAAATTCCTTGCAATTTACTTGATTTCATAAAATACCTTTTCTCTTTAAAGCACTTTTAATTTGTATTCTATCCTTAAGATGAATTGTATTTATTCCTAGTTTCCTTGCAGGAACAATATCATCTAAATAAGTATCTCCAATCATTATTGCTTCAGAAGGTTTAACCTTAAAGTACTTTAAAACTCTTTTGAAAAATCTTGGATCAGGTTTGATTAATCTTTCATTATATGATAAAAAGAACCTATCAACATATTTATCTAAACCAGATTTAATAATTGCTCTTGAAGCAGCCAGATGGGTTGTATTAGATATAACAGCTATTTTGTAACCTTTTTGTTTTAATTTTTTAATAATTGGCAGTGTATAACTATAACTAAAGCAATGAGTTTCAATTTTCCTTCTTAATTTTGCATATTTTTTAATTGTTTTATCATCAGCATAAAGTTTTAGCTCTTTAAGCATATCCCTATATTTTTTTTCAAAATCTGCAGAAGAATCTAATTGAAAAAAATTTTCATAGGTTTTTGATACTTTTCTATATTTTATATTTGCATTTAATTCTTTGATTAATCCTCTAACATTTCCTTTCTTATACTTCTTATAACAAAGTGTATTCCACAAATCAAATATAACTAGATTTATCATTTTAATGTTGTGATTGGCCTTGACTGCAGAATATATATTTTATCATCTTCGTCAACAGCCCATTCAATATCTTCTGGTTTATTGTAATGCTTCTCAATTGCCATTCCTAATATTGCTAAATCTCTAACCTGCTTATCAGTTAATACTTGTTCAGCAGGATTTTTGATTTTTAATTTTACATTATTGCCTTTTTTGTCTCTAAACAATCCAATCTCCTGTTCATTTACATTTTTTTGTTTGATTTCTAATTTATTTTTATCAACAATATACAGATCAGGAGTTATCTCTCCTGAAACAACCATCTCCCCTAGACCAAATGCTCCTTCAATCACTAGTTCTGTTCTCATGTTTGTTATAGGATTAACAGTAAACATTACACCTGCCTTCTGGCTGTTTACCATCCTCTGCACAACAACTGCAATCAAAACATCTTCATGTTTAAAATTATTGACAACCCTGTAATATATTGCTCTTGAAGTAAATAATGAAGCCCAGCATTTCTTAACAGCATCAACAACATTATTTTCTCCTTTAACATTTAAATAAGTAGCTTGCTGTCCTGCAAATGAAGCTTCTGGTAAGTCCTCTGCAGTTGCAGAGCTTCTGCATGCAACAAATCCTCCTAGTTTTTTATATTCAGCCTTAATATCATCAATAATATCTTGAGGAATCTTTGCATTCAAGATGATCTTCTGAACTTCTTTCGCTGCTTTCTCAAGCTTAGCAGAATCCTCAACATCAATATTTAGAATTGGAAATATTTTATTATTTATCTCCTTAGCAAATTTTTCATAAGCTTGTGCACTAACAACAAACCCATTTGGGATAGGCATTATGTCATACATCTCTCCTAAAGAAGATCCTTTTCCTCCTGCAATATCTATATCTTTTATACTTAAATCTTTGAACCAGACAATATTTTTAGTCATATAGAATTAATTATA
>Ga0180438_10000672_pt1 | contig 63634 bp, 44 predicted proteins | sample SS_ome_12_FD_132455 | JGI IMG/M metagenome (GOLD analysis project Ga0180438, IMG submission 132455) | Hypersaline lake sediment archaeal communities from the Salton Sea, California, USA - SS_3_D_2 metaG | ecosystem: Environmental > Aquatic > Non-marine Saline and Alkaline > Hypersaline >... | reverse complement strand
CTTCATGCAGCAGGCCAATCTCGCGGTAAAGTGAACAGCTCCTGGGATCCGGCGGACGTGAAGGGGATAACACCCAACCCTTCCAACACGAACAGTTCCATCTTGAGGGCTGTGGCGTTGAAACATTGCAAACGGTGGGATTGGCTGAAATAGCAGGCGCACTGCTAATAATGCATATCCCGACTCTTGCCGGGCCAGGTGGACTCTTTGATTCAGTTTCTACGTCGGTCAGAGAAATGGAAATGCAGCAAAAGGAAGCACTTATCGCTATAAAACCCCAATTCCCGAGGAAAGGATTTTAGGGGATAACAAAGCTTTGGCTGGCATCGATTTACCTGCACCAGCCGGATAAACATTTACCTCCTTCCAGCACATCCCCGGATATCCAGTACTGGCAGCCGCACCCATCATGCAAATCACCCTGGGGAGACTTGCATGCGCATTAAGCAGCACCGTATGCCGGCAATCAGGTCGTTTCAGGCGGCGCAGTGGCAGCTGAATATCGCCTGAATTCAGGGACACGGGTTGTATAAATTTTATATCGCTGTTATGCTCAATGGAATGCTGGAATATTCACCCTCCCCAAAAATGCTGATCAGAACTCACTGATGATTTTAATAATCAAGAAAAAACCCGGTTTTGGATTTATAATTGTTTTTAGCATAAAAAGACTTCTGGTAGCATTCCTGGATCAATTCACGGACTTTATGACTGCACACAATAACACCGGGGAGGCGGCTCCGGCTTTGCGTTGATTTTTCGCTGGTTAATCAAATCTATTGGTTGCTCACTGGCACAATATCCAGACAAATTTTATGGTTCTGAACTGAAACAGACCCCCCTCATAATTAAAACTGGAATAAAGGCGCATTTTCTGGCTGTGATTTGACGGTTGGATACTCAAAAGTAAGGGGGCTTCAGGGCGAGATTCAAAAATACGGTGAAAATCTGAGTCTTATCAAAGAAAGCGGTAAATTCTTGGAATTACCTGCCTGCGGATTAGAACCTCAATCCTGCAAGTTTCAGGATTACTCTGCTTACAGAATTAATCGGATGGTTTCCTGATATTTGGATAATCTTCATGGTTGCAGCAGGCATTCAGGATAGAGAGCAATTAAAAATTGCATTACATGATACTGAACTGAAAGGAGCGATTTGATATTTCTGTCAAAATCTAACATTTTAATGCGTTCATTGTTTTTCAACTTTGGGTAGAAAAAATCCATTTTGAGAAGGATCCCGGCGGAATTTAATTACCAAAAATCTCTGAATAAAACTCCTCGTTCCGGGTATATAATCCGTTTTGTGCACAATTTTGCGGCGTAAATATTCGATTAATTATCGGCGGCTTCGTTGAATAAAGTTGCAGTGGAGATTCTAGATGAAAACCAAAATCAGTTTCAGGAAGATCCGGTTATTACTTCCATATCTAATACTGGCAGCACTGGTGTCGGCTGGTGCCTGTAAATCTTTGCTGCCTTCCTCAATCACACCGACTGTTACCAAAGACTCATACTCTTCAACTATTCAAGAGGACACCGGTTACCCTGTTCAGGACGAAGGTTTACCTATTGCGCCCATTGTGGTTGATTTTAAACCACAGGGCGGGGAGGAGTTGCCTGTCAGCGGGGAGATCGTCCTGAACTTCGACCAGGATATGGATCATCAGAAGACAGGGGAAGCATGGCAGTTAACCGGTCCGGATCAAATTGAGATAAAGGGCGAGTTCACCTGGCCTGACAGCCGTACCATGCGGTTTAAACCAGATACTACTTTACGAACAGGGACTTCTTACACTGGAATATTGAGAAGGGAAGCCGTAAGTTCCCAGGGAATCCAGCTTGAAGAGCCTGTGCTTCTGAATTTCACTACAACGACCCCGCTGGAGGTAAGCCAGGTGTTTCCACAGGATGGAAGTAAAGATGTCGCTGTGGATGCAGTGATTACTGCGATTTTCAACCGCCCGGTGGCCCCTTTGGTGGTTGAAGAAGATAAGGAACAGCTCCCCGATCCAATGGAGATAAATCCACCCGTCCCCGGAAGAGGTGAGTGGGTAAGTACTTCAGTGTATGCATTCCAGCCGGGAAAACCCCTGAAAGGCGGAATGGATTATATTGTGACTGTAAGAGCTGGTCTTCCAGATGCAGCTGGCGAGACAGTATTGGAGGAAGATGTATCCTGGAAATTCACCACAACAAAACCCAGCATCCAGTCTTTCGAGCTTTCTGGCGGAGCGGTTAACCCTGAACCGGGTCTTGAGGGTGTCCTGCTTGATGAATATTTTACAGTTAATTTCAACCAGCCAATGGATGTTGGCAGCAGCGAAGAATCGATAAAACTGCTGCCAGAAGGGGGCGAGCCGGTTTCGCTCATTACAAGCTGGAATGATATTGATACCCGGTTGATAATCACACCCACATTGGACCTGCAGCTTGGGACTTCTTATTCGCTGGTCGTGGATAGTACCGCAAAGGCGTCTGATGGAGGGACACTTGCCCGGGGATTAAATTGGAATTTCAGAACCATCCCGCTACCCGCAGTCCTGACCATTTCTCCGCCAGAAGGTCAGGCGACCAGTGGATTTACACCTGAACTGTGGATCAAATTTGCTTCCCCGATGGATTTTGAAAGCGTTAAGGAAAATATCGAGGTCCAACCGCAGCCAAAGGAGGACATACAATGGTGGTACGATCCGTATGATTGGAGTATTCGCGCCTTTATCCTTCAGCCCTCAACCTCATACCAGGTGCGTGCGCTACCTGGGATGCAAGACATCTACGGGAACAGCATCTCCACTGAGAAAATAGTAAATTTCACTACTCCGCAGAACTGGCCTATGGCTGGTCTGCAGATGCCCTGGGAACCTGCCCTGCTGAGAGAAGGAGGTCCCCAGGAATTTTACGTGACCTACCGCAACGTAAATTCTATCGGAGTGAAGCGTCATAAAATAACCCCACAAGAATTCATCGGGCTACAGACAGGAACATTAAACCGCAGTGAATTTAAACCGCAGGAAAAGGATCTGGTCTGGGAGTATGAACTTAGCAACTCTGGCAGGATAAATGAAACCGTACTGGAGAGTCTCACCCCTGTGAAAACAACCGGAGATGCGCTCGATCCAGGGTTCTATTTTCTGGTACTTGACACACCCGATATTTCCTATCCACAGCAGTCTTCTCTTGATAATCGACTTATGGTGGTTGCCAACGCTGACGTTGTATTCAAATCCAGCACAGATGAAGGCTTGCTTTGGGTTACTGATTTTGAGAATGGGCAACCATTGGAAAATGTCTCTCTCACTGTATACAACAGGCATTTTCAACCAATTGGGGAAGGTTCAACTGATGAGGATGGCTTGCTGAAATTAGACCTGCCTGGCCCTGAAGACCCCTCTGACCCCCGTTTTGTAATGACCGGTACAGAAGATGAGTTCTTTGCTTTCACAACCAGCCTGTGGGGCTCTGGAGTAAACCTTTACGATTATGGCCTCTGGAGCAGTTACTATGCTCCGGTCAACCAGGTGAGGGTATACGCATACACTGACCGCCCAATTTACCGGCCTGATCAGATCGTCTACTACAAAGGCATCTTGCGCCGCGATGATGACCTTGCTTACCAACTGCCTGAGGCGAACACTGCGCATATTAAAGTAAATAATTACAAAGAAACTGTATTCGAGGACGATTTGCCGGTTTCGGAATTCGGCACTTTCAGCGGGGAGTTCACGCTCGACCCGGATGCGGTATTGGGTCACTACAGTATTGAAGTCGAACTGGTCGATAAAAAAGAATCCGTCGGCGGGGTGGGTTTTACAGTAGCGGAATATCAAAGGCCGGAGTTCCAGGTAAAGGTAAGCGTGGATGCTGCAGACTTGTTGAATGGTGAGAAGTTTAAGGCAATCGTAGACGCTGATTATTACACCGGCGGAGGGGTGGGGAACGCTAGAGTCGATTGGACCCTAAACGCAAGCCCGTTTTATTTCAGCCCGCCAGAAGAATATGCGAATTACTCATTCGAGGATACGGAACGGGATGCAGGCAGTTACACAGACAGCCAGTTCCAGGAAACCGAGACGGTTGCCCAGGGGGCAGGGACTACAAAACCAGACGGTACATTCAGTGTGAGTTTACCGGCGGATTTGAGTGAGGGTGGGTTTGGGCGCCAGTTAACCTTTGAAGCTACAGTATCTGACATCTCAAAGAACGCTGTCAGCGGCAGGGCGGTTGTGAATGCTCATCGAAGCATGGTATATCCCGGCATTCGCCCGACCAGTTACGTGGGTACATTCGGTAAAGAGAACTCCTTTCATTTAATTCTCCTTGACTGGGATGGCAAGCCGGTCTCTGGCCAAAATGTCGCTGTAGAGATCGTGGAGCGCAGGTGGTACAGCGTGCAGGAACAGGATGCTTCGGGGCGTGTGGAATGGAAAACGAATGTTGAAGATATCCCTATCGAGAGCCTAGAAGCAACCACCGATATTCTTGGTCAGGCGAAAGTAAGCTTTGTCGCTCCTAAAGGAGGAGTTTACAGGGCGACCACAAGCGCTGAAGATACTGAAGGCAATGATGCCAGGTCGGCAGCTTATCTCTGGGTTTCCGGAGAGGGCTTCATTCCTTGGCGACAGACAAATGACCGCAGTTTTGACCTTGTTGCTGACCGGTCAGCATATTCACCTGGTGATACAGCCGAGATATTAATTGCTTCCCCTTTCCAGGGAGATAGTACTGCCCTAATAACAGTTGAACGCGGGCATATATTGCAGCAGGAAACCGTAAAACTGGCAAGCAACAGCATGGTCTACAAACTGCCCATCGCCCCTGAATTTGCACCCAATGTGTTCGTTTCTGTATTGGTGGTCAAGGGGGTTGATGATACCAACCCCAGCCCGAACTTCAAGATGGGTGTAGTGGAACTGCAGGTGAATACCGACCAGCAGAAAATTTTTATTGAAGTTTCTGCTGAACCGCAGCAAGCCGGCCCCGGGGATGAGGTGACATATACTATCCAAGCCAGGGATGAGGGGGGTGAACCCTTACGCGCTGAATTCTCCCTCAGCCTGAGCGATCTGGCGACGCTATCATTGGTGGAATCAAACACACCGCCGGTACTCGATTTTTTCTATAATGAGCGCAATCTGGGTGTGTGGACTTCCGCCCCGCTCTTCCTCAGCCTTGAGGACTACAACGCGGAAATCCAGGAGATGGTCGCCATCGGAGGGGGTATGGGCAGCGGCGGCGGAAAGGGTGAGGATGAGCTAGGGGTGGTTAGCGTTCGCCAGGATTTCCCTGACACCGCCTTATGGGAGGCGCATATTGAGACGGATGAAAATGGACAGGCACAGGTTACTGTAAAGCTGCCTGACAACTTAACAACCTGGCGGATGGATACACGCGGCGTGACTTTAGATACACGCGTTGGCCAACAAAATTTTGATTTGATCAGCAGCAAGCCTCTTCTTGTCCGGCCGCAGACACCGCGCTTCCTGGTTGAAGGAGATGAAGCTCTAATCGGTACAGCTGTACAGAACAACACCAGCCAGCCTCTGGATGTCAGAGTCAGTCTGGAGTACAAAGGCGTGAGTCTGGCGGATGATTCCCCTGTGCGGATTGAGATTGCTGCTAAAAGCCAAGCTCTCGTTACCTGGAAAGCGAAGGCTGACCAAGGCGCAGATCGTGTAGACCTGGTTTTCAGTGCGGAGGGCGGCGATTTTCAAGATTCTAGCAAGCCGCCGCAGGGCACACTGGAAGGGCATGGTATTCCGGTTTATCGCTATCAGGTGCGCGAGACAGCGGGCACATCCGGGATGCTGGAAAATGGAGGGACAAAAATCGAAGCTATCAGCCTGCCGGCCGTGAATGTGGATTTGCAGGGCAGCCTTCATATCGAAGTATCCCATTCGCTGGCAGCTGGGCTGGCCAATGGCTTGAATTACCTAGAAGATTTCCCCTACGGGTGCATTGAACAAACCATCTCGAGCTTTCTACCCAATGTTGCTTCAACTCAAGCTCTTAAAACTGCTGGTATTAGCAATCCCCAGTTAGAAGCTGATCTTGCCCAGCAGGTCAATCAAGCTCTACAGCGCCTGCGTAATCTTCAGAATCCTGATGGCGGCTGGGGATGGTGGCCGGGCGACGATCAAAGGAGCGATTCTCTGACTACAGCTTATGTTGTGCTGGGTTTGTTGGAAGCCCGGGACAGCGGATACCATGTCACTGAAGACCAGTTGGAATCGGCGGTTAACTATCTCCGCACACAGGTGAAATTTATCAGACCGGTAGAAAAACCAGAGGTGCTTAATCGGCAGGCATTTATACTGGACGTGCTGGCACGCGCCGGTAAACCAAATGTTAGCGCTACCGTCAGGCTGTATGATCAGCGCCAGAATGCAGCAATTTATGCCAGGGCTTTCCTGCTCGACGCGCTTTACCGTATTGATCCGGATGACCCTCGGATCAGCACCCTGCTTTCTGATTTAAACAACCAGGCGATATCTTCCGCTTCAGGCACTCACTGGCAGGAATCCAAGCCAGATCCCACAAACTGGAACACGGATACTCGTACAACCGCCATTGTTCTGGGAATTCAAAGCTTGATTGACAGTAGAAATCCTCTAAACGCCAGTGCAGCCAGGTGGCTTATGAGTACCCGTACGGATGGGCACTGGCAGGGTACCCAGGAAACAGCCTGGACGATTATGGCGTTAACCGCCTGGATGGAAGCCAGCGGTGAAGCTGAGCCGGATTACCGGTATGGCGTTGCGTTAAACAGTGAGGTTTTGGGCGGCGGGACTGCAGATCGCCAGAGCCTTTTCGAAACCTCTGAGCTTATCGTTCAGGTTACCGATATGCTCAAAAACGAGATTAACCGGCTGGCAATCGCACGGGACGACGGCTCCGGGAACCTTTACTACACAACTTTCTTGAATTTGTACCTGCCTGTGGAAGATGCAGGCGCTTTGGATCAGGGGATTGCCATCTCCCGCAGTTATATCCCGTTTCAACATGGTGACGATCTTTCGCAAGTTGGCGCAGTTAATGAAGCCATGCAGGGTGATCTCCTGCTTGGTCGACTGACTCTCGTGACGCCAAATGACCTGCACTACATAGTTGTGGAAGATCCACTCCCGGCTGGACTGGAGGCCGTTGACCAAACGCTGCAGGGGAGCCCCCAGAACCTGCAGCCGCCGGCCGATTACGGATTGCAGGAGGTATTCAACCAGGGATGGGGATGGTGGTATTTTGACCACACTGAGCTGCGTGATGAGAAGGTGGTGCTCTCCGCAAATTACCTGCCTGCAGGCACGTATGTATACACTTATCTTGTGCGCGCGGAAACAGCCGGTGTGTTTAATGTCATTCCACCTACTGCCCAGGAGTTCTATTACCCGGATGTTTATGGCCGTGGGGAAGGTGTCCAGTTCACTGTAAACCCCTGATAAGGATAGTTTTATTATGATTTTCAGGCAAGGTCCAACGGGGAAACAGGCTATTCAATTTCACGAATGGTAACACACCTGTTTTTCTACTGGTGGTTTGAACAAATACTTAATCTGTGTTGTGGATAACTTCAAACACGACTTGCTCGCTGGTTAAAATATTGCCTGCGGTGTCTATCCCCTGAATCCAGACTGTGTGTTTTCCAGGTGTGAGCTGCCACCAGATAAGATAAGGCGGTTCATTCAATCGTGCAAAAATCTCCCCGTCTATCCAGAGTGAGATTTCGCGCAGATTTCCTTCAAAAACTCCTTCCAAAGGAATCCGCTGAGCATCTTCGATGAAGGATGGGTCTATCAGGTACTGGCTTCCCTGAGCAGGTGAAACAATACGCAAGACCGGTCCCGTTGCGAGTGCATTCAGATCAGCCGTATTCACGCCCGGCTGTTGCTGCAGATGAAGCTCCAGGTCTCCAAACAGAGTGAGACCCTGGTTGTGAGCCCAGGCGGCAGCTTCCGGCGGCAGGTTCAGAACAGCAAGTAATTTCTGTGATTCGCCGGGTGAACCTTCCTCCGCAGGGGTTCCCTTTACGCTGTTTATCTCTACAAGCTGATAGAGATTATCTCTCCGGGTTGGTTGGGTGCCATCGATAAACCACTCCATCTTTGTATACGGGCAGGCTTGTGTCGGAAGCAGTCCTGATAAAGAGCACACTTCAACCTGGACCAATCCCTGCGGCTGTTTGAAAGGTTCGGGAGTTGTGCCGCTCAGGACAGTGCGCAGGAATGAATGCCAGATGGGCGCAGCTCCGCTTAGCCCGTCAACAGTGCGCATGGGTTGGTAACTGGCATTTCCCGTCCAAACTCCCACTACCAGGCTGGGTGTATAGCCAATTGTCCAATTGTCGTGGAAGTTTGAAGTTGTGCCTGTTTTTACAGCAGCTGGTCTTTCCACAAGCAGCGCGCTGTGAGCGCCAAATCCCAGCTGGCGGGCGCTGTTGTCGGAGAGGATATCACTAATTAGCCATGCCAACCTTTCATCCAGGACCCGCGTTGAAGTTGGATGCTTGTATTCGAACAGGATATTTCCACTGGTATCACTGATCTCAAGGATAGGATGCGGTACAACCTTTAATCCTTCAGAAGCAAACATCCCATAGGCGGCTGTTAATTCCAGCAGGCGGACGTCTCCGCCGCCAAGTGCAAGCGATAGATCATACCGTTCCGGGTCATGCAGAGTTGAAATTCCCATACGGCTGGTTTGCCGAAAAAGTTCTTCCAGTCCAATGTGATCCAGAGCGATAACCGCAGGGATATTTAGAGAAGATGCCAGTGCCTGTCGCAGGGAGACGGGACCGTGTTCTTTCCGGTCGTAATTGACAGGCATATAGGCTTTTCCTTCACGGGTGACGAAAGATGTATTTACATCCAGCAGCATGGTTGCCGCCGTCCAGGGTTCCCGATTGGCGGGGTTCATAGCAGAAGCGTAAATAAAAGGTTTTAATGCTGAGCCTGGTTGGCGTGGAGCCAGCGCCATATTTATGGACCCGTTATTCTTCCCATCAAAATAATCAGGGCTTCCGACCAACGCCAAGATGTCCCCATTATGAGGATCAATGGCAACCAGGGCTGCGTTGTTCACATTGTGATCGAAAAAATCGTCGCTGTTTTGCAGTGCAGCCAGCTGGCGCGATACTGCGCTTTCCGCATGAGCCTGCCATTCGAGATTGAGGGTTGTTCGCACCACCAGGCCTCCCGATTCACGGATCTGGTCCCGGGTGAGCATGGATTCAACTTCATCTTTTACCATCATTGCAAAATGAGGCGCCTTAATCGGGTAGGGAGTGTCGCTGAGTATAAGGCGCTGGCGTCCGGCGGCAGCTCGCTGTTGGGAATTAATGAAACCCGCCTCTAACATCAGATCGAGCACCTTTCTCTGGCGTTCGATGGCTGCTTCGAGGTTTTTGAATAGATCGTAACTTGCAGGAGCCTGGGGCAACCCTGCCAGAAGAGCGCTTTCAGCGAGGTCAAGCTGGGCTGCTGGTTTGCCAAAAAAGGTCAGGGAAGCAGCTTCAACGCCATATGCAAGCGACCCGTAATAGGTCTGGTTCAAGTACAGCGACAGGATCTCATCTTTCGTGAACCGTCGTGTTAGCTGTAATGCCAGAATAGCTTCGCGGATTTTGCGACGAAGTGTCCGCTGGTTTCGCTCCTCGGGGTTTAACAGCAGATTTCGGGCTACCTGCTGCGTGATGGTGCTCCCGCCGGAAACAGTCGACTTGTTTTGCAGGTTTGTCCACATAGCCCGCAGGATACCGTATGGATCAATACCAGCATTTGAATAGAATGAGCGGTCCTCGGTAGCAATGGTGGCATACACAACGTTGGCTGGGAAGGCCTCTAAAGGGACGACAGCATTCCGGCTTGTTTCATCTCCCAGTATTTCATATAGGAGGTTCCCGTTCCTGTCAGTGATGCGAATGCTGGGGGCGTTTTTATGGTCAGGAAGTGCTGCCAGGATAGGCAAATCCGCGATTATCCAGCCGTAAATGCCGGCAGCAATTGCAGCAACCTGCATAAGGGAAAAGCATAAAGCACCCGGCAAGTACTGTTTTCTCATCTTATATAAAATTATAAGCTTACAAGTGGTTGTTGGGTAACTAAATGAACTTCTGCGGACACGAGATCAAACCGGAATACCGGATTTTAATTAATTTGTGCAGAGCGAACAATCCCAATAAAAATAGATCCGGGAATTATAGATATTGAATAAGTGGGAGATCAATATTTCAAATATGACTTTCCAGCCGTTTTTTGACGGTAAATTATATGCGTCTGAAGCCATTCCAGAAGGAAGATATTCTGCGATTATAAGTTCTATTGTTTTATTTGGAATTATAATTATATGAAAATATAGATTGATTCGAATAAGTTACTAGAATGAATCCAGGAGTGTTTTCACTCGTTGAGAGAAGTGAGTTTTCCTATTTAACAAATCACTCGCTGTTCAATACATTCAATTTTCACTATTCTTATTCTGGAACCAATTAAATTGCAGACTCTGGTATCGGTTTTAGCCACCGTACCCACGAGCTTTTTTAGCTTGAACAAAATGCTCTGGCAATTAATCAGGTCTTCCCAACTGATTGCATAAAAGAAAAGTTTTCTGAGAAATCAAATGCCAAGACCAACCGTAAAAGAACTAATCATCGGCAAGCCGTTCCCGACAAGCATGGATGCCCACGAACGGCTTGATAAAATCCGGGCCCTGGCGGTATTTGCATCCGACCCGATCAGCTCCAACGCCTACGCGACCGAAGCGATCATGAGCGTTTTGATCCTGTTAGGAAGCCAGGCGCTCCCGCTCACCCTGCCGATCGGGCTGGCTGTGGCTGCCCTGGTGCTGCTGGTGATCTTCAGCTACATCCAGACCATCATGCATTACCCGGACGGCGGGGGGGCGTACACGGTGGCGAAGGACAACCTGGGGCAGTTCCCCTCCCTTTTAGCGGCTGCCGCTCTGCTGATGGATTACATCCTGACGGTTTCGGTATCCGTTTCGGCGGGAGTGCGGGCGATCACTTCGGTCTTCCCGGAAATTTTCGAATACCGGGTCCTGATCGCTCTTGCGGCGATTATCATCCTTACCTGGATCAACCTGCGTGGAGTACGCGAAAGCGGCACGGTTTTTGCTGTTCCAACATATGCCTTTGTCGGCGGAGTTTGGCTGGTGATAATCATCGGGCTGGTGCGCTCCCTGGGCTTGTTTGGGGCAGCGCCGATCCCTGTTGTAGAAGAGACCGTCGAACCGCAATTATCACTGGTGGGCTTCGCTTACATCTGGCTGATCCTGCGCGCCTTTGCCGGCGGCTGCACCGCTCTGACAGGAATCGAGGCTATCAGCAATGGAATTCAGGCGTTTAAACCTCCCGAGTCAAAAAACGCTGCTAAAACCATGGTGATGATGGGATTTATTGCTATGACGTTATTTGTCGGCATCACTTTCCTATCGACCTATATAGGTGTGATCCCGCAAGAAACAGAGAGTTTGCTCTCCCAGATGACCCGCAGCATTGTGGGAGATAACCTGCTGTATTACTGGGTCCAGTTCTTCACCGCCATGATCCTGATCCTGGCAGCCAACACCGCCTACCAGGATTTTCCACGGTTGAGCTCCTTCTTAGCCTGGGATAACTTTTTGCCTCGCTGGATGCAAAATCGTGGGGACAGGCTGGTCTACAGCTCGGGGATCGCCGTGCTGGCTCTGATTGCTTCGTTAATCGTGATCTTTTTCCAGGCGGATGAAATCGCAATGCTGCCTTTATATGCCCTGGGGGTCATGCTCAGCTTCAGCATCTCGCAAACCGGCATGTTCCTTTTGATGGGCCGCATCTCCCACCTGCAGCCGGGCGAAACATTAAAAACCAAGGTGACAGAGATCCACTATGAAAGCAACGTGAAGTGGAAACGCCTTTTAAATGCGGCCGGCGCGATTGTGACCTTCATCGTTTTTATGATCCTCATTTCGACAAAATTCCACGAAGGCGCCTGGATTGTCATTGTTATCGTCCCTGTACTGATTTTTATGTTCTACTCGATCCACAGGCATTACGAACGCGTTTCAAAGGCATTGAGCACGCGCGGCTTGAAATCCGAGCAGCTTTCAGAGGTTGCGGAAGTGGTCATTGTACCGATTGGGGATATACACCGCGGCACCCTGCGGGCATTAACCTATGCCAAGCTGTTATCAGTTGATGTGAGAGCGCTTTGCGTGATCACCTCGCCTGAAATGAAGGAACGGTTGCTCCGCCGCTGGGAGCGTTTCCCTGATATTACCGGAGAGATAACGCTTGTGTTGGTTGATTATGATTACCGGGATGTAATTTCCCCAATTGCTGACTACATCGAGAATGTAAATCAAAATGAGTTTCCCGACAAATTGACCACGGTTGTTGTGCCCGCTTTTGTCCCAACATACCGGATAGGCAGATTTTTGCATAACCAGACCGCCAACCGGCTGAGGTCGGAACTGCGCAAGTATAAAGATATTGTTATCATCGACGTGCCCATCCAAATTGACTCCAAGATTTAAACGGTACATTTTGGGTTTTAGAAAGATTCATTTGACCGGCAGGCTGTCCAAATATATATAGCGTTACCGGTATTAAAAATTATTTGACCATTGTGATTAGCCTGCCCTGCCCGGGATTATTCAGCCATGATATTTATTACCAGCTGATTTAGAATCCCCGGGTTGGCGAATCTTGTCATTATTAACAATCGGGATGTTTTCCCCAGATCATGGTTGTGAACCCTGAAGTGTGGTATACTCCTGCGATTGGTTCGGATATAACCTACAAAAATTAAATAGAAAAAGTTTTGAAATTCCAAATGGCTGCTCGTCAATATCTGGACGAGCATTTTTCTTGCCGCAGGGGGTAGAGGTATGCGGCTGGTAGAACCCGGAACGTATCCCGCGAGGAGTACGATCAATTCACAAGGGTTGTGACGCTAAGAGAGTTATCAAAACGAAACAGGAGATTTTGATGACTTATGAATTTTCGCGCCTGAATCTGCACCACGAATTAGAGCGGACGGTAGCCGAACTTGGCTATAAATCAGCGACAGAAGTCCAGGTCCAGGTGATCCCGTTAATGCAGGCTGGAAAGGATGTGATTGCTCAATCCCAAACCGGCTCTGGGAAAACAGCCGCTTTTGCGCTGCCAATTTTGCAAAATTTAATTGTTAGAAGGAATCCGGGTGGTGTACAAACCCTGGTTCTAACTCCCACCCGGGAACTGGCAATTCAAGTGGCTGATGCAATTACTCTTTACGGCAGCCATCTCCAGGTCGAGGTTTTGGCGGTGTATGGCGGGCAGTCCTACGGGACCTCCAAAAGCAGGATAAAGAATGGTGTAGATGTGGTCGTGGGGACACCAGGCCGCTTGCAAGACCTGATGCGCCAGAATATCCTTGATCTTAGCAGCGTACATACCGTAATCCTGGATGAAGCTGATGAAATGCTCAGCATGGGCTTTATCGAGGATATTGAAAATATTCTGCGAGCAACGCCTGCTGACCGCCAGACTACTTTATTCTCCGCCACAATTCCGGATCAAATCCGCCGCCTCGCTGATAAATATATGATTGCGCCTCAGTCTGTAACGATAAAACACAAGCAATTAACCGTTGCGACAATCAAGCAGCGTTATTATCTGGTAAATGATAAAGACAAACTGGCTGCCCTGACCCGGCTCTTCGAAGTTGAAGATATTGGTGCAACATTAATATTTACCCGTACACGTGGTGGTTCCAGCCGTTTGGCAAATGAGCTGGTCCAGCGCGGTTTTCCCAGCGAAGCGTTGAACGGCGATTTAGCCCAGGATGCCCGCATCCGGGTGCTGAATCATTTTCGTAAAGGTCATACAAAATTTTTGGTTGCCACTGATGTGGCGGCACGCGGTCTGGATATTGATGATATTTCGCATGTAATTAATTTCGACTTACCTGCCGATCCGGAAGCGTACATACATCGCATTGGGCGGACAGCACGCGCTGGAAAAGATGGGATTGCGATTTCTTTTGTTACTTCAGATGAAAAACGGCTCCTGGGCAGAATTGAGAGATTTACTAAACAGCGAATTTCATTATCCGTAATACCCTCAGAAAAAGAGATTTATGAACACCGCGAGAATAAATTGATTGAAAAAATGTCAGTCTGGTTAGAACGTGATCGCTGCAAACGTGAGCTGGAAATTGTAGAAGAGTTCGTGGCAGCCGGGCATGATCCAATCAAAGTGGCTGCCGCCGCTCTCAAAATGGGACGGGAAGAAGAGAACCAACGCCCAATCGAGGGGATCAGTGAATTGCACCTGGATTATTCCAAAAGTAAATATGAGAAAAGAATACAAGACCCGCGTAATGGTAAGGGCAGAAAGTCCCGCAAAAATGGACAGCCCCGCAGCAAAGGCAGATCATTGGTCTCGCAAGAAGAAGGGATGGTGCGTCTCAGCCTGGGACGCGGCCGTATGCACGGAATCAGCCCTGGTGAAGTAGTTGGAACGATCGCCTCACGGGCTGATATTCCTGGTTATGTGATCGGCAAAATCGTTATTAATCCCAAGCATACACTCGTAGATGTACCGGAAGAATATGTTTCCCGTGTTTTGGGGCAAACCGGAACGTATAATTTCAGAGAACATCAGAATATAACTATTGAACGGGCTTCAATGTAGCATATAAATGCTTTGTATCTCTTGGAGTTTTGTCATTTAGTAAAAAGGAAAATCCGGAATTTAAATCCACTGCTAAAAAATAACAAAATATCTCTGTTATACAAGGGACGTTTGCGTGCAAACGTCCTTTTTTTAAAGGTGGCAAAAACTATTCTACTTCATCTGTAGAACGGTTTTACGTGTATGCTACGGTGAGCAGTTCCCTGCAAAGATATTTCGCGATCCAAACTCCCGCGGTAGAAATATATGTAAATTATTGTACAGCGGTATCCTTCTTATTGGTACCTGAAGGAAAAACAATGCTCGATTTGAATGATAATTTCGACTCCACAACAGGTGAAATCATGCTGGTATAACCGTTCCTAATTTCAGTGTTCGTAACTTTTTCGATTCAAATGTATTCGCAAATATATATTTTGAAAGGTTCCTGTCAAACGTCCGGAGAATTTGTTATTAATAACGTCAAAACACCATACAATGTAGAATAGTAGGATGACAGGTTTTTTTCAGTATGATTGACCAGGAGACTTAGATGTCAAAACCCAAAATATTGGTGATTGATGATGAGAAATCAATTGGAGATCTCCTTCGCGCATACTTAGAGGCTGAAAGTTACCAGATCTTTTTTGCAGAGGATGGTTTATCAGGTCTAAGATCTGCTCGTGCATATAAGCCAGATCTGATTGTGTTGGATATTATGCTTCCGGGTATGGATGGCATCGAGCTTCTCACCCACCTCCGGAAAGAATCAGATGTATATGTAATAATGCTGACCGCCAAAACGGAAGAAGTGGACAAGATCATCGGTCTCTCAGTCGGGGCGGATGATTACGTTACAAAACCTTTCAGCCCTCGGGAACTGGTTGCACGCATAAAAGCAGCCTTGCGTCGGATTTCTAGCCCTAAAGAGCTCCTCTCAAAAACCGTGCTAGCATTTAAACATCTCCGGATTGATGCTGGCTCTCGCAGAGTCTGGATAGATGAGGAACTGGTTGAGTTGACTGCAATCGAATTTGATATCCTGCAGACCCTGGCTGAACACAGAGGTATGGTTCTCAGTCGTGAGCAAATTATTGAAAGCGTATGGGGGACCGATTTTTATGGTGAACTGCGGGTGGTTGATGTACATATCGGTCATATACGACAAAAGCTTGCTGGTGAAGATTTGGTTTCAACTGTGCGCGGAGTAGGTTACAGATTTGAAGACGAGGATATTTAGCCATGCTATCTTATATACGCAGCCATCTTGGAGTTAAATTATTTCTATCTTATTTGATTGTGATACTAGTGGGAGCGATCGCCCTGGCGACCACTGTTGAGTTCACTGCCCCTTCTGCCTTTGACCGTCACCTTGCCGCTATGAGTTACATGATGTCGAATTTGATGAAGGAAAGGACCCAGAGTTTGGAACAAGACCTTTTTGAAAATTACAGGGCTGCGGTGACTGAATCGATAGCATTAGCCACTGGGATAGCAGCTGCTGTTGCGGTTCTTGTAAGCATCTTAATCACCCAACAGGTTATAGCCCCGGTCAGAAATATGATGGAAGCCAGCCAACGTATCGCTGAAGGACATTATGATGAAAGGGTTCCGGTCCGAGGGGATCTTACTAAATATGACCAGGATGAATTATCTCTACTTGCATTGAGCTTCAACCAGATGGCGACATCATTACAACAAACTGAAGAAATTAGAAGGAGAATGATTGCCGACGTAGCCCATGAACTGCGCACACCACTTACCACTATCAAAGGGACAATGGAGGCTTTGATTGATGAGGTTGTCCAGCCAGAAAAGGAAATTTTTTTTCAAATTCATACGGAGGCAAGCCGTCTTCAGAACCTTGTCAAAGATTTACAGGAATTGAGCCGGATAGAGGCAGGCGCTTACGAATTAGATATTCAACCAGTACCAGTTTCAGAACTTTTAGATATGACCATCCCAAGATTAGCCTTTCAATATGATGCAAAGAATGTGGTTCTGGAAATCAATCTTGGTTCAGATCAACTCGTTGTAAATGCCGACCCTGACCGCACAGTGCAGGTACTTATCAATTTGCTCGGCAATGCCCTCCAATATACAACGGAGGGAGGGCGCGTGAATGTGAACGTGATAAAACAAATCCGAGAAATTCTATTCTCTGTTACTGATAATGGGATTGGTTTCACAGCTGAACATAAACCGCACTTATTCAAACGGTTTTACAGGGTGGATAAATCCCGCTCCAGGACTGGTGGTGGAAGTGGGATTGGATTAACAATCAGCAAATATCTAGTCGAATCGCATGGTGGACAAATCTGGGCTGAAAGCCCCGGATTGGACGAAGGTTCAACATTCTCCTTTACGCTCCCGGAGGCATAAGCTTTTTTTTAAAAGATAAATAGCTAATGTTTTTATGAAACATATTCAAGATTCCAAAAATCTTTACAGAATCTTTATCAAAAGTCCAAAAGGAATTTACATAAGTTTGCTACAATAAACACCTGAATAAACATAAGAAGGTTAAATGTTTGGAGGTGATTAATTATGCATGGTTGGGGACCAGGAAGTTACAGCATATATGGCTGGCCAGGACTCGTGTTGAATGTCGTTCTAACACTGGGCATCATTATCGGAATCATATTGCTGATCATTTGGTTAGTACGGATTACGTCTTCGGATCAAAATCGGGCCGGAGATGGGTCGGCACAGATAGATAAACCTTTATCTGCACGAGAAATTCTACAGATTCGATACGTACGAGGTGAGATTGACCGCGAAAAGTACCGGGAAATGTTGGAAGATATAAGTTAAATAAAAGGAGAAAAGAAAATGATGTTGGGATTTGGAATGGGATTTGGGGTTTTAGGGATGGCAATAATGCTGATTTTCTGGACTGGAATAATTCTGCTATCGGTTTGGATAATCAGAACACTTTTTCAAATAACTGATAATCCAGCCAATAGCAATAACCTGTCACCCACCACTCCAAAGGAAATTCTTGACCAGAGATATAGCCGCGGTGAAATAACTCGTGAACAGTACGAACTCATGAAGCAGGATATTAGCTGAGGATTTATTTCATCCTTAATTGTTAACAATTGTTATGGATACAACTAATTCGCATCATAAAGTCCATACGCATCATGGGAATCATCCAGATCATAATGAAAATGATTCGCACAGCGATCATTCATCTAATATTGATCACTCGGGACATGAAGAATTATTTCGCAGAAGGTTCTGGATATGTTTGGTTCTGGCTATACCGATTTTACTTTTCAGCCCAACGATTCAAGAATGGTTAGGTTTCTCAATCCCTGAATTTACCGGCGGCATTCTAATTGTTCCGGTGCTGTCTCTGGTCATATTCCTGTATGGTGGACTGCCTTTTATACGGATGGCAGTACCGGAAATTAAAAACCGCAAACCTGGCATGATGACCCTGATTTCGCTTGCGATCAGTGTGGCCTTTTTTTACAGTATAGTAGCGCTATTTATATTATCAACCGAAACGTTTTTCTGGGAGCTGGCAACCCTGATCGTTATCATGCTGCTTGGACACTGGCTTGAAATGAGAAGTGTGCGCAGGGCTTCAGGTGCATTAAATGAACTAGCAAAATTAATGCCTGACCTTGCAGAACGTATCAATGAAGATGGTTCTATTGAGCAGGTTGAGTTGGAACATCTCAAAAACAATGATCTGGTATTGGTCAGACCGGGATCAAACATTCCGGCAGATGGTGAGATCGTGGAAGGCGAATCTAAAATCAATGAATCGCTGCTCACCGGTGAATCAAAACCGATCTGGAAATCACCAGGCGATAAAGTAATTGGCGGAACCATCAACGGAGACGGCAGCCTGCGGGTTAAATTATCTGCAACAGGAGATAAAACCACCCTTGCCGGGATCATGCGATTGGTTCAGGAAGCTCAAAGCAGCAAATCAGACACGCAACTCCTTGCCGATAAAGCGGCAGGCTGGTTGTTCTACATCGCGGTGGCAGCCGCAATCTTAACCGCTGTTATCTGGGTGATTGCGGTTGGGCTGAATTCCGAAGTCATCGCCAGGGTAGCGACAGTCCTGGTCATCGCCTGCCCGCACGCACTTGGGCTCGCAATTCCCCTTGTGGTAGCGATATCTACATCAAAAAGCGCACAAAATGGAATACTTATCCGCGACCGGATGGCGATGGAAAATGCACGCAATATCAATACGGTTGTATTTGACAAGACAGGAACCCTGACCAAAGGGGAATTTGGAGTAGTCGATATGGCCACGATAGAAGGATGGGAAAATGATACCGCGGCTGCTCTTGCGGCTGCAATAGAAGCAGACTCTGAACACATGATTGCTAAAGGAATCCGCCAGTATGCTGAAGAGCGAACACTTTCTTCACAAACTGTTTCGGAATTTGAAGCCATAAAGGGGCGCGGTGTGAAGGCTATTCAGAATGGGGAAACTGTCTATTTTGGGGGGCCGCGTTTGCTTGAGATGCTGAATCTCGAAATTCCAGAAGTTCTGCAGGATTTTGTGAGGGCATCGAATGATAAAAGCCATACAGTGGTTTTCCTGATCGTTGGCGTGCAGGTGGTCGCTGCTATAGCCCTGGCTGATGTGATACGCCATGAGAGCAAAAAAGCGGTCCAAAAACTCCACCAATTGGGAATTCAAGTTGCGATGCTAACCGGTGACAGCAAACAGGTAGCACAAGAAGTTGCTGAAATGCTGGGGATTGACCAGTATTTTGCTGAGGTTCTGCCCGAGCATAAGGACAGGAAAATAGCGCAACTTCAGCAGGAAAATAAAATTGTCGCAATGGTCGGCGACGGGGTTAATGATGCGCCTGCACTCACCCGGGCTGATATCGGCATCGCGATAGGAAGTGGGACCGATGTTGCTGTTGAGTCTGCCGGGATCATATTGGTTGATAACGACCCATTGGATGTTGTCCGGATTATCGAGTTGAGTAAGGCAAGTTATCGAAAAATGAAAGAAAACCTTGCCTGGGCGACAGGCTATAACATAATTGCAATTCCTTTAGCAGCAGGCATACTTGCGCCTTTCGGAATTCTTTTATCTCCTGCAGTTGGTGCATTATTTATGTCCCTCAGCACAATAATCGTAGCAATTAATGCCCAAACCTTACGGGGTTTCGATTTTTCAAAATAATTCTGACAAGTATTGTTTACATGAGAGCATCAATTCAATCTGCAAAATGGTCATCAATCTTATTATTATTCAGCCTTGTATTATCATCCTGTGGACCGTTCTTATTTAGCAAACCTGATGATAGTCAATCAATTTTGTCCAACGAGAATTACAGCGCCGCTATGAACGGCGAGGTGATTTATTTCACGGCAACAAATCGTACAGGAGAGCGAATAACTTTTCGTGGCGGTCCTGATTTTGGCGGCATGATGATGGGCTCATACCTGACCTGCGCCTCCTGTCATGGACCGGAAGCCCGCGGCGGATACCATTTTATGCACATGACGCCAATGGATGCGCCAGATATTCGTTACAAGGCTTTAATCGATGAGGAAGCTGAGCACTCTGCTGAGAAAGGAGAGCTTGGAGACGAGCACGAAGATTTTGACCTGGATGATTTTCGCCTGGCGGTTATCGAAGGTAAACACCCTGATGGTGAACCTCTCAGCTATTTGATGCCTCGCTGGGAGATGAATGAAGAAGATCTGAGAGATCTATTCTTTTTCCTGAAAACAATCCCATAGACCTAATATTTTCAAATTTATACTTTCCTGCCTAAAAGCTAATTTAAATAATGGCGAACAACAACGAAATTCAAGAAAGGCCAAAAACAAGATTTAACTGGAGATTAATTTTTGGCATATTGATCGGTATTGGAATAACAGCATTGATTTATTTCCTGTTGCTGCCCAGTGAAAACACACCAGCTCGTGTAAATACTTCTCCGAAAAATTACATAAACAAATCGCTCTACGAAGCCAACTGTGCATCCTGCCATGGATTTCAAGGCGAGGGACACATCGAACCCAATGCTCCCGCCCTCGATCATTCTGAACATGCCTGGCACCACTCAGATGAACAAATAATTATGATCGTCCGGAATGGGGGTTTCAACATGCCTCCTGTCGGAGCCAAGATGAACGATGAGGAAATCGGAAACATTATTGTCTATATAAAAGGCTGGTGGACTGAAGAGCAAAAAGAATTCCAAGAAGGAGATATCGGTGAGAGTTATGTAAATCCTACTATAAGCTTTTATAAATAAATTGACCGACTACCATTCAATTTCGATAACAACCCTCAGGAAAAATTTTTAAGTCTAGGAGAAAAGAATACAATGAAAAATTCAATATCAATATCCCGTCTTCTTTTGACCGTTTTATTTATTACAAGCATTTTACTCACAGCCTGCACCAGCGCTTCCGAAGAATTGGGTGTTGGTGATAAGGCGCCGCAATTTTCACTAACTTCCTCCACAGGTTCCGAAGTTGCGTTGACTGATTACCTTGGAGAGAAACCGGTTTTGCTTTTTTTCCACATGGCGAAGGGTTGACCGCCCTGCATGCAGCAAATCGTTGATTTGCAAAATGACCCTGATTTCAATTCTTTAAATGTCCAATTGCTCAGTATTGCTTTTGATTCACAAGAGGAATTAAAAGAAATGGCTGTGGAATATGATGTTGGTGATATTCCCTTATTGACCGATAACAACAAGGATGTATCTGAAACCTACAATGTGCTTCAATGGGCTGTCGCTTCCGGCGAGCCCGGGCATACATTCGTGTTGGTAAACGAAGAAGGCAAAGTAGTTTGGATACGCGATTACGGTGCACCGGAGAACGGTGGTGTAATGTACGTGGAAATCCCTGAATTAATAAGACAAATATCAGAAAATTTGAATTAACCTCTATCAGAAATCCATCCCCATTCCTTCCAGTTTTTCTCGATGGTAGAAGCGAATTGATGACAAAAACTGTTCCAGATCATTAGTGGAACGGTTTTTTTTAACAAATACCCCTTCGGTGTTTTGAACCTGATTTTGTAAAATTATCAGAATATCATCGAACCCAATCCTGAATTCCCTAATTAAATAAAGGCAATTCACGGATAATGAATCCGCAGATTTGGTTTTCCAAAAATTTCCAAAAAAGACGCTAACTCATTTATCAAAAACATTACTGGTAGAATCTTTAATACAATCGATATTTATATGGAGGATTCTGGATGAAGTCTGTTCTTAAAAAACTGGGCATCGAGGAGACCAACCCGGGCGCCTGCAGCGGGATGGAGGCCTGGATCAGCGACCCGGACGGTTTAGAGCTGGTCTCGTACAACCCGTCCACGGGAGAAGCGCTCGCTAAAATAATCCAGGCGACACCTGCAGCATACGAGCAGGTCGCCACTCAAGCCCGTTCGGCATTTGAAAAGTGGCGTGAAGTCCCCGCGCCCAGGCGCGGTCTGGTTGTGCGCGACCTGGGGGAGGCCCTGCGCGAAATGAAGGAACCACTGGGCGACCTGGTATCGCTGGAGATGGGCAAGATCCGGGCGGAAGGGCACGGCGAGGTCCAGGAGATGATCGACATCTGCGATTTCGCGGTCGGTCTGTCGCGCCAGCTTTACGGCCTGACGATGCACTCCGAGCGCCCGGGCCACCGCATGTACGAGCAGTGGCACCCGCTCGGGGTGGTAGGGGTGATCACAGCCTTTAATTTCCCAGTTGCGGTCTGGTCGTGGAACGCTGCGATTGCGGCGGTCTGCGGCGATTCTACCCTGTGGAAACCCTCCTCCCTGGCGCCCCTGTGCGGGATCGCAGTCCAGAAGATCGCCAACCGGGTTATGGCGGACCACGGTCTGGAGGGGATATTCAATCTGGTTATCGGTTCCGGTCGAGAAGTTGGCGACCTGATGCTGAATGACGGGCGTCTGCCGTTGATTTCATTCACCGGTTCGACCAAAATTGGCCGGCATGTGTCGCAGACGGTGGCGGGCAGGTTCGGGCGCACGATCCTGGAACTGGGCGGCAATAACGCTATTATTGTCGCCGAGGACGCAGACCTCGACCTGGCAGTCAGGGCGATCCTGTTCGGTGCGGTCGGGACCGCCGGACAGCGCTGCACCAGCACCCGCCGGATTATCATGCACAAAGATATCGCCCCAGGATTGACCCGCCGGCTGGTGGAAGCCTACCGGCAGGTTAAAATCGGCGACCCGCTCCAGGAGGATACATTAATGGGACCGCTGGTTGAAGGCGGGGCAGTCGAAGAGATGCTGGAGGCGCTTGAGCAGGCTCAAGCCCAGGGCGGCGAGGTCCTGACTGGCGGGAAGATGCGCCCGGACCTTGGCCCGAACTACGTCGAGCCGACCATGGTAAAAATGCCCGCCCAGACCGAAATCGTCAGGGTGGAGACATTTGCCCCGATCCTGTACCTGCTTGAATACGGGGATATAGATGAAGCGATCCGGATTCACAACGACGTGCCGCAGGGGCTTTCGAGCGCAATCTTCACCAGTAATCTGCGCTACGAGGAAGCCTTCCTGGGCTGCGCGGGCTCCGACTGCGGGATCGCAAACGTGAATATCGGCACCTCCGGGGCGGAAATCGGGGGCGCCTTCGGCGGCGAAAAGGAGACCGGCGGCGGGAGGGAATCGGGATCGGACGCCTGGAAAGCCTATATGCGCCGCCAGACCAATACCATCAACTACTCGAGCGAACTGCCCCTGGCCCAGGGGATCAGGTTCGGAGATTAAAACCCGGAACCGGCGATGCGTACAAAGACGGACTGGCAGTCGCCCAGCAACTGGTTAAAAATCACCACAATCGAAGCCCACACCGCCGGCGAACCGTTGCGGGTGATCACCTCCGGTTACCCTGACCTGCCCGGCGCCACTATCCTTGAAAAACGCCGTTACGCCAGGCAAAACCTGGACCACCTGAGGAAGGCGCTGATGTGGGAGCCGCGCGGGCACGCCGACATGTACGGCTGCATAATAACCGAACCGGTAGCCCCGGACGGCGACCTGGGCGTGCTGTTCATGCACAATGAAGGCTACAGCACCATGTGCGGGCACGGCATCATCGGGCTCGCCAAAGTCGCCCTGGATACCGGCATGATCCCGGCTGAAGGGGACCGGGCGGTCATCAGGATGGACACCCCGGCCGGTCGGGTGACCGCATTTGCGGATCTTGAAGGCGGAATTGTAAAGGAGGTCTCCTTCCTGAATGTGCCTTCCTTTGTTTACGCCCTGGACCAGGTTGTGGACGTGCCGGGAATCGGGGAGATTAACTTCGACCTGGCGTTCGGGGGCGCCTTTTACGCTTACTGCCGGGCTGAGCAGGCAGGCGTGTCCCTTACGGCGGGCAATTTCAGGGAACTGGTCGACAGGGGTATCCGCATCAAAAAGGCGGTAATGGAAAATTACCCAGTCGAGCACCCCTTTGAGCCCGACCTTGGCTTCTTATACGGCACCATTTTTACCGGGGAAGCCCACCAGCCCGGGCACCACAGCCGGAATGTGTGTGTGTTTGCGGACGGGGAGGTCGACCGCTGCCCGACCGGAACCGGTTTGAGCGGTCGGGCAGCGATCCACCTGAGGCGGGGTGAGATAAGCCCCGGGGAGCCATTTGTGGTGGAGAGCATCCTGGGGACGACCTTCACAACCGAGGTTTTGGAACTCGCCCAGTTCGGGCCCTATAAGGCGGTGATCCCAAAAGTAACCGGCCGGGCGAACATCTGCGGGCGATATGAACTGCTGATCGACCCGGACGACCCGCTCGGGGAGGGTTTTTTCCTGCGCTGAGATGCGGATCTTAGAAGCGGACCCTTTCAATTTGAGGCAAAAATGGCGGTTAATAAGATAACAAAAAACTTCTACGCGATCTCCCTGGGATTTGTGAACGCCTTCCTGGTGGAAGCAAACGAGTTGACCCTGATTGATACCGGAATTGGGAGCAGCGCGGAAAGGATTCTGGATGCAGTTAAACAAATTGGTTACTCCGCAGCAGATGTGAAGCATATCCTGGTCAGCCATGCCCATAACGACCACACCGGGAGCCTGGCAGAGTTAAAAGAGGCGACAGGTGCCCCGGCTTATATGCACCCCCTGGATGCGGCCCTGGTGCGGGGCGGTGAGAGCACCCGGACCTGGGAGCCAGGCCCGGGAATGGCTAACAGGCTGATGGCGCGCCTTCTTATGCCGGTTGGGGCGCGTTTTTTCCGGGCAGAACCGGTTGAAATTGAACACCACATAAATGTGGGCGACCGGCTGGATTTTGCAGGCGGGATGGAGGTTATCCTCGCCCCCGGTCACAGCGCCGGGCAGGTGGCGTTATTAAGCAGGGAAAACGGCGGAACACTTTTTGCCGCCGACGCCGCAAGCAATATGTTCGGCCTGGGCTACTCGATCATTTACGAGGATATCGAAATTGGCAGGCGCAGCCTGGCAAGGCTCGCGGAATTGGAATTCGATAATGCCTGCTTCGGGCACGGGAGGGCAATAATCGGCGGGGCAGCGGATCGTTTCAGGGCGAAGTGGGGTCATGTGCTGGTGCCTGAAAATTAATATTTGGCGCAAACCTCAGATGTTATGTGCATAAGCTTAATCTGCAGTGGTAAAATGGTGTATCTTGAAGGGGAGGCCAGCCCTGTCTGGCGGAAATTAACAGCGGGTAATCCTGTATGAAGAAGCTCATCCTGATCACAATACTGCTAGCGTTATTCAACCTGGGGTCGAAACCGGTTAATCAGAAACTGGTCAGGCTGACTATAATCAACAAGTCGGGCGAGGAGCTTTTCATCCGGCTGGATAATATCGAACCCTATTACGAAAACCATGTTAGCTATGCTTTTACAATCCCGGTCGGTTATAAAACTGAACCGACCGTGCGCGAGTTCACGATTTACCGGGATATCTACACAATGCAGGTTAGCTATGTGCGGGAATGGGACCCGGTATATACATACTCGCCGTGCACCCCCGGGATAAACAAACTTGATTTAGCCGCCACCCGCAACCACCGCCTGACATTTACGAAGTGCACCCAGAACCCGCCCCGGCCCGGGGAGGATTCGATGGATAAAATATGGCAGGGCGTCTCTGTGGATCAAAGGTCGGTGGCAAAATCGTTCAAGGATGCCCTTAATCCGATCCTGATCTATGCGCCCAGCTGGTGGCTACGTTGTTATTTATACCCGTAGGCCTAAAGATTTGATGTGTCTGGTAAAATTGATTACTTATTCCATATTTTAAAAAATTTTTGTGAGGAGGCATCATGGATTTTGGGAAAGCTTTTGCATTTCAATTTGAAGACCCAGATTGGTTAAAAAAGATCGGGATTGCAGCCCTGCTGCTTTTTATCCCCCTGCTGGGAATGCTCTGGGTTACGGGCTGGTCATTAGAGATAACAAAGCGGGTTATCCGCAGAGAGCCAGCCCCTCTGGCGGCCTGGGATGATTTTGGCGGTTTGTTGGTGAGAGGCTTCCAGGTTTTTATCATCGGTTTTGTGTATGCCTTGCCGATAATCCTGATCTCAACCTGCATTTCGATCCTCTTCCCGTCAGTCTTTGACTCCGGCGCTTCCGATGATACTATTGCCGGCGCTATCTGGGTTGTGGTGGTCTGCATTAACTGCCTGTCGTTTCTTTACGGGATTTTGCTGGCGTTTGTAATCCCGGCCGCGCTTGGCAATTTTGCAGCCAAGGAGCAGTTTGGAGCAGCCTTCCGCTTCGGGGAAGTCCTGGGCCTGGTTCGGGCAGCCCCGATGGCATACCTGCTGGCGCTGATCGGCAATTTTCTGGCCGGGATTATCGCCATGCTGGGGATCATCCTGTGCTTTGTCGGGGTGCTCATTACAAACGCCTACGCCCAGTCAGTTATCGGTCACCTGATCGGGCAGGCTTACAACGAAGCCACCTCAAAACGGGCTTTGGAGCCTGTCGAAGCATAATCGCCCCACTGACCTGAAAAAGAATCCGGGGGTAACGCTCCGGATTTTTTATTTAATTATTAAGCTCCACCGGAACTGATTTTTTAATTTATCCAGTTTGGGAAAATTTCAACAGAGATCTCAGGGTCAGGAAGGTAAGAAAAGCCAGTAAAGGCGCAGGGGGAGATTTTCCCCCGAAAGAACAGCAGGTTTGACGTGGACAGGCAATCCAGCATCTCGCCTGCGCTGATTCCTTACGTTGGGATCGCTCCTGTTTACAACCCGTAGTATTCCTGCTCGGGTGAATCTCCATTGTGAAGCAGCGAGCTTGTATAAGGTGTGTTCATCAATGGAGAGGTAAAAGCCTATCCGGTCACGGTGCTGGGCTTCCGGGAGATGGTAAACAATGAACTGGGAGGACAACCAATCCTGATCACATTGTGACCGATCTATTCCATGTCGCTTTTACCATAGATATCTCCTTATGAATAGAACGGATCTGTTTTCTATGGTTAAGACGCTTTCTTGTATCAGGATATTACATCATAAACCAGGACTTTCTTCCACTTAGTTGAGTGTTCTTGGACAAATTGTTGATGAACTGCGCCTACCTGATAGCGGTCGTGGGCGGCGATATCATCAAATACCAGGAAAAGCCCGTATGAATAGGTATTATCCACGACATCACGGTCGGTTCCAGCAGGAACACCGAAATAACCTGAGTTTACTGCTGGATCGTGCGTCAGTGATTTTAACCCCTCCTCAAACGTTTGCCTGGCTTCCCCCTCGACATCCTCTTGCAGCCAGAAATACACATTATGGATGTGCATTCGTACCTCCTAACTAAATAAACATAATAATACCCCTTTTTTATCCTTCAGGTCATAAAATACGTGTTTTGAATATACCTATATGGGGGAAATCCCAAATAATTCTTGACTAACCAAATATGAAAATGCTATATTAAGAAGGGCAGCGACTATTCTCTTGGCCGAATCGCAGCATCAAGCCTTTTCAGTTGGGATTTGAAATGGAATAAAAGGGAAGGGCTGAAATTATGAAAAACAATAAACCGGGAACCAGGAGCAAGAGCAAATCAATCCGCTCCCGCCTGGCGGAATTCCTGCGGCTGAACTGGGATCACCAGAGCAGGCTGCTGGATTATTTCAGAAAAAAACCAGACATCAGGGAGGAGCTGATCGAAAGTTTTTACCAGGGAACTGCGCCGCCTGATCTGGCGCCAACCCGGGCTGAGATGGTAGCGGTGCTGGTTCTACTGGTGAGCGCCCAACCTATCGACCGGGTGCTCAAAAAAGTGGAACGTTTTTCGCTTGAAGGGTGGGCGGACTTTTTTGATGATGAATTTTTCAGCCTGCTGGAAGCCGAGAACGGCAGCCTGCGCCGGGCGGGGTTCTTCCGGGAGGCGCGCAGCCTGGTGAAAGTGGGAGCTGCGGCTGCCCGGATGCACAATAAAAATGAGTGGGCAGAGCGCCTGGACAAAATTACAAGCCGCGAGCTGGGCAAACAGATCGCTGACCAGCCATACCGGAAGCAGTCGGGATGGTAAAAAGAGCCTTGTTTAGGAGTGTTACTCCTCAAGATAATCGCACCACTTGGATAGTTGGAAGCGCTGCCGAATCACCAAATCAGTGTAACAAAGGAGTAACACTCCTTTCGGACCGCTAATTGCCGTAAGCCCCCAATCTCGTTATAATGTAAATACAAGCCTCCCCGTCCACCGCCGTTAACAATGCCGGGAGGGTGAGCACGGCGCGAATACAGCCATGTTTTTTACAGAGAGGTGGATGATGGAAGGAGAGAAGATAGGCGAGGTGACCCATTTTTACAACCGGATCTGCGTCGGCGTGATTGAACTCAGCGGAGATATTAAACTCGGCGATATGGTCCATTTTCTCGGCAGTGCAACCGATTTCAACCAGGAAGTGAAATCACTCCAGATTGAGCACGAGCAGGTCGAAGAGGCCGGCGCCGGGATGGAAGTTGCGTTAAAGGTTGAACGGCGGGTTCGAAAAGGGGATAAGGTGTTCAGGCTGGTATCTGAGAAGTAAGAGTTATTGAAGATTTTCTACCTTCCCCAGGTGAATTAGCTTTGAAAGAGGACACGATAAAAGTAACAATCGCCCTGAGCAGATCGAGTGTGGAATTTTTTAAACAACAGGGATAAAGATATAAAATCCCTTATCAAAGAATGATCCGGCGATTGTTGGATGATTACACAAACCGGTATACGAGCTAATTTAATAAAAAATTATCTTTTAGGTGAAAAGACCCTTTTGAATTTGATTTCCTGGAATAAACCTGGACCAGGACATTATTATTAATAGAATCAAATCTGTGGGGAGGTCATTTATGGGTATAATGGGTAAAATTTGGAGAAATTGTTTATGAATAAAAAATACCCGGAAGTCATCCAAAAAGCCCAGGCCGGCCAGGTGGAGATGGATAAAGAATGTTCGCACCTCGGACTGGTAAACAATGTAACCCCCTCTGCCCAGGGCTGCGAGGAGTGCCTCAAGATCGGAGACAGCTGGGTGCACCTGCGGTTATGCCTGGTATGCGGCAAAGTCGGCTGCTGCGATAATTCAAAGAACAAGCATGCCTCCAGGCATTATCATGAATCCAGCCATGCCCTGATCGCTTCGTTTGAACCGGACGAGGACTGGATCTGGTGTTACAGCGATGAGACTTTGATCTGGCCGGTGTAGCGAAGCGAGAGAATTTTATTAGGATAACAGAATGGAAAGGGGCGATCACACAAGCGGGGCAGACGAACTGAATAATCTTAACCGCGGCAGGAGCAGCCGCAGCCAGAGCGCCTCCGGGGTGAAGGGGGAAAGGCGGGTGGTTACAATAATGTTCTGTGACGTTGCAGGATCTACCGCAATCGCAGAACAGCTCGACCCGGAAGAATGGGCCGAGATCATGGATGAGGCTTTCGAAGTTTTTATCGCACCTGTGCAGAGATACGGCGGGACGGTGGCGCGCCTGATGGGCGACGCGATCCTGGCTTTCTTCGGAGCCCCTTCATCTCACGAGGATGACCCCCAGCGGGCGGTACTGGCGGGGCTGGATATCCTCAGCGGCATCCAGCCGATCTGTGAAGAGCTGAAACTTGACTACAGCCTGGACTTTAACGTCCGGATAGGCATCAACACCGGCCCGGTTGTTGTGGCAGAGATAGGCCTGGAGGATGCGGGCGAGTACACTGCGATGGGCGATGCGGTCAATCTGGCAGCCCGCATGGAACAGACTGCCCAACCCGGTACCCTCCAGATCAGCGCTGACACCTACCGCTGGGTGGCGCCGTTCTTTGAGGTCGAAGAGCTGGGGGAACATGAAATTAAGGGTAAGAGCGAGGCGGTTGAGACATACCGGGTTATCAAGCGCAGGGCTGCCGCTGGCAGCCTGAGGGGTATTGAGGGGCTCAGCGCCCCGATCATCGGGCGGGATGAAGAGCTGGAAAAGATGAGGACTGTGCTGGCCCAGCTGCAAAATGGCCGCGGGCAAATCGTGTCAATTATGGGGGATGCCGGAATCGGGAAGAGCCGTTTGATCGAAGAGACCCGCCTGGAGTGGGAGAAACTGGCCTCTGAAAGCGCCGCCTGGACCGAGAGCCGGGGCGTTTCCTATGACAGCGCCCTTCCATACGGATTGTTCCGCCAGATACTGCGCCAGTCGAGCGGTGCAGGCGTCGAGGATCCCCCGGATATCGTCCAGGAGAGGATCCTGGGATTGCTGGATCGACTGCCCGCCAGCCCGAATGGAAACCGGGAGAAGATAAAACAGGCGGCCGAGATTTTACTGGAAGCAAATCCGCTGGATGGCAGCCCGCTTCCGGTGGGCGAGGACCTCAAGCAAATTCTCTACGATGGTATTCGAGCGTTCCTCCTGGGTCTGGGTTCTCAAACCCCAGCGGTCTACGTTTTTGATGATTTGCACTGGGCGGACAAAGCCTCCATTGATCTGCTGATCGACCTGTTCTCGATCAGCGAGCAGGCCCCGGTTCTGTTTCTCACCTCTTTCAGACCGGACCGCCAGTCGCCCGGCTGGCGGGTAAAAAACGCCGCAGAGAGGGAATTTCCAAACCGTTATGTGCTGCTTTCTCTCAAACCGCTGACAGATTTGGAGAGCGGCGCGCTGGTCGACAGCCTGCTGACAGTGGCGGACCTTCCCAAACAGCTTCAAAACAAGATACTGACAAAATCGGAGGGGAATCCATTTTTTGTGGAAGAGGTGGTACGGACCCTGATTGAAAGCGGGGCGGTTGTGCGCGATGAGGCTAAAAACAGGTGGGTGGCTTCCCTGGATATTGAAGAGATTGATATCCCTGACAACTTGCAGGCATTGATCCTGGCCAGGATTGACCGCCTTGAAAAAGAAGCCCGCAGCACCCTTCAACTGGCTGCTGTGATCGGGCGTTCATTTTATTACAGGGTGCTTGCGACTATATCAGAAGAATCAACCGCCCTGGAAAAACATTTAAATACGCTTGAGAGGTTGGAGCTTATCCGGGAGCAGGTATTAATACCGGAAAGGGAATACCTCTTCAGGCATGAACTGACCCGGGATGCGGCTTACATGTCCATACTGCGCCGGCAGCAGCGCAGGTACCACAGAATGGTCGCCGAGGCGATCGAGAGCCTGTTTTCCGACCACCTGGAGGAGGAAGCACACCGCCTGGCATACCATTTCTACCGCGCCCGGGATTACCAGAAAGCGCTTGAATATTACACCATTGCCGCCGATAAGTCAGCCGGATTGTATGCAAATGATGAGGCCATCCAGCACTACAGCCAGGCCATAAAAATCGCCGATACGGTTGTCACTCCAACCGATAAATTGATCCATCTTTACACTTCGCTTGGGCGGGTTTGTGAAGTCAGCGGCGATTTTGAAAAAGCCCTGGCTACTTACAGGGAATTGGAAGAAATGGGGGCTGGGATTGGCGACCGGGAGATGGTCCTGGCGTCCCTGATACCGCAGGCTACCATCCACTCGATCCCATCCGACCACGTGGACGTAGAGCAGGGCCGGGCTGTTTCTGAACGCGCCCTCGAGCTTGCCAGGGAACTGGGGGATCACCGGGCGGAATCAAAAGTCCTCTGGAATATGCTTTTGTTGGAAGAGCTGGTTCTTGGCAACAAAGAATCTGCCTACGATTACGGCGAACAGGCGATTGAAATCGCACGCAAATACAACCTTAAGGAGGAACTGGCATACGCCCTGCATGATATGACCAGGGTATATTTTGAATCGGGCCTGGTAGAAGAAGGCCGGCGCGCTTTTGACGAATCGAACCGGTTATGGCGGGAATTAAATAATTTACCGATGCTGGCGGATAACCTGGGCGCCGCCGCGCAGGGACTGTTTTATATGGGGGAGTTTGAGCAGGCCCGTGAGAAAGCGACCGAAGGCGTGAATATCAGCCGTGAAATCAATAACAACTGGGGCCAGGCATACAACCAGGTTGCACTGGCTATGGTCCTGGCCGAATTTGGTCATGTAAGCGAGGCGATCAATGCGCTGGAAGAGGCAGCCCCACTGGCAAGAAAAGCCAATTTCAGCATGGGTGAGGTGATGGTCAACGGATTCTTAGCCTGGGTGTACGGCACCTTTGGCGATGCGCAGCGGGCTCGCGAGAAGACTTCGGTATTACAGGAAAAGCTGCAGGATTTAGACAGGTTTGGGGAATATAAAATAATTTGGGAAGGTTTAACCACCCATTATGAAGGCGACTCAATAAAAGCTTTCGGGCTTTTGGATAAGAATATCCAAGAATGCTGCCTGAATTTGATGGATGATTATGTGGGCCCTATGCTTGCGCATATATTGAGCATGATTGCAGCCGCAAGCGGGGAATATGGAACAGCACTGCGAATTTCCGATGAGTCGATCGCAAGCATGCAGGATCTGCATATGCGTTTATTCCTGCCGGATATCCTGATGGTCAGAGGCAGGTCGCTGATCGAGCTCGGTGAAAAAGAGACCGGGTATAAAGCGCTTTACAGCGCATATGATGAAGCGGTTTCCCTCGGTTCACGCCGGAGCGCTCTTTTTGTGCTTGCCGAAATGGTGCAGGCGGAATTGAAACGGGAGAATGAGGCCAAAGCGGCTGAACTGCGGTTGGAAGGGCAGGGGCTGGTGGAATATATTTCGGGCAGGATCAATGATCCAAAATTACAAATAGCGTTCCTGAGCAGCAAGCCGGTCAGGCTCCTGATTGCGTAAAACCTGGCCTACTGAACACAGCGGGCGGAAAATTTAGTTTAAAAAGGCGGAAAATGTGGCAAAACCAGTAATATTAACCTTAGATGATGAACCCGGGGTGCTGGACGCGGTCGAGTCCGATTTGCGCCGCCACTTCCGGGGCGACTACCGCATAATTAAAGCGAACAACGGGTCGGAAGCCCTGGAGGCGCTCACAGAACTCAAAAAGCGGGCCCAGCCGGTTGCACTTTTCCTGGTTGACCAGCGGATGCCCACTATGAGCGGGACCGATTTCCTCAAACAGGCGAAGGAGATCTTCCCTCAGGCGCGCAAGGTGCTGCTGACCGCTTATGCGGACACGGAAGCGGCGATATCAAGCATCAACGAAGTTGAGCTTGATTACTACCTGATGAAACCCTGGGACCCACCCGAAGTGAATCTGTACCCTGTCCTGGATGACTTGCTCAGCGACTGGCAGGCGAATGTTGAACTGCCTTATGAGGGCATCCGGGTTGCGGGTACATTATGGTCAGCCAAGAGTCATGAAGTAAAGAATTTTCTATCGCGCAACCTCATCCCTTACCAGTGGCTGGATATTGAAACCGACAGCAGCGCAAAACAGCTCGTGGATTCGGTAACAGAGGGCAGAGGGCGCCTGCCAGTGGTTTTCTTCCCGGATGGGAGCACACTGGTAGAGCCGGATAACCGCCAGATGGCGGAAAAAGCCGGGCTGCATACCCAGGCAGCCCAACCGCATTATGATGTGATCATCCTCGGCGCCGGTCCGGCCGGGCTGGGCGCGGGCGTTTACAGCGCATCGGAAGGGTTAAAAACCCTGATGATTGAAAAAGAAGCCACCGGGGGCCAGGCCGGGACGAGCTCGCGCATCGAAAATTACCTGGGATTCCCGAAAGGGCTCAGCGGGGCTGACCTGGCCCGCCGGGCTACCGCCCAGGCGAAACGCCTGGGAGCTGAAATCCTGCTTACCCAGGAGGTGACGGATGTGAGGGTGGAAGGGCCGTACCGGATAGTGGTTCTGCACGACGGCAGCGAACTTAGCTGTAAAGCCCTGGTGGTCGCAACCGGGGTATCGGTAAGCAAACTGGACCTGCCCGGGATTGATAAAATCACCGGGGCGGGCGTATACTACGGGGCGGCATTAAATGAGGCGGCTTCTTATAAGGGCGAGCATGTGCACGTTGTCGGGGGCGCAAATTCCGCCGGTCAGGGCGCCATGTTTTTCTCCAGATACGCCGGAAAGGTCACCCTGCTTGTGAGAAGCAGCGCGATTGAAATAGGAATGTCGCAGTATCTGGTCGACCAGATAAATTCAACTCCCAATATTGAGGTTAAAACGAATGCAGAGGTGGCGGCTGTCCACGGGGAACAGAAATTGGAGGCGATCGATATCAGGGATAAAACTTCTGGCACCGTGCAGACGGTGAACACACCCGCCATGTTTCTATTTATCGGGGCTGCCGCACATACCGAATTTATCCAGGATGTTGTTGAAACCAACCGGGCCGGGTTTATCCTCACTGGTCCGGATCTTTTTCAGAACGGCGACAAATCCCGGAAATGGAGCTTAAAACGGGATCCTTTTCTGCTGGAGACCAACGTCCCGGGAATATTCGCGGCTGGTGATGTGCGCCATGGAGCGGTCCGGCGGGTCGCATCGGCGGTAGGGGAAGGCGCGATCGCAGTGAGTTTTATCCACCAGTATCTCAAAACAGTCTGATGTTTAATTTTTTGCGAAAAATCGAATTGTTTTCCGAACTGCCTGAGGATGACCTCTGGCAGCTTTGCGGGCTGATCGAAACCGTCAGCATACCCTCCGGCGCGATCCTTTTTGAAGAAGATGACCCGGGCGATAGGGCCTATGTGATCAAGGAGGGGGAGCTAGAAGTGCTGAAAACCGGGGCGGGCGGGGATATGCTGCTCGCAGTTCGCGGCCCGGGTGAGGTGATTGGCGAAATGGCCCTGCTGGAGGAGAATCCCCGCATGGCGACCGTAAGAGCGCGCCTGGACAGCACCCTGTTTGCGATTGAGAAGGAACAGTTCGAAAATCTGGTCGCCACCAGCCCAAGCGCAGCCCAGGCGATGTTCAAAACAATCCTTGCTCGCTGGCGTGGCACCCAATCGCAACTGCGCCAGAGCGAAAAAATGGCCCAGCTTGGTACAATGACAGCCGGCGTGGCTCACGAATTAAATAACCCGGCTGCGGCTGTAAAAAGGGCTGCTGACCAGCTGGATGAAGCCCTGACCGAATACCTCCAGGCCCAGGAGGCTCTCGACCCTGACCAGTTCACCCCGGCAGAGCGGGAGAGCTACCTGGCGCTGCTTGAACAGGCCAGGCAAAGCGGCATAAACCCGACCCAAATCGATTCCCTCAACCGCAGCGACCGCCAGGATGAAGTGGAAGAATGGCTCGATGGATCGGGGATAAACGACGCCTGGCAGTATGCCCCCGCGGTTGTGGATATGAATCTGGGAGTCGCAGAACTGGAGGGCATCAGCCAGCAGTTCGGGTTGGACAACCTGGCGCGCCTCCTGGATGTTTTGTGTTCCTGGTTCACGGTCAATAAGCTGATCCGCAGTGTGGGGCTTGGTGCCGGGCGTATATCGGAGATAGTAAAAGCGTTAAAATCCTATGCATACCTCGACCAGGCTCCGGTTCAGAATGTTGATGTCCACCAGGGGCTGGAGGACACCATTCTTATCCTGGCGAACAAGCTCAAATCAGGCATAACCCTCAAACGCGACTACGACCCTGACCTTCCGGCAATTCAAGCATACGGCAGCGAGCTGAACCAGGTCTGGACGAACCTGATCGATAATGCCATTGATGCGGTCGGGCAGGATGGAGTGATCACCCTGAGGACCCGCGCCAGGGATGATTGGGTGGTGGTCGAAGTGGAGGACAACGGGGAAGGGATACCGGAAGAGATACAGTCGCGCGTCTTTGATCCGTTTTTTACCACCAAACCGCCCGGCGTCGGAACCGGGTTGGGCCTGGACATCAGTTACAACATTGTGGTGCAGAAGCACAAGGGCAATATTATCCTGACTTCGCAGCAAGGCAGGACTGTCTTTGAAGTCTGGCTGCCGGTTAATTTTGAAAAGGATTCGGGTTCAGAAAACCGGAATACTCAGGCGGAAAACACCGAACCGGAAGCCTGAATCCAGCTTGTAATTTACCTTATAATCCTGCAGCTTGAATGGTGGGTTTCTTTTGGAAATCTACCACAAATTCAGCACACCCCTCAGAATCGCGAACTCGCCAATGTGATAGGCGTTGTGGTCGCTCACAACCAGGATCTCCCGGAAAATTGTGTGTTCAGGCGCGTGGGGAATCGGGGCAGTTAACGGGAAGGGCGGGTTTATAACCATGTTTTTAAAAGCATTCATGCCCGCTTTGATCTGCCCAAGAGAAGCCTCCCATTTTTCCTGGTCGGCGGTTTCAGCGACCCCCGGCCAGTATCCCGCAGGCCACTGCGGGGACACATGATCAGGGTTTGACACAAACTCAAGGATATCCCACTGGGCAATGCGGATGTGTTCAAGCAGGTGCCAGAAGGTATATGGTACATTTTGCGGTTTTGTGTTGTATTCGGTGGGTGGAAAATCCGCGACCGCCTGTTCCAACGGCATATGTGCATTGCCTCCCTTCAGCAAGGAGAGCATTTGCTCTTTGATAACTGCTTCATCCATAGAAATTCTCCTTAAATTGATAAGTCTGACCTTTTTATCTCCAATTTCAGTATATCCTTAAAGAAGATATTTTGTTCTATGAGGGGACTGAATCCGGTAGAAAAACAAAAAGAACAACTAACTCGCGAGATCGGGGTTGTAGTTTGTGGAGGAAGACTGAGGAATCATGATCAGGAATATTATCTGGGATCTGGACGGCACCCTGTTTGACACTTATCCCGCTATCCTGCGGGCATTCCGGCTCGCGTTTGAGGATCTTGGCGTGATAATCCCGGAGGAACAGGTCAGGGACCAGGCCCAGAAGTCTTTGACTCTTTTTGCTGAAAAGCTGGTTGAGCAGCATGGTCTCGATGATGAGAGCCTGTGGGAACGATATGAGGTTTACTGTGACGATTTCCCGCTGGAAGAACAGAAGCCGTTTCCCGGGGCGCGCCAGGTGTGCGAGTATATCAATTCAATCGGAGGGATAAACGTGATCGTCACCCACCGGCCCTGGAATTCCGCCAAAAGGCTGCTTGAGACCTACCGGATGAACGAATATTTTACGTTCATGTTAACAGTGGAGCAGGGCTACCCGTTAAAACCCGACCCCGCCATGTTTGAAAAGGTGATCGAGAGTTTTGACCTGGTCCGGGAGGAGACCCTGGCAGTTGGGGACCGCGACCTGGACATCCTTGCCGGGCAGGCGGCCGGTTTAACCACCTGCCTGTATACCAGGAAGGGTTACGAGACCGAACCAGACCTGGTTATTGACGATTATTCCCGGCTGCTGGATTTCCTGAAAGAAGAAAAGTAAACAATAAAGAAGGGCCAGAAACCCGGCAGGCAATTGCTATAAATTAATGGCTGGAATGGGATGACCGGGCGGGGATAAAATGACGAAAGTAGAAAATTGCCGGACGGAACTTCGGAAAACTGATAAAAAAGAATGGGATGAGTACCTGCTGAAAAACTCCGGGCTTCCCGGCAGAAGGGGTAATATTGAACTGGCGCAGGCCTTCGCTCTCGAAGGCGACCGGGAGAATTTCGAACGTTACCTGGAATACAAGCCGGAGGTTGCTCCGGTAAACTCTCCGGAGGAGTTTCTGGCTTTCTGCGGGGTGCTGGGATGCGGGAGGCTGCTTTCGGAAGGGGATGACCTGCAGTTCCAGAGGCTGCGCGCCTGCGCTAGAGACCCGCGCTGGCGGGTTCGCGAAGGGGTTGCGATGGCATTGCAAATGCTAGGTCGTTCAGATATGAACCGGCTGATCCAGGAGATGGAGACGTGGAGCCTGGGTAGTCCGCTGGATCAGCGGGCTGCCGCGGCTGGTTTGTGCGAGCCGGATCTGCTTTCCGGGCAGCGCTACAGCCGTAAAACGCTTGATATCCTCGACAGAATCACAGGTTCGATAATTACTCTCCCAGATAGAAAGAGCGCCGGGTTTATGGCTCTCAGGAAAGGTCTGGGTTACTGCTGGAGTGTTGCAGTTGCTGCAAACCCGGATTACGGAAAACCTGTTTTTGAGAAGTGGCTGTCAAGCCTGGACAAGGACATCCGCTGGATTATGAAACAGAACCTGACCAAAAAGAGGTTGTGGCGCATGGACAGGGACTGGGTGGAGAAATGCGTAACCGCAATTTAATTTTCAGGCCAGCGCCAGCAGCGCCACCAACCAGTAGATAGCCCCCGCCAGTATTGCAGTCACGGGGAGGGTGACAAGCCATGCCAGGGCGATATCGCCCGCCACGCCCCACCTGACTTTGCTAAGGCGTTCCGCCGAACCAACCCCCATGATGGACGAGCTGATAACCTGGGTGGTGCTTACAGGTCCCCCGAAAAGGGATGCGCCCAGGATCACCCCCGTGGATGTCACCTGGGCGTTAAAGGCGTCGACCGGGCGGATCCTATAAAAGCGGGCCCCAACGGTTTTGATCAGGCGCCAGCCGCCCGTGGCGGTGCCGAGGGCGATCGCTGCGGCGCTGATTATAACAACCCAGACCGGTACGTAAAATGTCTCAATTACCCCAGCGGTAACCAGGCCCAGGGTGATGACTCCCATGGTCTTCTGGGCGTCATTTGTGCCGTGGCTGAAAGCCAGGGTGACGGCGGTCAGGATCTGGGAGCGCTTGAAGAACCAGTTGATGCGCGGGCTGGCGCCCCTGACCAGAAACAGGACCAGTTTTGTAAAGAGATAACCACCGGCGAAACCGAAAACAGGGGACAGCAAAAGCGCCAATAGAACGCCTATGAGACCCTGGCGGTATATAGCTTCCGGTCCGGCGGATACCAGGACCGCCCCGACTAGCCCGCCTATTAAAGCATGCGAGGAACTGCTCGGTAACCCCAGGTACCAGGTCAGCAGGTTCCAGCCGATAGCGCCAATCAACGCTGCGATGATAACTGCGTTGTTGATTGCGCTGGCGTCGATAATGTCGTGTCCGATTGTGGTGGCGACTGCCACACCGAACAGGAAAGGGGCTAAAAAATGGGCCACCGCGGTTACTCCAAGGGCGGCTCTGGCTGAAAACGCCCGAGATGTGATCATGGTGGCGACAATATTGCTGGAATCGTGAACGCCGTTGATAAAATCAAAGATAACCGCAAGCGCGATCAGGACAATCAGGGTGATATCCACAGACAGTTATCCCCGGATCAGGCCATTTTTACGACAATATCGGAAATAATGTTGGCAGCCTCGTCGCCCCGGTCGGCCGCATTGCTCAGGTGTCGGTATACCTCCCGTTTTTTGAGCATTTTTACAATTTGTTTGACATCCTCCGGCCCTTTAAAAAGATCGGCCAGGGCTTCCCGGTAGACGGTCTCAACCCGGTTTTCAAGCGCCTTGGCCCGCTGGGCGTGGTCGATTGCCACGTTGGGATGTTTCTGTAGGCGCTGGATCGCAAGGTGAATTTCGAAAGCCGCATCCCGCAGAAGGGAAGCCATCCTTACCATAAAATCGGTCGGGTTGACATTCAAAATTTCCATTTCATCGACGGTGGAAAATGCGTAATCCAGCACATCATCGATTGCCCTTGAAAGGGCGAAGATGTCCTCCCGGTCGAAGGGGGTGATAAAGGTGCGGTTCAATTCATCGATCAATATGCGCCGGATCTCGTCGGCCTCTTTTTCGATCCGGGTCAGTTCAGCTGCTGAATCGTGGCTTTCGGTGCTAATAAATTCCATTAACAGGTCAAGCCCTTTCAACGTCAGTACTGCCTGCTCGGTGATCAGTGAGATAAATTTGTCCCGCTTTGGTTTAAAGAGGCCGCGCAGGAAGGAAGTTCCGGGCTCGCCGGTTGCTGATTCACCGGAGCTGTTTGAATCCTGGCTCTTTTCCTTTTCGTTTTTGATTTCTGTCTTCATCCTGTATCTTTCCTGAAAAAGTTGGCTGGATGCAGGCAATAATTTTATTTGTTTGCCCGGGAGCGACAGGAGAACTGCTGTTTATTATGCACCCCCGGGTAGATATCTTACCAGATGGAATATGCGGATTCCTGAATTTAATAATGTAATATTATTCATTATACTGGCTGTTTAAGCATGAACGGGGCCTGAAGACGGGAATCCTTGACACTGTTCGGTAAGGTGGTACACTTTGGCGCGTGAGGAAGCAGAATTTTTCAGCAACCCCGGACCCGCACAGCCCGTTGAGGGCTCCTGATCGCGCCGGGTGATAGTTTTCCTCTTTCTGATGGTTAATAACTGCCCTCCGGTCAAACATCACCAGAGGGCAGCAAATTTTTAAAAACCTGACAGGAATTTTTTGCAGTACCAGGAATCGTCCGTTGAATAAGGAGGCCGACCATGCGCATGAGTAAACTTTTCAGCCAGACCCTGCGCGAAATTCCCTCGGAGGCTGAAATACCCAGCCACCAGCTGCTTTTACGGGCAGGCTTTATCCGCCAGCTGGCGGCAGGGGTGTTCAGTTACCTGCCGCTCGCCAGGCGCTCGCTCACCAAAATTGAGGACATTATCCGTGAGGAGATGGATGCCATCGACGGGCAGGAAGTCACCATGCCGGTAGTGCACCCGGCCGGTATCTGGCAGGAGACTAACCGCTGGTATGAGATTGACGCTGAAATGGGCCGGCTGAAGGACCGCAACGGGCGCGATATGGTGCTGGCAATGACCCACGAGGAAGTTGTGGCGGACCTGGTCCGCAAGGAAGTGCACTCCTACCGCCAGCTCCCCATGATGATCTACCACATCCAGACAAAATGGCGGGATGACCCCCGCCCACGGGCTGGCCTGATCCGGGTGCGGGAATTTACCATGAAGGACAGTTACACCCTGGACGCTGATTGGGAGGGATTGGACAGGCAGTACAAAGCCCACTACCAGGCATACTTCAACATATTCCACCGCTGCGGGCTGCCGGTGATCGCGGTCAGCTCGGATGTCGGTATGATGGGCGGGACCATGGCGCACGAGTTCATGTACCTAACCCCAGTCGGGGAGGACACCCTGATGATCTGCGATTCCTGCGGATACGCCTCCAACCGCCAGATTGCCCGATTCAGGAAAATCCCCAACCCGCCCGAGGGCAAACTGCCGGTGGAAAAAATCGCCACTCCCGAGATGAAAACCATCGCAGAGCTGGCGGATTTTCTGGGCGTACCTGAATCAAGAACCGCCAAAGCGGTCTTCCTGATGGCGACCATACCGGAGGGAGAATCTTCCCGGGAGCAGTTTGTATTCGCGGTGCTTAGGGGCGATATGGAGCTCAATGAAACCAAGCTGGGCAATGCCCTCAAGTCCAGCGCCCTGCGCCCGGCGACCGAAGAAGAAATTATCGCCACCGGGGCGGTTCCCGGCTACGCCTCCCCGGTTGGTTTGAAAGATACCCTGGTGGTTGTGGACGAGGCAATACCGGAAGCGGATAACCTGGTCGCCGGCGCCAATGAGGAAGGCTTCCACCTGCTCAATGTGAACTACGGGCGCGATTACCAGGCTGACCTGGTGGCGGACATCGCCGCAGCCCGTGATGGGGATGCTTGCCCGCAGTGCGGCGGCTTGTTGAAGGCCGAGAGGGGGGTCGAGGTAGGGAATATTTTTAAGCTGGGCACCCGCTACAGCCAAGCCATGGGAGCTTACTTCCTGGATAAAGACGGCGAGGAGAAGCCGGTGATTATGGGTTCGTACGGGATTGGCAGCGGGCGGCTGCTGGCCTGTGTGGCGGAGCGGTTCCACGACGACCTGGGCTTGGTCTGGCCGGTAACCGTCGCGCCTTACCAGCTGCACCTGGTCCTGCTGGGTGGTAAGGATGGCAGCATGGAGTCCGCCAGCGCCGAGAGGCTTTACGGGGAGCTGGTCGCGGCCGGGTTCGAGGTGTTGTTTGACGACCGGGACGAAAGTCCGGGGGTCAAGTTCAACGACGCCGACCTGATCGGGCTGCCGATCCGCCTGACGATCAGCGCCAGGGCGCTCCAGGCGGGCGGGGTTGAATTTAAACGGCGCGATCTGGATGAGAAGGAAGTCGTTCCGTTTGACAAGCTGGAAGAGAAAATTAAATCCGAGCTGCAGCAGTTAAAATCCGCCATCGATGGGTTAGTCGTGACGGAAGACTTTCCGGAGGATGGGTAGTCTGTCAAGTAGGGATAGGAGTGCTACTCCTTCTTGATTCTATTAAGATCTCTGGGTTTGTCTAATTTCCTGTTGTGAGCCTTTTAGCATAATTTATTGAAGGAGTAGCACTCCTTTTTATTTCTCATCCGATCTCTCGTATCGTCTTATTTCCTGTTGTGAGCTTTTTAGCATAATTAATTGAAGGAGCATCACTCCTTTTGTATCAGGTATCAAAGGGTTTTGGAGCATCTAGTTTGTACAAATAAGACCCTTCGCGGAGCTCAGGGTGAACTACATTTTTAAAGCTGTATTTTTTCTTAGCCAGCTATAAAGTAATAATTTCCCATAATTACCCGTCTACAAAGTAGAGATGCCGCCAGTTTGGGGCGCATTCTACCATTCCAGGAGATCAGGTTATGGGTATAAAGATGAACAATATTTTGAAAATATTCGCAGTAACCGCGTTTGGGCTCGCTGCCTGTACAACTGGCATCGGGGCTCCTCCAGCCGGGAAAACGGATCCAGCCCAGATTAGCGAACCGGCAGAGGTTCCGGATGAATCAGGTCCATCAGAAAAAGCTGAACAACCTGAGGCGACAGACCTCCAGGAGGCAGACCGCGGTACAGAAGGCGGAGAGTCCATCCAGGATGCTGAATCCAATAGCGCCAGTTCTGAAACAACGGGTGAGGAACGGGACATCGAACTGCTCGACCCGGACGAAACACCCCCGCAGGGGGCAGAATTTCAATTTTCAACCGATTTCAGCATCCACTCGGTGCCCTATTCCGAGATATTATCCGGCGGCCCGCCTAGAGACGGCATCCCGGCGGTTGACGACCCGAAGTTTGTCCCGGTTGAGGATGCCGGCGAATGGCTTGATCCGCTTGAGCCGGTCCTGCTCTTCCAGCACGGAGACGAAGTCCGGGCTTACCCGGTCCAGATCCTGATGTACCACGAGATTGTAAATGACAGCGTTGGAGACCTGGCGGTCACGCTGACCTTCTGCCCGCTGTGCAATACCGGGATCGCTTTTGAACGAAAAGTGGACGGCGAGGTGCTCGATTTCGGCACCACGGGACGGCTGCGTTTCAGCAACCTGATTATGTACGACCGCCAGACCGAGACCTGGTGGCAGCAGGCTTCCGGCCAGGCGATCGCCGGGGAACTCACCGGTAAGTCCCTGACCTTCCTGCCGGTCTCGATGGTATCCTGGGAGCAGTTCAAGGAGAGTTTTCCTGATGGGCAGGTGCTCTCGCGCGATACTGGCTTCCAGCGCCCGTACGGCCGGAATCCGTACGCGGGCTACGACAATATTAACAATCCGCCCTTCCTTTACCGGGGGCCTGCCACGCCGGGTGAACTGCCGGCGGTCGCCCGGGTGCTGACAATTGATATGGGCGAAGAAGCGGCCGCCTACCCGTATGAGACTCTGCAAGAGGTAAAGGTCGTAAACGATACCGTCGGCGGGCAGGATGTGGTTGTTCTCTGGCAGGCAGGCACCACCTCCGCTTTAGACGCAAACAGCGTCGCGGGCGGTCGCGATATCGGCGCCGCCAGCGCCTTCTCCAGAGAGGTAGACGGCCGGATCCTTACCTTCAGTCACGACGGCGAGAAGATCGTTGACGACCAGACCGGCAGCGAGTGGAACCTGCTGGGAACGGCTGTATCGGGGGAATTGGAAGGAATTAGACTGGAGCCGGTGGTGGCGATCAACCATTTCTGGTTTTCCTGGGCGGCTTTTAAACCGGAGACCCGCATCTACCAGCCCTGAACGGGAGGGTAAAATATCTGTAGGGCAGGATTGGAATCCTGCCGACGGTGGTTTTGGTCCATTGTGGGATGCATTGCTAAAACAGCCGTACTTAACGGTGCGGTAGGGCAGGTTTCCAAACATGCCGCAACAACAAGGTGATTCAACATACAGGATAAAAAATGACAGGCGAATTGATCACGGAAGCAAGAACCGCAAATTTGCCGCAGCCTGTCCAGAGATATCTGGAATTCGCCGGAGTGGTGGGAAAACCCTGGATAAAAACCGCGCTTGTGAAACAGCGCGGTCGCTTCCGCCTGGGGGCCGAGAAATCCTGGATGGATTTTTCGGCTGAGCAGTTTTACACGATCTCTCCCCCGGGTTTCAGGTGGGACGCAAACTTTAAAATTGCGGGACTGGCGCTGCTGCGGGCAAAAGACCGCTATGAAGAAGGCCACGGGCACATGTACGGCAGGCTGGCCGGATTAAAAACCATATTTGACGCCCGGGGACCCGAGCTGGATCAGGCGAGCATGCTGCGCTACCTGAACGAGGCCATGTGGTTCCCAACCGCCTATCTCGGGGAAAATATGGGCTGGGATGCGGTTGATGACCATTCAGCCCGGGTCACTTTTTTTGACCGCGGCAGGGAAGTTTCAGCTGAGCTTTACTTTGATGCTGAGGGGCGCCTGGTAAATTTTAAAGCCAAACGCTACCGGGAAGCAGACGGGGAGTTCTCCCTGGATGGCTGGTCCACTCCGGTGACCGCTTACGGAGAGTTTGAGGGTTTAAAAATCCCGGTCAGCGGGACGGGGATTTGGCACCTTCCTGAAGGAGATTTTGCCTACATAGAATTGGAAATCACCGGAATTGATTACGTTTGGATGGACTGATCCAGCATATTTAATCGGAGCGGAGGGTAGTGGGTGTATTGCTTATAAATTTGGAATTTGCTGTCAGAATTATTTGCCGTTGTAACGATGTTCCCGGGCATGAGTTTATATATAACAGTTATCTCAGAAAAAATTAATTAAATGTTCGAAGGTTCGAATCTGCGACTTACAACCTATTCTAGCAGTTGCCTGGCTTGAAAAAGTAAAAGTATGCGTATCCAAGAGCAAGGAAGCCGTATGTGAAAATATTGAGCGGCCATCCGAGGAAATTTATATTGCCGTGCAGTTGGATTTCAATGGATGCCGCTAAGCCAATAATATCCTGTATGAATAATGCCAGTGCGATTGCTCTCCGGGCCTGGATCGATTCGCTCTTCCTGCCAAACCACATGAGGGAAGCATATCCCAGGATGGAACCACCAACAAGACGGGTTACCCAAATGGAAGTTTCGTCAGGAGCAAGTCCGTATAACCCGAGAACCCAGCCAGGAAATAAAACACAGGAAAAACCTATTGGGATTGCTATTAAGATATTAATAGTGAAAAGGTGTTTTAGTCTCATCTCCGCCTCCGTTATATGTCTATATTAAAATGCATGTGTACAAAAGGTTTTAACAATCCAGCAAGCGACCATCAAAAATCTATACCTGAAATTTTTAAAAGTGTAATCTCGAGTCTACATGATTTGGGATTTGAACCTATGGAGTGATATAGTTTCGATTTTCATACAGGTTCAAGCTATTTCAAATCCGGCTTTTTACTTGGCTCCATGTCCAGGAAATTATGGCTTAATAGAAATAATCTGAATTAATTTAAATTAAACACTCACCCTCACATAAGTTTGTAGAGAGTAAAATGCCAGGTTTAATGGATTAGATTCTATCTTTCCAGCACGACCCAGTTAATCTCCGCGGTTTCGCGCGGCTGGACGACCACCACCGGTTCTCTTTCGCGATCCACAACCATCATCGAAATGCCGTACTTGTTGGACAGCGCGTAACCGTCAGTGTAAATTGTTTTGCCGGCTGCATCAGTCATCTGTTCGCCGAAATTCTCCCACCCGTCCGCCCAGAAATCGCCTTCGCCTGTCTGCACGAATTTGCCTTCCTCGTCCAGGTCCACCTTGGTCGGGCCAACCAGGACCCCTGCCCACTGATCAGGCGTTGAGGTTAATTCGCCCGGCATGCCGTAAAGCAGCAAATAACTACCCGGCTCAAGCCCGCTGAAGGCGAAATTGCCCTCCGCATCGGTGGTGATTGTCGGTTCGGCAAGCAGCACACAGCCTGATTGTTCCGGGTCTCCCTTACACAGGATTACCTGGGCATTGGCGATTGGCGCGCCTGTTTCAGCGCCGGTCATAGTGCCCTTTATATCACCTGTGCGACCCCCGCCGCACCCGGACAGGAACAAAACGGAAACAACCCACAATATCGAGACAATTACAACAATTTTCCTGGCCATCTGAACACACTCCTTTCTTTATAATCGGGCAGTGAAACGCATGTTTACGAGCCCCCTTTTCCTACCAGGAGGAAGGTAACAAAACCTTTGGCAATAGTACTAATCTTGAGTTTGTAAGAATTTTGATCCCAATATAACCTCCCCTTCCCAATCGCATATGTGCAGTCTTTTGTTATCCAGCAAGAAATTTTTTTATTGAAATTAACAACCATACCTGTGGAACTGATTTCGAATCATTGGGGTTAATTATATATACATATTACAAAAACCTGTGGTGATTGTCAACAAAAAATTACAGGAGCTCTTTAAATAGGGAGGAAACCGATAACCTGAAAACCAATTTAAACACAACCCTGCGGGCGCGGAAGGGGCATGTGTGGAAAAGGAAGCGACCCCCTGGGGGATTAATTACTCCCGGGCAGTTGTTGTTATATTAACCGGTTGCGTTCTCTAAAGTTTACTGTAGCAGTTGCACACCCAATAGTTAAATTTATTATTTCATGTTACCGAATTCGAGTCCGGTTTATAAATAAAAAATATTCCAGGGTACCTGGTTCCAGTCCAATAACTTTCACAAAAAGTAGATAGACCAATGGACATTCCTGATGATTGTTACCTTATGTTGTTTTAAGAATATTGCAGATTTGTAAAAATAATTTTTTTCAAAATAATTCTGATGAAAAAGTAAAAATGTCTAAAGACAATCCGTTGGGAAGCCAATTCTATGGGGTAGAAATTAAAACAATGGATAATTTTATCTGAATGAGCGTTTTTTAGTCGATCTCTCATCATAAAGAACATCCAGACCGGGGTTGAAATGGTGAATTACATTGAATGTCCGGATACTTTGATTCCATAACGATAAGTTGATTCGGCCTAAAAAACCGTATCGTTTAGTATCTGTTTGACATAAATTTACTTCGTTAACATGGCTTTTTACAAAGAAGAGTCCCCTAATTTGTTTCATCCAACGTAATTCACTCTTTATATTTAAATTTTCAAACTTTGTTAGTACCCAGTTCCCCATTTTCATTCAGCCAGCGGTAGTATGTCTGCTAGCTTATCTCTAATTGACGGGCAACCTCACTTAAGGTCACACCCTGGGTTATTAATATTTCGACTTCCCGGAGTTTGGTAATGATTTGTTCAGCTGTGAATTGCTTCCTTGGAATTCTGCCTGTAGCTCATACTGTATACGCTAAAGAGGAAGGAGTTGCAGTAACTCGAAGAATAACGCCTATTGTCTGTACATTGATTTGATCAGGGGCCTGCAGAGCTGAACCGGGCAAGTTAGTTCTTGTAACCAATTAACGATCTAAGTTTAAAATATTTCCTTTGTAGGTTACTCGAAGTTATTACAACGAAATTTATACCCTTAGCAAACGATTACTTAAAGGACAAATTACACGAATGTAAAGTGTCGTCACTAGAGACTCTATTGAGTCTTATCTATCCAGATTCCATGACTCAAATTGCAGTATTTCTCAAACCCAATCCTTTGATACACTCCCAAACCCATCTCCGATGGATGCAGAATGGCAATCCGGTAACCCATATCACGCGCTTCTTGAAGAGGTGCTAGTGTCATCGCCAATCCAATACCTTGCTTACGCGCCTCCGGAATTGTTGCCACCCAATAAATCCCTGCTACACCTGCAGCTAAAAAGAGCTGTGATGCAGCAACCGGTTTCCCATCAATCATACCCAAATAGTTACGCAAAGGCATATCGAATCCTAGACCTGCGAATAAATCAAAGCAAGCCTTCTCACCGTTTTGCGGCAGACCAAATCCCATAACCGCAGTATTGGCGAATTTTTCTAAAGTTTCTTTGTCCCCTACAGGTTCGATAAACAGATTTGAAGGGGAAGCTAAATCCTCATTCAATGCACGTAGATCAGCAGCCATACCAATTAAATCATCACCAAAAAACCAAACCGTGGTTTTCTAGTTGCTTTCGCCAATCGGTTGATTGCGCAACTGATCCCATCCACCATATGAAAGGAAACTTCCGAGACTTGAAAAGTGTGATTACTTCATCGATGTCATCAGCTGTCGGTTGTATGATTCGGAAAATCCCATTCATAAATGGGTGTGAAATACCAGTGATAAATCCATACATATTCGGTTTTTCATATATCTCGACACTTTCTGACCGGCTGAAATATTGAAAATATTCGTACATGTTATTTTCAATGGCCGTAGCCAGCACTTGTGCAGATAAATCAAAAAGAATACTTTCCATCTCGATCCTATCCTGAGCATCCCAAAGATTTGCTTAATGGATTGATAAGCAAGCTTCTTGACGTATTATATCTATTAATGAATCTCAATATTTTTCTATATCTACTGGGTTTATTCCTTAATAAACCAGCTAATTTGAAACGTTGTTATATATGATGTAGGACAATTCTGGAAGTGAATATAGGGGGTGTCTTTGAAATTGAATAGCCAATCCTTCCCTTCCCTAATGAGCCTGCGCTAATCCCTTCTGATAAAAGCGCGCCATGCCATGATTGTGATGCTCCCCATAAAAATACTACCAACAATAGCTGCACCGAGAATACCCCAAAAAAAACCTAACCCAGCTGATTTGAGCAGCCATATAGTGGTGTAAATGATCAATAACGGAGCAAGGGGAAGTTTACCCGGACGGATGAGGATAGTAATCAATGCGGAAACCAACAGCCAGCCGAGGTAATTGCTCCAGGGGATACCAAAGTAGCTGCCGGGATTATCCCAACCCCACATTTCCCAAGTAACCATCATCGGATCCAGAAAAAGGTCCCAAGCCATCATCGCCAGGGCACTTAAGCCAACGAATACGGGGAACTCCCAGCGAGGCTTTATCCGATCTGTAACCGCTTGCGCGACCGCCCAGGAAGGCGGCAGCATCATCAACCAGCCGAGTGGTATATGCAATGGGACATTAAGAATTTGAGGTTGCATCATATCCGTATAGCTGTACGTGCCAAAGGGGATACCAGTTCGGCTGCCAATCACTTCAGCAGCCCAACTCAGGGCTAAGATAGAACCTGCAACTCGCAGAGTGGTGGCGGCACCCCAAACTTCCCATAAGAGAACAATAATGAGCCCTGCTGTGATACTTACTCCAACCGTAATCGCGCCAATCATAGCTGACCAGCTTGTTGTCCAATCGGCAATGGGTAACGAAACCATCATCAACGCCCATATGGTTAGGAAGACTGTTTGAATAGAACTGAGCTGCAGTAGTTGGTAATGTATTTTTATAAACACTGATCTATTTTAACCGTGATTATCTCAAATTAAAAATTCAGCATCTTATCAGTTTTCCCAATAGACGACAAAAACCGTTCCAATTCTTCGCAGGAACGGTTCTTAAAAACATGTGCCCCTACGGTGAGCTGTTCCGAATTCCGCGGCAGTAATATTACATCACATTTGAAATACTTTGCGGAATTATAAATTCGACGCTGATAACCATCAAGTAACGACAGTGTTACTCAATTTAGCCAACCTGATGTTTTACAACCCAGCCCAGTTCAGCTGGCAGTATAAGCGCTATTTTGGGTTTGCCCTCTCGGCGACATAAAATATCGAATTAGGTACATCTAGAAAGTCCGGATTATTAACTCACAAAAAATCTGGTGTCCTTTTTCTTTCTCAAGCTCTTGGAAAAATTCACAGTTGCACCTTCGGTTTGTTCAATGTTTCTTTTGACGCGAATCCAATCTCAACTTGCCTCTTCATCGGGATTTTACTGCTACGCTTATGCTTTTAATCAAAGTGGCTTAATTCAATAAGTCTAAAAAGATATAATAAAGAAAACATCAAATACATGGAGAGTTCCATTCTGACATATTCAATTCTAGTGGTTGAAGATGAGTTAGCTTTACGGGATACCCTGGTCTATAACCTCGAACATCATGGTTACTCTGTTGAGGCAGTGGGGGATGGAAGACTTGCTATTGAGGCAGCAAATCGGCTCCAACCCGATTTGATTATCCTAGATCTGATGCTACCTGGATTGGATGGTTTTGAGGTTACCCGGATGCTCAGAAAGGATATGAATGTACCAATTCTAATGTTGACAGCCCGGGATGGTGAGATTGACCGGGTTTTGGGTTTGGAAATCGGCGCGGATGATTATATGACCAAACCGTTTTCGATGCGCGAATTAATGAGCCAGGTTAAAGCCATGCTTCGCCGGGTGGAAATGATTAAGGAAGATGTCAAATCGAAACCAGCCAGCGAGGTTTATTATTCTGACAATCTGGAGCTTGACCTTTCTCGACATGAAGTGCGCCTGGAGGACAAACCCTTGGCGCTTAAACCGAAAGAATTTCACCTGATGCAGTTTTTATTCGAACATAAGGGGCAGGTGCTCTCGCGCCAATTCATCTTAGAGCGCGTTTGGGGGTGGGATTTCATTGGCGGCACCCGAACGGTAGATGTGCATATCCGCTGGCTACGGAAAAAGATCGAACCTGACGCACACAACCCGATCCGGATCATCACGGTGCGCGGAACAGGATACCGCTTCGATGGTTAGGATGCCAATTTGAACCGCAAATTTCTCCGGGGGATTCAGTGGCGGATCGCCCTACCGTATACCATTCTTTTGATATTAACCATGCTGGGGGTTTGGTTCTATCTCTCCCAATTTATTCGCCAGATTCACCTCAACAACATAGAAACTTCTCTGCTGTCTCAATCTGAATTAATTGGGGATGCTGCCACTCTCCCTCTCGTTGATATTGGCCATAACGATAACCTAGATGCGCTGTCAAAGGACTGGTCAGAGTTAATTCAAGCTCGTGTCACGATCATCAACAAAGATGGGCTTGTGCTGGGCGAATCGCATGAAGATCGAAGCAAAATGGATAACCATATCAACCGCCCGGAGGTACAGCAGGCATTAAAAGAAGGACAGGGGACCAGCATCCGCTTCAGCAGAACTGCAGGATTCGATATGTTCTACACCAGCGTACCAATAGTAGTTGATGGTGCGGTAATTGGTTTTTCAAGAGTGGCCCTGCCTCTGGATCAGGTGGAGGCGGATGTCGAGCAACTGCGTCGGAATATATTGCTGTTCACACTGGTCCTGATGGCGGTCTCGATCCTGCTTAGTTTTTTGATCGCAGAGCGCACCACACGCCCTATTCGAGATTTAAATGAGGCAGTTGGTCAAATGACAGACGGCAGCTATAACCAGGTATTGGCCTCAAGTTCCAGGGATGAGATAGGGGAATTGACCGGCTCAATTGAAAGCATGGCACGACAGCTACACGAGCAGGTTGAAATCCTAAAAGCGGAGGAGAGCAAATTATCTGCGATTCTGTCGCAAATGAGCGACGGGGTTATTATGGTCAGCCAGGATGGCGAGGTGGTCCTGATCAATCAAAAAGCCGCTCAACTGTTTGATGTCGATGTGCATGCTTCCATTGGCAGCTCGTTGATCCAGTTCTTGAAACACCACCAGTTTGTTGACCTCTGGCAACGCTGTCTGGCAGAGGGCCAGGAGCAGTCCGAAATCGTTGAGTTACACCTTCCCCGCCGTTTTATCCAAGGAGTTGCAGCTGCATTGGGAGATTACCTTGAGGGTAACATCTTATTAATTTTCCGTGATTTAACCAATGTGCGCCGCCTCGAGACGGTCCGCCGTGATTTCATTAGCAATATTTCGCATGAGCTACGCACCCCGCTGGCTTCTCTTAAAGCCCTGGCGGAAACGCTTCAGAGCGGTGCTTTAGATGACCCTCCAGCAGCCAGGCGGTTTATAAATCAGATTGAAAATGAAGTCGATACATTAAACCAGATGACTTCCGAATTGCTTGAGTTAGCCCGCATTGAAACCCGGGAAACATCCATCCAGCTCACGCAAACCAAACCATGTGTGATTTTGAAACAGGCTTGTGACCGCCTGCAGTTGCAAGCCGAGAAGGCGCAGCTCAACCTCGTGCTTGATTGTCCATCCGGATTGCCGGAAATCCTGGCTGATGGATCCCGATTGGAACAGGTCTTTGTTAATCTGATTCATAATGCGATCAAATTCACATCTCCAGGTGGAGAAATTATCGTTTCTGCAATAATTGAGAATGGCGGGATCAAGTTCTCGGTTAAAGATAATGGATCAGGGATTCCAGCAGACGATCTGACGCGCATATTCGAGCGTTTTTATAAAACGGATAAAGCCAGGTCAGGCGGCGGCACCGGATTGGGTCTGGCGATTGCACGGCATTTGGTGGAAGCGCATGGTGGAAAAATATGGGCGGAAAGTTTGGAAGGAATGGGCAGCACTTTTTACATAGTAATTCCTACCTTTGAATAAACCTCGTCCCCAGAAACCGTTTACCAATCGTTAACAATTTGTACCCAGGCTGTTAAACCTCCTGCGATACGATATCAATTGCAGGAAACTAGATTTTTAATACTCTACAGGAGGTATTTTCCTATGCCACGCCTGGCATACAGCATACTTGTAATAATTACACTATTTTCACTCGTTCTGGCAGCTTGCAGCACCAGAGGTGCCAACACTGCCATTACCCAACCTGCAGACTCAGCCGAGACTGAAGGTGATCAAGACATGCAACAGGAAGAAGAGTCATCCACAGAAGAAGGCATGCTTCCAATGGTCGACACATTGTCCGTTTCAGGTGATGTGATAGTCGCTGGCAGTTCAACGGTTTTTCCGTTAGCAGAACGGATGTTGGAACGCTTCCAGGATGAGGGTGCAACCGGCACAATGACTTATGATAGTGTAGGTTCCGGTGCTGGATTTGAGCGATTCTGTGTTGCCGGTGAAAGCGACATTTCCGGTGCCAGCCGCCCGATAAAAGACAGTGAACGTGAATCATGTGAAGCTATTGGCAGGAACGCAATCGAGTTCCGCGTAGGCACGGACGCTCTTGCAGTTGTGGTCAGTTCAGAAAACGATTTCCTGTCCGGAGTCACTATGGAAGACCTGGCTCTGATTTTCTCGACCGCTGAAACTTGGGCTGACCTTAATCCAGATTGGCCAGCCGAACCGATCCAGCGCTTTATTCCTGGCACTGACAGCGGTACATTCGATTATTTTGTCGAAGAAGTTTTTGACGAGGATGAAGCTCCGATACTATCCGCAAGCAACACACAGTTGAGTGAAGATGACAACGTGTTGGTGCAGGGGGTCTTGGGAAGTCCTTATGCGATTGGATTCTTTGGATACGCATATTATTCCGAGAATGCGGATGCCTTAAAGATTCTGGCAATTGACGACGTTGAGCCTGTGCAGGAAAATGTGGACAATAACAGCTATCCTTTAGCACGACCGCTTTTCGTTTACTCAGATGCTGAAATTATGAAATCCAAACCACAGGTTGCAGATTTTATTAATTTCTTTCTGACCTACGTCAACGAAGAGGTAGTTGACGTGGGATATTTCCCCGCCAGCGAGGAGGCACTCAATTCAGCCCGGCAGGCCTGGATTGAGGCGATGAAATAGCTTTATTTTCCCTCCCCATAACGGCTTCCCCCCTCAGGTTTCTGATTCGATCATGCCACGAAGGGGGGAAGCCATGTATAACACAGATCGACAGAGGAATACTTGCCAGTCTGTTCGCGGGTGTATGCTGTGAAAGAATAAAATGAAAAAAAGATATGACCGAAGCCACCAATCCATGCGAAAAAAGTCCCGGATTGGTGAGTCGATAATCCAGGGCTTTTTATTCGTCTGTGGATTAATTTCCATACTGGTGACTATTGGGATCGTGTATGAATTAGGCAAAGAAGCCTTACTATTCTTCACTCGCCAGCAGTGGGAAAGCCCTAATAAGGAGACAATTGAATCTATTGAACCTGAGTGGATCACATTTAATGTCTCAGAAAGCGGTTCGGAACTCACGAATGGTACGGTAATCCGCATTCAAGACGAGATCATGCTGATCATCGGAATAGATGGGGAACAATTAACAGTCGAGCGCGGTTACCAGGGTACAGAGAATTCCTTTCATCCTGCTGATCAAGAGATTACAACCGCTAAGAAAGTAAACCTGTGGGAATTTTTTACGAAAACCGATTGGAATCCACAGATCGGCAGGTTCGGCGTCTGGGCGCTGGTCAGCGCGACTTTAATGACCTCTATGGTTGCCATCCTGGTGGCTCTGCCCCTTGGGTTAAGCGTCGCTATCTATTTGAGTGAGTATGCGACCGATAAAAACCGAAGCACCATAAAACCAGTACTTGAGGTTTTGGCTGGCATCCCAACTGTTGTGTATGGGTATTTTGCGCTGACATTTATGACTGTTCTGCTGCGGTCGATCTTTGGAATCGAGCGAGTTGAGATATACAACACGGCTTCAGCCGGTATCGTGATCGGAATCCTGATCCTCCCACTGGTCAGCTCGATGAGCGAAGATGCCCTCAGCGCAGTCCCACGATCTTTACGAGAAGCCGCCTATGGATTAGGCGCCACAAAACTGGAAACGGCAACCAAGGTAGTGGTACCGGCTGCATTTTCAGGTATAGCAGCGGCAATAATTGTGGCGATTTCAAGAGCGTTTGGCGAGACGATGATCGTTGCAATTGCCGCTGGAGCAGGTCCGGCTTTTACTCTCAATCCATTCGAAGCGGCTGAAACGATGACTGGACATATTGTCCGGATCAGCGGTGGGGATTTGAGCTACGATTCAATAGACTATAACAGCATATTCGCGATCGGTCTGATGCTGTTTGTTATTACTCTCCTTCTGAATATTATCAGCCAGCGAATTGTGGCGCGGTATAGAGAGGTGTACGAATAAATACTAATTTCAAGCTCAATTTGCCTGGTAGACACCGCCGTGGAAAAGTGTGGGTAAACATCTTCCGCGGTTCAACAGTTGCCGGGATAATCGCCTTACTCATCCTGCTAGTAAACATCACCAACGGCGCCTTTGGTTACGCTGTGATCCAAAACGAAACTAATCCGGAAGAACTGGCAGTTGACGGTATAGAAATTAAGTATCTTGATAAAGAAAAATTAACACAGGTTCTGCGGGAAAACGTCTCCAATGGTCTTTTCCGCCGGCTAGAAAACGACTTGCCAATTTCCGAACGTACTCGAGAAAATGTGTATGGATTGATCATTGAATGGGTAGTACAACCACAGGTTGCTCACCAATGGACATTGGCAGAGTCAATTTTTCAACGATCAGACATCCAACGAACCGCGCAGGATGAATATTCGGGTTTGGAACTTCGATTTGAAAGTTGGCTCGACGCGCAGTTCATAACAAATCCGCAATCCGGGGATCCGGTTAAAGCTGGAGTACGCACGGCGATACTGGGCTCGCTATGGACGATACTGATCGCGTTTTTGTTTTCTTTCCCAATCGGGGTCGGCGCGGCAATTTACCTGGAAGAATACGCGCGCCAGGACCGGTCGATCAATCGAGTCATACAAACCAATATCAATAACCTGGCTGGTGTGCCCTCGATCATTTACGGGATATTAGGGCTGGCGATTTTTGTCAGAGCTTTGGAGGGATTTACCAGCGGCATGCTATTTGGGATTGCAGAGCCGACCGAGAACGGCCGCACGATCCTGTCGGCAGGTCTGACACTTGGTTTGTTGATCCTTCCTTTGATCATAATTAATTCACAACAGGCAATCAAAGCGGTGCCTGATTCTCTGCGTCAGGCCAGTTTCGGTTTGGGAGCGACCCGCTGGCAGACAATCAGGTCGCATGTGCTTCCCAGCGCTTTACCAGGGATCCTGACAGGTACAATCCTGGCGATTTCACGCGCCATCGGTGAAACAGCGCCGCTGGTGGTGGTAGGAGCCTCAACTTTTATCGCGGTTGATCCGGATGGACCTTTTTCAAAATTCACAACTTTACCAATTCAAATATACCAATGGACCTCCCGTCCCCAGGATGTTTTCCGTAATATTGCCGCTGCGGCGATCATTGTGCTGCTGATACTGCTGCTCAGCATGAATGCGTTCGCGGTAATCCTTCGAAATAGATACAGCAAAAGGATATAAAAATGATTCAAACTTCTCCTCAAGCCGTCATTAAAATGCCTGAAATTATCGAATTGGTATCAAGCTATACAGTTCCTTCAGAGATAGGAAATGATGCAGAATTTGCAATTGAAACTAGAGAATTGAGAGTATATTATGATGACTTCTTGGCGGTTAAGGATATTAACCTCATGATTAAACCCCAGAAGATAACAGCGATTATCGGATCATCCGGCTGCGGTAAGAGCACAGTACTGCGCGCTTTCAACAGGATGAATGAGTTAGTTCGGACAGCAAAAACAAGCGGGGAAGTAATTTTTAACGGTGTGAACATTTATGAAGATTCCATTGACCCGGTAGAAGTTCGCAGGCGAATAGGCATGGTGTTCCAAAAACCGAATCCATTTCCCAAAAGCATATATGAGAATGTCGCCTGGGGAGCTAAGATTAACGGATATCAAGGCAGAATGGACGTTCTAGTCGAGGATTCATTAAAAAGGGCAGCATTGTGGGATGAGGTGAAAGATAAGTTAGAACAGAGCGGTCTATCTCTATCTGGAGGACAGCAGCAGCGTTTGTGTATTGCGCGCACGATCGCGGTAGAACCCGAAATTATCTTGATGGATGAACCTGCCTCCGCATTAGATCCGATCGCCACCCTCCGTATAGAGGAATTGATGCGCGACCTTGCCAAGGAATACACAATCATCATCGTTACCCACAATATGCAGCAGGCTGCTCGGGTCTCCGATTACACTGCATTCTTTTCTTTAGAAGAAGAAAGCCGGTCTGGAGTGCTAGTCGAATACGGAGAAACGCAGAAAATATTTACGAATCCTGACAATCGGGTTACAGAAGATTACATCACCGGCCGGTTTGGATAAGGCTAATATCAAGAATTCAATCTCAAATTGATATTTTTTTTTGCCTAATTAAAATGCAGATATATTTTGTTAGACAAGGGTGACAAGAGTTAGGTTAAAAATGAAGCAACCTTGAGGGATCGCACCGCGAATCGTCATTTAAGGGGAAGCAAGACTTCGGTACTCAAATCAGATTAATGTTTTGAAAAACACCCACGAAGATTCGAATTCTTTGGTAACAAGAATATCAGATATCCAGCCCCAACCCATCCAGTTTTTCTCGGTGCTCAAACCTAATGGAAGACCCCCAATTCTCTTGAATTGGGATTGCGAAATGTCTGAGTGGATTACATCCTTTCGCGAAAAAACCGTTCCAGCAATGATTTGGCCGGTCTTTTAGAATTTGTGCCCCCGGTGAGATTCGAACTCACAACCTACGGATTCGAATAGTTTGGATTGGGAGTCTATACCGTCTACATGGTGATAATCAGTCTATAGCGTCCACAATTTGGGGTGCTTGATATCCAGATTGTCTATTATTTCTACTGTTTCTAAACAATCTGCACCAAAATGCACTAGTGGTGCAAAATCTAATCAAGCAAGGAAGGGCGACTCTTTTATACTGTCGATGAAAACCAAATACATTTTCTATATTATTCGCACCGTCAATTTGAACATTGGTTTAACATCGTAAGAATCTAACAATAGTTGCCGTGCTATAATATTTTTGATTCTCCCTCCTTTATTGAACCATTCCAGTACTACCATCATAGCCATCTTCAAAGAAAGAAATCTACATCTTCCCATTCCCGAAAACCAGGGAAAAGGTTGTGAGTGAAGAGAAACACAGATCAAATCCCACCAACCACGGTTGAGTGTTGAGCTAAGCATTGAGTGAGATTATAAAAAAAATGCCGGTTCCGCTTCCCGCTCCGGGGTGGCCTAGCCCATGCTCAATCCCCTGTAGGGTGGGCATGTTTTTCTCCATAGCCGTCCGTCACCCGAATCTGCCCAGTCGGGATCTTCGCCGGGCCGCGATGGACGACGTTGGCTTGAAATTCCGGTGTCCAGGCTCTGACAAAATCGGGCGGGAAAATTCCCTCTCCTAGCTTCTCCTCGATGAGATGATCCTGTACATCATAGAAGCCCCTCTCGATGGTCTCCAGATATGTGGCATGCGCCTTCCACTGCTTGATCGCCTGGCGAGCAATAGGATAACCTCTTACCTTGTAGAACAACTCCTGAAGGTCGAGCCTCACTACGTTTTTCCAAAGTTGCTGAGCGTAGAACCTAAATAACGTGCGCAGCATCTCGCGCTGCAATACGCTGGGCCGCATATATTTAGGGAAATGACTGACAAAGTAAGCGCTGCAATAATCGAAGTCGCGGATAATCATGCGATTGTATGGGACCATGCCCGTCCCTGAGATATTTGGGAACTCCATCAGCGAAAGGGTTGACAGGTAGTCAACGCCATATATTAAGGCGGTCTCCAAGATCTCCCTGCTGGTCTCTAGCGTGTCTGTATCGGCGCCATATAAAAACCCGCCTGTGATATGAAGGTTATATTCCCTGATAACGCCCAGTGCTTCGATCATCTGTTCGCGGCTTTGCTGTTTATTAAAAGCCGATAAGGTGGAGTCGTTGAATGACTCGAGGCCGATAAATAGGTCTGTGATTCCTACCTCTTTCATTAGCTGTAAGATATCTTCGTGTTTGTAGATCTCGATACGTACAAAGACCAAGCACCAGCTAAAATGGATACCTTCGTCCTTCATGCGGGTGAGCACCGCGCGCGTGAACTTGGGATTGGCAGAAAAGTGATTATCGACGAACATGAACCGCTTACTGTTGGAGAAATCCATCCGGTACTTGATTTCCTCGATCAGGCTGTCGATGCTCCGGGTACGGTATCCCACGCCAAGCTGGCGTATGCCATAGCAGAAAGCGCAGGTGAAAGGGCAGCCCCTGCTGGCCTGGATGAGATTGATCACCTTATCGGCTTTTAACCTGCGCTTCCTGCGAGCTTCGTCCTCGAAGCCGTGGATGAGCGACATCTCAGGTATGATGTCGATATCTTTCACAAAGGGGCGATTGGGGTTGTGGATGATTTTGCCATTCCGTCGATAAGATAAACCTGCCACGGTGCCCAAATCGCGCCCTGTTTCCAGCGCATCCAGCAGATCGGGCACCGTTTCATCTCCCTCCATACGTACAACATAATCTGCATAGCGGAGCGTATCCTCCGGCAATTCTGAAGGGTGCGTACCCCCAACGAAAATAGGCGTTTGTGGGTTGTTGGTTTTGATGCGCGCGCAATATTTCATCGTCGGACGAACCATGATGCTCATGACAAAGAAACCCACGGCATCTGAGCTGAAAATATAATCCCAGTCCAAGGGCTCGATGGCTTCGTCAAAGAATTTGACCTCATAGCCATCATTCTTGAGAATGGTGCTGATCAACAGCGGCCCGAAGGACGGCATAAGATCAAAATCACGCCTGCTTCCCATCGGGAAGGTTGGCTTTGTCGCAATGATGCTGATACGACTGACATTCATATCATGCCTTTTGTATTTCCGCCTCGGCGCGTTCAAGGTCAAAATTCGCTCCCAATCGTGAAAATGTTTCAACGGCCTGGCTCAAATGTTCTTCTCGGTTAGGGTCGCCGGTTGGCAGATGCCTCCCGACTTCATAGTGCGCCAATCCACCCTCGTAGGGCATCGCCAGTCGATGGGCTGCCGCCAGGCTTTTACGCCAGGCTCTGTGAGCCACCCGCTGCTTGCCTGAGAGCCAGTCATATCTTCCCTGGTGCAGCCAGGCGGATGGTAGCCCGATGGGGAAAGCCCGCTTGTAGGCGTGCATGTTCTTGCAGGCTTGGTGGGCGAGTTGTTCCAGCCTTCCCTGTCCTGAGGGCATTTGCGGGATTTCGGAGAGCCTTTCTTCCCACAATTTCAGGTACACTTCCGTCATGCCATCGTATCCGATAATCATCGAATACATGCTGGGTAAGCCTGCCTGGGCAATCCGTTCGGATGCCATATCGGCTGCTTGGCGGGCCTCTAGTGGTTGGTTGATGCGTAACCGCGCCAGCGCCAGCATGCCGTAGTTTTCGATTTCCGCTGTTCGCTCTGCGTTGTCAGCTAACAAAGTGAGCGCTTCTTCCAGCAGATGGCTTGCCTTGGCGTTTTCTCCCATGCGCAGGTGGCTCAGGGACAGCCATTCCATGCCCCAGGCTTGGTGCAGGGTGTTGCTCTGATCGCGTGCACTTTCAAGGATCAATTCCCCTAATTCGATGCCACGCGCGAAATCACCTTCCATGATCGCGCAGCAAGCCAGCATGCCAAGACACTCGCTCCATTGACGGTAATCTCCTATTCGTTCGCAAATTACCAACGCTTCATCGAGGATTTCCCGCACTACCCCCCATTGGCCAACGCCACTTTTATATGCGCTGATCACGATGGAGGCGTTGACCAGGTTGGGGAGCTGATCGACGCTTCGGGCGACTTTGAAGGCCTGCTTGCCGTAAGCCTCTGCCAGCCTGTGGAGCGGCACCAGCCCGGCGGAAACACACATGTTGGCGTAAGCCCTGGCTAGTTCCGGGGAAGGGCCGCACCTTTCGGCCAGGTTCAGCATCCTCAGGGTGGAATAAATGGTGGGCAGGCTCTCGTTGGCAAAGTAGAAGATATACCCCAAAATTGAATAGATGCGCGCCGTTTCGAGCAGGATTTCTCGTTTTTCCTCGGAAGTCCGCCTGGAAATGAAAATATTCGGCAAGAGTCGTTGCAAGGCTTGCCTGGTGAGTTGTCTGAGCAGGCCGAAGAGGAGTTTGGCGGGAGTATCTGGCATCGGCCTATCGATCAGAGCCAGAGCTTGTGACAGGTGATTACGGCACTTGGGGAAATCCCCAATTCCCCTGTAGGCCTGCCCCAACTGGCTGTACAGCTTGGCCTGCTGCAGGGTCTCTTTCTCACAATTGGACTCCAGAGCCCGGCTCAGGTGATCGATTGCCTCGCGGTAGGCATAGTGCCTCAGCGCCCGCTCACCAGCCAGTTGAAGATAGCAGTAAGCCTTTTCTGCGCTGCCGGCGATATCGAAATGGTTCGCTAACTGGACCGCGATTTCCTCGACTTGGTCCTGGTAAACTGTCTCCAAACCTTTGGCCACTTTGCCATGCAGCAGGCGGCGTCTACCGTTGCCAAGCTGGTTGTAAAGATAATGTTGGAAAAGGTTATGGGTGAACTCGAAGCGTGATACACGTCCGCTGCTGCCCTGTCGGTCGCCGCGCTCCCGGATTAACAGGTGGCGTTTTTCTAAATCCTTGGATAAAACCTTCACCATTTCGCTTTGTGGGACTTCGAGCATCGCTGCGATCACCTCTGCTGTGAATTTTTCCCCTTCGACGCAGGCTGCTTCCAGGATTTGTCGTTGATCGTCATCTAGCCGGCTGATTCTCTCGGCTACCACGCCCACCAACTGGACGGGTAAGCTGCTCCAATCCAAGCTGGCACCCAACACCCAGTGGTCCGCTTCGTCTTTGACCAGGTTGCCGCGCGCTTTCAGATCGTTCAGAAACTCAACCGTGAACAGCGCATGTCCACTCGTACGCCTGAACAATTCCTGGCGGAAATTGTTTTCCAGGCGGTTGGGCTCTTGATCCAAAAAGGCATCGATGAAGTCTCGCCCTTCTGTCCTGGGATCCGCATCCAACTCAATGAAGACGTCCCCATACAGGCGCTTGATTTCATTGAGCACCCCATCCAATGGGTGCCGCTCACCCCCGCGGCCTTGCAGGATTTCTTCCGATCGGTAGGTCCCTAGGATCAAGATGCGGCTGCCAGCTGTCCGCCTGCCCAGATGAAATAAAAGATTGATGGAGGCCATATCAGCCCAATGCAGGTCGTCCAGGATCAGCAACAGCGGGTGCTTCTTGGAAAGCCATCTTACGACATTAGCGCACTGCTCGAAGATCTGGGTTTGCCTTATTTCGGAAACTCCCCCACGTGCCGCTTGTGTCGCCATCGCCAGTTTCTCGACCCATTCATGCGAACCTCCCGCTGCCTTTGCATTTGTCAGTAGCAAATTTCTTGGTATCAATACGTCAATCAGGTCGATCCCTTTCGTCAGGAGCGCCATGACCATTTCTGGGATCGCTTTCCACAGTCGGACAGCATGGTCTCGGCTGATGCTCCCGGTCTCCCACATGGTTTCCACATCCCCGCAAAGCATCGCAAAAATGTCACGGAATGGCTGGAATGGGTCTCCGATGCCGGAGAACGCACTGCAGCTCCCAAGCGCAGCCACCAGCCCGGGGTGGTATTCCTGGCCCAGCCGTGCAATTTCTCTCACCAGGCTTGTCTTCCCGCTGCCTGCCACACCGCTTACGAAAGCGATCATCGCTTCTCCTGCTAAGGCTGCTTCCAGGTAACCGCTAAGGCGAGCAAGTTCTCGTTCCCGTCCGACGAACACCGGACCAGGCGCTAAATCCACTTCACTCTCAAGGAAAGCCGGCAATTCGATCTCCCCCACATCCAACGAGATTTCAGGTGGGAGCGTTTCTAACGACTTCAAGGGTGGAAACTCGCTGGGTAAACCCTCGATCACCAACTGGCGGATGCGTTCCGGACGGCGCATGTCCTTTAAAAGGTGTCGACCAAGGTCCAGCAATGCAATCCCTTCCGGGAGTTCATCGATAATCAGCGCAGCCGTGGTCTCAGACAGCAGCACCTGCCCGCCATGCCCCACATTGGCGATGCGGGCGGCGCGGTGTACATCCATTCCGACATACTCACTGCGCACCCGGATCGGCTCGCCGGTGTGCAAACCCATCCGCACCCGCACGGAAGCCCCCTGCGGCCATTCGTGGGCAGTCAGCTCTCGCTGCGCCTCAATCACGCAGCACACAGCGTCAATCGCGCGCGGGAAGACGGCGAAGAAAGAATCGCCTTGGGTGTCGATCTCGAGGCCGTTCCAGCGGGTGAAGGCTGATCGTAGGATTTGCTGTTGCTCATCTAAAAGCAGGACGTACTGCTCACGAAGCCGCTCAAGTAGCCTGGTTGAGCCCTCAATGTCGGTAAAGAGAAATGTAACCGTTCCGGAAGGTGTTTCCAGATCGAAAGATTTGCTATCAAAAGAAGGCTCCATATCCATATCATTCATATAAAATTTTCTTCTTCTGTGAGCTGTCCTGATTCCATTATTTGTACCACTCACAATGTTAGACCAACTTGATTAATTTGAGAAGGTTGAATCACAACCGCAAGCGGGACTGGTGGTCTGCAACCCAGTGAACTGTGTGGTCGGATCTTGTTGTAGTGAGTTCTCCACATTTCAATTAGTATTTGGGCCTCCTTTAGCGAATAGAATATTTCTTGGTCCAGCATTTCATCTCTCATCTTGCCATTAAATGATTCGATTTAACCATTCTCCCAAGGACTGCCGGGTTCGATGAACAAAGGCCTGACAGACATCCTGGAGAGGAACCTACGCACCTTCTTGGCAATGAATTCCGAGCCATTATCCGAGCGGACATGGACCGGTACTCCTCTTTCAAGAAACAAATCCAATAATACTTCCAGAACATCTTTGTGGGTCAATCTGCGAGCCACTTTGACGCTCAAACATTCGCGGGAGTATTCATCGATCACATTCAG
>Ga0180438_10000671_pt1 | contig 63645 bp, 92 predicted proteins | sample SS_ome_12_FD_132455 | JGI IMG/M metagenome (GOLD analysis project Ga0180438, IMG submission 132455) | Hypersaline lake sediment archaeal communities from the Salton Sea, California, USA - SS_3_D_2 metaG | ecosystem: Environmental > Aquatic > Non-marine Saline and Alkaline > Hypersaline >... | reverse complement strand
GCTGGATGGTACTAACAACGGGTTGGTGGGTGCTGTTAAAGCTGGCAAAAAAGCTGACTTCATTGGGCATATACACCTGTTAAAATCTGAACGGTCAAGGCTGGCTGTTTGGGCAAGTGAGGAATTATGAACAAGGGTGAAAAGGCTAAGATAAAGAAAGAAAACGATGCATTAGAGAACTATCTACGGTATGGTATAGATCTCTACAAGCGTCGGATATACTTCGGGGATGTTGCTTTCCCGGATGGCGATGAGTTTGATTTCAGCACAATCTCCTATGCGCTACGCGCTATAGATAAGATGCTGGATATCAATGAAACTGAGCCTATAGAATTAGTTGTATCGTCCTATGGGGGAGATCCATACGCTATGTTAGCCTTGATGGATAAGATACAACAAGCTCCTTGCAAATTTATCTTCCGAGGTTCTGGGTTTATTATGAGCGCGGCTACCTGGATTATGGCAGTATGCGATGAAAGGTATTTAGCTGAAAACACAGTCATTATGGTTCACGACGGATGGTGGGGAAACACGGCATCCAGTACAGACATGACTATTCTCCAAGATGAGGATAAGAGACTCAAAGACATGCTGTGTAAGGTTTTTGCTGATAACTCATTTATGTCCCCTGAATTCTGGGCTAAGGTTTGCCAGAGAGATCTATACTTAACGGCAGAAGAGACCATCCAGCTAGGCTTGGCAGATAAAATCACCTCCCCCAGAAAGAGGGGGAATTTCAGAAAGGGTGTACGCAGAAAAACGTTTAGTAAACCTCCTTCAGAGAGTAAGATTAAGAAATTAGTAACTTCTCTATATACCCGAATACAGATGGAGATGCCAAAGGAAATTGTCATTAGTGTGAGAAAAGAGGAGTTTGAACCAGAACTACCTCCACAACCGAATGATATAGAGCAGCTAGAAATGTTAGGACAAGCTGAGGATAAAAAAGATGGAGCAGAATCCAAGTAGGTGGGAAGATTGCCCGCTAGACTCTGATGTAAATGTAGGCATACTGGTCGAAGCAATCAGAATCTTGCTGGTAGATAGTGGTTTAAAAGTTCAGAGAAGAGAGATAGAGCAGTTGTACTCTCATGGTAGGGTGGTCCGCCATAGAGAATTTAGAATTGTTCGAGACCCTATTAGATACATGAAAGATAAAAAGGAATCCAATGAGTAACATAAAGAACTATGGGGATAACCGGATACTATTTCTAGACATCTCTAGTAGCTGTACGGGCTGGGTTGTGGCTTCCCAGCATGTGGGTAGGAAAGAGGCAACAATCCACAAAGCTGGAGTTATCTGGTTTGACCCTAAATGGAGCCACGGGGAAAAGTATAACTATCTTACCAAATTTATTGAGAATATAGCCTATATTCAATATAAAGTGGATGGTATTGTGGCTGAGGGCTACATGGTTAACCGAAAACGTATGTGTGGTGTTTTGGTAATTCCGGAGGCTACCGGGGCTATCAAATCTTGCTGTTATGAGCTAGAGCCCCCTCTGACATTTGACTCCATATTGCCTCAAACCTGGCGAGCAGCCTTGGGAATTAAGAAAGACAAGACTAAGGCGGGAAGTGCTGCTTGGAAAGATCCAGCAAAAAAGTATGTAAACACGATTTTTCCAGACACCTTTCCTAAAAAGATGGTATCAAATATTACGGGCAAGGAAAGAGCTACGCCCACAGACTTGTATGACGCTATATGTATAGCTTTAGCCTGGTTCACCAAAGATCCTAATAATTGTACTCTATTTCGGATAGATCCGGAGGTTTTGTTATAATGTCGTGGAAGAAAGAACTGCATGGTTGGGTACCCCGGTTCGTAGCAGAGCAATCTAACTGGCCGAACTTTACTTCTAACGATGTACACAATATGGAAGTGGGTCTTTTTCCGGGGCATATCTATGGAGTCTTTCGTACAAAGACAGAAGCTTTAACAGTGTGCTCAACGGACAGAAGGCTTATGAAAGTCACTATAACACTTGAAGAGGAAGAGCCAATAACCTATATGAAGAGATTGAGGAGGAAATTAAGAAATGTGGTTAAAGCACCCAAGAACTAAAAAGCCGGATACTATGCTAAGCCTGGCCGTGGCTGGCTTTGTTTTAGCAGGTATTCTCACAGTCACGGGTTTTGTGGCTGCCTGGTTAACCGGAAATTCAGTCTTTGTTCAACATTTAGCTGCTATTGATGCTGCTATTCTTACCCCATCTTTGGCGTCTTATACAGCCAGGAAGTATTCGGATCTTAAACTCAATGGCAAGGAGAGTAAGTAATGGTAAAGAAATTATTGGGAATTCTGTCTGCGGTGATTCTTTTTGGGGCCGCCAACAGCTATGCTTCAGATATGACCAAAGTGACATTGGACAAGCCCGGAAAGGTTATTAACTATACTTTGAAAGTTAACAATGATCGCACGGTTGTTCTGAAAGGTCCTATTACTGCTGCCAGTGTTGCCCCAATTATTTCGGCAATTAAGGGCATGAATGAACTCACCCACCAGGATATATTTATTATTATTAACAGTCCCGGTGGTTCTGTTGTTGATGGGTTAGAGCTTATTGATACTATTAAAGCATTAGAATCAAGGGTCTATTGCGCTATTGAGAGCGAAGCCTACTCTATGGCTGCTATCCTTTCTCAATTCTGTTATCGAACTCTGATTCATAAGCACGCTGCGATAATGTTTCATGAAGCTTCCTATCAAGTGCCCTATGACTCAGCAGCACGTATATTTGAGTTGGTTCAATTTGTTACTAAATATTTAGGCGATCTAGATAAAGATGTGGCGCATCAAATGGGTATTTCAACCCACAGTTATCAGTATATGGCTAAGAAAAATTGGTGGTTAACTGCTACCGATGCCGCAAAGTATGGTGTAGTGGATGGTGTTATAAATGAGCTGTATTACACTGCTGAACCATTCCCGGCCCAAACTAGGGGTATCTTTTTCTTCAGCTCAGATGAGAAAGATGGCAATACAATAACTAATCCATTAAGGAAATACAATGTCCAAAATTAAGGAATATTTCTGGATTGGCGTCATTGGGCTGGCCGTTATCTTTGTGGCAATGGTCCTAAGAGATCAGAATACTGTTGCCAATCTAAAGTCCATCTTAAGGCGCAAAAAAGTAGAAGAGGATGTCAATGAGATTAAGGCTAAGCTAAAAATCTCTGAGGAAGAAGCAAAAGAAAAAGAGGAACAACTTATTGAAATTGCTGAAAAAATGCGGGAAGAAGAGAAAAAAGCAAAGGAAGCTACAGAGAGTGAGATCCAAGAATTCTGGGATGGGTATTTTAATGAGTAACATATTTAAGAATATATGTAAATCTTTCTCTAGCACGGGAGATCCTCCAAATCAGATAAACGGGGGGTCTCCTCTTACAGGAATGACAGGTGTAGCTGCTGGCCATACCCACTCAGTTCCCGTATCAGTTGGGAATACTCTATCTGGGTCTACTTCCACAATGACTAGATATGAATTTTACATAATGTCCGATGATTTCCCTACCGTGTATCCTTCGGAGATGTCTATACTGGAAACTGAAACTGAGAAAACCCTAGACCTGGCAACAGATGTGGAGGGGTTTGAAAAGCTACAAATTGGTCAGAAAGTAGGAAACATTCATATAGTAGAGGGGGGAAATCCTAAGAGATATGTCTACACTCTGGAAGATTGTGTGGTTAGCAGGCTGAGTTTCGTTCCTAAACGACGAGGAGATTGGGAAGTGCTCGATATTAGCCACCCCTACAGTGAAGTCTCTATTAGGCTCTCGTACAAAGATAGAGTTAAGTTGGAAAAAGCAGAGAAGATGCTAAAAGTTTTACTAAAAGGCAAATAAAATGAAGAAGCTAATTACTACTATTGCCTTGTTCTTTATGCTCACTACGTCTGCCTTTGCGGGCGGACCCGTGAAGTTAAAGAAAGGAGAACCAGCTCCGTATGATGGATATCTATTCACAGTAGACCAAGAGCAGCAGGTAAGGTTAGATATTATTAAGCTAAAATATATGGAGCAACAGGTTCTACTTAAAGACAATCTCATATTGAATTACAAGGATCAGATTCAATTTCACATCCTAGCCGAAGAACGTTATAAAACAGCTTGGGAAGATTCAGAGGACAATCTTTTAAAGGTAATAAAAGCTCATAATAGAGACAAGCTACTTTACACCATTGTTGGTATAGGCTTAACCGTGGCGGCAGGATTTGCACTAGGAGCAGCTAACTAAGGAGAATATATGGGAGAAATAGTTTTTGGTTTAGTGATCGGTGCCCTATTAGGAATTCTTATCACTTTACTGTTAAGACGATCTTCCCCATCTCACCTAGAAGATGAAAATAGCCAACTAAGGTATGAAGTCGGCACCCTCAGAGAGACAGTCGGGGGATTACAGACACTCCTTGGTGGTAAAGAGAAGGAGCTAAGTAATAGTAACAGGCAAGTAGAGGAAAAACAGGCCCTTCTAGACAAAGAGATGGAGAATAATCGTAAGATCCTGAGTTTAAAAAAGAGTTCAGAGATCAGAACGGGGCACGTAGTAGAACACCTAGCCCCCCTAATGATGGAAGAATACACCCCCAGAAACATGAAATGGCTGGGGCAACCTATCGATTACATTTCCTTCGAGGATAACGGAGTCTATTTCATAGAGGTAAAAAGTGGTAAAAGCCATCTATCATACAATCAAAAAAAGATTAAAAGGCTTGTTCAAGAGGGTAAGGTCTTTTGGTCAGAGTTTAGAATCAAAGGTAAAGGACCAAAACGAAAAAGAAGCAAAAAATAAGTGGGTATGGGTAATAGGACTAAACTACTTTAACCTCGCTGATGCGTTTTTAACAGTAATGGCCACCATGCGTATGGGGGCGTTGGAGGTTAACCCTCTAATGAAAGCTCTGTTGGAAACCGGACCTATATGGTTCTTGGTAGTTAAGGCTCTTTTAGGCATCCTTATAACCATCTATTTTTTAAGGAAGAAACGTTACTTTATATTAAAATATGCAACCATCTTGCTTTCAGCAGTGGTTCTATGGAATATTTTAAACATTTTTGCGGGAGTTATGTATTATGTCAACCAAGGTTTTGGGTATTGATGAGATTGTACAGAATCTATTTAAGGCTGGGGAGAAGTGGGTAGCTGCTAAGACCCTCCACCACCGCTTTCAGGTGGGGGAAAAACATAAGCTGGCTAGCATCAAACAAGCTCTGCGTAAAACTACTCCCCCCAATGGTAAGAAATACTGGACCAGGGACGACTTAGAGGAAGTTGCCTACGCCAGCCAAGATTGGAAAACTTTTATTGACGATTATAACCAGGCTACGGAAAAGATGTTAACAGCCAAAAACGATATGGATTCGTGGTCTAACGCATTTGAGGCCCGTAGAAGTATAATGGCAACAGAACGTACAGTAGCAAAGGGATCATAATGAAAGTTGTTAAAATAATTGGCGGTAAAGCAGAATTTATACGGGATGACCCCACTCTCCCTAAACCCATAAAGTGCGTTCTAACTGTGCTGGAAAAAGCTGGTCCACCCCCTAGAGAAGAGAATGAGACAGATGAGGAGTATGAGAGCAGATTAACAGAGGATGTCATGATAGCAGCAAAAATGCTGTATAATTACCCAGAGGAAAACAATGAGTAAAGAATTAAAAGAATTACAGAAGGCTGCCAATAAGCATTTTGGGGAAGGTTCTGTCCTTTTATATGATGAAGAAGGACGTACTGATATAGACGTTATTCCCACAGGTATTTTATCATTAGACAAGGCTTTGGGTATTGGAGGTATTCCGCGAGGAAGGATGATTGAATTATTTGGTCCAGAATCCTGTCAACCAGCAGGTTCAAAAGTTATGATGTCCAATGGCACGTGGAAAAATGTAGAAAACATTAAAGTTGGCGATAGGGTACTCTCCCCACAAAAGAATGGGGAGAGTTTATTTTCTACCGTAGTCCATACTACTTCTTACTATAGTAAAGAAAACTATAGATTATTATCTAGACGAAATGGGGAATTATTATACGAGTGTTCTCATAGTCATATAATACCATTAACACATATAGAGGCACGCAAAATTCCAAAAACTAAGCAATCTGCTTATTTTAAGACTCTCAAAGAAATGACCGCGAAAAACATATCTTTTTCTACAAAACAGTTTATAAATGACAGTCATCTTTTCACTTCTCCTGTAATTAAGACCTTCGAGGGATATGGTAAAGACCCAGATATTCCGGGCTACGTCCTTGGAGCTTTTTTAGGAGACGGGTCATTTCCTAAAGATGGGGGAAATATTACTTTTCATACAAATTCTCAAGATCCTTCTTTGGTAAATAAATTAGTTAAACTTGGAACCCAATTTACTTCCGAAGCAACGGTAGATCAGAGAAATGCCAACGCCCTTACTCTTAGACTAAGTAAAAAAAGTAAGTACCATCATCATTTTCAAGAGTTGGGAATACTACGTAAAAATAGTTTTGAGAAATATATACCCAAGCAAGCTAAATATAGCAGCTTTAATTACCGTTTACAAATGTTGGCGGGATTACTAGACACGGATGGAAGTAGATCTAACAATAATGCCTATGAATATGCTACAACCTCTCCCCAATTAGCGGAAGATGTAAAGTTCATAGTACACAGTCTGGGAGGATACGCCAAAATTACATTACGTCAGACTTCTTATAATAAAGGAAACACAACTTTTCCTAGTTATAGACTTTATATAAGTCTAAATAGAGAAATTCCTCTTGCCTTAAAAAGGAAAAAATGTTTATTTTTAGAACGCAAGCGAACAAATGTTACTCATCAAGGATTTACTATAGAGCCCGCGAAACCTCAAATGGTATATGGTTTTACTTTGGATTCCCCATCACAGTGGTATATTACAGACAATTATCTTGTTACCCACAACTGCGGCAAAACCACTTTGGCACTATACATGGCTACTCAAGCCCAACAACTGGGGGGAACTGTGGCCTATATTGACACAGAACATTCCTTAGATTTAGGATTAGCTAAAATTTTAGGAGTAAAAGTAGATGAGCTACTTATTTCTCAGCCTGACACCGCTGAAAAAGCCTTAAATCTAATTGAATATTTAGCTAAGAGTGGTAAAGTAAGTGTGATTGTTCTAGATTCTATTGCTGCTCTGGTTCCACAAGCGGAAGTAGATGGGGACATGGGGTCTTCTCATATAGGGTTAACCGCTCGACTAATGTCCCAAGCTTGTAGAAAAATTACTCCTATTTTAGCGGAAACTAATACTTCTCTTATTTGGATTAATCAACTACGTATGAAAATAGGGGTAATGTTTGGCTGTTTTCATTATAACGCTAGAGTGCTATTAGAAAATGGCACCACTGAAAAAATAGGCAAAATAGTAAACCAAAAACTACCAGTAAAAGTAATGTCTTATGATCCTAAAACTAATAGGTTAGTTCCAAAAAAAATTATAAATTATTTTAATAATGGTAAAGCTAATAAATTTTTTCAATTAGTTGTAAGAAATCCACATGATGGAGGGAAATCTAATCTGCCTATAGGAGATGATCATGTAATTCTTACTCCTAATGGCGAACGTAAAGCCTCTACCTTGCATAAAGGAGATTCTGTATATGTATATAGTACAAAATATTTGTCTCCAGCTCAAGAAGAACTTCTACTGGGTTCCTATTTAGGAGATGGCTCTATAAAATTTAAAGAATTAACTGGACGATTTAGAGAAACACACTCCATTAAACAGAATGAGTATTGTCAATGGAAGAAAAGGCAATTAGAAAATTTTATAGCTTCCAGCGGATTTAACGCAAAGGGGCAATTCTGGTTTGAAAGCTTCTACACTTCAGAACTTATGTGGCTTAAAAATATAAAGTCAAAAGGACTAATTAATCTTAACCCCAAGATACTTTCCAATCTTTCCAAAAGAGCTGTTGCCATTTGGTATGCAGACGATGGAACATTTAATGGGAACTATAAAAAGTGGGGAAAGGGGAAATGTTCTATCTCCGCTAAGTTATTGCCTTTGAGAGATTTAGCCAAAATACAGCAAATATTTTCAAAATTAAACCTACCTATTCCTGCAATTAAAGAAGGAAAGGGTTTGTTTTATAACTTATCTAAAGATTCTTTTGAGTTTCAGAGAAATATTGCTCCTTATCTACCTAAGTGTATGTCCTATAAGATACATCCTAAGCTACATAGTATTATGGGAACATTAGCAGAAATACCCCAAGGAGACAAAACTCCTATTTTGATAGAATCCTATGTATTAGATAAGTATGAAAAACCTATGACAAGATCTCTTTATAAATATGATTTACAAGTGGAAGATAACTCAAACTATTTAGTAGATAAGGTATTAGTACACAATAGTCCAGAAACCACCACTGGAGGTAATGCTTTAAAGTATTATGCCTCTTTACGTTTAGATATTCGTTCAGGTCAAAAACTTAAAAAAGGAGAAGAGATCATCGGACATGAAATGAAAGTAACGGTTAAGAAGAATAAATTATCTGCCCCCGGCGTGAAGGCCACCTTTAATCTCCTGTATGGTAAGGGAGTAGATATAGTAGGTGATATTTTTGATTTAGCCGTCACTAAAAAAATTATTGACAAGGCTGGAGCTTGGTATTCCTACAAGGGAGAGAAGCTGGGACAAGGTAGAAATAACGCTTGTGAAACTCTCGCCAACAACGAGGAGTGGTTGCATCAAGTGACGGAGGAGTTAAATGGGCCTCAAAGTTAGATGTAAACAGTGTGGGCAAGCTATAGGGACCAGTAAAGTCTTCAGACATGGGTTGAATTACTTTTGTAGTTTCTCCTGTTTTGCGGCTCATAGAAATGAGGTGATAGAGCAACCTGAGGAAGATAATCAATCTTTTGATTTTAAACGGTTTCTTCCTAAACAAAAAGACGTTGATATAGGTGAGTCCAGGTCTTACAAGCCACGTCAGAAGGCTAAAGAGCAAGATAAGGACTACCTTAACTTAATTAGATCCCTTCCTTGTTGCGCTTGTGGTAAATATGGCTGCCACCCGCACCATCTGGAAATTGGGGGCATGGGCACTAAGGGATCAGATTATTCTGCCATTCCGCTGTGCCCTGAACATCACACACTTGGGGACAAAGCTATCCATAGGATAGGGCCTCTAGGATTCTTTCTAGAGTTTCAGTTAAATTTTGAGGAAGTAAAGGCTCAGTGTCTTACCAAGTATATTCGGATACTTAAATGCAATACCAAGTAGGTGACTGTTTTGTAGCCAAGAAAAAGAGCTGGGATAATGATATACAGCATGTAAGAATAGAGTCCATTTTTCCTACCATAGGAATCTATCTCTGCAAGTGCCGAAAATTCTCTGGAGAGGCCTTTAGGCGTGGGTACAATGAGAAAACTCTCAACCAGCTATTCAAGCCGAATATAATCAGAACCATGAAAAATAGGAAACAATGAAAGAACCTAAATACTTACCCGGACAGATACTTAAGATGCCCTTGGAAAACTTGGTTACTAGGCAGAGGTATACAACCCCGGTCATTGATTTTTGCATCCTAATAGAGATAGTGGCTTTCGATGAGGCGGGAGAAAATTATATAGTCAACATCTTAAAAACTCTCAATGGTCAAGTGAGAGAAAAGAAGAAAGTAGAAGAAGTCCCCAGGGAGTTCCTGGAGGAGAGATGTTCAGTAGATGTAATAAAAACAATGAAGAATATTAAAGATGAAAACGTGCTTTAAACTAAAATATAAACCGGGTACGGTGCTGGAATTTAAGTGCGCGGATGAAACCTCTCCCTATAAGTACTTCCATATAGTGGACTGTCTAGAGGAAGAGGCAAGCTATATAGTTGAGACTATGGGATCTAGAGGAGACCTGAGCGGAGTATTAACAATATCTGGAGGTTACCTGGAAGGACCAGAGTTCTTCGTATGTACTATAAAAACTATGAAAGCCACTAAAGGGATAAACAATGGTTAGAAAGAAAGATGAACTAGAGAAGGTCCATGAGACTGATGACTATATGCACTATTCGTTTCCTGGCATCAAATCAGAGGATTTTAAACCTGAGGAATTTGAGACAGTAAACATCCCCGGAGGCCACAAGATGGTGACCGGAAGACTCAAGAAAAACAATGAGTTAACTGCATGTAGGCTTTTAATCAAGAAAAAAGGGTAACCCTGGGTATACCTGGACCTTACTTAGGCTCTTATAGGCCAATCTGGGGCGCTATAACCCCCTTTTTAACGAGGTTTTAGATGGCAATTTTATGCTTCAAGAAGTTAAGCCCAAAAGCGCAGATTCCGGAGTACAAATCTAAGGGAGCTGCTGGTATGGACATCTGTAACATATACCATAACCAGGTACATTACGGGGAGGTAACAGAAGTTTCCACCGCCCTAGCTGTAGAAATACCCCAAGGCTATGAGCTTCAAGTGAGAGCACGATCCGGGTTGGCTAGAGACCACGGCGTTATGGTTGTTAATTCCCCTGGGACTATTGATTCCGACTATAGAGGAGAGATTAAGATTTTATTAACTACCATAAATCCTATGTATATTTCTGGTGAGTATAACTCGCCCCTGCATCTAAAGCCCGGTACCAGGGTTGCCCAGTTGGTCCTAGCTAAGGTTGCTAGGCCCTTGGCTATTAAGGAAGTTAAGGAACTTAGGCCCACCTTGAGAGGTTCGGGAGGGTTCGGGAGTACTGGAAGATGAGAGTAATAGTTATATATACTCCCAACTATGCGATTCAACCATATGAAATTGTATACGATTCCGAGGATTCTTCGGTGGGACTAGAGGGGGTAAAGTTTAAAAACTTCTATGAGGCCGAAGCCTATTACAATGCCCTCAAAGCAGAGGATTCTAGCGTAGAAGTCTTTGATCTTATGGATAAACAAGATCCCGATGAGTTTCTTAGAGTCTATAATAGAGTGTGTCCCCTGGCTACTAACACAAGCATGTGGTGGTCGGATGTAGGGGTTATAGCTAGAAAAGTGGTAGATAATTGTGAAAGGTGTTCCGAAGAGTACGATAAAAAGTTGGATGAGCTGGAGGAAGAATACAAAGCTAGCAATCAGTATTTTCATATAAAGAGGTGGAGGAAGAGTAAGAAATGAGAAAGCTATCGTCATTATTACTGCTTGGGTTAACCCTACTTTGCTTCAATGAAGGGGACCCTTGGCATACGTGCGTTGATCCCTCAAAGATTGTGAGGATTCAAGGAATTGGTGGTTCCACTAAGTATGAGGATACGGATCTGTGGGTTACCCATAAAACAAAGATTTTCTTAATAGGTGGAGATAGTGTAGAGGTCGATGTTAACGTCTGGAAAGTTAAAAAAATGTTAGAGGAAAGCAAATGAGAAAGACGATGATGTTTATTGCCGCACTTGGAGCTGCCTTAGCAGTTATTGCGGCGGGCTTAAATGCCTACTCAGGACACACAGTTAGAGTGGTGTATGACGTAGGTCTATTAGGTCTTAATATCTACCTATTTGAATTTTGGAGGAGAAGTGAATGAGGAAGTTGTTAGTTTCTATACTATTGGCATTAACATTTGTGGGATGTGCCGCTAAGACAGACACTATAACACTTATTATACCACGTAAGGTTCCGGTAACTGTCTACGGTGATAAGGTACCACAACCAACTATTGATTTTATTGTCAATCAGTGTGATGAAAAGTGCGAGAAAGATCATGGAGTTGGTGTCATGTCAGTTAAAATTTATCACAATGCTAGTGAAGATTCAACTAGAGTAAAATACCAATGTCTGCCTAGATTAGAGGAGGATAAATGAAAAAAACTATTAAATCATTGGCAGGACTAGCAGTTACAGCTTTTGTGCTTGGAGTTTTCGGCGGATTAGGTTGGATGGTTGCTAGTCTACTTGGTGCGTTAGCCCAGATGGGCTTTATGTACCTCTATTTCACCTTTTAAACGGGGTTAGATACAGGAAATGAAAACTAAAGTCTATTTAGCAGGCCGTATGTCTAAGAATCCCCACGATGCTAAGTGGAGAGAGGATATTACTCCTTTCCTCGAAGAACTGGGATTCACGGTTCTAAATCCTTATAAATTAGAGCCGTTACAGTTAAAGGGCTTGCGCCCAGGGAGACTTCCAGAAGGAATGACTCACTGGTATGACCTACTCGACTCAGAAGATCCTCTGCACGTAGAACGCGGAGTCAGGTATATGAGAAAAGTCATAGACTTCGATTGCGATCTAGTGCAAAATAAAACCGATGCAGTGATAGTGTACTGGGATAAGGGATGTAAGAGCGGGGCAGGTACCCATAGCGAAATGACTATCGCTTATAGAGCAGGTAAGCCTGTATATTGCATACAGGCAGCTCCGTTGCCAGCTTGGGCAAAGGGGTGCTGCGAAGAAGTGTTTAAGTCTTTCGAGGACTTACGTAAGTTTCTGAAAGAGGAGTTTGGAGGGTAGTGCGGAGAATAGCATTAGGAATCTCCGCATAACTTAGGGGGCTAGGGTTAATCTCTAGCTCCCTTTTTTAGTCTATGGCCCCTATGTCTTTATAGAATTGGGTCCAATCAAAATTAGCGGGGTCTAAGTCTACCTTACGACCAGGACTAACTTTACGGTGGTCTACTACTCGGTGGGCTGGAATGTCATATTCATCCATCAACTTTTTAACCAACCACACCATAGCTTTCCATTGAGCCTCTGTAAGAGGTTTCTCACACGTATTTCCCATCAGTTCTATTCCAATAGAGAAATTATTTACGTGCTTTTCCCCATCAAGTTCTGAGACACCAGAGTGCCATGCTCTGTGCTGGTCGAGCACCATTTGGACTATCTCCCCTCCCCTACTAATGACATAGTGGGCTGAGGCTTTAGCAGCAGGGTCAGCTAGCCATGAAACCGTATTCTCGAAGTTCCAGCTAGCTGTGTGGTGCAAAATGATAGCTGATATCTCTCTATTTTGCCTAGTACTATAGTTAGGACTTTTGACCCATCGAATTTCTCTATCCTTATCTTGATACCCTAACTCTACAATCTCGGGTTTAGTAGGTTCGGGGATAGTTTTTTTGGTTAGGGCATTCATAATTTTTATAAGGATATCTAGCAGTTTCATGATTCCTCCATAAAACTAAAAAGGGACCTCGCCGTAGGAAAAATTTAATCCCTATTATCTGTCAAGAGTTTGATTAATAGATCACTGAGTTTCTCTATATGGTTACCAAGTTCTTCTCTATCTTTTCTACACTCTTCCATGTGAGCTTCTAAAACAGCTTGTTTTTTCTCTAAAGAGGTAATTCTGTCTCGAATCTTTTCACATTTGGCAGCAGAAGATTCTTCAGGATCTTGTTTTCTCATTTGGATAATTTTCAGCACAGTTAGACATACTGTACCTACGGAGGCAATAAAGCCTACCGCAATGGGCCAAGTTACAACCATAGCTTAGCTCTCTTTCCGTAGAAGTTCTAATTCCTGGGCTATAGTATAAGGGTTTTTACCCTTTTTAGTAATTTTTTCTCGAAGTTTTCTTTGGACTGCACGTCCATTAGAAAGATCCTCTTCAACCATCTCTTCTAAAGTTTCTAATTGCTCTTTTACTTTTTCTTTATTCATTGTCTTACGCTAATAGATAAAGATTATACCTCAATTTGCCACCATTCTGTGATCCACCAAGACTAAAGGTAACCTTATGTTGCCCTGGAGTCGAAATAAAAGGAGCAAGTTGAAGTTCCACACCTGATGTTACGATTCCATCCCCAGAAGTCCCATCACCAAACTTAGCTACTCCTGCTTGACCTTTCAAGGTAGCAGTTCGATCTACTCCATCTACAGAGATCTGGAGATCATCAAAGTAGTCTTTTACAGAGGATGTATTTAAGGCAGCACTACCAGTTAGCCCTTTGGTCGAGGAAAGACCACCAGTAACTCCATGTTGATGAGAGTCTACACTATTACTACTTATACCACCACTAAGTCCATGACCATGATTACCTAATGAAGATCCTGTATTTCCTGAGTGAGAGTGGGAAGAACTTTGAACAAAGCGAGAATCAATAGAAGTTACACCCTCATTATTAGTATCTACACCATCATCTCCAGCGGTACTATTCTCACTAATAATCAGATTATGTGTATGACTACCTCCCGTAGTACTCCACGAATGTATATGAGCTAAATTAGTATTATTAATCGAAAATGTATGACCATGGGCATGGCTAGTAGAACCAGCATTTACGTTTCCAGTCTGATAACTACCTGGCCCATGATCGTGTTCTGGTAATTCCGAATAATGGATTGGACTAAATTCCTCCCCATACAAAAAGAGTCGGATATCTCCAGGAACTCCTCCAAATACGTGAAAATACAAAACTTCTGGAGTATTCTCGTCAATATCCTGACAGCCAACTAATGCAAGGGCTGTAATCAACTCTCTGGGCTGGGTGACAACCGGAATCCCAATATTAGTGGGCTTTTTACTAAAATTTTGCCCCGAACCTTTAACAATTGCCATATTAAGCCCTCTTAGTTATTTGATCTATGAAGTTCGACCCAATAGGTTCCATTCCAAATAAACCCAATAGAGTCAAATTCACTGATAGTGAAGTCTGAGGGCATCTTAACATTAGCCCCAGCAGACTGAATTAAAACTGCGGTTCCTACACCAGCCTCACCAGTCAGTACAAGTAATTGGCCAGCAGTAGTGCCATCATCTAATGTACGGGTACCAGACCCAGAAACTTCTATATAAGTAGCTCCTGTAGGTATTGGATCAGAGTTACTTACTACTTTACGGTAAATAATCTGTCCAACATCTAGGGCTTCAACCTGGGAAAGGTCAGTACGATTATAGTATACACCGAAATCGGTGAGGGTAGAGTTTATAGTTGAGAGAGCAATTCTTGCTATAAGACTTGCACCCACCTTAGTCTTATCCGCAATTTCAACGAACTCTCGTTCTGGAGCTTCAAACCAAGTAACTCCACCATCTGTACTCAAAAATACTGAGTATGCTGGATCATCTCCATTCACCGAGGCAAGTAATTCTACCACGGGGGTCTTAGCTAGACTGCCTTCTCCAGGGAGAGCATATTGAACCCAATCGATATTAGCAACATACTGAGATGCAATGGTAAATCCACCAAAGTATATCTTTTTATCTGTAGTAATATCTTTAAAGGAATCATATGATACTTGATCTCTTAAAACTCCGTCCACATAAAGGGCGCATTCTTCATCTCTAGTCTTAACAATCTTAATAACGTATTCTTCATCATTATTAAGACTAATTTCAGAGCTTCGTAAGACTACACTCGCTCCATCATAGAGACCTACCTTTAACTGACCGGCGTCATCTCTTAGATAGGCGGCTATGTCTTTAGCTCCATCCGCAAAACGCAGGCCGAAAGTATCAAAGCTAGAAAGACCCGCAGTTTCGATCTCTACACGCATTTCTGCTTCAAAACTACCATGTCTAGCAAGTTTACTCTCTGACCGCTCGTAAGCAATTCTATTCGTTCCTACATTATCTGTGATAGTCAACCTACCACCGGATGCCGCTTCAGAGATGCCTCCTCCACCGTCTTGTACTGTCCAGGGATTGTCTGGATCAGAAGACGGAACGATATCCCCAGGAAAGAATACACTTACTTTCTTAAAAATATCTATAGTCTGAAGAATGGACTGATAGATATTAAAGGTAATCCAATCTACCTCTACTGTAGCTGTAGCGGTAACAGAAGTTCCCCAGGTGATATCTGTATTTCCACTAGAACCAGTTGATATAGAAGCATAATCTTGGACTGCAACTAATTCACCATCTACCCATAGTTGTACAGCTAGTTGTCCGATCTTCTGCAACTCATAGGTATGAAATAGAGTACCATCAAGTGCATAGGTAGCTAGAGAAGCTCCAGAACCATCTATAAGATCTACCGCAGTAGTACTTAAAGCAAAACCGAAGTGTTTTCCACTAGCTCCATCTCTAACTTCATAAGTAAAGGGATTTCCAGTTCCACCTTCCGCAGTAATACGGGCTTTCATTTTACCTATACTCTGAGAATTAGGTACTAAACTGGACTCAGTACGTCTATAGGCAATTTGATCACCAATAGAACTATCCGTAAGTGTTAGGATACCTGCGGCCACGGCTTCTACTTGGGTACCAAGTTTTGTCCACGGGTCTTGAGGATCTGACGCAGGAACAACATCTGCGTCATAGTCTACAAATCTGGCTGAGGTTGTCCCTACATACCGCTTGAGAAATGGTTCAAAATTCATACCAATAGTAGCCGCAGCATCTACATATAGCTGAGTGTCAAAAGTCTCAGCAAAGACCTCGTCTACTTGGTTTTCCGTGATAGCATCAGTTAATAGGTCTAGAGACAGATCCTTATTAAAGGCTGCCCCGAATGCTCCTAAAATACCAGTTTCTCCATCACCAATAGAACCATTGTGTGGGAAGTATACTCGACTCCCACGCCTCTCAGCGAGTATATATACATCCACATTACTAGGAACATCGGCTTTAGGTACCACAGTAGCCGTAGAGCTATAGTCCGCCGTAGCTTCTCGATCCAAGAGAATATACGCAACATCTCCGTCATTGGTTAGAGTAATACTACCAGGAGGCGTTGGAACACTTCCTAGATAGGCTGATCCTGGAATACTGATGTCAAAGTCCTGGCTATGAGTAAGGACGTTAGTTACCAGACTCCAAGAGATCTCGCCCCCACCAGAGAGTCTAACGTTGGGATCAAATCCAAAACTATTAATCTCAGTAACTGTCCGGAGATCGTCCAAATCAGTTAAAGCCCCAGTAGCAAAGGTAAAATTGGCTACCCGGAAGTAACGCTTACCTTGCGGAGCACCCGTAGCATCAGTAACAAAGAAATCTCTCTTTTTGAGTTTATAGTCTACTCCATTAGTAATTACGGGTAGATTAGCCTTTGGAACGTTAGTATTAATGTCTACTTCTCTATCGAGAAGCATAGTGACAGTTGCACCTCCGTCACTAGTAGAGATACTGGTAATAGTAAATATATTACCATCAGAATCTTCTAAGGTACCGAAAATAAAGTCTTCGGCGTCCACTGAGAATGGGATATTACTGGCGGAGTTATTAAGAACTATCCGTCTATCAGCTCCATTTACATCTGGAGTAATATCGATGGCTGAGACTAGAAAGTTCTCTGTCCCGGAAGGGGTAAGTAAAATCTCATTCACAAAATGATTATCAATACCCGCTCCCGAAAGAGGATAGGTAGGAGTTTGAGTTAAGTCCGAGGTTTCGACCACATGAACCTTATAGACTAGCCTAAATTTATGTTCTGTACCCTCTCCAACATTGGTACCAGCTAAGAAGTTATCTACAGCTCCTGTACCAGCCTCTTTAACAATCTCTTCATAGGCTTCTACGACTATAGAATATGCTCCATCAGCTAAACCTCCAGATAGATCAAGGCTTTTTCCACCCACGTCCACAGCAGTAGCGGAAACGTCGGTTAGACTGACTCCAGTAGGAACAGTTCCCGCAATTACCCTGGCATCTGTACCAGACTTTATTTGATATGGAACTCCCCCGTCCCAGGCTTCTCCTGGACGAAGTCGTATCTCGGTAGTACTGATTTGATCTGGCCTAAACGCCGGACCCACAGCTACATTGCCATAAGTATTTAAAATAAAACGTCTAAGGTCTTCAAAAGACTCTAGTTGTATGTCAGTAGCTTCAGCAGCAAGCAGGTATTTACCTTCTCGGAATTTGCTCCTAAAGTATCTTAGTGGTCTAAATGTATTGGTAGGCAGAGCCATCGATTAATCTCCTACTTACGTAAATTGAATTCCCATTCTTGAATTTGATGGTGCAAAATTAGTCATTAAAGATAAAATAAGTCTAAATCGTGCAGTATTTAGGGGTGAGAGAATTGCATAATCTCCCACCGGATCTGAATCTCTAACAACTCCTGTAACAGTGATTGTGGTAGAAGTATTAGAGATAATCTCAAAGATATCATTAACTTGACCCTGTTTAGGAATCAAAAAATTACCTAAAAGATTATTAGTTCCTCCAAAATTTGCCCCTGAGTCTGTAAGACGAGTACTATCTTCAAAGATCTCTATATTAGTACTCTCTCCTACAAATAGGGCTATATCTTGGGCTTCTACCACGAATTCCCTGAACGTAAAGAACCCTGGAATAATAATCCCTGGAAGGGTATCGAAAAAGGTTCCCACGTCTGCTAGAGCCGTCTTCTTGTATATATCCCCACCTGAAGACGTATTTACTGTTTGTCCTGTATCTATAGTAATATTGTTAGAAGAATTATCTACTCCCAGAACATCAAAGAACGAACCTGCGCCATCTATAAAAAAATCTCCAATCTCCACATCAGAGAGATCTACTGTAGATGACCACTGCATAATGCCTGTACCTGAAGTATATGTATACGAGATGAAAGGATCATTACCAAAAGCCCGCTGAAATCCAAATAGACGAGTATTATTAGAACCCAAAGTATCACTGTATAATCTTAGTGAATTTAAGTTCGGAGCATCATCTATAATAGATCCTGCATCTTTAGTTCCATTAGTTACATCCCAAGTAGTAATAATTCTTATAAAGTCTACGATTCCTTCCTTTGATCCCTTTTGTTTTAGGGTTGGAAGCAGATCGCGTATAATTCTTCGATTAGTATCTATCCCCACCTGTCTTACAGAAATACCTAACTGTTCAGTAAAACTTGATAAAACAGTATGATACATTCTATCTGGATTAGTCAAATTAAAAGTATGAACAAATCCATAGATTTCATTGAAGCCGAAGCCAAATACAGCCATAAGGTCCTCGAAATCTCCAGTCTGATCACCCAACTTAAATACATTGGGCCAATATCTTAGAAGTATTTCCTGAAATTCCCTATCAAAAGTAGATAGGGCTGCACTCTGGGTAGAATCAGCCGTACCAAAGGTAGAAAATACAGACTGTGCGACATTTTCTCCTGTTTTATGAGTAAAAGCAGTATAATAGTAAAATTGACTATCTTCCAGTCCTGTCCCAGTCCGTGAAGAGGCCTCACTACTATTTAAGTATGTATCTACATAACTAAATTGTCCCTTGACTGTATCAGAAGGACTCACAAAATCTGCAAACTCTTGTAGAATTGTATAATCCCCGGCTGAAGGAGTGCCAGATACAGAGATATAGTCTAGGGTATTATTAATAATGACAAATCTATTTCCCGCTTGATCGACTAGGATTCTATCTTTCAGAGACTCTAATTCAAAATTTTGACTAGTATCTCTTAGAAATCCCGCTCCCACAGAGGTGGATGTTCCAGTAATAGCCGATTCATTAGAGTTGGGGAAATCTATAAGTACAACATACTGTCCATTAGCGGGAACTTCTGTTCCTTCAATAAAAATCTCTGTGGATGTATTACTAGAAATTCTATAATTTCGACTATAAGAATCTCTTAGTATCCTTCCTTTTAAGGAGGGAGAAGTCGGAAAAGAGGCTAAAGCGTCTGTTAGTTTGCCCGTAGTCCCTACTCCATTACTCCCACGTATAAGAGATCCTCGAAATATCTCTACCTGGACCACATCCGTGAATCCAGAGACATTTACTTTAGAAGAAAATAAAGGATCATCATTGTAGAGTTCCATGGGAAAAGCGTCTTTGCGCCTTACAATTACAATTTCTTGATCGCTGGATAGGCCTAAAGGCTTTTTCCAAGTAAGAGAAATTTCATTAGGATTGGAGTTTCTAGCAAAGAATTCTCTAACTAAATAGAGATCAGATACTCCTCCACCCCATGGTCCGGAACCCCATGGTCCACCTCCGAAACCGGACATAGATTACTCCTTATTGTACGTCGATGTGACCGTTTGTCTGCAACCAAGTCCAAATGGCTTCTGCCAAAGTCTCGCGAACAGTAATACCTGTAGTTCCCTCAGTATCCATTACTGCATCATATTCATCCTTGGTAATATATACAGTAACAATTTTAACACTTTTAAATTCTCCACTATCAAGAAATCCTTTATGAAGCTCTACTTTTAATAGCTTCTTGTCGGGATCTACATTTTTAATGTACATGCGTACCTTGTCGATAGCAGATTGGGATTCAGGAGTAGTTAGGATCTTTTCCAAAGCCATCGTAAATCTCCTTATACGATATCTCTATAGGTTATATAAAAAGTTATTCTGCCAGTTGCGGCTTGATCTAGATTGGCGGTAGTAGAGGTAGCCTGTGCCCTAATACTAGTAGAAGCTGAAGCACTCTCTACGTTAGAATTCCCAGCCGTAGTTAAAGCAGCACCTTTTTTAGTATTATCCTCATGTAGGGTGGTTGCTGTAAGAACATCATTTGCCAACATATACTTAGTGAGACTTCCAGCTATTCCTACTGAGATAGTATATGCCGTGATTCCTCCACCAGCAAAAACTTGGGTAACCTCTGCATAAATGTCTACTAAACTTGCTTTAGCCGGAAGGGAGAAAATTTCAATATCATTAGTAGTGGCTGCGGTAGCAAAATCTGCGTAATCAAACTCTTTTGTCACTCTCTTTGAAACCACCTGAGCTGCATCAACTTGCCCTTGGTTGACAAAATTCCTAGTTGTACCAAACTGATTAGGCCCAATATAGTGACCCACACCAGATACAACTGTGACATCTTGAGTATTTCCAATAAAAGTATTACCCTGTACCATACCGTAATCACCTAGAAGCCGGACACCTCGAAAACCGCCCTGAACTGTATTTCCCTCAAAAATAACGTAGTCGCAGCTTCCTTCATAAACATCTCCACCTAAGTCTACATTATTTCCTTTGATTACAAAGTAATTAGTACCTCCAGTAAAGGCAGAACCAACAATTTCTTTTCCGGTATTTCCTACAGCAGTTATATATTCTCCAGTGCCGCCACTCACCATGCCGGTACATCGCAGAAACATATTCCCTACAACGTCAAGATGTTTGGCTGCTCCTGCTGTAACACTAGTTCCATCCACAAAATGACAATCTGCCACAGTACATTCTAAATCTCCCGCGTCTATTAAAGTTCCAGTAGGATTAATGATACTACAACCACGAATTTTTGCTCTACGGTTACCGCCAGTGGCGTCGATACCAGACGACCTACTATCGATTATAAAACATTTTTCTACATCTACGTCGTGAGAGGCTTCTAAGTTTAACGCTAGACAATCTCGTAGCCAGCATTTTTCTACAACTACTTGAAATTGATTACTTAGTTGTATGGGATTTTTATCAATATCATTCATTAAACATCGAGAAATAGTATTGCTAAAACCTGGCCCAGTTAAACGAAGTCCGTGTTCAAACTTACCAACAAGATTTAGATTTTCATATCTATGACGAATGGGGTTGATATTAGTAATGGCGGATGAATAAGTGGCTGAATCTGCTTCAATTCTCATATCTCTAAAGGAATTGTTAATATTGCCTGTACCACTATACAAAGTCACGGAGGTCATAGTAGTAACTACTGGATTTACTAATTGTATTTCTCCAGTAGTCCCATTACCGTCCGCAGCAGCAAAGTTCCATTCCCGTACAGGATTTCCACTAGAATCTGTTCCGAATAGGATAATCCATTCTCCCTCTAAAGTAGACCCTGCATGAGAAGCAGTAGTGGTGTAAATACTGGTATCTCCAGCAGTCGGATTATTTAGGGGCCAATTCCCACCATTTGATGCGGAAAAATTAAAACAACTGACATTAGTACCAAATACTTTAAGAATAGTAGAATCGCCCATACCACGAATGTCAATATTGCTGGCCCCTAGAGTGGGAGTAATATTAGAAGTAACATTATAAGTTCCCTCCAATAGTTGGACTATCCCGCCTCCCAAAGTATGTAAAGCATTAATAGCTGCTGTTATACCTGCTCCACCCTCACTAGGTAGTACGGGTATGATGGAACTATTAGAATACGATCCATCTTTTTTTATGTGGGCAACTTCATTACCATTATTGTTAATTACTAGTATTTTAGAGCCATCATCTGCATACGTTTCATTAGTATCGACAACTACGCCTTCAGCACCAACACCATCAGGATTACCACTTTTTAAATTAATAGACATCCATTACTCCTTATTGTTAACAAAATCATTGCCAACACCAGCGCCAGTCCATAGGGTTTGTCCTCTAGAGTTGTTGTTGGCTATCATACAATATGTGGATGAATCCGAAAGATAAATTCCGTAAGTACAACCAAAAAATACATTTCCATTGATAATACAATCTGTTGCATTATGAATAAATGCCCCACGACCACAATCTTTAGCAAAATTTCCAGTAAGAGTTGATCCTTGAGTTGAGTTTAAACTATATCCATACGCTACACAATCATATACACTATTATTTGCTACTACGTTTCCTTCTCCACTGGTAATAGTAATTCCGGTAGATACAACATTTCTAACTACATTTCCAGTATAAGTTCCATAGTTACCGTTAGTTTGATTGTAAATACCAGATCTTCCTGCATCAGAAATCAAGTTATTCGAGCATCTAATGTGGTCTGTATCTCCAGTATAAATTCCGTCTTCTTCAACTACTGAAATGACGTTGCTTGCAATTTCTACATCTACACACCCAGTAGCATAAATTCCATAGCCATCAATATCTTCAATTCTATTATTTATAAGAGATATTTCAGAACAGACTGTGCTGGATTGCGGATGCAAATAAATTCCTCTGTGGCCACAATTTTTTACATAACTATATTTAATGGTAGTTTTAGAAGCAAAATTTCTAATTCTTAATCCATTTCTGTGGGCATTTGTTTTCAAAGCACATTCTATAGCCGCGCATCTTTCCATAACAACATCATAAGTACCATATAATGTTATTCCGCTTTCTACGCAGCCACGAGTACGACAATCTCTTATAGTGCCAAAATAACAGTTAATTGCATAAATCCCAGTACCAGTGTCAAAAGCATCACCCGCATCAATATCAAATACATTAACGCCTTCAATAATAAAACTATTGAGATATGTAATATATATTCCAGCATAGGCATCAGTTGAGCTGGCATTTTTAGTAATTTTAAAATTTTGAAGTTTTATATTGTTACCATATCTCGTGCATCTTAAAATTCTTGCAGATGTCCCATTTTTTGTAATTGGATCAACAATTGGAATTTCACCGGTTAAGGCTACTCCATCTCCAGCGGCCTTTAACAGAGCTGTTCGTATATAACCATCATCATCTGTAAATACAATATAAATAAGATCTCCCTCCAGTACCGCAGAGGCATCGCCTGGAGTTGTTGTGTAGATTGATGTATCTCCTTTAGTTACATCATTCAATAGATCATCATAAGTATTAAGTCTGCCACCTAAAGCAATAGGATAATTTACTCCAGTAGTTTGAATATCTAGAATTGTTTCATCACCTATACCACGAATAGTTACATTATTTAAGGCATCCGTACCGTCTACTTTTAATTCAGATGTGATTGCATAAGTCCCGGTTAGAAGCTGAACTATACCCCCACCGGCTGAGATAACTTCCAATATAGCTGCTTCAATGCCCGCACCGCCAGCAGAAGGGGGCACAATTTTAACAAAGCTACCAGAAAGAATATCTCCATCAGTTATTTGAATTAAATTATTATTAGGTCCATAGTACTGAAGATCCCCATTGGTATCGGCAAATAGGCCTTCTCCCTCAGATGTACCTATAGGCGTAGTTGTTTGCCTATCTAGTATAACTGCTGGAAGCCAAGCCTTACCATCTTCTCCAATGTAGGCTTTCTCTATAGAATTATTTTGTAGACTGAGGATTTTTGCTCCCGCATCTGCTAAATCATTTTGGGTATCTAGAGTAAACCCTATTGCAGAAGCTCCATCAGTTTCTTTTGATTCTAGAATAAAAGGAGAAGATCCACCAATTAAAGTACCTAAAACCTCAACTTCGCCAGCTCTAACCTGCAACTCAGAGTTAGAATTAATTTGAAAATCAAATTCTGCATTCTTTAACAGTAACTTATCAGTCCCTGCTGTGGCTGCCACCTCTAGTTCTACAAAAGGCACGGTCGATCCGTCGAAACTACCTTCAACTGTGGCAGTTTCCGATCCAGAAGTACTTTTTAACCAGGCTTCGGGATTAATTCCATTGAGCTGGGCTACATGATCAGCATACGAGGTTATAGCTCCGTTGGCAGCTCGTACTCTACCTAAAGGATCTACACCAGCAGCTAAACTAGCTGTAAATTCCGCTTTTTCTCCTCCACCCACAGTATCCTCTGCGGAAACTTCGGCTTTGGGAGAACCAGTACCAGCTAGGTCTTGGGCTAAAAGGGCTGCATGAGTAGGACCATCTCCATCCAACTGCATTGCACCTAAGTAGTCACCCGCAGTATCAGTAGAAAGAGCATTAACCGCTACTCCATCTGCTCCGAGTAGGACTAGGGCGGGATCAGTGGTCATAGCTATATAACCAACATCACTACCTGTTTTCTCAGTCAACTTAATCACATGCTCATCAGAGAAGGTTCCCAGGGGGCTAGGATCAGAATCTCTAAGAATAGCAAAAACTTCGTTGGTAGCGTTTCTAACTGCTAGTACCTTTGATCCAGCAGTATCCATAAGATTGGCGGTATCAAACAGGAAAGCTAACGAAGAAGCACCATCATCTTCTTGAGAATAGGCTTCCCAAGTCTCATTCAAAGGAGCTTGGAACTGACCAGTCACTATAATATCTTGAAGAAATGTCTGATCTCCTGTGATATCTCTAGTACCATTTGTTCTAGCATACTGTAAATGATCATCAGCAGTTAAACCACCCAGATCCGCATGTACGGTAATACCGGAGTCTATAAAGGCAGAACCATTGTCTACCATTAACCTGCCAGTGGTCTGATTAAAAATTAATCTGCCCTGATTTCCCGCCGCTGGAGGAGTAGCAAAGCCCTCTACCCTAAAATTTAGGGCTTGGGTAAGACCATGACTCATATCTCCAGTGAGAGATCTCGTACCATCTGCCAATAGATAGATAGTATGATCGTCGTCTAGGAGTCCGGCTAAACCACCGTGGTCGGTAATACCCCCGCCAATAGTAATAGTATTACCTACTTGGGTAAGGGTAATATCGTCTGTTTTATCTAAGACCACGGGGCCTGTGAGAGCAGGTTCCCCTTGAGCAGACAAGGAAGTTACTACACTTGAAACAATAGCAGTTTCTAAGTTTCCTATCCTCGTCTCTTGGTCGTTAGTAGCCGCCTCAATCTCGTCCCAAACCTGTTCGATCTCTACGAACCAAGGATCTAGAAATTGGGGTGGTCTAGTAATAGTCAAAGTAGACATTAGGCTACGCCCCCTCTAAGGTCTAATTCTAAATTATCTTCTGAGAATTCAGGAATTTCGCTCTTTCTTAAATTCACAATATCATCTACATAACCAGATACCTTAAAAACAAAGATATCTATAACATTTCCGTCAGTGTCTAATCCGGTATCTGTGGAAGATTTACCTACAGCCGGAATTACTGGGGTAGGAATACTTCCTACACTAAGACCACCAGTTAGGCCGGTAGTGATAAATCCAGTATCAGCTACACCATTGATAATAGTTTGATTTCCCTGTGTACCTACATTATCATTTTGTAAAAGTACCATATTTGTGGGAGTACCTGGAGTTGCTGTAATAGCTAGAGAAGCTGCTCCATTGATTGCTGAAACAATAGCATCTCTTACATCTTCGGCATCAGCAGCGGCTGAAATGTCTACCGCTACATTGCCTCCTGCTACTCCACCAGTCTTTTCAAATTCAAATGTAACCGCAGGATTAATTCCATCATTAAGTATAAAGGTTTCCGCATCACTGATATTGGCGGGATCTACAGTCTGTATATTACCTTGGGCTTGAAATCCAATACCAACTGCTTGATTTGCTTGACCAATAACAAAACTCACTTCACCATCATCACTATAATACCTTGGTGCTAGAGATCCTGGCTGGCCACCTGATACCACAGGAGCTGTAGTCACCCCTGCTTGGTGAATAATATCTACGGTTTTGTTAGTATCATCCACCGTGATTACTTCAAAGACTTGTTCATTACTGTCTATGAGCAAGTAATCACTACCCGGTCCAGTAGTTACGCTGGATAGATCTGGACTACCGGCAAAGGAAACTCTACCAGTACCGGCAGTAGGTGTACTTGAAGTAAATCCAACGATGGTTACGGGTACACCAAAATTGCCCGTATTGGTTTGGGGAATAGAAATATCAAAGGAATCTCCAATAGTTCCGACTAGATTGAAACTCGATCCAATCCTATAAATAGTATTATGAGTATTATAGTCGATGTTGGAAAAGACCAGATTTCTAAAAATAAGATTCTGTCCAATCAAGCTTCTGACAATCTTATAACTGCCAGCAGATACATCCGAAACCACAGTATTATTAATTGCATTAGGACCTAGGATAATAGAGTGAGCGTCATTGTCGGTAATATTCCATATATTCCCGGAGGAGTCTACTAATAGGAATCCTCCTCCCACAAACTCATCTGCTACAAAAGTCCTGTTTTTATCGAACACTACGTTGTTTGAACCATCCACATTAATAGCTGAGGTTTCACTTTCTACCACCGCTAGATTTAAACTATCATCAGCTAGGCTGTCAGCGCTAAGGTTAGATACCGATCCAGTAAGTCGTTTATACACTGTAAATGGGTTATAATCCGGAGATCCCGCATTATACTCAGATGCCACGAGCCACTCGGATGGTTCAGATTCAGGCATAACCTCAATAGTGCTGGTTAGATAATTAGTTCCAGACGCTGTGGTAGGCTCAATTCTAGGAATATAATTGAATCTTATGATTTCAAATCTATCTATACCTTCAATATCATCCAATAAAGCATACAGATCATTTAAGAGAACCCGCTGACCAAATTTAGTCCCGGCTCCGTCTGTATCCCCCTCGGAGAGATCAAAAAATGTCTCTAGTGCTGTGGTAATATCTTGAGAAATCTCAGTCCGTGAAGCTCCCTCTAGGAGAAATGCGGTTATTTTAAAATCCACATCTATACCATTAGCATCCAACAGTCGGAAGGTAGTAGTGACTGTTTTCCGTTTATCTATGTAATCAGTAATACTGTTAAAAAGGGATAAATTCGTGGTAATAGGAGTTATCGAAGTTCCAGAAGGAACTACATAGATGTCCACATCTACACCACTGTCTGTGATATTTTCCTCAGCGGCTGCTTTAAGAACATTGCTAAAGTTCGCTACGATAATATCACCATAATCATCTACTGCAACAGCTCTTTCTAGTGTTTGTAGTGAGGCAGGAATAAGTTCGCGAAGCCGATCAATGGTGGGCTCATCAGATCCTCCACTGAAAGACGATGTATTTATCACCGAATCAATAAAGGTGGCGTCATCCTCTAGTGTAGTCAAGGTGCTGGCCGGTATATTTCCAGAAGTACCGCCCCCAGTCCTATAATTGACAACAATCGTATCATTCGGAGCCAAGGATTCACCAAAAATACCATCTCCAAAACGAATAACAGTTTGTCCATCAGTATTAGTTACCACTTGATAGTGTTTATCAGAAGGTAAACTATCTATAAAAGTATTCACTAGACTATAGGAATTACCATTAACCGTGACTCTAGGCGATCTGAGAGTAGTGACTGAGTTGCTAGTATCAACTACTAAAGGAGTAAATCCCAACACTACTTCCTCATTTTGGACTCCCTTGGCAGAAAAAGTCTCATCTCTTTGTTCACCTTGAATAACGGGTAAAATAACGCTCAGGGCAGTAGACCCAGCCTGCGGGGAACTGCTAGTAGTAAAAAATTCAGCCCCATTATCTGCGGAGACTCTAAATCCTACAGGGACTGTTTCACTGGTGTTTAGAGTAAAAGTGGCTAGACCAGAAGCAGAAGAAGCGGTAGGAACCACATACCCAAACTGTTTGGCTATATCCAACACAGCCGATCTAATGGTTGCCGTTTCTAGGTTACTCTGAGTAGCTTGAACATCCAAATAATAGAAAATAAGATCACCAACATAGGCTACGATTTCTAACCAAGTACGACTAAAATCATCTTCATTGAAGTTAGTCCATTGGCGGTTCCCAGCCGTATCTTCCCCATAGTTGACTGTTGCGAAAGTAATTAACGCATCCACAATGGAGTCAAAATCTTTGGCGATATAGTCTATTGAAGAATTAGCCATGTCTTATTCCTTATCTGTTACTAAGTTCAGATGCAGGCTTGAAAGGAAAGACTAGGTTCCTCTCTACATTCGCGTCTTTAATTAACATTCTTATAGTAAATAGTACTATCCCCTGTGATCTTCGAATAACAGGGACAACCTCTAACAGATCTACTCTAGGTTCAAAATCCCTAATAGCTTCGGCTATATCTACAGCTCCTACACTAGCTACGGTATCTATGTTGTCGAATAAACGAGTATTTATACCACACCCAAAGGTAGGTCTCATGACTCTTTCTCCAGGGCGGGTTAGTAGCAAAAGCTGCACATCTTGCAATACCAAATCAATACCATCCTCTGGTACAAACTTTGTATCTATGGGAAATTTTAAAGCTTTTCCTAAATACTTTTTAATAGCCATTATACGATAGTTCCTGGGGCTTCAGCATCACCGCCACCATCATTAGGTTGATTAACAACGGCGTTAGTAGTTATTTCATCGATTACACCTTGACAGAAAGCTTCGAGAATCTGTTCCATAGTCACGCTTCCGTCAGCAGTCTCTCCAAAATCTGTATCCGTAACGCCCAGAGCTGTGAGTCTAGCCTTAATTTTATCTTTCATGCTGGAAGCTGACAGTGCCATAGATTACTCCTTATTCTACCGTATGTTTACTTGAGAGGTGAGTATTTGCTGAAGACGGGTCCATCTGCTGAATAGGCTTCCCGGTAGGTACGCCTGGAGCAGAAGATACATGCCGGTGGCTATTAAACAGGTCCCTAAAAGTGTCTCCCCTTACAATAGCCTCAGCCGCATTAGTCCCTAGTTTTACATTTTCTGCATCTATCTCTATGATATCATTTTCCATATCGATATCTATATAAATAGTGCCTGTACTATTTTTAATCCTAATCCTGTTAGGCTCTGAGCCATCATTATCATCGATTAGTTCTATGGTCAGGCCTTTCGAAGTCTTAATATCTACCCTATTCTGTTGTTCGCCGTCCGAAGCCTCTTCTAGCATCCGAATGGTGTGTCCACCAGAAGTGGTTACTCTGACTCCCCTATCTTCTGCGGTATGGGTTACTGATCCATCATCCAATACAGCAAGTCCGTCATCTAGTTCTAGAGAATGCCCACTATTCAGCTCTTCTGGTCTGCCCGTAGATCCAAGCACTCCAGGACTGAACCAACCTCTGTTGGTAGGAACTTCTCTTTGAAAAGCTGGGGGAATATCCCTACTTCCCAGTTCTCCCCCATTTATAAGAGCCGTGGCTATGGGATAACGCAGATCTCCACCCGCAGGTTCCACATAGACCACATTTCCTATATCAGGTACAGAATAAAATCCATCATCTGGAACTAGAAAAGGAATCCAACCAGTTATACCAAAAACTGGACTCTGAACCCTAATTCTACCCTTGTAGTCTGGATCTTTATTATCTACAACGATAGCTTTAGACTTACCAAGATAAGCCGTATCTCCTGTCCAGTCATGTAGTTTTACTGACATATTACTTTCCTAGAGCTTTTTTAAATATCGCTAGATCTTTTCTCTCTTTGCCTACGTCTGCTCTTATTTGTATTTTCAGATTCCCAGCCAAATCAGTACGTACTGGAGGTCCTTCTATAGAAGTTCCCCCGGTAGCTACGGAGTTAGATTCACCCACACAAGTGCAAGTATATCCTTCTTCTGGGGTAATCCGATGATGAACCGACAACATATAATAAATACCAGAATACCTCAGTCCTATATTGGACATCTTTATGGTACCCGGAGTAAGTAGAGGAATTCCAATAGTTTGAAAGGATAGTTTTAAACTTCTTTCCATTCTACCGGCTAACCTATCCACCGAAGCGACATGGTCATTAGATCCACAGTTCTCTTTGTAGGTAGATAGTCCAGTAGAATTATTCTGCTCCGCATTCTTGGGGTCAGCAGTTTGAGGCTGGACAGCCCTAATATTATGCGCTTTGTTAAGTTCTACCCTCAACTTTTCCAACTCACCATGCCTGGGAGAAAATATGACCGAGGCTCCCGCGATATGACCAGTAGGTTTTTTGGTAATCCCACATATTCCAGAGGAACTTGCTCCAGAACCTCCACTGGGATACAGAGCTAAATCCAGACTTTTGACTGTATTATATATAACATTCTTGCCGTCTGTTTCTATACCCCTATCTTTGATACCACCCTTCCATAAGAAATGAAAAGCTGCTTCAGATTCAAACTTGCGTCGAGATACAAAATTAATAACGGTCGTGTTATTCTTACCCTCTGTAGTAATATAGTAGTGAGCAAAGAGTTTTTCTGCCATCTCACTAATAAATTCATGGAGATTCATACCTAATCCCCAGATTCTACCACTACGTTCATCCTGTATATCTAAGGCCAGTTCTTCTGGAGTCAGATACAGACGTAAACTCACATTTTTAAGAAAACCACCATAGGTCAGTGCCTGTAGTATGTGATCTACTCTAGCTGGAGCTGTATTCTTTCGGTTATCCTCATCTACGGTTGTACCTTCCGGAATAGCCTTATCTTTCAGGAGCTGTTTAACTTTCCCCACCGTAAAATTAATAGCCTCTTGAGGATAGATTTTAGACATTTCTCCTAAACCCTGATCCACGGCTAGAACTTCCGTAGCGGGCATATCTGCGTTAGGAAATCTCTGCCTAACCTGAAGAATTTCTCCTCTAGCTGTCCTAGGACTAAAATCTGGATATTTACCAGTATTTTTATAACCCCAGGTAACCTCTATAGTATTTCTTTCCTGGAATACAAACCTAGCTTGAGAAGCCAATTCTTCCTGCTCTTTTCTTAGAGCAACCACTCTCTTAGCCTGGGACTCTTTCTTTTTAATGTCATCTAAGGAGATATTAGCAAGGATTTCCTCTTCTTCTTTAATTTTATCAGCTAAAACCTTACCCTGTCGTACTTCTTCTGGAGTTAGAGATTTTACCCCTGCCTGATTGTCAAAAGTCAAGTCTAATACAGAACCAGACTGATTTTTATCTTCATAGATAAGGATACGGACCTGACTAGCAGATTCCTTACCCCCGTCTACAACCTCCCTATATTCAAAAACATTAATGAGTTTATGGATATGGGGCGGTAGTAGCACCAGTTGATCACTTGTAGCATATGGAGGACCTACTCTAACTTCAAAGTAGGGGGCTTTCATTTCGTTTAAATTGGCTAACATATCTTTTACTTATTGATTACGTCTAGAGCCTGTAATACAGCAGACAGGGGAGGAATTCGTAGTTCTTGCCCTACCTCTAGGTCAAACATAGGCTCTTTGATATTATTGATATCTGCAATAGCCCACCAAAGTTCGGGCCTATCATATACTTCTATAGCAATAAGTTCTGGTCTGTATATATGTTCTCCCTCCACTATAAAAAATATATCTTCGCTAGATTCCGGAATATCTAATTTTTCTCTTAGAATAAGGAATTCACTGTCTTCCGGACTAAGAGTAAAAGTACCATTAGTATATCTAGATCCTGGTTTAAAATTAGCCATTACACATCCGTCAAGATATCATTTTTAGAAGATAGGGGCCTATCTACGAATTCTGTAAGTGTGAAAGCTACGACTGCTTCCATAGGTCTTAGATCTGGAAATTGCTTAGTTATTCTAATTTCTATCTTATCTACTACAAATCTAGCTGTTTGGGCTCGTTTTCCAAGCGTACTACCAACTACTAGACGTACTAAGTTAGGAGGAGAGGATATACGATTAGCAGAAGAAGAAATATTAGGATAGAGTAAACTTCTATAATAATTCAACTTTTCGGTAATATCTAAGTTGAGAAATGTGCCCTCTCTTTGTCCTTGCTGTAAAATAGACTCAGAATCACTAAGACCACCTATTTTTTGTACTAGAGAAGCTATACCTGCTACTACAGAGTTTTTTTTACTGGTATTTACAATAGATGTCTTATTTTTTTTACTCTTTGCCTCACTAAAGGATAGATCTCTTGTAATGAGAGCCTCAAAAGTAATAGTTCTAGGACCACCAGCAACCCACTGCTGATGAGGATCGCTCATGCCAGGAACCAGATGCTTAACCCACTTAGTTTCTTTACTGTCGTTCCAAGTATTGGGATTAAGATAAAACTGACCTAGTTCTAGAATATTCTGGTCCTGTTGAGAGACTGGAATTCTATTATTTCTCTCTTCTACTGGAATTAAAAATGCCTTTAGTAAAGAGGGCTTAGAAGTATAGGATAAGAACTTTCTCATAATTATTTACCTAAGAAGTTTGCGGCGGTAGGTTTGGTATTTGCTGCTTCAAAAGCGTCTAGTCTAATTTTATGATCAATACTATCTAAAAGCCTATTAGCCTCTTTTTGAGTAATTACTCCATCTTCCATAATTTTATAAAGTAAGTTCATATCTATAGAACCTAACCCCTTACTCATTTGCTGGCTTCTCAGTTCTAAAGATTTTCTAGTTTGCTCAGTAAGTTGAGAAATATCTAATCTTTTTCCACTAACGGTAGCTTTTCCAGAGAGAATATTTTCTAGTTTTTTAGCTCCTACATGTCCTTCTAGCTGTGGTCGATGGGTTATTTTAGCCAATCCTTCTCCGATGGCGGTACTCATTCCCCACTTTTTATCTAACCAGCTAGTAAGCTTATAGACCGCTACTCCTAGGGCTCCTAGAACCCCCACAATACCTAATCCTTTAAGAACACTTCCACCAGCTCCAGGTATTTTACCTAGTAGTCCGCCAGCAACTCCAGCTCCTTTGCCCCCGACATCGATTACAAATAACGGCCTTGTAGGGCTACTTCCTCTTTTTCCAAAAAGACCTCCTTTAAATACGTTTAAATTCCGTCCAAAGGCTTTAGCTACTAGATTACCCAAAAGACCTACGCCCAAAGCTCCTCCAGCTACCATCCCCACACCACGTAGAAGCTTGCCTCTTCCAGCAGAAAATTGCTTGGCATCAATCAGACCAAAAAACTTGGCTACTTTCAGAGTCCAATCAACTACTGTAGTGGCTGCCTTACCTACCCAGGTCATAACTGCTTTTAGGCCTTGAAAGAAACCTAACATAATTTCTTTAGCCTGAACTAGAGCCTTAGCTATCATCAGAATTCGTTCTTGGGACTCCTGGCTCATACCCCCAATACGGGTTGCTACGTCCCTAGAAAAGGTAGATACTCCGTCCTTATAAGTCATAAAGGCTTGAAAATAAAACTTCATTTCAGCGCCTATATCAGCCAGAGTCTCCATCCATCCTTTAGAACTATCCTTGGCTGACATAAAAGCTCCAGCTAGGAGACCCACAATACCGGCGAATGTGGATAATCTGAAACCCAGAGTAGCAGATAGGAGACGAAGTAGGGACCAACCTCCCACAACACCACCAATAGTGGCTACTAAACCTCCTATAGATTGCGTTAGAGCTACTATACCACTCCTAAGACTACGCATCTTAGAGTCTGTACCATCTAAAATAGGCAGTAACTTAGCAAAAATACTAAAGTTTAGCATAGCCATCTGTTTAGCCAGAGGAGCTATGGCTCTGCCAAGAAAGGAACCAATAACCGATTTAAGATCTTGAAAACTAGCCTTAGTCATCATTATCACTTGAAGAGCATTGTCTCCAGTATCTACAAATCTCATGAGAGTCTTGGATAGTTCTGCTAAGGCTACTCTACGAAAGTTCTCCGTCATCCTACCAGCCGCATTTAAGCCCTTGGTAAGTTTCTGAATTAATACATTCATGTTAGAGAACTGGTTATTGGTATTTAGAGCAACAAGGAAGGTCTGTAAGCCCTTGACACTTAGGTTAGTAAAAGCGGCAGACATCTGCTTGGCTGCATTCGCAGTGGAGGTACCTAGAATCTTTGCAGCACCTACAGATAGAGTAAATATCTTCTCAGTTTCCCACTTCTTAAGACCTCTAGCATGATTCTTAACGGCTAATTGCATGGTAGTCATTGCGTCCATGGTATATCTAGAAGCCTTCTTAAGAGTCATCAAATACCCTTCTCCAAATGTTTGTAAAAACTGTTGTCGTACAAACTCAAATTGGGCTCCCACACCCGTAAGGTTGAAGGCTCTCCTAAATCCAGCCGCAAAAGTGGCTATAATAGCACTAGCTGTAAATAGATTTCGGTTGAAACGTACAACTTCAGTACGAAACCTATTCAAGTCCTTGTGGACAGCTCTAATTGGTTTAGAGGCCCTATTGTGGGCGCTAATAACTATAGTTACGCTATGCGCTCCTGCCATCTCGTGTCATTTCCTGTCTAGCAGTTTTATCTATTTCTATTAATTCCTTCCGAAAACTCCACGGAAGTACATCTATCTGATCCGGACCCCATTTGTAGGTTTCACCTAAATACCCATAATCACATAGCAAATCAGATCGATGATCTATATATTCGGTGGGTATTATATTGAAAGGGTCTGCGACGGGGCGAAAAAACCCGGTTCCACAACTGGGAGCGGGGTATCAAACTCAGACTTACAAGCATCACATTCATGCTCTATTTTATTATCGATTGATCCTCTAATTTTATCAAAGGCCTTATCAATTTGCTGTAAGTCGGTTAACGGAATATCTTCAATATCCTCTGGTTTAACTGGACTTTTGCCGTCTATCTCTTCCAAAGAGAGCGCCACCGTAGTAGTATAGAACTCTTTATTGGCTTCTCTAATGGCAGCATTCAAATCAAAGAGTTGCTGCAATCCCAACAACCTCACGACTACTTTCTTCTTAGACTTTTTAAGAGTAAGCGATACAGACCTTTTCTTTTTATCCTTCAGATTCTTAATTTTAAGTTTAGAAAGATCCAAACTAACGGTTTGTTGTTTCCCACAACGGGGGCAGGTGACTTGCATGGCCAACATTTTTCCAAAAGTAGCCTGACGAATCTTGACAAGGATAACTTCTATATCATCCGTGCTAATCAGCCATACAGTCTCTTCTGGTTTAATATCGGCTACTTTACCATCTTTAGTTTGGTATTCAACAGCAAGGTCTGTAAGTAGTTTGGGGATATGCCCCAGAGTATCACTCACTAGATCAAAGTCCATTAAGTAGTTTTGCTGTTTGCCGGTAAGTTCCTTAATCCGAACATGGTCGTATACCACGCCATCTTTTACGATGCCGCAGGGTAATTCAATAATCATAATTCCTCCTTGATATTAGAATAGGCCTCTAAGATTATCTAAAACTGAGGTTAAATCGCCCCCTGTTTCTTCTTCAAATCCCTCATAATTGAAGGTTAGAGTCTCGACACTCAGAGCAGATTCGTCGTCTGCTCCGAAATCTGAGGCTGGTTCGTAAGCCGTGGGAACACAATTTCTCATAGTGTACCGTTTAACTACATCTCCATCCCTATCTAAATGTTCTAAAACTATATCTCGTCGGTAGTTTTGTACTGGGGCAGAGCCCGGTTCCGGATTTAGGGCCTTAAACGCATCCTCTAACCATTTAGAGAAATCATCTACTCCAGTTTGGGATATAACTCCTCTAGTAAGAGTTATGGGCTTAAAGGTAGCACCATTGTGGATCATTCTAGGGACCATGTGGCTTCCCCCTTCAGCATAAGCTGCGAAATCTAGGGTTATCCCCGGGCTAGAACAGGTAGTAAATCCTGCTCGGGCAAACTGAGTTCCAGCCGGTGCCACAATGTATACCTTCCACCTAAATCTATCTAATGGATCTGCATTATTACTTCTAGCCATTAAAGGATACCTGTACCAAGTGATAGGGCTTGACTAGTAAGGGCTTCAAGAGAGATTTCTTCAAAAGATTCATAACGTAGCTCGATTTCTTCTACAAGCTTAGTTGTATCTTCCGTAGCAGATAAATCATCCCCAGGTTTATATGAGGATACCCACGCATCTCTAAGGAGCCATGCCTTTTTTACGTCTCCCAGCGCATTAAGTCCAAAAGCGGATGAAGCTGCTCCAGCAACTCCAGTAATTCTTTGACTAATACCTGTTGGATCTTCAGTCTGTACTCCACCACCTCTACCATATACTATAATAAGAACGTCTCTGCGAAAATCTGCTGTTTGGGCGGGAGGAGCTGCGGAAGCATCTCCATTGAGCCGTTGGATGGCAGTAGAAACTATGCTAGAGGGATTATGGGTATCTTTAGCCCATCTAAAAAAATCGGAACTAGAGGTAACTCCTCTCCTCAAAACTATAGGCTCAAATCTAGTTATACCTGGGATTAACTGTGGATGTGCTTGGTCTACATTCTCGCGGTACTCCATTACCCCAGTGGTTTGTCTGGGAAGAGTAACCTCTGTAAAACCTGCCCGTAGGAACCCCGTGAAATTTTTAGCTATATTGGACAGATCAAACCCAATATTAAACACATATACGTTGAATCTGAATCTTTCAACGGCATCTACACTAGATGAGCGAGCCATTTAAACTCCTACTTCTTTTTTTTCTTTTTAGGTTTTTCCTCTACAACCTTCTCTAACTTTTCCTCTTTTTTCTCAATTTTTTTAAGAGACTTTTTAGCTTTTTGCTTACGTTCTTCCATCTCTTGTTTGGTTCTACGTTTGAAAGCCATTATTTCTTTCTCCCTGATTTCTTTTTTTCCATTTTTGCTAACTTAGTATAATACTTAGAATCTTCCTTTAAGTGATCCATAGCTATCTCTCTGGCAATCTTTTTATCATTAGTATGCTCTAACTCTACTTTGATACCTTTAGATAGTTGTTTCCTATTAAAATCCGAGGGCTTACTTTTATCCGCTAGGCCCCCCTTAAGACGATCTTTATACTTTTTCGAAGCAGTAGCCATAGTTATTTCTTCTTTTTTTTCTTTAAGTTTGGAACTTTAATTCCTTTTGCGGCAGCTTTTTGCATAGTTTTTTTACCATACTTTTTGCGCCCAATAGCAGCAGCAACAGCCTTGGGATCTTTAACATCTCCCTTTGCTCCAATTTTTTTGGCTAATTTAGCAAATCCTATGTATTTACCCTTTTTCTTTTTAGCCATTATTTTTTCTTCCTTTTTTACTAGATTTAGATAATCCAGCCTCACTTAGAGCTATAGCAATAGCCTGTTTTTGACTATTCACTTTTGGCCCTTTTTTCGAACCAGAGTGAAGTTTACCTTTTTTCCACTCTTTCATAACTTTTTTTACTTTTTTCTGTCCTGTACACTTCTTAGCCATACCACTCTCCTAGTAAAGAGGAGAGGACAGCGACGGGATGAATCATCTCTATGAGGTCTTAACCAAATAGGCCGCCAATAAAACCGTCCTCTCCTTCTCTAGAAATATTACGTAACAGGCGAATCCTGATCTTCACCAGCCTCTGGAGCCTTAATCTCCGAACCACTAAGTTCCACAAAGGACTCGTAGCCCACAGTTAATTGCTCCATGGATTTCTCGCCGTCCTCAGAAGCGTTCATATCCGAACCCGGTTGAAACGCTACTGGAAAAGCATTATAGAGAATCCACTGCTTGGCGGGAACACCTTTACGTTGCCAAAGTGTAATGGTAATATCTCTGCGATAAAGCTCTGAATTACCAAGAGGAACAACGTCCGGACCTTGCACGTTCGGTTGACCTTCAGGAACTTTCTCAGGGTCAAAAACAAGTTTTACCCAGTCATAGAAATTCTTATTAGTCGTGACGCCACGAGACATCACAACGTCTTCCATCCGATGCAAACCAGCGAACAACTGCATATTCTCCGGAGCATTGCCTTCTCTGTATTCACCTTTGGTTGTGGTCTGCTTAGGGACAGAGACTTCATGAAAACCCGCTCTGGTTAGCCCATCAAAGGAAACCGTAAAGCGAAATTTTTCAATTGCGTCTACTTTACAACTTCTAGCCATAGTCTTCTATCTCCTTATGCAGCCTCTGGAATCGGAAATTCCAGATCAATGTCAATGAACCTGACCGGGGTATTGAAATTCACTTGAACTCGGAATTTCATTAACCCAACGGCTTCCTGCGTAGCGGTTGGCTCAACACTAACCACTTTAAATTGAGCACTTTCGGGCAATCCAGCAGGGAACAGATACGAATTATTCCTTAAGAACGAAAGGATAGCATTCTCAATCTGAACACGAGTCAGAGGAGAATAGTTCTCAAAGATAAACGACCTGAGACCAGGCTCTAAGGATTTTTTAATAAATAGAATTGATCTTTGTACCTGAATGAGCTGTTCCTCCGCCGTAAAAGCTGGGGAAGTACCGCTATCCGCCGTGTACGGTCCAAAGATAACTCGACCAGCGCCAGGAAACTCCGTAATCCGGTTAATGAAGTTAAGCCGCAGAGGACCTGCTTCAGTACGCTCAGATATACTGAGATCCAAACCAACTGTGTCGGCCAATCCAGCCGGACCAATACCCGCAGGAGCATGACTCACGCCACCCAGAGAAATCTGACCGTCGATACGAGCCATAACACCAGCCACATGGCCGATAGGATCAACTGTCAAGACTGCGCTATCAGACGAACGCAGAACCTTAACATAGTTAAAATACCAAGCAGCTCTCTTACTGGGATTATTGATAATAGTCTCTTTGTAAGAAATGGCACTAGGAGCAACCACTACAGCCGCACCAGAACCACTAATTGAGGTTGATTCCACTGTCAATTTTTTGTCAGTATCATCCACATCAACGATTAGATACTTAGCACTATTAAAGCTTAACAGATCGCCCTCGGAAACACTGGCAAGACTTGGGTTGCCAGACAGGGTAACTGTGCTATAAACTGCCCCATTTACAATAGAGCTGATTACCACATTGACTAAAGTCCGATCAACTGCCGCATAGCGAACAGCTTGAGGAACGGTCAACAGAGCAAAGCAGTCATCCCTAAAAGTCTCACAATAGTCGATCAAACCGTTCTGAACCACGCGAGAAGTAACGCCTGGAATAGTCACCAGGTTTACATCATCAACGTCATCCAGAGCATGAAGTCCTTTACCATCCGCAGAGTCACCAAGATAATCGGAATCCTGAGACACAGCGTCAGCAACGAAATAATCGTCGGCTAAGCCAACTGCATCTGAGGGAATTTCCAGCTTACTGGCAGGCTCAAAGAAGGTAGGAACATTCGTAGTACCAGGAATAAACGTAGTATCTACGAAATTAACCCTTACCTGTCCATCTCGGATAGTAGAGCCAACTGCCGTATTGACTGTTTGGTTAGGAGCAATAACAATTTGATCAGCTCCGTCATCAACTTTACTGATAACGAAATCTGTTCCACCAGCGTCTCTCCAAACATCGCCAGGGTTGACAGTTGAAAGATCCTCAGCCCCACCGAACTGGATAACGCCTGTAGCAGCCGTATAAACCAGGGTATTGGCCGAGGTACCAAAAGTTGCATTCACGGTACCGCTTGCCACAACAGCCGAGGTAAGAATTTGTTTCTCTTCTCCGCCGATAAGGGCAAAGTGTCCATCTAGAGCGTCCGCAGGCCATGGACCCACAGTCGTCGGGAGGATACCGAAACCAGCACCAGAACTCTCGAAAGCAACTGCATTCTGAGGAGCCACGGAAGCATTACTTCCAGCCGCTCTCAGGGTGTCCTGGATAATTTCCACAACGCCCGTATAAATTGTAGCTGCGCCCAGAGCCGCTCCAGCCCTATCCACAGTAACTTGATCATCATCAACAACCGCAGTAATATAGAAAACTGCACTAGCAGAATCTACAAGGATATCACCAACTTTAGCACCGATATTTAGGAACCCACCAGCAGAAGCACCAACTGTAGTTGACACAGAACTGTCAACCGTAACTGCTCCCTTAGAAGTCCCTTCTTGAACCAGAGCTTTACCATTATGCTCGTCAACTTCATATAGCCGCAAGATTTTGCCAGCCGTAGAAGTAATATTCAGACCGCCAGTTGAGAAAACTTCCTCACCGGCAACCGTAAAAAGACCAGTATCAATGGTGACTGTATCAGCAGAATCACTGACAGCGGTAATTTGGAACAAACGCCCATCATCATCTTTGAAGTAATCCCCTACTTTCACTTCGGAAAGATCAGGACTACCACTGAACGCCAACACGCCAGTAGTTGCAGTGTAGCCAGAAACCGCCAAACTAGTGACAATCTCTCCCTCATCTTCAACAAAACCAGCGCCAGCCGCCTCTGCAACACCGCGATCATCCACAGTGGTGCCGGAAGCAGTCGGAGCAACGTTCACGATAATGACCTTATTGCCAGTACCTGCATTAGCGAAAAAGCCTCGAATAGCATAATAAGCATCGCCTAACTCTACATCGCCAAACTGCTCCACTACGGCCTCAAGGCTCAAAGCCTCCACGGGCGTATCAGCAGGAGCACCGGCAAGTGTAGATCGAACGACGAAAGCAGTAATAGCAGTAGGTGCCCCAGGGACCTGAATGCTACCAGTAGCTACCGGAGTGACTTCAACTCTTTCTGGACCAGTATTTGTATTAATGGCCATTATTCATTCTCCGTTTTTTCTAATTGTTTCTCTTTTTTGGGTTTAGATTTCTTTTCCAGTACCTGAGTTTTCTTCTTCCTAGGCCTGTACTTTTTCTTCTTTTTCCTGGGTTTAGTCTCCACCATGCCCCTGACAAGGACCAATTTACCTTGCCTGGCGTTGTGTCTTACGTCCCGTGAGTCGGGAAGAGCTACTATCTCGCCAGGCATTACATATCTCGTGCCATGCCTAAGACAGTCTAGAGGAAGCATACTCCCAGAAATGTTTCTATAAAATTTCATGATTCCCCCATATTATGGAATGAGAGGGTCACTTCTTTCATTACCCTCCATGTCCTCCATTACATATTCAACAAAATTAACGTCCCCAACGTCTTCGAAAGTTTGTTCTGTAGAGTAATCCGGAATTCGAGACTCAATCCAACCCTCAACCCTATAGGTAAACCGATGAATCCAGAATTGCTCAGATTGTTTATTCTCTGTTATATGGTTCCTGAAATCTCTCTCAAAGTAGCAAAGTTGATAGTTACTAACCAGCATAGGACAGTTATCATACACATAGTTTTTAGTAGCTGGGGTAGTAAAGGTCACCGTATTACTTGCCACGTTGACACTTTCTATCGTTAGTTCTTCTCCTAAATCTAAGTTATCGAAAAGACGAACCTTTTCATTAACGTAGAAATGAGTAGCATCCTCAACAAAAATAGTAGTGTCTCCAGCCAATACCCCCTTGATAGTAGATGATTCGAACGATTCATCAGACCTTACTAATACTGGTAGGGTGCCTCTAGCTGGGTTAAATACCTGCATCATGCGGTTAGCTATGGCGTTATGGTCATCTCTCTCCCTACTAGAAATCTTAATAAAATAGACAAAGGTATATGGAATAGGATAACTTCTTTTACGATAGGTAGTACTTTTTCCCTCTACCGGCTGGCTGGGATCTAGAATAAGGTAGTATTGGGCATCCCCAGCATCATCTCCCTGTAAAACATCCCCAGAGCGCGTAATTTTGGCTCCTGAACCCGAGACTATAATACTGCCCGGAGAGACCGCTAGAGACGAATCTGATGCGTTTACGGCGGTAATTGTGATGAGGTTAGCAGCTACATCTTCGATTACATCCCCTGCTTTCACTGAGGTCAAATCCACAGAACTATCAAAGGATAGAATTCCAGCCGCAGGGTTATACTTAAAGGTGGGTAAATCTATGACTAGGTCATTACTCAGGGTAACTGTATGGGGTCCATTACCCACTAAGGATATAGAATCTATCCTATAAGTACCCTGATTCTCCCCACTTAGAATTCTAATTAGATGGCTGGTAGTCAAAGACCTAATTTTACGATTATTTAAAGCTACTGTACTAGACGTACCACCATTGGTAGTTAGTAGGTCATTCCCTCCAAAAAGAGTTGCATAAGCTGCTGGGCCTCCCTCTAAGGCCTCTACGCACTCATTTCCTATAGATGGCAAAAGTCTGCTAGTCTCTAAATCCTCATATAATTTAAGGAGTTCTAGGGTAAATCTAGGACTAGTAGAAAGAAGGCTGTCAGCAGTATCATCAAAGAATCGTGGTTCTATAGGTTTACGTACAAACTCACCAGTAAAGGGGTCAAACATCTCTCTAAAAGTAACCCCGGGATTCCCCCGCTGGCGTCTTTCAAAAAAGACCATCCGACGAACCTCTCTAGATAGAGCCTCTTCTATATCTTCAATAATACGTATAAAGTTTCTTGCCATTATTTCTTCCTAGAGAAAGCCCTAACAAGGCTATCTATAGTCTGTACAATTATACGAGTAATTACTGGACCTACATCCCTAATAACATCTTCATACTCTGCTGCCCAGAACTTATAGTCAGAATCTTCAAGCCATTGAGATAATTCTTCATTTTCAATTACCCGGCTGATATCTGCTCCGCCCGTTCCGTCGTCAGAAAAAGGTTTAGCTGCTGCTCTAGGTCCTGGCGCAGCACCTACTTCAAAGGTTATCTTATCTAGTATTTTTTCTACTTTTATGAGACTTATAGATTCTACGAAATGCCCCGTAGCTACAAATTCACGAGTAGAAAGTCCACCTGTTTGGGGTAAATTGACCCGAGTATCTTTCCACTCCTTATACCCAGGAGCATTTTTGGGTACTCCGTACCCTCCTGTAGGGGCTCCAGCTCCGCTCGCTGTGGGCGTATATGTACGCGCCTGCGTGGCCTGGGAAAGTCTCATTTTGATACGAGGAACTAGATTTCTACTAACGTACTTCTTTATCTCTCTAGGTATTCTATGCCTTAAGGCTGGTTCTAAAGCCTGAATAAAACCGTCCAAGCTTTCAAGGCCTTCAAATTTTATATCAAAAGCTTTTTTAGCCATTAACCCCTACCTAGCGGATATCCTTGGGCAATCCCCTCGCGTTTGAGTTGGGCTAGGACGTATTCAGCTCTATCCTTCCAAAACTCCAGCATTTTGTCCGAAATGGCAGAAGAGTTCTGGCCCCTGGCAGCCATAAGGATAGTATATACAGCCCTAGACGTCACATACTCTCGGCGGTCTTGGGAATTGCCTCTAATTTGGTGCATATTTAGCTCTTCATTTAGCTTATCAGAAGCTCTTTCCAGGTGATATTGTAATATCTTATTTCTAGCTTCCACATCCGTCTTCTCAGATAGGGATTCAGGAAGATATGCATCAATTTCAAAGAAAGTTTGTCTTAGATCTTCTAAGGTTGCGTAAGCTGGGAATCGACCATGAATGGGTCCATCCAAGAAACGCAATGAAAATAATTCACTATCAAATTCTCTGAAAGTATCAGGGGCTCCCCCGATAAGTCCAGTAAAATTGCCCTTATAAGCAACTATATACTGATCGTCTGGATATAGCGTAAATCCACCAACAGCTTGCGGTGCTTCCGTGGGTACCGTCCAGGTAGTCCTGTATTGTCCTAAGCCTACCCGAGTCATTTCTATTTCTGCAATCTCTGTCATCCTTCCCAGAGGAGATATATGGGGTGGAGAAAATACGCTAGCAACTACTCTATTATCTTTAGGATCTTGTCTACGACCTCCAATAATAACTGTAACCTCAAAAGAAAGACTTCCTCCTATAATTCCAGCGAGTTGGTCTTTGGGCGTGAGTCTCTTTTCATCAATAGCTAGGCTTACAACCTGCCCTGGACGAAAAGGATCTGTGAGAGGATCGGCGCTTACAGTTCCACCAGAGTCAACGGTTTTAATCTGATAGAAATCATAAATAGTACCAGCAGTATCAGTATATTGGTGGATGGTGCTTCCTGTAAAAGGAACGTCTGGAGTAACACTTCCTATAACTTCAAAAGTACTAAATTCTGCTAAATCATTTAAAACTATAAAAGAAGCAGGAAATGTGGTAATAGTAGATAAGTCGGTTGTAGCAGAGAAAGTTATAGTAGTGGAGGTATTCGCTATAATATTATATAGCAAGCCCCCAATTTCCATTTGATCCCCTCGAAGGACATTATCAGCAGGTGGCGTACCACTAAAAGTAACTGTGATAACTTTAGTTACGTTGTTTACGTCTCCTGCGTTAGCGATAGTGCCGTCTGCTGCTCTCGCACTTCTCTCTACCTGAAAACTGGCAATATTATTAGGAGGATTGCCGGGGGAGGTAAAATCAATAATAACTGACATTACTTAAATAACCTTTCAAAAACTTTAGGTTTTTGTTCCTTAGCTTTCTCAATAGTATCCAAGAGAGTATCTAACTTTTTCTTATACTCTGCATTTTCAGATATGAGAGCGCTATAACTAGCTTTTAGGGACCTTATTTCATTACGTAGGATTTTGAATTCTCCTTCGAAATATTCTGCATCAGCCACTTCTTTTTGCACCAACATTTCCTCTACTTCTGCCATCACTTCTTCTTTAATACTATCAGTTTTCACCTGAACTTGCTCCCCTGGAGTAGGTGGTTGGCCTATTTGTTTGGGCTGTACGTCCCTATGACTTGCCATCTTTTTGATGAGTTTCCCAGTTTTCACAATCCCTCCTAGAAACTAAAATATCCAAAAATTTTCCCAGCTATAAATACTAGGAGAGTAACCTGGATAAGTTGCAGAAATACGGAAAACTGCATCCATTTATGATGAGTATTTTTCAATATACGTATTTTGCCCTTAGTTTCCAGAGACTTTGGTTTCTTTTTAGTCTCTATTTTCCTCATGATCTCTCCCAATGATCTAAGGGTTATTTATACCACTTCCAAACTTCGTACTGTCCTTCTTCATATTCATCTTCTTCAATGGCGTTTATACAGTGGTTTGGTCCATCGCCAAAGAATTTTGCTGCGTTGTCTACGAAGGGATGTAACAAGTACTTAATATACCATTTAGGTTTTCCAGATCTTATCGCTCTTCCCGTCCTAGAGCTAATGGTTTCATCCGGATTACCTAACCAAACTACATTCATGTATTGATCCACGGCTATAGCTAGATCTTTTCCATGAGTTCTAAGTTTATGACTTTTAAACAGTTTTCCAATTACATGTATGAGTGCCCCTAGAATAAGTTGTGCAGCCATTATAGGGAACATAGCTAAAGTATTTATAAGAGACCATAGCTGTAACATTATGCTGATTCTCCAGGAAGGAGGTGGGTACGCGTTCTATATAGCTCTAATTCCCCCGACCCTACGCAGCTCGTGTCATTCTCATCAATAGTCACCTCTACCCACAACTCATAGTTTGGGGGAATAGGATTCTCATTAGCTGCCTCAGTATTCATCTCGTCACCCATAGGACAATCGCCCATAATCATATGGTGATTAACATAATGTACTATAGGAGTATCACCACTAGCCTGCTGAGGAGTACCACTTCGATCATAATAATATTGGCCGTCTGGACATACAACCCAAAAATCTACAAAAGTTCCGAAAGGAGCGTTCAACCAATATAGAGTACCCTCTTTAACTCTTACATCATCTGAAAAACTAAGTTTTAATCTCTTTCTTTTAAAACCACTTGGAATTGTAGTAGTAATAGAATCCGTAACTTCATCATCGGCAGTCGAGAAATCCCACTGTATAATTTCCCCATTACCGAGAGTAGAAGCTGTATCTCCCCGGCTAGTAAAATAGGTTGTGGCATCTATAGGACGGCTATCTGAACGTACTAATTGCCTGCCATCTGCGGCTCTATCAGCTTTTCTAGGTCTCGCTTTAGTTCCCATTAGAGCACCTTATATTCAAATTCGGCTCCCAACCTCTCTACATTAGGAGAGTCGTTGACTAGCACAATAGCTATTTTCTTGGTTCCATCGCCAGTAAATTGACGTAAAATGTGTCTTTTTTCTGAATTATAGGTAATAGCAATTATCTCTGGGGATGAACCATCATAATCCCAAATTAGACAGACATGGGTTTCACGGTAAGCATTCGCAGACCCATTCCAAAAACCAATCTCCCATACTTCCCCATTGGGGATTACATAGGCATCATAATCTTCAGTATTTTCTGAAACCTCTTTATAATAATATTTATGGAGTGTTTGTGCCATTACGCGTAGTATCCTCTTGCTACACAGTCTATTTCTAAAGTAGCTCCACCTAATCTCTCCCTAACTATACGAATTAGGGTGGAAGTGCCATTGCCTGTCATACTAGTCCCATCTCTAGCTTCACTGGTATCCGGGAAAATTTGTCCGCTAAATCCAGTAAAATAAGCCCTATCAATGACATGTGGCGTACCACCTGAATCTACATAATAGACAGTAATCTTAGATCCCTTTTCGTTGGGATCACCCTCTGCCCCATAAGTTATTTGACTTAACGTAAAAGTAACTCCGTTAGGGATAGTCCATTCTGTAGTCTCTGTATTAGATACCTCTAGCGGTGTATCTGCTGGAATAGAAACAGAAGTAGCAGCCGGGGGAGCTGTAGGAGCACTAACAGAAACCTTACCCTCTATAGCTAATCTATGTTTAAAGTCCTGAATATCTTCGGTTACCGTAATTATATGGTACTCCGTAGAATCATCCGTACCTACCATAGGAATTCCATAAGGAGTTCCTACGACAGATGCCCCTTCTTGTTTGGCTAGAGGATCTCCTGCTGGATCTACTAATCCGATTTTACCGAGAATATTGGTGCCCACAGGAAGCGGCACATCTGTGGCTAAAGATACCCGTAATGCGTTGGCTACATCTATACCTGTACCAGCAGCTAGTCCTGCTTGTCCAACAACTGGATTTACTTTAGCCCTGTCCGTCTCATCCCAATCATCAAGTATTGATAAAGAGACTACAGCAGGATCATCGGTAGCCAGAGTAAGTCTTGGAGTCAAAGCATCAATCACTCCAGAACCAGCAGAAATACCATTTTGGCCTGGAATAGGACTAACTTTAGCTCTATCATTTTGATCCCAGTCATCCAGTATCTCTACTGCTGTCTGAATAGCTTGCAGAGCGGTAGTCTGCGTCTGCTGTTCTGCTAATGTGGAAGCTCCAGTAGGCAGTGCAGAACTAAGAACATCTATTTGCAATTGTCCAGCAGAATCTACAGCAATATGTTGATAATTAGAGCCATCTGTACCTACTATAATACGACCAACATCGCCTGCTTGGACCGCGTCACCATCCTGAACTAGCTGACCAGAGGTTCCCCCACCCCCAATAACGTCTACCTGAAGTCTACCCAGATTGTTAGTGAGAAGGTAATAAAAGTTACTCCCGTCGCTTCCTAGGGCTATATTGCCTTTTTCGACTCCGGTATCGGCCTGGCCGGTGGGGTATTGCTCCCCACCGCCCGCGCCAGTAACTTTCAAAGCCCCAGTAGAATCTACTACAGCTTTATGGGTCGGGTTAGTCCCGTCAATAAGAACAAAATAGTTCTCTTCAGGATTAACTACATTTTTTATCTCTTGTTCTGTAGGACCAAAATCCGCCATATTAACTACTTATTAAGTTGTATAACCATTAATAGCTGCATGAGCTAGGCCGGTAGCATCACCAGCCGCATTTCTCACCCGAACTTCCAAAGTACGGTTTGCAGCTCCAGTCACTTCTATATCTGTAGGAAAGGTGAACTCTCCGCTAGGTACAGCACCAGAGTTTAGGCTTCTGCGTATAGTTTCTGTAAGAGCACCACTATCCCTAACTTCTAATCTAAAGTCTGCCTGTTCACTAGCAGCCCAATGAAAAGCCTTGATGTGGTAAGTCACGCCAGCACCGACAGCAATAGACACTAGAGTATCCACACCACCAGTCATAGCGATTAAGCCATCATCACCACTATCGGAAGCGGTATCAGCCTCTGTACCATGGGTTTCAACTGTCTGAACAACATTAACATCTAGAGCCTGGTCAGCACCTACCAGAGTACTGGTCAATCCAGTACCCCCACTATCATAAAGACGTGTTAAAATAGATCCATCAGCTTCGATTCCTAATGTATCGGTGCCATCACCAATAGATACACTATCACTTACATGTGTAAGGTCTCGAATGTCTAGATCAGTTGCGGTAACTGCAATGTCACCATCAGGTTTAATCCACAAAGCTCCACGGTCATTGGTGCGTAGACGGGTATAATCCCCATCCACCTCAGTGAGTGTTGCTAGTGCATCATCTCTGACTGCCAAGATTTGGAAGCCAGCATCCGTAGCACCGGCAGCATCATCAACTGCAAAAACCGCGTCGTCTAAAAGTTGAAGGGAAGTTAAGATATCTGCGCTATTAGTTTCAACAACTTGCAGATTTCCAGAACCATCAATGACAGCCGAGTTTGTGCCGTCACTTAGGCGGACAGTTAAACTACCGTCCGAATTAATATCTAAAAGATCAGTACCATCACCAATTGCTACAGAATCTTCTGTATGATCGAGATCTACATTAAGATTAGCTGCCACTATTAAGCGACCACTAGAGTCTACCTGTAGAGATCTCTTATCACCATCTGATAAAGTAGGTAAAGATGAATTATACTCACCTACAAGGTTTCCAAATTGATTGAAATCAGCCATTTATTTCTCCTAAATTACTATAAATATTCATTGTGCTTGATTCCAATCCTCCCAACTATTTAGCCGATAAATCCTTGAATTGACGCAAAGAATTCAACCCCAGAAAAATGGGCTGGAGGAGTTGCGTCAGGTTTTACATCTATTGTTAAGGACTGCCCAGAAGTGAGCCGTCGTGGTTCAATAAATGGAAATTCTACGTTAGGAGCACCTGCGGTTAGGTGTCTTTTTCGTATAGTGGTTCCATTTAGTCTCATACGAACTACTGAATCTACTGGACCTGTAACTTCTGCAAAAGTTATATGCGTATCATCGAATGGGGCCACATATGTAAGGACGTTAGTATAACTTCCACCTGTATTAACAGTTACTTCGTTCTCGTCAAATACTTGCGTCTGGTGGCCTGATATAGCGATAGTATCCCCAGATGAAGCCTCAACTTTAACTTCTAGGCCCCCAGGGGAGGTAACTATCTCAGTAGGTAGCGGATTAAGGGTAGAGAAGGCAGTTCCGGACTCATCTAGCAAGCGTATACTAACTGTTCCATCGGAATGTACAAATAACTTATCAGAATTAGTAATATTTCCGATAGCAACATTATCGCCAGACTCGGAATCTAAATCTACGTTAATGGTAGCGTTTTCAACAGTCACGTTCGCGTCAACGAGGAGCCGAACTTTGCCGTCTCCATCGATTACAACATCTACGTGTCTTCCGTTAGGCCCTACAAGAGCTACGCCCTGGGTGGGACCTCTAGAAGTATGTTGAACTCCGGCTCCCGTGCTACCCTTAGATCCCATTATTTACCTTCTTATTTCTTGGCTTTCTTTTTAGCTTTCTTTGCTGGTTTGTCCTCGGGCTTATCTCTTTTAAGCTTAATAGGCTCTGCTACTTCGCCATTCTGGATCTTAGCGAGTTCAGGATAAGCTGCATTGTTGATTTCATTGATTTCTTCTTCGATAGTAGTCAATTCAGGAGCAATTTCCTCCTGAGTAACCTTACGAAACTCTTCCATCGCAATTGTATATCTTTTACGAAGAAGTTCTAAGCGTTTTTGAAGCCGTTTTACTTGGGTAGTAGGCTTGTACTCTTCCAGCACACCCAAAATCATATTAATTTCCAGACGTTGTCTGTCAAGTCGTAAAAGTCCCATGATTCCTCCTTATTTCTTCCTTCGTTCTGGGTCAAATCTTACGTGAGCAAAACAGTAACCTGATGGACTGCTATTTAATGCCTTATTGTCACATACTTTACCGTCTTTTTTACGGATATAGGAACAAAGTCCTAGAGTTTTATGAGCTTCTGCTCTCTGATCTGGTGTCAAACTCTCGAAATCCAGCGTCTCTTCCTCTTTTTCTAAGACGTCTTGGGGAGAATCATCCTCCACCAACTCAGGTACCTCAGATACAGTTTCTGCTTCGGTAGCCTCTGTTACTAAATTTTCTTCTTGGACAATTTGTTCTTCTTGTGGTTTTTCCTCCGTTGTTTCTGTAGGTAATCCATTATTATCTAGACCTATAGACTGTAGATAATGATGATAAACATCGTGGCCAAAGATTAACTTAACTTCTTTAAGTCTAAAGATATTTTTTAGGTAGGATAGATCGAATTCTTTATGATGTTTAAGAAACGGAGCACTCTTGATAAAAGTATGGCTCTTAGAGCCCTTGGCGACTACAGCGTAGCCTCTAGTAAATTTAATACCATGATAATAGGTATTTGAAGAATCCCGCAAGGGATGCTTCACGACAATATATTCTTTGTCGGTAACCTTGCGATTCCAGTACATTTTCCCTCCTCGAAACAAACGAAGTAAGGACGGGGCTTAATACCCCGCCCCTACTATAAATTCTACGCTAGATTAAGCCTCCAGCGGAAGAACGTCTTTAGCCCTAGCAAGAGCAAGACGGTTGTAAAGATCGAAACCACAATACCATTTGAGACGATATTGGTAGGCGTTCTCATCTTCACGAGGACCGACATACTCAAGTTTAAGACCAGCATTTTGAGCGGACGTAAAGCCCACAACGCCTTCGTACTCACCCCATTTACCAGCGTAAACAGTAGAGCCGTCAGCTCTCTCAAAAATCTCATACGTTTCTGCCACGAGACTGAGAGAAGCGTTGTTAGGAGCCAACACGCTCTCCACACGGTTGTTCTCGACATCCAAGAACTGCCCAGTCGCCGTCACGGTCAACACTGACGGGTTAGCCGCAGTAGCTGCCGTAATTTTCCAGCGCCGGAGAATAGCGTCGTCGTCACGAACACGGACTTCAGCCGTACCAGCAGTGATACCGTCGGACAAAGCCGCCGGAACACCACCACTATAGTCTTCAGCTGTAGTAATGCTAGTAGCGCCAACAGCCGCAACAGCACCGGTATCAACCAAGTTGACGCCGTCTTCTTTAGAAACAAAGTCATTACGGAAAATAGGAATATCTTGATAGAAAAGCATAGGCTTCATATTACCAAGACCCTGCTGTTGAATTTGATACGCATCCGTACCACCGCCGGTGTTCCTCAAGAGAACACGTAGCGTCCGGATCTCACGAGCGTTCATCATCAAGAAGTCAGGACGACCAACCGTAATACGGTCAATCAGATTGTCCAAATCTTCGAGTGCGAACACACGGCCTGGGCGACCATTACGCGAAGATGAAGGATCATCCTCAACGAGCGCCAAAGTCTGAGTAGACGCGCCAGCATTGTAGAAAGGATGGTTGACGTCATCGACGTTGCCAGCTTCGGCTTCAAGAATTCTCTTCATGCCGTCGAATTTGGCTTCGATGCCGATAGGACCACTATTGGCTTGCGTTAAAGCGCCACCTGGAACCCTACGACCATTGATAATCGCGTTCATGTAGATACGTGCGATCTGCTTCGCTTTGGAAGAAATCTGTACCTGAAGTTGATCATTGTGATCAGAGAGTTGATCCTCGATTTGACCATCGAGAATGATGTCGCCAATAATAGCTGCTAGGTTAACGTTCACATTTTGGAACGTAGCACCGCCCTGAAATTTAGCCGCAGCTAGGGAAGTGCCGGGAGCCGCAAAATCGGCCTTAGCGAGAGTCGCTTCACGGGTGAAAGTATAGGCTAAGCCCTCAAACACCACGAACGGAAGATATTGATACCAATCATCAACCGTAACGATATCCTCGATAATGCCCTCAACCAGAAGGTTATTAGAGAGTTTTGCAGCTTCTGTGAGAGTCACAACTTGTGCCATTGATTAATTACCTCTGTCTAGGTTAGATACCGAACTTACCTCTTGTTGTCTTTACCTCGGAAACTAAACCTTTTAGACCGGCTTTAATCTTATCTTTTGACTTCATATCTTTCTTTTGGTCTTCGGTTGGTTGGGAACTCATTCTAGCACCATCACTGGCTTTATTAGGAGTTCCATGATAGACTTCTACCTTTTTATCTCCGAAGAAATTCTTATTTTTGGCATCACGAATGAGAGCCAGAGCTTCTCTTGTATCATTTGTGCCTTTTACCATAGCATCGGCAACTTCTTTCCATTGAGCTGGAATTGCTTCCATCTCTTTGTCAAGCTGCTCTCTGTAGTAGGCCAAATGACCCTCTAGAGAGCCCTTTACTTTGTCTAGCTCTGATTGTAATGCGACCTTCTCCTTATGAGAAGAGTCTTTGGCTGCTTCCAGTTGCTCTTCTAATTCACGAATTAGAGATTCCCGGTGAGCCAGCTTTTCCGACATGTCCCTCTTTTTATCTTCCTGCTCAGCTTTGATTTTGTCAAACTCAGCAGCTTTCTTTTTAAGAGGGGCATATTTACTATCGATTTCTTGAATAACAGACTCCAGTTTAGAATCCATTTGCTCTTCGAGATCTTTAGCTTTGGTACGATACTTACCCGCATCCTTGCGTGCGTCCTTAAGAGCTTTCTCGAAATCTTTGACCGTCCAATCCTTATAAGGACTGTCCTTGTCCTCTGCTGGTTCAGCGGTCTTCTTCTCTTTTCCCTCGTCCGTGGGTGGAGTAGGCTTTACAGTCTCTAAATCGACTTTTTTAGGCTCTCCATCCAACATATCGTTGTCAGCTTTAGCCGCTTTAGCATCAGCCTTAGCGCCTTCAGCTTCTTTTCCGAGGGTGTCAAGCAGATCTGGCATTTCGCCTCCTTTGGGGTCTACCCTGGTTTAAAATTAACCCTTACCGAGGTCTACTCGGATTTATTTCATACCCTGGTCCAGTAAGTCGATGCCCTCCTCAAACTGACCTGTCTTTTCTAAGAACATCCTGGCTCTAGGGTCTTTTAGTGCCCGCCGTCTTAATAGCTCTTCTTCCGGAATCCTGACCACCCTGATACCAATAATGGACTCTGGGCGAACATCGGCAGGCAAATCATCCGGATTTGGGATACTGATAGTCTTACTTTTTCCATAGAAGACTTTCTGTCTCCACTTTTTATGGAGTTTGATCATCTGATCTTCAGTGCCTTCGTCTATAGCGAAAGTAGCTGGAACAGTATCCAACACTAATTGATGAGTAACTGACATGCGATCCTCCCTTTAGCGGCTATTGCCGCTCTCTCCTCTTACTTCTGCTTTTTACGAGTATCTAGATTCTTACCTTTCTGTTTAGAACTATCTACAGAGTGTTTGGTACGATTGTCCTGACTCGACGCAGAAGGGTCTGCTCCCTTGGCTTTAACACTCGCATTGTACTGTGTCTGAGTCTCAGCAGCGTTATACTGTAGGCCCATAGCATCCATAGCCTTGGACTGCTTCTTCATCAACTCCAGCTCCCTATCCATTTGCTCCATTCTATCTTTGTGATATTGTATAATAAGCTCATCGATCTCATCGGGCGATTTATGCTTATATAGCTCATGAATAGCTCTGCGATCTCCCGACTCAATAATCTTTCTCTCCCCCTCAAGGAGGTTGATTTTGGTCAGAGGATCAGTAGGAAAATGGGGTTCTACATAGTTGATTTCTAGATAAGCATCCTCCGAAAAACGGTCAGAGCCAGAAGAATAGTGAGTATTCCACAACTTTTTAATGGTATCAAAGAGCTGTTGCTCCCTTTCCATAAATAGTTTCTGACGGCGAACGTTTTCTTCTAGAACACCAATCTTTTCCAGCATCTTGCTGAAACCAGACTCTTTTTGAGGTTGATCAAACGATCCACCTTTTGGATTTAAACCATGATTTACACGCACCCAGTCTTGAAATTGCTGGATAGTTTTGGTCAAACCAACGATATCTGCCTGGGGGTGGGCAAATTTGAAATCACCTTTTTCCCCAACAGCGATGGCTGTATCTGGTCCGATACTTGCTCCAACAGCGTTTGCATCTGCATTGCCGTCAGCAAAGAAACCAAAGCTATTATCGAATGTGCGAAACTGGGCTCCCTGACCAAATCTGGCTATAGCTCCAACGTGGCTGCGAGTAGCGGAGCCAGCCCTAAAGAAATTGAAGTCATCCACTGGCCTACCTCTACGGATAGAAGTGCCTCTTTCAACTCCCGAAAGAACTGGAATACCAAATGATTGGAACTTAGCAATATGGTTCAGATCCGTAATACGCATATTTATAGCATGATTTGCATATATAAGAGGCTCATTAATAGGTAGAAAATAATAATGAGCTGGATCAGAATTAAAGAATGGTACTGCGGGGATCATTCCATAAGGATTATCACCGTCATGCAGCGTTTTACCCTCTTCATCCTCTACTTTATGGGAGGTAGGTGACCAGTAGATAGTACTTATTTGTCCGTGTTTAGAACCACCAACTTTACCTACAGCTCCGGCACCAACGCCCGTAAGTTGTCCTAAAGGACCTCTTCGGGTCTGGCCCATTCCGCCTGCTCCTCTATTAAATCCCAAAAATCCTTGACCAAATCCGATCAATAATTCTGAAATATAATAAGGGCTATCTATATATTTGATATCATATACTCCACCGTGTAGCACATCTAGCTGGACTTTTCCCCCCTCATTCTTGGTTACTACCTGCCCGGTGGATTCATTAATAAATGATACTTTCAGTAGAACTGTACCTAAAAGCCTACACCATCTGTCCACCCTATCCATAGTTTGCAGATACCGGCTATCTCTCTGGATTCTCTCCCAAAGCTTCTGATCTTTTTTCAGAGGCTTACCAGTATTGCGACTTTTCACTGCATAGATAGGTGGCTCTCGGTACAAAATAGCAGTTTCATCTATAATCTCTTTAGTAAGATTAAGGGGCAGAATTTGCTGCTTTTCAGGATTCCTAAACTGCTTTAGTAGATCCAACCACACGAATTCGTCTTGGCGACCCTCATAAAAGGCTAAAGCAATTTCGGTGATCCACTGGCGATAATAAATATCTTCGTATAGATAGATACCTACTGTACCAAATCCAAATCCCCCTAGATAACCACCAGGATAGTTTTGAACACCGAGATTAAAGGACATACTTCCTCTCTCCTAAATTAAAGGGAGGGGAGTTGCATTGTTTTGTTCTGCCCGGTACCAGGTCTATCGAACTACAACCTAACTCCCCTTCTCCTAAAGTTATTTCTTTTTCTTTTTCAGGCTCTTGGCAACTTCTTCTTTGGCCAGAGGCTCGGGCATACCGACCTTCTCACCTTGATGAAGCTTTTTGCCACGATGCTTAAGCGCAAAAGCCTTATCCGAAACTTTACGTTTCTCTGCCATTATTTATCTCCTTTCGAAAGTTGACTATTATTGGCGAGCACCAGCCGCTAAACGAGCTTGAACCCTTGGTCCCAACTCATCTACCCAACCAGCGTCATCCGGAAGTCTTAGAACCGTTGCGGAAACAACGCGAACCTTACCAGCGGCGACATCGCCCGTATTCACCTCTTCAACTGCCACGAAACGTTGGCCCTCAAGAGCTGAATCGTCTTCGATGATCTGTAGTTCGTCACCAGCAATGAAACCTCTGTCGATAGCCTGAATAGACTCGCTAAAGGTAATGCGGAGACCAAAGTCACCACCACCAAAGTCTACTCTTTCAATATCTACATCGGCTTCCCAGGCTCTAGGAATCTTGGCCTCGAAAAAATCCTGACCCAGATCTCTTTCCTGTCTCCGACGCAGTCCTCTGATAGCCCCGTATGCGCCGCGAGAATCCTGGAGAGTTTCTTCTCGGAGATCCACACGCCTTCTGCGGGGAATATTGTCTCTAACATCATCCACAATTTTATGGAGTAGTTGAACAAGTCTACGTCCGACACCCATTATTTTTTACTCCTTGATTTCTTTAGATTTTTAGAATTCTCGATAATATTGTGCCCTTTTTTCTTAAATAACTCTTTATAAACATTGACAAGTTTATGAGCATCCACATATAGACTGCTTTCCAGAGCATCCTTGTTTTTAAGCGCTGTCAGGATTTTCTTCTTAGTAGAAGTCCTCGTTGGCCTAACTACTGGAGTCTGCTGAGTAGAGTTATCCGGGGTTTTATCTTTAGGAGAATTCTTCTTATCCTCAAGCATTTATTTTTTGCCTTTTTTCAAATACTTAGTCAAAGATTTATTCTTTGCTTGCGGGCCAACAGGAAGTGTTTCTTTATAGCCCAGATTTCCTGGTTTCTTTGACTCTTCCTTAAGACGAGCAGCTTCGCTCCTATAGAGAGCATTGGCAAACGCTGAACCAGGACCACGGTCTTTCATAGTCTTAGGCTTGACTTTTTCAGTCTCTGCCTTATAAGCCTTAGTTCCTGGATTTCCCTGTTGTTTGCGGCTTTGCCCCCTATGTTTCAGCGTACTCTTTCCTGTAGCTTTATCTGCACGTTTGGGCATTGTTTATTCCTCGTATAAGTCTTGAACTAAACTATATACATAAGTGTTAATTTCTTCAAATTTTTCTTCTGGAAGCTTGTTTCCCCAATCGAAGAAGCGATATTTGTGAGCCATGAGCAATAGTAACTTACGTTGCATATCCGCATCGCCCTGCACAGAACTAGGCAGGTTGGACTTGATAAGCCTAAACCTTCCGTTCACATATATCACTAATTTGGGGATGGGATCTGGCATACTTAGGCTCCAACAATTATTACTTTCCCCGAAGAACCAGCAGTTCTCGTTATTCTCACATGTTTAACTAGATGATCACCAATGGCGTCTCCATAAGTAAACAGGGCTGTGAGGCCTGTAACTACTTGGGTCCACCGAATTCCGTCCAAGGATACATCTACCGTAATAGTCATACCGGTTGGGGGCTGAACAGTGATCTTTGTCGCTACGACATCAAGTTTTACCTTGTCGGAAGTAGTGACCGCGTCTAGTTCTACTGTCTGATGAAAAGCTGTCGGGTCAAATCTTTGACGTATCATACGTCTATTTTGAATAATACTGTCAGTCATGTTTTTTCCTTTTACTTGGCTTAAATTACTGGAACTGCTCCTACATAACCGGAATCATGGAGCAAATATACCAATAAATACCGGAGAGCATCCAAGGGTCCGTCCGTTTTACCGTCCTTTTTATATCCCTCTTTCAGCAATCCTCCTTGGGTTTCTGGCGCAGTGGCAGTTTCTAGGGCATAAATAAGACTTTCACATCTCTTATGTACAAATAGTTTAGGATATGTTATGGGAGTTAATCCATCTTCCTCAAAGAGTATTTTCCCCTTCTCATCTATGACAGGGTACTTACACCAGAGGCGGATCAGGTCACAGCCCGTCTCTATCCTTTGCTTCCTGCCTGTGGGATAGATTCCCCAAGAATTTAAATCATCCCAGGCACTTCTTCCAGCCAAATCTTTTTGTTTGCCCGCAATATCAGCTACAACTACTTTTATTGCCCCTCCTAATTTAGCATCCATCTCTAACAATTGCTTCGCTTGGGCATGAACTGTAGTTTGAGCTTCTGGAGGGACAAACTCATCGAAAATGAAAATATTTAAGTTTCCATCCATTTGGGCGTAGAGAGTAGTACATGGTGTAGAATAGTTAAAGTCCATGCTGGCGTAAACTTCCGGATTATTGGGCTGTATGATATTTCCACCAAAGTCTTCGTCTATAAGCTGTGTGTCGAAATTAAACTCTGGAAAGGTTCTATCAGAAACAGCCGTAAAATCTGCCAGATACTCCTGACGAAACTTCAGCGGCGGTAGAGTCAGTCTAGCCGCATCAATCTCAGCCCTATCTAAATATCCCCCTTCTTCAGTAGTGTTGGCATAAGAGGTAAACTTGTATGAAGACCAGTCAGAGATAGCAATGTCTTCTTCCGATAGTTCTGAATCTGCTTCTTCTAAAGCATTGCGTACAAATTCACCTTTTTTGCCTAGCTTATACCACTCATAAAAGTGATTACGGCCCCTAGGAGTAGAAATAAAGATAGCTGAACCTTTTCGGTCAGTTAAACAGGGCCGAAGCTCCTGGTTCCATATATCTTCTCCTTGCTCTTCTAGAGCAGCCTCATCCCAAATTATGAGATCAACAGCATCACCAACTAAAGAGGTTCGGTTGGTGCAGGACTTGCCCCTAAACTCACTTCCGTTGTTTAGGGTAACAAACCGGTGATACATGGACTTACTCTTAGCGAGCTTTAGTTCATTTACCACCAAATGATAGAGTTCTTTAAAGACCCTATCCGTGAGTCCGTAGTCTTTAGCTACTACCCACACCTTTCGTCCCGGCTGTAATAGTACTGCCAGGGCGATAAGTGTACATAGCATCGACTTCCCAAACCTACGTCCGCACGCTACTACCTTAAACCGAGCTTCATCATTGCAAATCAGTGCCTGCTTAGGAGTCAGGGGGCCAATTTTAGAAGAAACAAGCTTAACGCCCTTAGCTTCTAGAGTTTTGACCAACTCCTCAATGTGCAGCTCATGTAATTTTAAAGGTTCACCATACTCAACGTAGGCTTCCATTCCTCATCCTTACTTAGACTTCTTTTTCCCTAATACCACGCTCGTCAACTCGTCTTGCAGACTTTCAGCCCCTTTATCTTTATTTTTACCGAACACATCAGCCTCGATCTTAAAGTAAAGCTCTGCGGCTTTCATATCCTGGCGTCCATCTGCCGTAGCTTTCTTATATACGCCCTCAATAACTTTCGCTTTATGGAAGTTATCGAATAAATTAGCATACTTAATGCTACCATACACAGCGTCTTGCCAGTCTTTGGCCTTAGTCCACCTACGAATAGTGTTATATGTAGGAAAAGTTGCCTGAATTAACTTTTTAACCTCTTCGTCGTCTTCGAATTCTAACTCGATTCTCTCTTTCAATACCTCAATTTGGTTAGTGAGAGTAACTTTAGTACCCCCTAACACCTCTTTGACCAGGTCGTTGGCTTGAATTTCCTGTAAAAATAGCTGTACAACACTCCAGCCGTCTTTAGATAGGTTTCTAAGGCGCTTTTTAGCTGCCTCTTCACTAGCATTCACTGGAATTTCGGCCAATTTTACATCTTTTTGCTTACTTTCCGCCATTTTTCTTCCGGTATGGGTTAGAAAGAGAGGAATTTTTCATAATTTCCGTCATTGAAGGAACTTTTCGTTCCTCCTTTTTCTTCTGAACACTCTTTTGGTGCTTGACATAACGCCCTTTTTCGTCGTACTTCCGCTTATTAGGCGCTACGGACTCGGGTGGAAAGCGGGTCTCACCCTCTTCGATGCCTAATTTTACACGATTAGGCTTCTGCCGCTCAATATGTAATTCGTCTGTATCGATAAGCTTATCTGGCTTCTCAATATCGGTAGGTTCCGAGTATCTAATAGACCCTCTGTGGCGAATCTTAGGCATCCTGGGCTTTCCTTTCCTTCGCTGGACGCTTACTAAGCCAATATTTAGTCAACCAAGCTGTAAACACCGAGCGGGCTAGGTCCCAAAGGATCATAACACCCAAAAATTCATACCACTCCACTAATTCGCTTCCTCTAGGTGGGTCTGAAACCCCTTCTTCTACAATTGATAAACTAGCAGGGTCCATCTGGACTCTCTACCTCCTTAATAAAAACCGATTATTACGTATTTTAGAGTTTTTGGCTGTATCTTTGACCAAGATATTGCCGGTAATAGTACACTTTTCCACACGTACATTATTTCCTACGATATGGACATCACCAGCAACCACCACATGTCTTAAAATGGCGTTAGTATTGAGCGTCATGGCGACTCCTTACTTCTTTTTGGTTATACTACTGGTGATAGGAGTACCTATTCCCTTGCCCGTAATAACACACCCCGAAGGAACACGAATCCCTTTAGATGTATAAATTCCAGGGCCTAACTCTAGGATACCTCCCCCTAAAGCACTTAGTATCTTTAGGGCTCCGTCTATCATACGGGAATCATCACTATTTTTTGAAGGATCTAACCTAATTTTCATAATAATTCTCACAAATTGTCGGGGGAGGGACCAGCAATACTAGCCCCTCCACCCAACAGACGAGGAGGAAGTTACTTAGGCTTACTAAGTAATGGGAGGAATCACATGAGAGTAACCGAAGTTACCCTCGTCTACCTCCCGTACCTCATATCGGAAAATGAATCAAAGTCCGCAGGGCATACAAACAGCTTTTTATCATGCGTAAACAGTACTAGATATGTAATCCAGTCAGGATTGGATAATCCTAGGGGCTTAATGATACTCGGAATGATCAATTCAGCACCCACAGACTCTAGAGCTAGTTTTTCCTCTATAATATCTTCAGGTCCGTATACATCAGGTCTTTTTAATATACCTATCTTGCGGTGAAGACCGCCGATACTAAGAACCATCCTGTCAGTATACTCTTTCTCCGTTTTACAAATAGGGGATATTTCTAGCGAATGTGCGTCTTTAATGGGGATTTGGACTTGATCTTCCGGATTAGGAAGGACTTTTTTCAAGGATTTCTTGAATGCCATAGTTGCCCATTATCCAAATAGCATCTTTCTGCTAAGACGGCGAAATTCTTCTATAAGTTCCGCTCTCAGTTCCTTTATGAATCTATGCTCTTTAAGGGAAATTATTTTGGCCTGGGTGTGGCTAGAGAGTATTTCATCACAAAGTTCTATGGCCCTAGCTAATTGGTTTAGGCCTGGGCAGTCAACTATCGGCTTCATTGTTAATCCGTCTTCAGGTGGGGATAGATACGAATCAAATAAAGTGTTACCTGTGAGCAGCAGAAAGCCGCAAGAAACAGGCTAGGAGGACAAGCTAACCACCCAGGCACATGTCCTTAAAGATGCCTCTATAATAAGGGCAATACTTATACATAGTTAAACAAAATAGTAACAATTGTTCCTGTAAAAAATGTTACTTATTGTTTTTCTCTTTAATTTCACGCATTTCTGAAGTCAGGGAATCAGATAGCATTTCGGTCAACCAGTCCCTAAATTGTTGAATTTCCTCAACTCCTGAGACTATCACGTTGTTTTCTAGCATAACGGCAGGTATCAGGGACCCATTTTTCCAATCTCTTTTAGCAGCCATGTGTACTAGAGGTTTATCTTGGTTTGGGCTTCCAGAGAATTTTAAAGAATCCTCATTTTGCCACTTTCTATACTCTATAAGTCCATGGATACGATCTGCTTTATCTTCAAATTTTTTCTTTTTCTTGAGTAATCTCTCAGCCTTATTCATACCTGCCACTCTTTCCTTTTCCTGTACTTCATATAGTCTATAGTATCTACCGAACTTAAATGCCATCCTTCAAATGTAGCATCATAATGTATGCCTGTAAGTGTAGGATGTGTCATTCTTACTCTATACTCTTGGTTACCCGACTGAGGAGACCAAGAGGAATCTAATACCATACCTATAGCCTCAGACCAGAAGTTATACTCCGGATGGCCGGAGGTAACTCTCACAAAATCCCCAAATTTAAACATTAATTTTCTCCTCCAGCGTCTTGTTTATATGGTCCTGAAATTCTTCCGGTAAGTCTCTGAAGGGTATCTTCCTGAATTTCTTACCGCAATCTCCGCACCATAAGTCTACCATGTGGTTGTCGTCTCTTAAATCTACTCCCCATTCCAATTTATCAGGAGTATGAAGCCCGCTATTACTGTTGGGGCACCGCTTTTTGCCCCTATTTACAACCCGATAGAATCGGGGTTTTTTAAGATAGGGGTGCCTAGACTTCTCACAAGTACCCTTAAGATCATCTAAGATATCGTCTTTGCTCATTTTTTATTCTTCCTCATATACCCCAAAGTGTCTCTCTTAATGTATTTAGGTCCTACGCTTAAGATGGGAGCTACTTCACCAAAGCCGAAGGAAAACAGTTCCTCGTTCCTGGGCTTTAAAAGTACTGTATAGCTATCAGGCATATGTACGCCTTCTGGATTCCCGTACTCACATGATATAACTGTACCAGAAACCCACTTAGTATTGGGTCCCTTGTGATTGCCCGGAAAGAATACCTGTACTTTCACGCAATCTCCATTATAATATCTAATCATAGCGGCAATATTGTCCTATAAGCTTCTTCAGACAGTGTTGGCAAATCTCACATTGAACAGTAGTATCATCTCCAAAAACTGACCCAAAGCCTCCGGTAAAGGCTACAAAATGGATCTCCTGCCATTCATATGTATCGTCAGGAGTGATCTCTTTCTTACATACATCGCAAATAACACTAACTGTATGTATTCGTTCTACTTTTGTTATCTTAGTCTCTTTCTTAATCATTTTAGCCTCTATCTGGGTATGCCTGAGCAATTAAAACGCGATACAGAGCAATCTGGTGCATCTCAGGGGTATATCTAATAGCCTTTAGCTTTCATACAATCTTCTACCAATAAGTCCACGAAGGAGTTTATACTCTCCTTGGTCCAGGGAGCATCTGGCATCCGTTCCTTGAACTCTTCCATAGGAAATTTCTCTGGCCAGCCTTCAGTAACTTCATAGACACACTCTAGGTTATCTATAGATTTAGAAAAGGAATCTATTGACTTGTCTAACTCGCTGGTAGCCTTAAGTAGAAAACATCCTAAAACCACTAGGGCTAAAAGTGGAATTAACGCATATTTTGTCATTTTTTACTCTTCCTATCAACCATATAGTTCAACAAGTCTATTTTTAAGTAGTATTCTGCTACAGCCACCGTTGTATGTCCTGTATCCTGGTTGATCACAGGGGTTATTATATAGCATCGTGTTACGGGGTAAGCTTCTAGGATCTTTACTCTATGGACTGTACCCTCCTCGTCCGTATATAAAGCACTATCTCCCTCTTTAAACTTCACTTCTTTTTACCTCGCTTCATATAAGTCATTACATTTAAAGGCCTAATTTGATCAGCGGTTAGGTATATTCTTTGTGTACCTCTCTCATCTGCCTTGAATTCTATCAAATAGAGATTATTCTTCTTGGTAGGCTCTCTTACTACTGTTCCGATATACACCTGCGGGCTAAACTCATATCCCGTAGACAGCTTAATCTTGTCTCCTACCTTATATTTCACTGTTTCTTCCTTTTCATATACTCTATAGTATCTGCCAGCATAAGGTCACTTTCTTTGCAGCAGCACATATTCATGCGGCGGCCATCCGAGAATTCTACCGTATACTCCTGATATAGAGGGAATCCAGAATAGGGAGATTTAGTGGTCCTTATACCTGTAATCTTCCCCGTTACTTTCCTGCCCAGGTAATCAAAGTTTACTCTATCTCCCAACTGAAATAGGTGTAACTTTTGTTTCCAACCCACTATTCTTCCCTTTTCCTTCTCATATATTTCATATAGTCTATAGTGTCATATTTCATTTCTTTCTCGTGTAAGCCTATCCGGAGGCCGCGACCACCCGCTCGGGGCGGGCCTTGAACCACATAACAATCTGGAGCAAATTGAGAAATAGCCACCACTACCCCTACTCCTTTAAGCCTCTGACTATTAAATCTAACCCTATCACCTAACTTATACTTATTATTGCTCACGAGATTCTTTGCTCCGTCTCATGTAGGTAACTGGGTTGGCGTGGGAGAACATGTAGCCTCTCATCTCTACACACCTGTCAAAACACCCATCTGTAAATAACACCCACCAGTAGTCTTCACCTATATACTTAGATAGGGTACCAACCATATGGCCTTTACCCCACTTGAATTTGATCTTATCCCAGGGGTT